>Ga0105247_10001473_pt1 | contig 16952 bp, 19 predicted proteins | sample KBSS24metaG_FD_81519 | JGI IMG/M metagenome (GOLD analysis project Ga0105247, IMG submission 81519) | Switchgrass rhizosphere microbial communities from Kellogg Biological Station, Michigan, USA - KBS S2-4 metaG | ecosystem: Host-associated > Plants > Roots > Rhizosphere > Soil | place...
CCGCGAGTCGCGCCGCCGAGGCCCGACGCGCCGTCGCCCGCCTTCACCGCGAAGAGGCTTTCGTGAACCGAGACCGCGACACCCGACTAGCACACCAACTGCGAGCCGACGCCACGGGACACCCGCGCCGTGCGACCGGGCACGACACTCCGACGCAGTAGTCACTCGGTGGTGGTGGCCGACGGCGCAGGCCTTCCGACAAGGCCCTCAACCACCTTCTACCAATAGAAGGACCAGCATCCAGACGATCCTCGATGTGGCGACCCTCGAGTGGGGCTCCTACACTAATCCGCTTTGAGTGGCGGGTTCCTGACCCCGGCGAGCTGCCGGACCTCGCCGTGCGAGCCGCTCCATAGGGTGTAGCGTTGTACGTGCTGAGAATCTCAGCTAGTCCGGGATGGGTTCGGCCGCCCGCCGCTGAACTCAAGGAGCACTCGCTCCGAGCCCCCACACGCCGGTGATCGTCTGGGCCGCCGGGATCACTATGACCAAACTTCTAACACTCACGACGCGTCACGCGGCGCAATTCGACACTCGATGGGCGAAGTCGTCGGTGGCCATTGTCAGCGCATACGGCGACATCGACGCTTCGAACGCAACCACCCTCACCGATTATGCACTCGTGAAGGCAGTTCGCTGCCGCGGGCTGATCCTGGATCTCAGTGGACTGAAATTCTTTGGCACCGACGGTTTCTCGGCGCTGCACAGAGTATCGGTTCGTTGCGCGCACGCTGAAATCGGATGGATTGCGGTACCTGCCGCCGCGGTCTCCCGACTGCTACGGATCTGCGACCCCCACGGATCTCTGCCCATCGTCGACAGCGTCGGTGCGGCACTGGCTAATCTGCAGGACCAGCGGGCGGGCGTGTGACAGCTCTTCGCCAGTGAGTGCGGCGTACACGGTCGCGCAACGCCGATCGCAGCCCTATTATCGGGCCACCCGGTCGGGCGGCCATTGTCGCGCCGGTACCGAACTTGCGTTCCGAGGCGGTTTCCGGCGCGTCGTCACACGTAGCCCTCAGGAATCCGTCGGGAAGCGCCAGTTTGTGGATGGTTCGCAGCGTCAAAAGATACTGGTGCACAAGCGAACCGCTGGTATAAGGCAGGTCGTACTTGTCACACAGCGCCCGAACACGCACGGCGATCTGGGCGTAGCGGTTGCTCGGCAGGTCGGGGAACAGGTGGTGCTCGATCTGGTAACACAAGTTGCCGCTCGAAAACGCCAGCAGCGGGCCGGCTTTGAAGTTCGCGGCGCCTAGCATCTGTCGCAGGTACCACTCGGGCCGGGTCTCGTTGTCGAGTACGTCGGCGGTGAATTTCTCCGCACCATCGGGGAAATGCCCGCAGAAGATCACCATGTACGCCCACAGGTTTCGCACAAGATTGGCTGACGCGTTCGCGGCCAGGGTTCTGCGCCAGCGAGAACCGCTCAGCGCCGGGAAGAGCACGTAATCCTTGACGGTTTGGCTTGCAACCTTTCTCGTCAGCGCCCTTGCCTGACCGGCCTTCTCGGCAGCTGATGCCGCCCGTAGCCGCTCCAAATCGACATCGTGAACGGCGATGCCCCATTCGAATGTCGCCGCCAACAACAGGTTCTGAAGCGGCTGCAGCAGATACTGTGGTTTCCATGGTTGATCGCGGGTTACCCGCATGATGCCGAAGCCGAGATCGTCGTCCACGCCCACGACGTTGCTGAACACGTGGTGGCGGTAGTTGTGCGAATACCTCCACTGCGACGAGACCGCGACCATGTCCCACTCCCACGTGCTCGAGTGAATCTCGGGGTCGTTCATCCAATCCCATTGACCATGGCTCACGTTGTGGCCGATTTCCATGTTCTCGACACATTTCGCGAATGCCAGCGACACGGTCCCCAACACCCAGCCGACCCGTGACCGGCTGGCGCCGATGAGCAGGCGCGCCACCACGTCGAGCGTCCTTTGAAACCTGATGGTGCGCCGGATGTAGGTGGCGTCGTTCTCACCGAGTGACTCCTCGATTTCGCAGCGGATGGCGTCCAGTTCATACCCGAGGGCCTCGATGTCCGCGTCGCTCAGATGTGCATATACAGCGATGTCGGCGATTGCCATTGGTTGTCCTATTGATCCGGCCATGCAGGCGAGGGGGTTGGGCTCTGGCACGAACCCGAAGCGAGTGCGGACGACCGGCCGGGATTGAAGCAAACGACGGCAGCGCGTCGGCGTACACCCAGTCTAGTACTGCCAACGACGTGCGTCTACATTGTGTGTCAACGCTTCAGCCAGGCTAAAGGGGGTACGGGGGGCATCGGGACCAACCAGGTCCCAGGATCAAGGGGTTCAGCGATGTCTGACAAGTCTGCTCGGCAAACGATGACCAACAAGCCCGGAAGATCCCTGAAAGAGAAGCGCGCCGCCAAGCAGGCCAAAGCTGGCGGCCTGAGCCTCGTCCACGGGTGCATTGCTTCATGACAAGAAGCGCTGAGGCACAACAGCTTTCGCTGGGAGTTCCGGCTCGCTCACGCAAGCCGAACGAGCGCAGATTGCCGATTCACCCGGCACATTTCAGCAGGATCGATCGTCGGGTCCGGCAGCTCACGTCCTCTGCCGTGCGCCGCCTTCGGAAGCCCATGTCGACTGGGTCGCAGCCATTTCCTTCCGTCGAGCCCTGCGGCGCACGCCCGCCCCGAGTATGTCCTTGACGGTCGATGGGATGTAAGGGGCGGCCGGGGTCGACCCGCCCATCTCGGCATGGTTCCCGATAACACGTGGTTCGGTGATGTGCGTCAAGGCTGTCCCGCTATCTGTCCGCATTGGCGGGTCGTTGGTTGAGTTCGAAATGCCGGGTGTCGGCGCCGCGCCGAATCGTCGCGCCTGAGCCGGCGGTTATTCATCGGTTCGCCCGCCGACTTCTGGTGTTCAAGTTGCCGAACCAGCTCGCGCTTGGCTTCAATGAGGGCGCGGGTGATCTCCGGGCTCTCAGCAACAGCTATCAGCTGCGGAAGGCCGGGCAGCATAGTACGCAGTGTGACGCGTTGCTCCTTGCCGCCGCGGTCCTGCAAGGTCACTTCAACGTCCACATCACGCGGATCCCACCTGCCCAGATGGGACGCGAGCGTGGACAACGCCTCCCGCACGTGCGGGCGTTCCTTTGCTGCGAATCCGACTCCGACGTGGATCACGTTCTCGCGAAAGGTGATTCGTTGTCTGTCGTCAGACTTGCTCATCGTGGCCTCATTTCGGGCGCCATGATTGCCGCGCATTGACAGGCTGGCATGCGTCATCCCCGACGCGATCACACTCGTACGGTTGGCTTGAATTCCGCTGCCCCGGGAAGGGGCAAGAACCGCGCCGACTTCGGCCAGGCGTCCTGACACAGCCGCGACCGGCTTCTGAACCAGACCCTAGTAGACGCCGGAAGGCCGAGTGGTGCCGACGTTCAGCGAATCTTCTCGGGGATTGAGTTCAGCGCGTGCAGAACGTGCACGGCCAGTTCGCTTGCCGCCTTGTCCCCAAGCTTCGAGTGAGTCGTGATGATGTCCTTGACCAGTTCGAGACGTAGGTCGTAGGGCGTACGGAACGTTGTCGGCGTAGCCATCGAATTTCCTTTTCAGTCGGGCATGTTCGCTCACTACTGAGCTGCCCAATATCAACAACGTTACGCTCTTCCCCGCTCCGAGGGGTTGCGCACGGAATCGTCACGGTCCACCAGCTCCAGGAGGTGCTCAACCGATCGACACCAGCCGGTCGATCGAGTCCTTCGGGAGATCCCCGTCGACGACCGCGGTCACCTCCAACTTGTTCAGCGTGATCGCCCCCTTGTGGTTGTCGAGGAAGGCGGTGTCGGCGGCGTCGCGCCCGGTGGCGATGCGCACCAACGTCTGCCGGGGCGCCAACAGGGTGCCGTCAACCACCCGCCACTGCCCGTCGACGAACGCCTCGGCCACCGCATGGAAGTCCATCGGGAACAATCCCGGCGCATACACCGAGACGACCCGGGCGGGCACGTTCACGGCCCGCAATAACGCCACGACCAGATGTGCGAAGTCGCGGCACACGCCCGCACCGGCAAGGAGTGTGTCGACCGCGCCGTCGATCGGGTCGCTGGATCCTGGCACGTAGTTCAGCCGGGTCCCGACCCACGAGGACACCTTCTCCAGCAATGTCGTCGAATCGAGATATTGACCGAATTCCGTTGAAGCGAAACCGTAGAACTTATCGGCCTCGGCGTAACGGCTCGGACGCAGGTACATCGACAGGTCGTACTCGGTCACCGGCGCCGGGTCCGTCCGCCCGACGATCGCGGCGCTGTACTCGACCTTCAGAAGGCCAACCGGAACGTCCAACTTGTGAATGCGGTTGCCGTGCACGCCGCTGATCTCCAAGGGCTGCACGTTTTCGCCGTCAAAGTCGAACGACAATGCCTCGGAAACCGAGGTATTGGGATGCGGTGCGATCGCGATCTGGAACTCCAACGTCGTCGGGGCCGTGATCTCGACCTCGAGATCAGCGGCGACCTCTCGTCTCATCAGTGTCCCTCCTGTTCACCGGCGGTCACGCCTCGAGTGCGGCCAGCAGCTCACCAAGCGGCACGGTCGCGACTCCGATTGCGGCGTCGCCGATTCCGTACGGCAGCACCAACGTCCCCCTGTGCACCAGCGCGCCGCAGGAATATACGACATTGGGGACGTAGCCGTCCTGTTCGTCAACTGCGGGGCTCAGCAAGGGCTGGCGCAGCCGACCGAGAATCCTTGTCGGGTCGTCCAGATCGAGCAGCATCGCTCCGATGCGGTAGGTGCGCATCGGGCCGACGCCGTGGGTGAGCACCAGCCATCCGGCTTCGGTTTCGATGGGCGGACCGCAATTCCCGAGTTGCAACGCCTCCCAAGCACGAGCTGGCTGCTGGCAGGCGACCGAGGCCGTCCATTCGAACGGATAGTCGGAGAATGCAATCGAATTCGATTCGCGGTCGGATCGGGACATCGCCGCGAAACGGCCACGGATCCGACGCGGAAACAGCGCCAGACCTTTATTGGCCGCGGCACGGCCCACCATCGGCATGGACGCGAACGTTCGGAAATCCGTCGTCTGCAGCAGCTGCTGGCTGATGTGAGATCCGCTGTAGGCGGTATAGCTGGCATAGAACGTGACTGAGCCGTCGTCATCGACGAACCGGACGAACCGCGCGTCCTCCATGCCGGCGACTTCCGCGCTTATCGCCGGAAACAAGACACGCTCGGAAAGCGTTACATCATCGCCGAATTCGACGGCATAAGTCCGGTCGGCGATCGTTCGCATCAGCGAAATCGTCTCGGCCGCACGGCCGCGCGTTCGTCGGTGTGTCTGAAGCTTGTCGAGTTGCTCGTCGAGGTCGGCTCGGGTGAACCGCTCACCGAGCGCGTCGAGGACGTAATCGGCGGCCTCGCCCGCCCCGTGCAGCCGGTGCAGTTCGCTGCGGATCACCTTGCCATCCAACAGGGTTGGCACTAGCGGGCCAGCACTAGCGAACGGCGCCGGATCGTCGATCGTGACGTCGCCTGCCCCGTCGACAGCGCCTGTGCGGAATCCTATGGACGACCGATGCCCCTCACCGATGCCCCGCACGCTCATCACGAATCGCAGGCTGCCAACGGCGGTTTGCGACTGGTCCGGGTGAGCGACCACGCTGGGGTTGCACAACGCTGCGCCCTCAATCGCGTACTCGCTAGTGAATACGGCACCGAGCAACAACATTCGCACATCGGAAAGATCACTGGCGGGATCGAGGCGATCGGCGACTTCACGGGCGTGCCGGCGGAACGTGGCGGCCAGATCGCGGTGACGTCCGTCGAAGCGGGTGACGACGTCGTCCAACGACGTGCGCACTTCGTCCTCCTCGAGGGCCAGAATGCGCGCCAGCACTGCACCCGCGCGGGAGTCCTGGCGCTCGAAGCCCTCCTGCCCTGGCACGAACAGCCGTGCGATTACTCTCGACCGGTCAGCCGCGAGCCGCTGCGGGCTCCGCGTGACCAGCCCGCTCTGCACCGAAGTCATTTCCGCCCAGTCGATAAACGTCGCGCCTGCTGCAAGGTCGAGATCACCGCCAGGGTCGACTCCGCGCCCCGGTTACAGTTCACTCCGTCGATGTGCAGCCCGTCGTATCCGCCACCGGTGTCCGGGTCCCACATCGGCTCTGCCGCGTCGTTGTCGCCCATAAACCATGCCGCTGCGGTCGTGACGCCGTCGCGCCAGACCGGGTCGGTGTCGACGGCGGCAGCACGCGCGCACGCGTCCGCGAGCGTTGATACCTCGATGGGCTGCTGATCGAAACCGGGCCTGGCGTCCTCGGGGCCCCTGCCCGCAACTGGAGTTGGCGAAAGGTGGCCGTCGGCCGTTTCGAACGCAAGCAGCCAAGCCAACAGATCCAGGCCGCGTCGACACAAAGTCGTGTCGTCGAGCGCGACCCCGGCGGCGATCATCGCCTCGGGGAGAACGGCATTCGCGTAGGTCAGTCGGGGCTCGGGCCACGGCCACGCCGCGTCACCGTTCGCAGCGGGCACCGCGGCGGCATAGTCGGTGATCAGCGCGCGGGCCCCGCGGTGCTCCGCGTCGAAGGCGAGTAGTTCGGCGGCGCCCAGCGCCGCGAACGCCATCGCTCGCGGCCAGACGGACCTCTCCTGAGCGGCACGCTCGAACTGCATGACGGCCGACTGACGCGTCCAGGCGACATTGCTGTGCGCGGCCGCGGTCCCGAGACCCCAGATACAGCGCCCCCAGGCGTCCTCAAGGGCCGGCTCGTCGACCCAGTCGCCCGTGCTGTCCATCCGATTACGGCAGGCACCGCCGAGCGCCTGCGCATCGTTCAGGAAGCGCAACGCGACCCCTGCCAGACCGTTCAGTGTGCGGTCGGGCCCGTGGTCTCGGGTGGCGACAACAAGCACACGCGCCACGTCGTCGGTGCAATAGCCGTGCTCGGGCAGCGGCTCGTCGAGCCGGGCGTGTTCCAAAGTGCCGCGGCGGTCCGTCAGCCGTAGCAGATGGTCGAATACCGGCGCCGGGTATGTCGCGGTCACGCCAGGGCCCGTCGCCGTGCGAGGAGTCGGTGCGCCAGCCCGACATACGCACCGGCGACGACCGGCCACGCCATCTCGGGCGCCAGCCGACGGGCCTCGGCCGCCATCGCACCAGCCAGGCGCGGTTGCATCAGCACCCGGCGCAGGGCAGACACCAGAGCATCCGGATCGTCGTGCCCGACGACGATGCCCGCCCCACTGCCGAGCAGCTCGACAGCATGCGGGAACGCGGTGGCGATGACGGGCCGGCCGCTCGCGACGGCGTCGACCAAAACACCGGAGGTGACCTGGTCTGTCGAGTCGTAGGGCAGGACGACGACGGCAGCTGACTGAATGAGCGCGGTCAACATCGGTATGTTGCGGTAACCCGGATCGAAGTACACCGAATCCGCGACGCCGCGGCGCTGCGCCTGTTCCATCCGCGCTTCGCGGTACGCCTCGCCATCGGCGGCCAGCACCTTAGGATGCGTTCGGCCAGCAACCAGGTATTGCGGCCGACCTGGCACATCGTTGAGCGACCCCATCGCCTCGATCACCCGCTCGATGCCCTTGCCCGGACCCATCAGGCCCCAGGTCAACAACGTCGGCCGACCGCGCCTAACGCAGGAGGCGTTCGCCGGGAGAGTCGCGCCATGCGGGATAGTGGTGACTTTGCGGCGGTCGACGTCAAAGCCACTGCGCAACCGCTCGTTGGCCGCATCGGACATCACAATGACCTGATCCGCGCGGGCCACAACCGCCTCGAGGACCGAACGCTGGTGTCGCGTCGGGCTTTTCAGGACAGTATGGGCGATCACGATCGACGGTATTTGCAACCCGTCCATGACGTCCACGACTGCGACACCGTCGACGCCTCCGTAGATACCGTACTCATGTTGGAGGACCGCGACATCGCTCTGGTTGAGGAGCTCAGCGCATGCTGCGACGGACGTCGGTGACCCGTTGACCATCTCTCCGATGACGCGGCTAGTTGTCGACGGCGGCCCATCGGACACTCGCACGACGCTGACGTCAGCGCCGTTGGCAGTCAATCCCTCAGCCAGCGCGGCGCTGAACGTCGCCAGCCCGCACGGCGTCGGTGGGTACGTACTGAGAATGCTGAAACTCGGAGCGCCGCGAAATCCCTGACCCACAACGGGAAACGCCGACGACGAGCGTGTAGAAAGCGTGATCAAGGGGTGATCCCAACTGGCGGTTGTCACCGGCGTATCCGGCGTGAGCGGTTGCTCGGCGTGGTCAGCGGCGGTGCGGCTGACTCATCCCGGACTAGCTGGGTTCCCAACTGATTTGACGATACACCCCCAGGGCCGTCACTACGAGACGGGCTCCCCGAACGCTGTTGACGGCATCATGCTTATCGTGCGCCACTGACATGGCTAACACCTTGCGCCACAGCGCTTCCGCCGTTGTCCAAGTCATGTATGAGTCGGGCCGTCCACGATGAGCTCTCGGCCCGAGCCGCGCGTACAACACTCTCGGCGGTCTCGTACAACTCGGTGTCTCGTTGTGACGCTGCGTGGTGCCTGGCCGCCGCGCAACGCATCACCATGATGCCTAGCGCTTGCGGTGTCTCGTGCGGTACGACAAGGAGTTTCGCGGAAACTTGATGACCGGCGACCATCATCAGCCGAAAACTTCTGCGCCGCTGCCAGCGAGCGACGGTCACCATCGAGCTGAGATCCACGGCCGCCTCGGAGGCAGACCAGTTGATGCAGATATCGACGATCTCGCCCAATGGCTTGTGCAATACCTCGATGAGCTCCGGCAGTTCACGCGCCACTACTCCGGTGTGTGGCCACCACGCGCCGTCGATATCGGACCCTAACTGCGGTGCGAGCGCCAACCTGACGGGTCGAGCGAGGCGCCGCGTTCCGGTCAACCCATTCACGACGGCGGCGTAGTCTCGGTCGAATCTCTCTGCGGGCTGTCGGAAAAGGCGGGAAATTGCACCGGTTCCGAGTCACGCTCGGTGTTCGACACGACCTCCCGCTCATAGGGATGCGAAAACAAATCAGACGGTTTCATGTAATAGGTCCTCAAATAGGTTCAGGTTCTGCCCGAACGTTGGTTTATCGGGCGAAGATCGATTCGTGAGCTGCTCGTCTGCACGTCAAGGTCTACGGCGGCATCGCCAACACGAACGGCTTACCAACCAATCTACACCCGTTTGCCAGAAGAGCCGGCAGCTCATCAGCCAGGTCACCTGAACGCGATTCGGTCAACCGCGCGCCCCCCGACGACCGTCAACCCCAGAAACGCTTGGTGAACCGCTTCTGGTCACCTTCGACGTCGGTCCACTCCCCGGACGCATAGCTGAACGGTCGCTTCGCCCCCGTGCGGACGATGTCGAGTTTGCCGTCATGGTGCTTGACGTAAGCGTCGCCGAACCGCATGTAGTTGTCGGCGTCGCCGTTTCGGAGTGTCACTTTGACTGTCATGGTCGAAACCTCCGGACGCGTCGGCGAAATGTCGGGCGGTGATAGGCGTCGGACGCTTCGCCGTCGTGCGCGCCAATCGCAAGCAGGTCGCCCACCGCCGAAGCGTTGTCCGGCGCAGCAGCGGTCATCATCGCCTCGTGTGCGATCTCCGGCTCGGTGTGCGGAGGCACCACCAACAGCAGAATCTTTTCGCGACCGACCCCGAGCACTTGGAGAGTATTGGCTGGTTGCAGCCGGTATCCGTCCAGGCGAACCGCCCGCCCGCCGGTCGTCAGTCGCCTCGGCACCATCGCCCATTCAGCCAGGTTGTACATCACCCGATCAATGGCGCCCAGGCGCACCGACAGCACCGCCAGCAGATCCGGCAATTCAGTCGACAGGTCATCGCTGCGCGGCCACCACGCCCCGTCGACGTGCCCGGTTGCCGGCGCCTTGGGCTTCAAACGCAGCCGCGGCGTGTTCTCGGGTCCTTCATGATGCCCGCCGGGGGCGGCGCCCCCGTTCTGTCGTGCCATTCGACGATCCCGTCTCGGCCGCGAAACGGCCAATTCACCCGAGCCGGCGACGACGCGATCTCAGATGGTCGCGCACGACATACCACCGACTCTGTGCGCATTGCGTCCCGAACGGACGCCGATGCCAGCTCGCCTACGAGAGCTGTTGCGCCTCAATGCTTTTGGATGTGCAGTCTTTCGGTCGACGAAGCGCGCTCATCCTTGGCCCGCTTGTCCGCCCGCTTCTGTTTCAGCGACTTGCCGGATTTCTTGCTCATCGTTTGTCGAGGAGATTTGTCAGCCACACAGACCCCTTGATAGTTGGGGGCCTTGGTGGTCCCGATACGTAGATTCTACGCCCAACCGTCGAGCCCGGCCCTGGATCTCTCCAAACGCATTGTGGGCTGGCGGGAAACGACCCACCAGCCCACATGAACTAGAACTCGTCAGACGGCAGTTACTCCGACTGCCTGCGGGCCCTTGGCCCCCTGTTCGATACTGAACTCAACTCGCTGGTTTTCCTCGAGTGATTTGTATCCATTCCCCTGGATTTCGGTGTAGTGGACGAACACATCGTCCGCACCGCCGTCTGGAGCGATAAAACCGAAGCCCTTATCGCTGTTGAACCACTTCACAGTCCCCTGTGCCATTCTTTTCAACTTCTCTCATTTTCAAACGGATGCCGACAGGCATCCCCCTTCATACTATCACGGCAAGCGTGTAAAACGTCTTCGACTGTGACACTACGCTTTTCATGCAGCAGCCACGATGTCCACGACTTGTGCTACGCCGGCAAACTCCTGGGTGTAGTCTCAAGATGAACCGTTTCGTAGTAGCGGTGATCCTCGTTCGGGACACACTCGAGCACGATCAACGTGCGATCCGATTCGTAAGTCGGCCTATGCACCCGCGGTCGGCCTCGAAATGAAGGAACCGTCCATGGATCACACGGGATTACACGTCGATCTCCTTGCAATTCAAGCGGTTTCCGCGTCGGCCCCGGCTGCGCCAGCGGCTCATGACTGACCCGATATACGGACGGCGCTTGAGCAGTCCGGTTCGGTTCACCCTGGCGTCCAACCTGGGCAGCGGCCTCGACGGGGCCTGGTGGCCACGCACGGCGTCGATAGCCCGAGAACTTTCCGACCTCGCCGACGCCCTTCGGGAATCGCTGGGCCAAGTAATCGATATCGGCGTCAACTGGTCCCCGTTGCAGGGTGTACCTGATCTCGACTTGCTCAATCGCCGTGGCGTGGCGGCAACGCCTGGCAGGGACAGCAGGCACCTCCGCGTCATGACCATCACCGGCACGCGCGCCAAGGCGCATCTCCTGGTCGTGCCCTGCCGAACGAGTATCGCGCTGGCTGTCATGCTGCTGCGTCAAGCCGCCGACCTCCCGGTCCTGTACGCACACCAGCACACCGCGGCATTCCAAACCGCCGGTGTCATCGTGGAGACCGCGCGTGCCCAAAACTCACAAACCGCCGCACCCGCGGACAGCTCAAGCTGAAGTTCTCGACCGACGGCCGCCTTGGCGACCATGCCCGGTGTGCCCGAAACCGGCCGCACCTGCTGCGCCTCTGGGGCGCCGGGCGCCCGCGGAGCCACGGCCGCGCGACCCGCCCTTCTTTGCGTTGGCAGGTTTAGTCGACCCGTCAGTCAGGACAGCGGGAGCCTGAAACGGCGCGACATCGCCGACCAGCGCGGTCACCTGGGCTGAATCAGCACCGACCTGCTGAGGGTGCACGGTGATGCCGGCTCGTCGCATCAGGACTTGAACGTCCCTGCGCTGTTCGGGCAGCACCACGGTGACCACGTCGCCTGTGTTACCCGCCCGTGCAGTCCGGCCAGAGCGGTGCAAGTAGGCCTTGTGCTCAGTCGGGGGATCCACATGCACTACCAGCTCGACACCGTCGACGTGCACACCACGCGCCGCGATGTCGGTAGCTACCAGCACCCTGGCCAGACCCGTGCTGAAAGCCGCGAGGTTGCGGTCACGAGCAGGCTGAGAAAGATTGCCGTGCAAGTCAACTGACGGCACTCCGGATTCGGTGAGCGTCTTGGCGAGCTTGCGAGCCTGGTGCTTGGTACGCATGAACAGGATCCGGCGCCCACTGCCGGAGGCAAGCGTGTGCACCAGTTCCTTCTTCGCCTGGACGCCCGTAACGTGGAACACGTGGTGCGTCATCTCGGGTACGGGTGAGTGCGCCTCGTCGACCGAGTGCGTCACCGGCTTCCGCAGGAATCGCTTGACCAGCTTGTCGACCCCGTTATCCAGGGTCGCGGAGAACAGCAGCCGCTGCCCGCGCTGCGGCGTGGCGGCCAAGATGCGGGTAACACCTGGCAAGAAGCCCAGGTCGGCCATGTGATCGGCTTCGTCGACGACGGTGACCTCGACCGCGTCGAGGCTGATGATGCGCTGCTTCATCAGGTCCTCCAGGCGGCCCGGGCAGGCGACGACGATGTCAACGCCCGACCGCAGCGCGGCCACCTGCCGGTTCTGCGGAACTCCGCCGAAAATAGTGGTGACTTTGAGCTGTTGGGCGGCCGCTATCGGCTCGAGCGTGGCCGCGATCTGGGATGCCAGCTCCCGAGTGGGTGCAAGGACCAAGCCAGCCGGTCGCGACCGACGCGGCATCGCTGCCAGCCGTGTGACCAGCGGGATGGCAAACGCTAGCGTCTTGCCACTGCCAGTCTTGCCGCGGCCCAACACATCTCGTCCTGCGAGCGTGTCAGGAAGCGTTTTCTCCTGTATCGGGAAAGGGGTGCGGATTCCGCGCGCGGCGAGCGCTTTGACGAGCGGTTCACCGACGCCGAGGTCGGCGAAGGATTGAGTTGTTGTCACGTAAAAGGTGCCTTTCAGGCATCGGTTTGTACAAGGCGAGCAAGCACAAGGTGGCGAGATTGCCGGTGGGCAAAATCGATCGCCGCGAGAAGAGCTTGTGCTCGATGCACGGATCATCTGTGCTCGGCGCTTGGACCGGACCCTGGGGTCGACGATCGCGCCGGATGGGATGAAAGCGTTCCACGACGAGCTGGCATCGATTTCTTATCGACACCAACGTTCGTGCACAGCGTACAGGACCGTCTCCGATCACCTGCGGGCCGGTCGCCGATCCGCTACGCAGCTGTGAACTCAACCGGCAGGGTTGCCGGCGACCGGAACGCGACGCCGGTGATGTTCGGCGCCGGTGCGCTCGGATCAAGGTGCAGGTCCGGTAGCCGGTCGAGCAGGCCGTTTATCGCGACCGTCGTCTCCATCCGAGCAAGTGGCATGCCGAGGCAGACGTGCGGGCCGCCGCCGAAAGTAAGATGCGCGATGTTCTTGCGGGTCGGGTCGAAGCGGTCGGGGTCGGCATAGTGCGTCGGGTCCCGGTTGGCCGCCGCGACGCTGACGCTGACGTTCGTGCCTTTGGGAATCGTGATCCCGCCAAGCTCGCAGTCGCACCTCGCCACGCGGACCACCGTGCTGATCGGCGGCTCCCACCGCAACGCCTCCTCGATCGCTCCGCGCAGCATGCCGCGGTCCTCGCGCAGCGTCTCGAGCAATGACGGCTCGCTGAGCATCGCGACCAGTAGGTTGCCCGACGCGCGGTACGTCGTCTCAACTCCGGCCGGCAAGATCAACAACAGGAACGCGAAGATCTCGTCGTCCGACAACCGCTTGCCGTCGATCTCCGACTCCGCGAGCGTGCTGATCAAGTCGTCCTGCGGATCGCGCCGCCGTTCGGCGAGGATTTCTCCGAAATACTCTTTCAGTGTGGCGGACGCGGCGATCCCGATGTCCCAGTTGTAGACCACGCTGAGCAGCTCTATCGACAACTGCTGGAACCGCACATAGTCCTCGCGCGGCAACCCCATCAGTCGCGCGATCACTTGCACCGGGAACGCAAAGGTGAACTCCCGCACCAGATCTGCCCGCCCCCGCGACGCGAACCGGTCGATTAGCTCATGCACCACCACCTCGACCAGCTCAATGCGCCACCGCTCCAACAGCTTCGCCCGGAACAGCGGCGACACCAGCGCCCGGCTCGCCCGGTGCTCGTCTCCCTCCTGTTGGAGCAGAGTGCGCCCCATGACCGGGCCCATGATGTTCTCGTAGATCGACGATGAGAAGTTCTCTGGATGCGTGAGCACCGTTTGGCACTCGTCGTAGCCGAGCACGGTCACCCCCGCCATGTCGAGGTTCTGCGCTGGTGTCTCGACGATTGGGTTGCCGACCATCACCCGATGCTTTTCCCGTGCGAGGCGCAGCTTTTCGTGCACGTTCTCGACTGCCATCAGCAACCCGTCCTGCAGCTTGGCAGGGTCGAACTCCTCCAGCGGCGCGCGGTGGGTCATGACGCCGTCACCGTCTCGGTGTCCCGCCCCGACCGCAGCACTGTGCCGGGCAGCGCGCCCGTCGCGGCGCCGTCATGGCACACCTCCGTGCCAGCCACCCACACCGACGTGATCCCCTTTGCATCGGCCACCAAACGCGGTGCGCCAGCAGGTAAGTCGTAGCGGGTGCGCTCAGGGCCGTGGTCGACGGTCGCCGGGTCGAACATCACCAGGTCGGCGTGCCAGCCTCGAGCGATGCAGCCGCGTTCCTTCAGCCCGTACAACCGCGCAGGCACGTCGGTGATCAGCCGGACCGCCTCTTCGAGCGTCACCACCTGGTGCTCACGGACGCCGTGGCCGAGCAGCGATGTCGTGTAGATCGCACCGCACATCATGTCGAGGTGTGCCCCTGCGTCCGAGCCGCCGATCACTGCATCCCGGTTGCGCCACACCTCGGCGCGTGCTTTCCAGTCGGCTTCGCCGTCGCCGAACGGTTGCGGTGATAGTCCGGTGCGCAGCTCGTCGGCGATCACGATGTCGAGCAGGGCGTCGAACGGCTCTTTCCCACGGGCAGCTGCGACTTCGCCGACGGGGCGGCCCGTTGCGTCGGCGTTCTCGGGGGCGAAAGTTTCGACGATGATCAGTCGCTCCCAATTGGCAAGGCCGCGAAGGATTCCCGCCTCTTTCGAGTGAGCACCTTCGTTGAGGCGGCGACGCACCTCGGGATCGGCGAGGGCCTTGAGCCGCTCGGGCACCGGTAGGTGCATCGTCTCGCGCCAGCCCGGTAGTCCGTCGAGCACAAAGCCGGACAGGAACGACAGCCGGATCTTCGTCGAGTGGGGCAGGGTGAGCGCGACGATGCGGCCGCCCCGCTTCGCTGCGACTTGCGATGCGCGCAACTGCTTTTCGTGTCCTTCGGGGTTGCCCGCCGAGATGCCCAGCACGTTCCAGTTCAGCGGCCGGTCGGCGGCTTTCGACATGTTAGTGAGCAGGTCGATGTCGTCGTCGGCGAAGCCGGACAGGCACCCGGGAATGATCGCCTCGAGCTGGGTGCCGGCCTGTGCCCGGACAGCCGCGGCCAGTGCTAGCAGTTCCTCCCGCGAGGCGCTGCGCGACGGGACCGGCTGCCCGTCGCCGTCGTTGTGGGTGTGCGACTGCGAGGTCGACAACCCCATCGCGCCGTCGGCCAGCGCGCCCTTGAGCAGCGTGGTCATCTTTGCGATCTGATCGGAGGACGCAGTGCCCCCGACCGCGTCTTCGCCCATTGCCGCCAAGCGAATTGCACTGTGGCCCACTAGGAAGCCGGCGTTGACGGCGGTCCGACCCTCGAGCCGTTGCAACCAGTCGCCGAAGGACGACCACTGCCAGTCGAGGCCGGCGCGCAGCGCGTCGAGCGGCATGCCCTCGACACGGGCCAGCATCCGGGTCAGGTAATCCTGTTGGTCGGGCCCCGCGGGCGCCAATGTGAAGCCGCAGTTCCCGCCGAAGACTGTGGTGACGCCGTGCTGTATCGAGGGGCTGGCGGTCGGATCCCAGAAAAGCTGCGCGTCGTAGTGCGTGTGAAGGTCGACGAAGCCCGGTGCGACTGTCTGCCCGTCAGCGTCAACAATTGTTGACGCCTGCTCGTCGACGTCGCCGACCGCAACGATCCGTCCGTCACGCACCCCCACGTCGCCATGTCGTGCGGGTGCGCCTGTGCCGTCGACGATCTGGGCGTCTCGGATGAGCAGATCCAGCACGGCGGCCCCCTATGCTGTGCCGTTCTGGGCCAGCCACGCGCTGTTGGGTAGCGGGTGGCGGAACAGCTGTGCGGCGTTGCGATGGGTGATGCGGGCGGCATCTTCGGGCGACAGGTTTGCGACGTTGCGTGCGACGACGCGCTGGGTGTCGGGCCACGTCGAGTCGGCGTGCGGGTAGTCGCTCTCGATGAGGATGCGCTCGGCGCCGATGGCGGCGAGTGTGCCGAACGCGGTCGGGTCGTCGATCGAGCAGAACCAGAAGTTGCGACGCAGCACCTCGCTCGGGAGCAGGTCGCTCTTCCAGGACCCGCCCTCGGCGCCGGACGCGGAGTGCGCGAGGACGAAGTCGGCGCGGTCGGCGAGCATGGCGACCCAGCCAAGGCCGCCCTCGTCGAGGGTGATGTTCAGCTTCGGGAAGCGGACGGGGATGCCCGACCAGAGCCAATCCGCAGTTGCGACAAGCGCATTAACAGGGAACAGCGTGGTGATGGTCTCGAACGGGGTGTCGGGAGCGGGGATCGGCGCCCACTGTGCAGATCCGGTGTGGAGGCAGATGACGGTGTCGGTTTCCTCGCAGGCGGCCAGGAATGGATCCCAGACGCCGGTGTGCAGGCTGGGCAGCCCGCACTGGGCGGGCAGCTCGGGGAAGCTCACGGCCTTGAATCCGCGTTCGGCATTGCGTCGTAGTTCGTCGGCGGCGAGCTGCGGGTCGGCGAGCCACGGCAGTTGCAGGGGGATGATGCGGTCGGGTTAGCAGCCGGCCCATTCTTCGAGGTGCCAGTCGTTCCAGGCCCGCAGCGTCGCGAGACCGAGTTCGGGGTCGTCGCTCTTCCAGAACACCGTGCCCGAGAACCCAGCGATCAGGGAGGGGAAGTTCAACGATGCCCAGATTCCGGCGAGGTCCATGTCGGCGATGCGGGCGTCGATATCC
>Ga0105247_10001480_pt1 | contig 16885 bp, 17 predicted proteins | sample KBSS24metaG_FD_81519 | JGI IMG/M metagenome (GOLD analysis project Ga0105247, IMG submission 81519) | Switchgrass rhizosphere microbial communities from Kellogg Biological Station, Michigan, USA - KBS S2-4 metaG | ecosystem: Host-associated > Plants > Roots > Rhizosphere > Soil | place...
AATAAAGGAGTGGGTATGCTGGCGATTATCAGTTTGTTAATAGCTGTTTTTTTTATTTTTTTAAAGTTGAATACCGGGGCTTCGGGATATATTATGGATTTTGGCCGGGGCATTTTCCCGGCAAACATCATTTATTGGGCGCCGGTAGGACCAGGCTCGTTTATTAATATTAGTTTTTTTATAAGCCAGATGACATTTCAGCTTGGCATACCTGGAGACCGGAGTATACAAGTGCTGCAGATGATCAACTACGGCATGATACTATGCATTGTTTTATTATTTTTATACCTGTTTTTTAAAAAGAAATTTTTCACCAGCCCCGATCCGTTCCGTTGGTTTCTTGTGTTGGGTTTTTTTATCTCCGCAGCTACTTTTGGAGAGCTTGGTTATCTTTCTCTCACCTATAAGGCGCAACCCCGCTCTCATTTTAGCTGGAATTATGTAACGGAATCCAGATATTATGCCTTCGTTTTTTTCTTTTTGCAAGTTTCATTCTTAGGTTGGGCATTTCTGTATCCGGCGTGGAAGAAAAGCATTATTCAAAAAATTATTGTGTATGGACTTTCCGGTTTGCTTTTTATTGAAATAACGCACAATATTTATTTCCACACTAAAGTAGCATTGAATTTTAACAGGTATAAATCATCCCGCTACCAGGAGGCTGATTATGATTATTTCGTCAAACTGGTGCAATTGCTAGCCCGAAATAATCCAGAAGCTGCAATATGGGTGGCTGCTGATAAAGATTGGTATTACCCGCTGATGGCCTCCTATCTGGGATATAAAGGAATTTTTGATTCAATTGATTTGAATAAAAAATTTCCGGTGGTAAAGAAAAAAACCATCCTGGTAATAGCTTTGTATAACCAAGGCATGGCGAACTATCAACCATTTTTTTCAAACAAAAGTGTGCAATTCATAAAACGGGTAGCTGAAGGAAATTTTTATTTTCTTGTATTAAACCCTGATTAATTTTTATTTCTCATTCAAAATATTAGAATTTTTCTTGCACAGGTTGACGATTTATGTTTTTACATCTTTATCTCACTTTATCCGTTTTAAGTTGACGCATTGTCGATTCGAATCTTGCAGCTAATCATTACACTAAATATTCTTACATTACAATTATTCATCCAGTTTCAACACGGCAAGAAAAGCTTCCTGCGGTACTTCTACATTTCCTATTTGCCGCATACGTTTCTTTCCTTCTTTTTGTTTCTCCAAAAGTTTTCTTTTACGGCTAATGTCACCGCCATAACATTTAGCAGTAACATCTTTGCGCATCGCAGAAATATTTTCTCTTGCAATAACCTTAGCTCCTATTGCCGCTTGTATTGCTATCTGAAATTGTTGTCTTGGCACCAGCTCTTTTAATTTTTCGCAAAGCCTGCGGCCAAAATCCTGTGCCCTTCCGCGGTGTATCAAGGCGCTGAGAGCATCTACTTTATCACCATTCAGTAATATATCCATCTTTACAATATCACTATCACGATATCCAATAGGATGATAATCGAATGATGCATAACCACGGGTCTGTGATTTCAACTTATCATAAAAATCAAAAACAATTTCAGTAAGCGGCATTTCAAAAACAAGTTCCACTCTTGTGGTTGTAAGATAATGCTGATTTAAAAGAATACCCCGCTTGCCAAGACAAAGCGTCATTATATTACCGATATATTCCGGCTTTGTTATGATCTGTGCTTTGATAAATGGTTCTTCGATGCGATCAATACGAACAGGGTCCGGCATTTCAGTTGGATTATTCACTGTTATCTTTTGTCCGGCAGTCGTATAGGCAATAAAACCAACGTTAGGAACAGTAGTGATTACTGTTTGATTAAACTCTCTCTCTAATCGTTCCTGTATTATTTCCATGTGCAGCATTCCTAAAAAGCCGCAACGAAAACCAAAACCAAGAGCCTGTGATGTTTCCAATTCAAAAGTCAGTGATGCATCATTCAATTGCAACTTATCCATGCAATCACGCAGCTCGCCAAAATCATCCGTGCTGATAGGAAAGATCCCAGCGAACACCATCGGCTTTACCTCGACAAACCCTTTTATCATTTCCGGATGCGGATTGTTCGCCAGCGTCAACGTATCTCCCACCCTTACTTCCTTTGCATTCTTGATACCGGTAATGATATAACCCACATCTCCGCAACCGACTTCTTCCTTCTCCGTCATCTTTAATTTTAATATGCCCACTTCGTCAGCTTCATATTCAAGACCGGTAGAAACAAATTTTACTTTATCACCTTTCCTGATCTTTCCATTTAGTATGCGGTAATAAACAATGATGCCGCGGAAACTATTAAATACGCTGTCAAATATCAATGCCTGCAACGGTGCATCAGGATCGCCTTTTGGTGAAGGAATTTTTTCAACAATAGCTTCCAGTATTTCAGGTACACCCAATCCTGTTTTAGCGCTGGCCAATAAGATATCTTCGGGTTTGCAGCCGATCAGTTCGATGATCTGGTCCTTCACTTCATCCACCATGGCACCATCCATATCTATTTTATTGATGATCGGGATGATCTCAAGATTATTATCAATAGCAAGGTATAAGTTGCTGATGGTCTGGGCTTGTATTCCTTGAGTAGCGTCTACTAATAACAAACATCCTTCACAGGCAGCGAGAGCCCGGCTCACTTCATAACTAAAATCTACATGGCCGGGAGTATCTATCAGGTTCAGTATATATTCCTGGCCGTTCTTGTGTTTATAATTGATCTGTATCGCATGGCTTTTAATGGTAATGCCCTTCTCTCTTTCCAGGTCCATATCATCAAGCACCTGGTCCATCATATCACGGTCGCTGATGGTGCCGGTACTTTGCAGCAGCCGGTCAGCAAGGGTGGATTTGCCATGATCAATATGTGCGATGATGCAAAAATTACGGATGTTCTTCATGTACTAACTTCTTCTTTTTTCAGGTGGGCAAAGGTAAATGTTTTGAGCCGTATGTTAGGGATTGTTTGCCCGGCTTTTGTGCTACTATCATCGCCTGTTGTGTCACTCACTTCAGGGTTCTGTTTGCTATTCAGCAATTGCGAACAATAAAATTATTTTGCCATTTTGCGATAGCGGGGTTGTATTGACGAAAGTCTGATTTAGGGCTGACAATATTTTTTAAAATTTGAAAATCAAAACAATATTAAAAAAAACGAAAGTCATATTGGCTCAAAACTTTCGCATATTTTTGAGTTAGCACCAATATTTTACGACCATAACTATGAGGTCAACTTTTATTGTAATCACAATTTTAATCGCAACTTCGACAACTGCATTCGGACAGAACAGCGAATTAAAGAAGGAGCAAATCCAATCCATCCAAAAACTGATTAATTCCTTCAAGACAAAGAACAAAACCAAAATTGCTGACCTAATTTACTATCCTTTAAGGAGAGAATATCCCTTAAAAGATGTGAAGGACAAAAATGATTTTATCAAAAAAGTGAGCCAGACATAATAATTGAAAATGGTGTTTGGGAGTTTCAAGGAAGTGGTGGCAATCATACGATAACTTTCGAAAACGAGGGTTACATCTATATTGTTTCTATTAATATTATTGGAGCTGACGACACTCCTGACGCTACATTAGAAATTTTAAAACAAGACAAAAAAATATTTAGAGAAGACGGGGAAATTAAAAGGAACTAATATTGCTGCTAACAAAAGTATTTGCAAAAGCAGAGCTGGACAATGTAACATCAGCTATGTGCAAGTATTAGCAGCGGTTCGGGCTCGACGTTCAATGCTCAACTTTAGTTCTTAACTTCAACAACATATTTTCAATGGGCTTTTGTACTGGGCTGGACAATAAATGAATTCCCTGCCTTCGCAAATACTCGAACGTTGTGCGCAAGTCGTTAAGACATTGGTAACAGACTTATGAGATCATTGACTACTTTAATACTATTAACGATTTACTTAACCGCCACAGGACAGCCTTCTCCGGCAAAAAAGGAGAGCTGGTTTCGGGCGGATACGTCCTATGCATACAATGGTAAAAGTCAAAAACCACTGACCAATTATTCTTACACTTGGATTGACACTGAAGTTAAGTACAGTGACTCTACGGGGAAAGGTATTATAATACAAAATAGCTTACCAAGAGGGAATGGATACATTGATCCTACCGGAAAAACCTCTGTTTATGGAATATTCTGGACTCGTGTAATTAATGAAACTACTACTCCGTTAGAACTAACGATTAATTTTCCTGCTGATTCATTCGCAATTCCCACTTTGCCAGACTCCTACTTAAAATTATTTCTTCCTCCGGGCACAAAGACACTTGAAGAATCATCGTATAACTATGGTGTAACAGATTTAGAATCTTTTTTAGATACTGGGCTCAATAAACCGACCATGTTGCAAAGGACTATTAATCCTAAAGAGGAGTGTCTTTTCTATATCGGGGCGGTACCAGGTGCTGGGTGCCGGGCGTCATTTGTCTTAAAAGGACAAGACCTTTTTTATAGAATTAACATAATCCCCAATCTATTAATTCCCTGCGGACAGATTGTTTTTAAAAAATGAAACGATGATTCTCACGGTATGATAACTCAAAAGACAGGCGCACAACAGCCGGTTTGGCAATATGGCGGGGCGACGAATATATTCTCAACTTTTTTTTTGCTAATCGGCTTCAGTTCCAGTCGACGAATAACGCCGAGCAATAGAATAAACAATGAGACGACTCTAAAAATTCAAATTGGACATTGAAACATGGTTGGGAATTTCAACTTTTTTTCTTTCAGGTGTAACATTTTCCTGTAATTTATATTTTACTAGTAAAGGGTTTTGGTGGCTGTCGGGCACAATCGATTATAGAAATCTATGAATCATTCTTTCAAATAAATATCTGATATGCGCTTAAGTCTTATAATAATTTTTTGTTTCTGTATTTTAAGCAGCAACATTTCTTATAGCCAGAATTGCAATTGCAATTCAAATTTTGAGTGGTTAAAAAAGACTTTTGAAGAAAACGATGCCGGGTTTAAATATCATCTGTCTGTGAAAGGGCGGGATTTTTATGATTATCACAATAAGTCAATCCAGGAAAAAATAAACAACGTAAAAACTGATAATGATTGCTTACCAATTCTGCAGGAATGGCTGCAATTTTTTAGAAAAGGTCATCTGTATATTCGATCTACGGGTACCAATAATGCCACTTCCGCAATTCCCGTTTTAGATACGGTTGCCATAAAAAATCAGTTCAGAAATTGGCCACGGTACCAATTGAATATTGAAGAATTTAAAACATACCTCGGTAAAAAGAAAACACAGGATTTTGAGGGCATTTGGGAAACGGTACCTTATAAAATGGCGATAAAAAAAATAGGCAATGAGTACAAAGGAGTTTTAATAGAAGCGCAACCACCGTATTGGGAAGAAGGCCAGGTAAAACTTGAAATAACCAATATCGATGGAAAGCAAAGGGGGATTGTGTACCAGCGGGATCATTCTAAAGTTGGAAATGAAAATGTAGAAGTGATCGGGCAAAACTATCTGCAGGTTTCCGGTTACCGGTTAAAGCGATTGTTCCCGGTTTTACCTACGGAAACAGAAGTGCAAAATTGGTTAAAGCTTAATAGTCGTAATACTTACCTGGACCAGCTCGATAAAAGCACAGTTTATTTCAGAATACCTTCTTTTAGTCCAAACTACAAAAAGGCAATCGACAGCGTATTGGTGGCGAATAAAGAATTATTATCCCGTACAGCAAATCTCATAATAGACATTCGCGGCAATGGCGGCGGCAGTGATTATAGTTTTACTAATATCATACCTTATTTAAAAACAAACGAAATAAATGTTACCGCCGTTGAGTATTTAAGCACTATCCTTAATAATCAACGGATGATGGACTTTGTCACAAAACCGGAGTACAAAGACTTTACCAATAAACAAAAAGAATGGGTCAAAAAATCTTTCGACACGCTGCAAAAACACCTGGGAGAATTTGTTTTATTGGATGAATCTTTTGAGAATAATGATACTAATACACCAGATACGGTACTACCCTTTCCAAAACAAGTCGGGATTATTATAGACGGTGGAGTAGGAAGTTCAGCCGAGCAGTTTTTATTGGCAGCAAAACAAAGCAAGAAAGTTAAGCTCTTTGGCACATCAACTTTTGGTTCGCTTGATATTGCCAATATGTATTTCGTTAAATCTCCTTGTGGTGAATATGAATTGGGATACAGCCTGTCAAAAAGTAAACGTTTACCACAATACGTTTTAGACGAAAGTGGCATACAACCAGATTTTTTTATCAGTGAAGATGTACCCGGTTATCAATGGGTCTCGCTTGTAAAAACTATTTTAGAATATACTAATAAAAAATAGTTGGTAAAACGCCAGCCATTAAATATCAGTAACAGTAAATAAATGATCTCGAATTCTTACATATTTCTGTAAACTTTAGGCCGCTTTTGGTGTTCAAAGTTTTAATCTCGTCATTAATAGTTCTTACTACCAACAGCCCAAAGTATCAAGCTTTACCAAATCTGTGTTGCTGGTCTGATGTTTTCAACCTGATATTTTTCTCAAGCTCAAATGCAAACAATGGCGTAAAGGCATAACTTAGGTTTATGAAACCTAAATTTTATTCTAAAGAAGCTATTGCCGGCCTGACATTATTATCACCGATACTTGGTTGTATCCTCTTTTCCTATAATTTAAGAGAGATTGGCAAAGGAAAACTCAGCCCTTATTTTATAGTTGCAAGCATAGCATGGATATTTCTTATAGAGAGATTTTTAATAGGAAAAATTGACGATCGTCTTTTTCAGCTTCTTATTGCCGGAATCTTAGGTAGCTTACTAATGACCTTTTTCATATGGGATAAGTTTTTGAGTAATTATCCAATTTATGAAAAGAAGAAAGTGTGGAAGCCGGTTTTCATTTTCATAAGTATATGTGTTGCACTTATAGCATTTCAAATTCTAATGACAAAAAATTAAGTTACGCCGCTGTTAGTGTTCAAACTTTTAATCTTTTCATTAATAGTTCTTATCATCAACAGTACAAAGTATCAAGTTTTACTAATCTGTGTTGTTGGTCCGACATATCAACCTACAATAGCGCAAGAAAAAATAATATGGAAGTTCTCATCAGGCATATGAAAACAAGCGATGCAAAAACAGTAACTGATCTTTCCTTGCAGCTTGGCTATACCATATCAGTAGAGCAAACAATAAAAAATATAGAAGCCGTGCTTTCGAATAAAGATCACGATGCGTATGTAGCAGTTCATAATAATGAAGTAATTGGCTGGATCGGTATGATGTATTCATTCAGTCTTGAATCAGCGCCAAACTGCGAGATACATGGATTGATAATAAGTGATAAACACCGTGGGCATGGAATTGGAAAGATGTTAGTTGAAAAAGCAAAGCAAAGGGCGAAGGAAAGGAAGGTTAACAAAATAAGATTGCGTTGCAATGTAAAAAGAACCGAAACACATTTATTCTATGAACATATCGGCTTTACTGAAGTAAAGCAACAAAAAGTGTATGAGTTTCCCCTGATATAATCGTTGCATAGAATTTTGAAAAGTTATTCACCATTTTAGCCGTTGGCATTATTTTTCGGAAAGAAATTGGTTTATTATTCACCTCGAAAAAATATCAGAGGTCGTTATATTCATTTCTTCATCTTAAATTTTATCGTTATGAAAAGACTATTTCTAATGATGATCGCTATTGCTATGGTTAGCATTTCAGCAGTGGCACAGGACACGAAGGACAAGGCTACAACAGATCAGAAAGTTGCACCTCAACAAACAGAGGTTAAGAAGATACCAGACATGGCCGCTCAAAAAGCAGAATGGGACAAAAAAGTAAAAGATGAATTGAAACTTACTCCTGAGCAGGCTACCAAATTCGATGCTCTTAATAAAGAGTATGGTGACAAGATGAATGCTGTGATGCAGGACGGCACCCTTAACCAGGATGCACAAAAAGAAAAGAAGATGGCATTGAAAAAAGAAAAAGAAGCTAAGCTGTTCGAAATTTTTACCCCTGAACAACAGGCTGCTTACAAAAGCCTGATTGAAAAAAAGAAAAAAGATATGGAAGCCAACAAACCTGCGGGTAATTAATCTCCATTAATTAATTAATTGTAAAGAGCTATCGACTTTGCCGATAGCTCTTTTTTTATTTTCAAATACCCGGTACGCAACTTGCTTTATTCTGAGACATGGATATTTTTGATGTAATAATTGTAGGTGGTGGGCCTGCAGGCTTAAATGCTGCGGTGGTATTAGGCCGTTGCCAACGAAAAGTTTTGCTATTTGATACGGGCAATCAGCGTAACCGTTTTTCACATGGCATACGCAATTACCTTACCCGTGATTGCATGCTGCCTGCTGATTTCATTAATGAAGGACAAAAGGAAATAAAAAAATATGCTGTTCTTTTGAAAAAAATGCTAATAACAAATGCTATCAAAAGAGAAGACGGTTTATTTGTTTTAAAAGATAACAATGGAAATACTTATTGCGCTAAAAAGATATTGATTGCTACCGGTCTTACCGACCATTTACCGCCAATAAAAGGTTTTCGGGAATTTTATGGCAGATCTATCTTCCATTGCCCTTATTGTGATGCCTGGGAAGTAAGAAATAAAAAGATCGCTGTCTATGCAAAAAATAAAAATGGATTCGAACTGGCGTTATCACTTCATATATGGAGCAAGTGGATCACCTATTTTACCGATGGAAAAAAATATTTAAAGCCGCGTGAACAGGAGATGCTCAGGCTATACAATATTCCCATCATTACTAATTCCATTGAAAAATTAGAAGGCAGTAATGGGCAATTACAAAAGATAGTATTAAAGAATGGCGAACAACATTCCTGTGACGCTTTATTCTTTGTAAATGGCTATTCACCGCAATCAAACCTTGTAGAGCAACTTGGTTGCACTACCACAACTAAAAAGAAAATGGTAATTACTAATAAATATCAACAAACTACAGTGCCTGGTGTATTTGTAGCAGGCGATGCAGATAAGGATATGCATTTTGTAGTGATTGCCGCCGCTGAAGGCGCTAAAGCAGCTGTTATAATTAATAAAGAACTACAAAAAGAAGAACAGGTGAAAAAGATTAAACCACCTATGGTTAAAATGTTATAAAGCCAATATCTTTTTAAGGTCAGCTTTTTTTACTGTCAGCAATTTTGTATCAGGTAACCGTTTAGTAAGCTCCTTCCAGTTTTTATCTTTTGCAAATACTTTTTTAAATATCGAGATCGCTTTTTTTACTTCTTTATGGTTAGCCAGGGTAACGGCTGTCCAGTATTGCATTTCAAGATTATCAGGCATCATCTTCATAGCAGCATTGTATTCGTTCATTGCTTCTGTCAATTTATTTTTCTCAACGGCAAAATCACCTTTGTTCATGTGCTCATACGCAAGATGAATATTGTATAAACGCCGGAGTTCTTTGATCGGTTCTTTGCCGTCATCAACCCGAAGATCAACAGTTCTTTCATCCCATGGATTGCCTTCTGATCTTGCTGGTACAACTATAATAGCTGCTGATTGCTGGCCACGAACATCACCGCCGGCCTTTTGAGCAGCTTCAAGTGCTAAGAGCATTCTTTCGGTCAATGGTTTTCCGGCACTCTTTTTAAATGCTTCATTCATCACAATACTGACCTGGTCGTCAAGCATCATGTTAGATTGAACAGAAAACTGGTTGCCTTGTATTTGTGTAGCATATTGAATACATCCTTTGCCGGTATGCGTTGCAACGTTTCCTTTATTATCAATTATAGCTACTTGTCTTACTTCTCTTCCTGCATCGTTATTTAATAAAGTATCCAAAGCCTGTTGTGCAGTTAATCCTTTTTTCAATAACTCAAGTCCGCGAATGCCGAATGATTTATTAACAAATGACTGTGTAGCTATTGCACCTACACCTGCTTCGGCCCAGCTTACAACAGTGCCAACGGAAAACCAATGACTCTGTACTGCCACTCCCATTTCACCAGTTGCCGAATCACGGGCAACAATAGAAAATGTATGAGCAAAAGGATTATCATTTTTATAAACCTGGCCTTCAGTAATGGCAGAAAATAAAAATGCTATGACTAGGTAAAATAGTTTTTTCATGCATACGGATTTACGAAAACTAAGATAGCTGAGAAAATGATAAGCGGTGCATTTTAATCATACTGTTTAGTGAACTTTAGTACAAATACGCTTTATGAAAAGGAAATCTTTTTTGCAACATGTAGCATTAAGCACGGGAAGTATTGCTATTATGCCTTCGTTAGTTTATGGCAGAAATATAAAACCTGAAGGCAATCCGCTCCCGGCGGAAAAAGTAAAAGAATTTGTAATTGCCGGTCATGCTAAGTTTGATAGTGTAAAGCAACTGCTCACAGAATTTCCAACGCTGTTATACGCTACCTGGGATTGGGGCAATGGGGATTTTGAAACTGCATTGGAAGGCGCCGGTCACATGGGCAATAAAGAAATTGCAAACTACCTGATAAGTCTTGGCGCAAGAACTAACTTATTTGTCTTAACAATGCTTGGCAAAACACAAATTGTAAAGCCATTTCTCGATACCTATCCTCAATACTTAAATGCCAGAGGCCCGCATGGATTTACTTTTCTTCATCATGCACAAAAAGGTGGCGATGATGCTAAAGAATTATTCGATTATTTTCAGGCGAAAGGAATAAAAGAAATGAAGGTGACTCTATAACCGGCTGCTTTTGCCTTGCGAAATATATTGTTTGATTAATAAAACAAGATCCTGGTCTTTGCTTAAGCGTCTTACTATACCTTCCCCATGGCTGATAATTGTTGTTCCATTATCAAAGGGCATTCTTTCGTACATTTTTCCTCCTGTAAAATGGCAAGGTGAACATTTTTGTTGTAATAGAGGCTGTATTTGCAATGCATAATTTATACTATCAACCACAGGTGATCTGCTTGCCATTATCTTTGTTTCTTTTTGACCTGCATTTACATTGCAAAACTGCAAACCGGCGCAACAAGCTATAAGAAATAAAATCGTTTTCATGTTTAACGATTAAGACTTACTGAAAAGTTATAGTATTTAATATAAATGCCGATACCGCTTAACAAGTTTTCGTATTCCTGTGTTTCAAAAAGTTGTTTAGATTTGTTCAAATAGAATAAAACATGCGGGCAATTGCTTCTGACCTTAAAAATATTATTGATCAGCATATCTCAGCTCTTCGGGCTTTACCGGATCAGGAAATAAAAGACAAACCTTCACCCACTAAATGGAGCCGAAAAGAAATTCTTGGTCATATGGTTGATTCGGCGCAAAATAATATCCGCCGGTTTATTGTTGCACAATATGAAGAAAGTCCCAGAATTGTTTATAACCAGGATAAATGGGTTGCCATTAGCCATTACCAGGAATATGAATCCGCAGATCTTATTAACCTCTGGTATTTATTAAACAAACATATTGTTGTTATCCTTGAAAATATGGCGGAGGAAATGAAACAGCGGGAATCCCAGACAGAAGCATTGCATACATTAGAATGGCTGGCGCTAGATTATATAAAGCACCTTAAACATCATTTACACCAGGTGCTGAAACTTGAGCCTGTTGCTTATCCGTAATGATAAATTGATGATAGTTCGGTGAAAAGTGTCTAAAACTATTTCTCTAACATCCCATCCGCCTTAAACTGTTTGAAAACATTGATGGTGCTGTCATTGAGTTTTTTACCTCTGAAAGGCATAAAGCCTCTGTCGCCGGGATTAAGTTGTATCCTGTTTATCATCGCATCGATATCCTTGACAACATTTGCATAGTTGTCATAGGCTTCTTTATTGCCTCCCTTAGATGGAATATGGCAAGGAGAGCAATTAGCCATTATAACAGTTTGCAGACTGCCTGAATAAGTGGTCTTAGCTGTTTTCATTGCCTTTTTAGAACCATGACAATAGGTAAGAAGTATAGAAGTTAATGATATTGCAATTAAAACGTAATATTTTTTCATCTTGTGCGGTTTATTTGTTGATTAGTTTTAAGAATAAAAAATAGTATTGCAAATAAACAGAATTATTGTAATAAGGAAAAATAGTTTAATAAAATTTGAATGATTTCTAATGGTATAATAAGAAATCAATATATCTTTTCTCCTTCTTCACGGTCAATAAGCTTGTCCACGACCGAACTGTCAAAGACAGCTTGTTTATTAAAAATTACCTGGCGCAAAAGATCATGGATGGTGATCACTCCCTCGAAATGATGGTCATTATAGGCAAGAAGATAACGGGCTTTATGCAGGTTCATTACATTCATGCAATGCTCTACCGTATCTGTTATCTGTACTACGGGCAGGTCAACAGTCATTACTTCCTGTACGGTAGCTGTCCGGCTTGATCTGCCTTTCAGAATAACATTCCGGCTATAATCTCTTTCACAAAAGATACCTTTATATTCTTCGCCATCCATTACTATAAGATAACTGAGATTTACCGAATTAAGCATCGTTAAAGCATCTATGACCAATGACCCGGGTTCAATAGTATTAAAAGCATGAGGTTTAAAATTCAGAATATCCTGCACCGTTCGCATATCAATCGTTTTTAAATAAAATGGTTTGTTTATTCAGCAGCAAAATATTGCTATTTAAAAATACAAAAATTTAATTGCTCAATAAATTATTTATACTCTTTTCGAAAACGACGATTTGCGTTGTGAGCTAACTTCGCAACCAATGATCACCGCTACTGTACAAACATATAAAAATGCATACTCCGGTTTGTCAAGGTCTACATGGCTTCTTTCGTTAATCATGCTGATCAACCGAAGCGGTACGATGGTGATACCTTTTATGACCTTGTATCTTACTAGCGATAAGATGGGTTATAGTGTGGGACAAGCAGGATTTGTTTTTGGATTGTTTGGATTAGGAGCTTTTACCGGTGCATATTTTGGTGGCAGGCTTACAGATAAAATCGGTTTTTATCCCGTGCAATTGATCACTCTTACCGGCGGCGGTATTTTATTTATTGTATTGGGTCAAATGAAAACCTTTCCTCTCATTTGCACATTCACTTATTTGCTGAGTTTTGTAAATGAAGCATTTCGCCCGGCCAACTCTACTGCCATTGCGTTTTATAGTAAAGAAGAAAACAGGACCCGTTCTTATTCTCTCAACCGTCTTGCGATAAATATGGGTTGGGCTGTGGGTAGTGGTATCGGTGGCATTTTAGCTCATATAAATTACGAGCTGCTGTTTTGGGTGGATGGGTTAACTAATCTTTCTGCAGCTGCTATGATGTGGCTATTTTTAAAACCAGTCCAGTACAAACCATCGCAGCAAACCAATGAAGCTGCAGAAATAAATCGCTCCGCTTATTCGGATAAGATCTACCTGTTGTTCATAATATGCACGATGTTTTTTGCTTGCTGCTTTTTCCAGTTATTCACCAATGTACCGGTTTATTTTAAAAAGCAGCTTCATTTTTCCGAACCTTTTATTGGTTTATTAATGGCAACAAATGGTTTGTTGATTGCATTAATTGAAATGGTACTTATTTATAAACTTGAAGGCAGGAAAAGAAATATTGTTTATATAACAACAGGTGTTTTTATTGTAGGCATTTCTTTTTTATTGTTGAATATTCCCAGTATTGGCCCTTTATTGGCATTTGGAATGATCATCCTGGTCACCTTTGGTGAAATCTTTTCTATGCCTTTTATGAATAGTTACTGGATCACCCGTACGCAAGCATCCAACCGGGGACAATATGCGGCTTTATATACCATGGCATGGTCAGCTGCACAGACGCTCGGGCCAATGGGAGGAGCACAATTAGTGCAGCATTATAATTTTTATGTATTATGGTGGGCTGTCGGTGGATTGGCCATGTTTGCTTCTTTATCATTCTGGCGATTACAAAAATCAATGTGATCAACTTTTTATACTTAAATATTTTTTATGAAAAAGCTATTAATACTTTGTTTGGAATGCCTTCTCATCCAAATGCTACATGCACAAACAAGAGACTACCGTGTTGTTTTCGATCTTACAAGCAAGGATAGTCTTAACCAGGCAGCCGTAATGAGATGGATAAATGAAATATCAGCAGCCGAACCAAACGCACAAATTGAAGTAGTTATGTATGGCCAGGGAGTAAGCATGGTTACAAAAGGCAGATCATACTTCGAAGATGCTATTCAAAAATTTACCGGGAATAAAAATATTGCTTTTAAAGCTTGTTCTATAGCTCTAAAAAACCAGAATATTGATAAAAGCCAGCTATTAACCGGGATAGAAACAGTTCCCGATGGAATCTATGAGATCATCAGCAAACAAAGAGAAGGCTGGGGATATATTAAAGCGGTAGCCCGGTAATACAATTAAATCATAATTAAATTAAAACACTTCCTTGCTTCCTTTACGCCGCAGGCATTATCTTACATTTGCCAAAATTTTTTTCATGCAAAGGCTTTTAAAAACAGTATTGGTTTTACTATTTTCTATTTCCTTACAAGCGCAGAATATTCAGCGACCCAAATTGGTAGTTGGCTTGGTTATAGATCAGATGCGCTGGGATTACTTATACCGGTATTATGATCGCTATGCAGCTAATGGTGGTTTCAAAAGATTATTGGCCAACGGGTTCACTTGCGAAAACACAATGATCCCTTATACTCCCAGTGTTACTGCTTGTGGACATAGTTCAATATATACAGGTTCTGTTCCCGCTATTACTGGCATCATGGGAAATTTTTGGTGGGATAACGAATTAAACAGACGGGTCTATTGTACAGAAGATAAATCTGTAAAAACTGTTGGCAGCAATTCGCCCCTTGGACAAATGAGTCCCAAAAATTTATTGGCAACTACCGTTTGCGATGAATTAAGATTAGCTACCAATTTTCAAAGCAAGGTTATCGGCATTGCATTAAAAGATCGTGGCGGTATATTAACGGCAGGCCATAGCGCTAATGCTGCTTACTGGTATGATAGTACAAATGGAGGTTGGATCACTTCAACTTATTATATGACCGATCTGCCGCAATGGGTAAAAGATTTTAACGCAAAAAAATTAGTTGATAAGTATTATGAGCAGGGATGGAATACTTTGTACAAAATAAATACATACACGCAAAGCACTCCAGATAATACTACATGGGAGCGATCACTTTCACGGTTAAAGAACTTTCCTTACGATACAAAAGGTTTTGCTGGTAAAAATTATGAAGCTATTACAACAATGCCGCAGGGAAATACCCTGACAGCCGAGATGGCAAAGGCTGCAATAGCAGGTGAGCAATTAGGTGCTGATAATATTACCGACTTTCTTGCTGTAAGTTTTTCGTCTCCTGATTATATAGGTCATACGTTCGGACCTAATTCAATTGAAGAAGAAGATTGCTTTTTAAGATTGGACAAAGATCTTGGTGATTTTCTTAATTATCTTGATACAAAGGTTGGAAAAGATCAGTATCTCGTTTTTCTATCTGCCGATCATGGAGTGGCACAGGTACCGGCTTATTTAAAAAGCAAAAATATTCCTGCAGGAAGTTTTGAACTGATGAGCTTAAAGAGACAATTGAATGCAGCCCTTAAGGAGAAATTTAAAGATAGTTTAATTGTAAGCCTGGAGAATTACCAGGTTTATCTTAATCACCGTTTGATAGAATCCGAAAAAATTGATGCAGATGCAGTTAAAAGCTGGGTCATCAATTATTTGCTTTCCAAACCTGAAGTTGCAAGAGCATTTTCGTTGGATAAGCTGATAGAAACAACATTAAATGCGACACAAAAGAACATGCTAACCAATGGGTACTATCCGCGCCGCAGTGGCGATGTGCAGATAATTCTTCAGCCCCACATTATTGGTGATGGCTTCACTAATTCAGGTACTACACATGGCTTGTGGAATCCTTATGACACACATATACCCTTATTATGGTACGGATGGGGAGTAAAACATGGTAAAACAAACCGGGAAGTTTATATGACAGATATTGCTCCAACAATTTCGGCAATGCTTCATATTCAGATGCCAAGTGGCTGTGTAGGCAAACCTATTGAAGAACTGATGAAATAATTTATTCACCATCCGTCTATAATTTCGTTTTTTTTGTAATTTTCTTCAGCTTTTTAACTCAATCCCTGTAATATGAGAATAAATAAATGGCTTGCCTGTCTTTGTATGGTAATAGTCAGCCTTTCTTCCCGGGCCCAAATGGCTATTGACAGTCTTAAATTTTTTGCAGAGGACTCTCCATTGGAGTTTACTCTTTCAACAGATATTAAAAAACTGCAAGGAGAAAAGAAACTGAATGTTTATCAGCCCGCCAATGTAAGCCTCAAATTTGCTGACGGGAATACGATCACCGAAGACATCCGGCTCTGTGCAAGAGGCCATTTCCGCCGTGAGTATTGTACCATTCCTCCTATTCTGCTCAATTTTCATAATGCTACTTCACCGCAGCTTAATTCATTGGGTAAATTAAAATTGGTTATTGGCTGCGGAAATTCAGGAGAAGATGAACAATTGATCTTTAAAGAATATCTTATTTATAAGATGTATAACCTGATTGAAGAAAAAAGTTTCAGGGCAAGATTAATAAAAGTGAATTATGCTGATTCGAAGTCAAAAGTGAAACCATTTTCCCAATATGCTTTCATGATAGAAGATGATGATGATATGGCTACAAGAAATAACTGCATAAAAAAAGAGAAAGAATTAAAAATGCAGACAGAAAGCACCGATCGTACTACAATGACCAAGGTTGCCGTTTTTGAATATTTTATCAGTAATACCGATTGGTCTGTGCCCGGAAATCACAACATCAAGCTGATCTATTCAAAATCAAATTTACAGGGTAAGCCTTATG
>Ga0105247_10001484_pt1 | contig 16875 bp, 15 predicted proteins | sample KBSS24metaG_FD_81519 | JGI IMG/M metagenome (GOLD analysis project Ga0105247, IMG submission 81519) | Switchgrass rhizosphere microbial communities from Kellogg Biological Station, Michigan, USA - KBS S2-4 metaG | ecosystem: Host-associated > Plants > Roots > Rhizosphere > Soil | place...
CCTTGTAGGACGGCATAGCACTGCTCACTCACGGATTCTCCCAGTTGACGCGAGCTCGACAACGTGACAGTGCCCAGTGAAGAACTTCGCCGCCATGCAGCCGCCGCGGCAGCTGTCGTAGTGCCCGCAGCTGGCACATCCTCCCGCCGACTGCGGCTCGCGCAGCTCGCGGAAAAGCGGTGCGTTCTTCCACACGTTGTCGAAACCGCGACCGGATAAGACGTTTCCGGCGAGAAAGCGGTCGTGGATCGCGAATGGGCACGCATACACGTCGCCGACCGGGTCGATCAGGCACACCACCCGCCCCGCGCCGCACGGTGGTGTCGGGCCTCTCCCCCGGGGCGACGCCTCTTCTGGTCGATTAAGGCAACGCCAAGCGCCGGCGCCTTTGCGTTCATAGAGCACCTCATCGATCGGATTCCCCTCCCGCCGTATGTGGGCAGCGGTCGACGTGGGCGCGCGTCGTTAGTACCGAGGCCACCGCCCAACTCCTGACGTCCGCCGCATCCGATCGCCTAGGCGTTGTGCCGCGATTACGCCAGCGCCGCGCCCGCGTGCGACCAGGGCGCCGGGCACGATGTCGCCCACGCGACCGGCTCGTTGAAGCCATGGGCGCTCGATCGCGTGGTGTTAATTATTTTCGGTGCTGCGCAGTCGCTAACCTGAGCAAATGCTTGTCAAGCAATCGACCGCGACCAGACGGCCGACCGGTCAGCTCCGGTTCTCTTGCTACTCGCCGGATTTGGCGGCACAACGCCGCCAACCGTAGCCGCCAACGGACCACTACGGCGACCACCATCCCCAGCGCACAGAGTAGGCCCATGGCCAACAGCCACGATCGAAGATCGTGTGACCACATCGGATCGTTAACCCGCACCGTCGGGTCGACGCGGCCAAGATCGATTGTTGATGCCGACGCGGCGAAACCCCAACGAGCCGGAACCAACCATGACAACTGATCCAACACGACTCGCCGGGTGACCGGAATCAGCCCGCCGGAGAAGACAATTGACAACATCACGGTAATCACCAGCATGGGCAGGATCTGGTCGTGCGATCGCGCCGCCGCCGAGAGCACCAGTCCGGTCACTGCCGCCACCGCCGCGGTCGCTGCCAGCGTCACGTAAAGCTCGAACACTGGATTTCCCAATACCACCGCGCCGCACGTGGGTGCCCCCTTGCCGATGACGACTATCGCAGTGAGGACAGCGGTCTGAAGTGCAGCGATGCACGAGTACACCACGATCTTGGCGGTCAGATATGCCGAGGGCGACAAACCCACTGCTTGCTCGCGCCGAAAGATCAGACGCTCGCCAACCAGATCGCGAATTGTCAGCGCCGTACCCATGAAGACCGCGCTGATGTTGATCAGCATCAGAACCTGTGACGGCTCGTCCGGAGCCGGGCCATGCGGGTCGGCAGCGGCAAATCCACTCCGCCCAGGGACCAACAACGTCAGGGTTCCCAAGATGAATGGCAGCACAGCCAAGAATGTGGAGTAACCACGATCAGCCAGCACAAGTCGGACCTGGCGGCGCGCCACCGTGGAAACCTGCCGCAACACAACGCGTTTCGGCGTTCGGGGCGGTAACGTGGCGCCGCGCGAAGCCGGCGCCGCCTTGGGCAGCGCTCCACCGCTGCGACTTAGGTGGTCACGGTTGGCCGCATCGGGGTCGGCGCTGACCGTTGCGAAGATGTCGGCCCAGTTGGTTGTGCCTGTGATGCAGGCGATCTCGCTGGGCGGCCCGCAGTAGGCCGGCTTACCACCCGGGGCGAGCAGCAACACCTGATCGCACATATCCAGATAAGACAGACAGTGTGTCACCACGAACACCACGCGACCGGCGTCGGCTAGGCGCCTGAGCGTCCGCATGATCTGCCGGTCGAGCGCTGGATCAAGGCCTGACGTGGGTTCGTCCAAGATGAGCAGTGACGGGCTGGTTAACAGCTCCAACGCCACCGAGGCGCGTTTGCGCTGCCCACCGGAGAGTTTGTCGACGCGACAGTGTGCGTGGTCGGTCAAGTCCAATTCTCCCAGCACCCTATCCACAGCCTGCCGCCGTTCCTCCTTACAGGCGCGAGGCAATCGAATTTCGGCCGCGTAGCCCAGAGCCTGGGCGACAGTGAGCTGGTGGTGCACGACATCGTCCTGGGGAACCATCCCGATCTTGGTGCGCAGCGCAGTGTACTGACCGTGGATGTCGTATCCATCGAAGCGCACCGCCCCGCTGGTGGGGGTCATGATTCCGGCGACCAGTTTGGCCAGCGTCGACTTACCTGCGCCGGAGGGTCCGATGATCGCGTTGAGCGAACCAGGACGGGCGACAAACGACACGTCTCGAAGCAGTTCGCGGTCGTTGTCCATCCTTAGCCCGACCGCATCCACCAAAAGGCAGCCGATGTCGACGGAGCCCACCGACCGCCCGATGCGGCCCGTCGCTTGCCGTTGACCACGCGAAAGTCCGCCGCCTACACCGTCTGCCCGTCTCGCGGCCTCGAAAGTGTCGTTCACCGCCGAGGCGCACGTGGCGGCAACCATTATGGGGTGTTCCGAGTCGCCGTCTGCGTCACCAGAATCGCCCGAGACCGTCCTGGGACTGGCTGGTGGGAATGCACCGGTGTCCCCGCCGAAGGTGTCGGATATCTGCAGGGTCGGCGACAGGGGGTCTGGCTGGAGATCGGTCACGAGCACGCGGTTCCTCCCAACTCAGTCACGCTCGCTCGGGTGTGACGCACAGCACCGGTATCGCCTTTGCTGCGACTGGCGTCAAAAACCGCAGGCGTGCTGATAGCGAGGTTGTGTGTCAAAACAAATCGCATCGCGGGCCTCCTCGTGTCTTGCTCCGCAGCGTCTGCCAGGGCGTTCGATGCAAACCCACAAACCCAGTGGTGAGGCCACGGTAGACACGGGCCGGCTGGCTCGGCGAGGCAGTTCTGGCCGGGCAGGATCCATCGCTGGCCGACTCTGTCAGGTGTGGTGGTGCCGTGCGCCGCGTTTAGCTTCGGGCGATCACGTTGCTTGGCACGTTCTGCCGGGTGAAGCGGCCCGGGCCGCAATGCGGGCGCCGAAGCGGTATTTGATAGATGGCTATCACTTAGTGTAGGATGTGATGGTGCCCACACGCGAGCGTCCATTGCGCACCGATGCGGTGCGCAATGCGTCGCGCATCATCGCCTCGGCGCAGCGGGTATTTGCCAGCGCCGGTCCCGAGGCCGCGATGGAGGACGTCGCCGCCGATGCCGGTGTCGGCGTGGCCACGGTGTATCGGCGCTTTCCCACGAAGGAGGCGTTGTTGCGGGTGGTGCTCGATCGTCGTTTCGACGAGGTCGTGGGTGCCGCGCTGGAGCGCGCGCAGCATGAAGTTGATGCCCGCGACGCGATGCGCGCCGCGCTGCGGGGTGCGGTGTCGTTTATCGCCGGTGACCCCAACACCATGGCGGCGGCGATGAGCAGTGGGTTGATGACGATGGATCTGGCTTACCGATTTTTTGAACCCGTCGCCGCGATCGTGCGCCGTGGTCAACACGATGGCGTGTTCCGCGACGACCTGGTTGCCGAAGACGTGCCGCGGATTGTGCTGATGCTGGTGGGTACGCTTCCCTCGTTTGAGGCGGGATCTGATGGGTGGTATCGCTACCTTGATCTGATCATCGACATGCTCACCGCCGACCGCAGCCGACTTTCGCCGGTGAGCCCGGTGCGTGACCACCAGCCGCCGCCGGTTCTGGACCTACCGCGTGAGCCATCTGGAAAGCGAGGTCGATGATGGGTCATCAACATGGCAGCACCCTATTGCTCGAGGACCCGCCGGCGGCGCCGTGGCAGGGCTGGGGGCGAGCGTCGACCGCGACGCCACCGCAACTGAGCTGGCCTGCGCTGCAGCGATTGTCGGCCGGCGATGCCGACACCGCCACCGACGCGCTCAGCCAGGCATACAGCGCCGTCACGGTGCTGCCTGATCCGGGGGCCAAGACCTTGCGCATGGAGGTGGCCACATGCAAGCTGCCCAACCTGACTCTGGGTTGCTTGGAGATTTCGAGCTCGATGGTGCGTTCGTCGCGCTATCCGCTGATTGCGGTGTGCCTGCCGGTCGGTGGGCAGATTCTGATTAGCAGTAACTGCGGCAGCGCGCGGGTGGCCGATGGATCGGCGGTGGTGGTTTCGCCGGGTGACCCGGTGGTGGTGGAGTATCTCACCGACGATTGCCGCATGGAGACAGTGCTTTTCGAGCAGTCCTCAGTTGAAGCCGAGCTGGCCGGGATGTTGGGGGCGCCTGTCACTAAGCCGTTGCGCTTCGACCTCGGGTTCAATCTGTTTGCCGCATCGCCGTTCTCGCGCGCGCTGCAGCTGTTACACAATGAGCTGACTGATCCTGCCGGACTGGCTGCGGTGCCCGCGATGTCCAGGCAGCTGGGTCGGCTGATCATGGCGGGTCTTCTTCTCAGTCAAACACATAACTACACCGAGGAACTCACCCGCCCCCGGCCCGTGCCGGGCTCTAAGCCGATCCGCAATGCGCTGGAGTTTATCGAGCGTCAGCCCGGGGATATCGAGACGGTGGCCGACATCGCTGCCGCGGTGGGCCTGAGTGTGCGCGCGCTCGATGACGGCTTTCAGCGCTATGTGGGCACACCGCCAATGACCTATCTGCGCCAGGTGCGGATGGCACGCGCCCATGAGGAGCTCGTGGCCGCCGACCCGGAACTGACCACGGCAACCGCTATCGCGCGCAAATGGGGTTTCGGCCACTATGGCCGGTTCGCCGCGGAGTACGCACGCCGGTTCGGCCGCAAGCCCTCCGAGACGTTGCGCGCCCTCAGCGACTGACACCCCCAATCGGGGCCAGCGCCGATCCGGTTGTGGCGCCGCATCATTGAACAATGCCCGACTGATGGCGCCACTGATCGGGTTGCACGGCGGCGGCCAACGCCAGCACAGCTACGCGGGCCCAGGCGGCCGCTGCGGCTATCACGCGCTGAGGTTGGCTACCGCCTCAAATGCGTCAAGGCTGGTCGGTGTTTGGACTTCGATGTCCAGCACCGTGCAGATTCGGCCGAAGCCCCAGTAGAAGCCGATCAGCTGCAGGATCTCCACGATCTGGCGGGGCGGGTAGAAACGCTGCAACGCGGCAAAGCGCCGCGCGCTTACCCGAGGTCGGTTCAGCACGTCGGTCACGAACCCGATCAACACGTTTTCGGCGTCGGGCAAGCTAGCCGGATCGAGGGTGCGATCCCAGATAGCTTGCCGCAGAGCGGGTTCTACGCCTGCGACAGCCGAGATCGGAATGTGCTGCTGGTACTCGAACTCACATCGACCCTTGGCGGCAACGCTGAGGATGACCAGCTCGCGTACACGCTCGGGCAGTTCCAAGGCGCTGAACTGAGCATGGGCCAACCGCAGAAACTGCTCAGCGAGCACCGGTGAGTGGGCCAGCATGTCGATGGCCGCAACACCGGGTATCGCGGCGAGCATGCCGGCCAGTGGCTCGGGGATTTGGTTTGGATCGGGATAGCTGAGCTGGGCCATGACTGGCTCCCTTTTCAGTGCAGTCCGGCCATCAATTCGGCCAGGTCATCCGGGTTAATCATCGACGGCGGCATGGGAGGACCCCAGTGATTGGGCGATTTGTCCTGTCCCCAAATGCCTGGTTCCCAGATCTGATCGTCGATGACCTCGTCCATGTCCGAGTAGTACTCGGTCATGTTGCCGGCCGGGTCACGGAAGTACCAGAAGAAGTTCGACCCGATCCAGTGGCGGCCGATTCCCCAGACGTGACGTTCGGGATGCTCGGCGAGCAGATCCTGTGCGCCGCGCCCGATCTCGTCGATGTCCTCGACTTCCCAGGAGGTGTGGTGCAGATGGGATACTGGTGCCGCCTGGACCAAGACGTTGTGGTGATCGGGCGAGCATCGCATGAACGCGCCGATGTCTTGAACCTCGTCGCTGAGTCTGAAACCCAGGCCGTCCATGAAGAATCGCTTAGATGTCGCGTAGTCGGTGGACCCGAACACCACATGCCCCAGCTTGCGGGGGCGCACTTGTGTCTCGCGGTACAGCGCTGGTGCTCGCACGTCGGGGCGGCGGATATCTCCAGGGGAGTTCTGTTCGGCGGTCTGCCATTTCTGCTGAAGTGGCTCAGCGACTGCTACTTTCACCGCGATCCCGGTGGCCGGCTCAACGGTGGCCAGTTCCGCGCCGTCCACGCGCGAGTCGATGTTTAGGCGGGCCAGTCGGGACTGGATGCTGCGCAAGTCGTCGCGGTCCTGGGCGGCCACCCCGATTTCGACGAGCCGGCGAATGGGTGTTCGGACGAGGATCAGCTGTTCGCCTCCGTCAACAGTGCCGAACCGCCGCTCGGAGGCCGCGCCGGGCCCGTGCACGGGGGTCAAGCCGAAGTCGGTGTAGAACTTCGCGGCGTCATCGAGGTTGGGCACGCCGATGACGAGGTGGGTGAGCCGGTGTAGCGACACGTCACGCGTCCTTTCGTGGTGATGGGGTCGGTGGGGAGGCGGCCACAAAGGTGTGGCGCATCTCCCCCACGCCATCCAGCCGGCTGACCAGGACGTCGCCGGGCTGTATGTAGCGGGGAGGTTTGCGGGTGGTGCCGACACCCTCAGGTGTTCCGGTGAAGATGACGTCGCCCGGGCTCAGCGGAAGCACGGAGGACAGCTCGGCGATCAGCTTGGGAACCGAGTGGACCAAGTCGGCGGTGGACGCCTTCTGCACAACGTCTCCGTTGAGAAGGCAGCTCAGCTGGAGGTTGTCTGGATCGTCGAATTCCTCCGGGGTGACCAGGTAGGGGCCGGTGGGGCTGAATCCGGGGAACGACTTGCCCATGCTCATTTGCGGCAGTTGTCCCAGCAGTTGGGTGGTGCGTTCTGAGAGGTCCTGTCCGAGGGTGAGCCCCGCGACGTGGCTCCAACCGTGTTCGGCGGGCACGTGAAACGCTGTGCGACCCACCACGACTACCAGCTCAACTTCCCAGTCCACGGTGTCGGTGGGCAGGGTGATCACGCCGGTGGCCGAAGCGAACGAGGAGACATACTTGGTGAACACCATGGGCCATTCCGGCACCTCCAGACCGCCTTCGGCGGCGTGAGCGCGGTAGTTGGCCCCGATGCCGAAGACTTGTTCGGGCCGCGGCGCCGGCGGGCCTAGCTGGTCGAGGGAGCAGGGCTGGGGTGTGCCCGGGTTCTGGGCGGCCCATCGGCGGAATTCATCCCAGCGCCGGTACACCGCTTGCGGGTCCGCGGAAAATAGCTCCCCGCTGGCCTCTGCGACGTCGACCGCGCCACCGTCACGGAACAGCGTCAGCCGGCCGTCGAGATTTCCGATACGCATGGTTCGCTTCACCTTTCGCTGGGGGCAAGAATCTGATCGAATACGTCGTTGAGCACCGCTGCGGGATCACTGACCGCCGCCGCGCAGCGAAACGCGATGAACCTGTCGGGGCGGACCAGCACCGCGCCGGCTGAGCTCACGCCGCGCTGTTTGAGCCAGCCGCAGCGCACGTCAACATGGTCGACATCGACGAAACCCACCCGTGTCGTGCGCAGCGGAATGTTGCGCTCGGCGGCGATTTTCGCCGCGGCTTCTACCCAGTCCAGACCGTCTTCGCCGGTGATCAACACGAAATGGCCGCCGTGCACCAGCGATCCCAGCGCGACGCGCCGGCCGTCGCGTTCCACCCATGCGTGTGGTAGCGAGTTTCCGGGTCGAGTGCTTGGCTGGTAAATCCGAACCGGGTCAATTCGTGCCGGCTCTGGGGAGGAGTCATCGACAACCGCCGCAGAACGGTAGGTGTATCCGAAATCGATGCCGTGCTGGCGGAATTCGTAACTGTGCGATGCGACGGCCTGGCTGAGCTGATGACGCCGACAGGGGGAATCGGGCAGGTCATCCCACAGCGGGCGCAGGGATTCCCAGTTCTCCTCCACCGATTTCGCCGGCGACAGTCCCAGCGCGTTGACCACCGTGTCGTGGTTCATCGCCGCGGACACCGCCGTGAGGACGTTGGCGAAATCAACGGGCCGGCGTTCGGCTTCGTAGGTATCCAGCAGAGCGGCGCCTGCGTGTCCGTGCAGCACGGCCGCCAGCTTCCAGCACAAGTTGTATGCGTCGTGGATGGCACTGTTGAGGCCGAGGCCTCCGGTGGGTGGATGCCGGTGGGCGGCGTCGCCGAGCAGAAATACCCGGCCGTGGGAGAACCGTTGCGCTAGTACGCCTTCCATCACCCATTTGCTGACGCTGTGAACGGTGGGAGCGAAATCGGGTATTCCGAGCGATTCGCCGACACGCTTGATCACTTTGGCTGGGTCAGAGGTGTCGGGATGGTCATACGGGTAGGGCAGCACGGCCAGCCACTCTTCTGATCGCGGTCCCCAATGGTCAGGGCCGATGCCGAACAGCACACAGCCGTAGTCGAGGTGTTCGGGAACGTCGGGGTTGTAGACCCAGCGGATCAGCGGGTCCTCGTCGCTGAAGTAACGCGACAAGTCCGCGGAAAAATGGGCGTTGACTGCGTGGCGCAGGTTGGTGATCCCCTCCATCGGGATCCCGACGAGGTCGCCGATGGTGCGCCCGCCGTCGGCGCCCAGCAGATACGAACACCGCACCCGGTACTGCTCGTCGGTGGAGCGGTCCAGGATCGTCGCCGTGACACCCTCAGCGTCCTGGTCGAGATCGATCAACTCGTGAAAGAACCGAACGGTTGCTCGCGGGTGTGACTCGGCGAAGTCCTTCAGGATGGGTTCTAGCCGTATCAAGGGCAAGTTCGCCGTCGGACACGGGCTGGCGGTGATGTAGTCGGGGTCGGTGTAGCCCCCGCCCCACCCTTCAGCAGAGGCAAGTCGCCGACCGTGCCGCTCCGGGGGGCCGTCACCGGCCAGACCTGAGTACCACGCGACCGTCTGGATGTTCTCCAGCGGTGTGCTGCGAGCCAGGATGTTGGGGGCCACGCCGATGTCGGTGAAGATCTCCATGCTGCGCTGGTTGAGCACATGCGCCTTGGGCAGCCGCGAGGTCTCAGCGTATCGCGACACCAGCACTGTTTCAACGCCCAACTGCGACAGCAGCATTGACGCGGTCAGACCCGCGCCTCCACCTCCGACGATCAGCACCGGGACGTCGATGTCGTTGGTCACCATGTCGTTTCTCCTTACGACGGTCGTGCAGCGGGGCTCCCGCCGCGGCAGTTAGAGTTGGCGGGCAAACCCGCAGATGTCGCGCACGGTGGCGGCGTAGACATCGGGCATGGCGGCACGGAAAAACACGTCACCGGCGTGGACGCTGCCGGCAACGACGCGCCCGACGGCGCTGACCCCGTTGCGCACCAGGCGCCGCTGGTAGCTCAGGCCTTCATCGCGCAAGGGATCTAGTTCGTTGACCGAGATCACGTGCGGGGGCAGCCCGACCAGCTCGGCGTCGGTGCCATGATAAGGCCAACACAGCGCGTCGGCGGCGTGCGCTGCGAGTGGGTCATACAAGGCGCCCATCACCGCCAGCAGCGCGCAGGAGATCAAATAGCCGTCATTTTCCTGCTGCGACGGCAAGCCGGCCGGCTTGTCCCACGGGCTGGCGATCATAGGCGCGATCGCATACACCCCGTCGGGTCGATGTCTCCATTGTTCGCGGCCGGCCTTCAAAGCCACAGCCAGCGCCAGGTTTCCACCGCCGGATTCCCCGGACACCACGACGGTGTTCACACCCAGTTCGGCGCGGTGCTCCAGCACCCACACGGTGGCGGCCGCGCAGTCGTCAAGGCCGGCCGGGTAGGGGTGGTTGCCGAGCTTGCCTGCGCCGTTGCGGAATTCGACCCCGATGACCACAGCCCCCTGGGCGGCCAGTTCGTCGCACCAGCGTTCGTAGCAGGAGTCCGCGGCGCTGAGAATGACCCCGCCACCGCCGTGAAAGTGCACCACGCAGGGCAACGTGGCGTCGCCGGGTCGGCCGGCGGGACGATGGATACGCAACGAAAGGTCGTTGCCGTCCTGGCCTGCCACGGTGACGGTCTGTCGCGACACCCCCTCGACGGGGGCCAGCCCCGAGAGCAGCGCATCGAATAGTCCCCCGAAGTTGGCTTCGGTTTGGGCAGCATAGTCCAGTAAGGCCTCGCGCGGCGAGGCCGCCGAGACTGGTAACAGCGGTGATTGGCGGTCCAGACCGAACGGCGCGAGCGCAGCAACCATCCGCGGATCAGCGCGTGGATCATCGCGGAGATCCCCCGGTGTGGAACCCAATTGAGCCGCGCCGCCGTGCACGGCAAGCGAAGCGCCAGTGGTTTCAGACATCAAGATCACCGCCGTTATGGGCGGGCAGGGACGCAGCGGCGGCGCTGAATCCGAATTCCAGGTCGCGCGTCATCGCTTCGGAGCGCCAGGCTTGCAGCACGGCGCCGTACTCGATGGGGCCCGCGCCATAGGCGGTGGCGAACACCCCGGGTTGGACATTGGCGTCGGCGTTTTCATTGTTGAACGCCCCCGGGGTGCAGTTGCGGCTCGCTTCGGGATTGAAGCTGGACTTCTCGGCGATCACCTCCCCCCAACGCCTCTGCGCTTCGGTGCGCACTTCCACCGTGTGGACCCCGCGGTCTAGTGCATGTTCGATCACGCGGACGACGTGAGCGGCCTGGTCACCGAAGACCAGCGGCTGATTGATCGACACCGCCGCCTGGTGCAGCCCACCGATGATGAACAGGTTCGGAAACCCGTTCACGCAGATTCCGTGCAGCGAACGCACACCCTGGGCGCGATGCTGCGACAGCGTCTGACCGGTGGGCGAGTAAACTTCGAATCCGCCTGATCGGGTTGCGGCCACAGCGAATTCGAAGCCGGTGGCGTAGATGATGCAATCGACGTCGTATTCGTGGCCGTCGAACACGATTGCGGTCTCGGTGATCCGGTCAAGACCCCTGCCGTCGGTGTCGATGAGGGTGACGTTAGGCCGGTTGAACGTCGGCAGGTAGTCGTCGTTAAAACCGGGTCGTTTGCAAAACCGGCCGTAGTACGGCTTGAGCGCCGCGGCGGTGGCCGGGTCATCGACCAGTTCATCCACGCGTGCGCGAATGCGCTCCATCTGAGCGAAATCCATCGTTTCCAGCAACGCCGCAGCCGCTTCGGGCGAACCGGCGGCGCGGGCCTGGGCGCCCCCACCCCAGATCGTGGTCCATTGATCGCCGACCAGATCCACGTGCTGGTGCATGCCGGCCAGGATGGCGTCGAAGTTCTCCATCCGTCGCCGCTGCCACCCGCGGTCCTGCCGCGCCGTCCAGCCCGCTTCGAGGGGGGCGTTGTCGCGGCTGTCAACGAGCGACGGGGTGCGCTGAACGACATACAGGTGTCCGGCGTCTCGGGCCAGCATCGGCACGATCTGAATCCCGCTGGACCCGGTCCCGACCACCGCGACGCGTTTGTCGCGCAGCCGGTCAAGCCCACCGCGCGGGCTGCCGCCGGTGTAGTCGTAATCCCACCTGCTGCTGTGGAACTGCTTGCCTTTGAAGTCGCGAATCCCCGGGATACCGGGCAGCTTGGGCCGGTGCAGCGGCCCGCTGCCCAGCACGACGAACTTGGCCCGGATCTGGTCGCCCCGGTCGGTGGCCACAACCCATCGGGAGTCGCGATCCGACCAGCGGATCTCACTGACTTGCGTTTGTAGATAGGCGTTTTCGTAGAGGGCGTACTTCTCGGCGATTCGCCGCAGGTGTTCTGCGATTTCCGCGCCGGGCGCATACTTGGCCGACGGTGTGTAGTCGAACTCTTCCAGCAGCGGCAGGTAAATCAAAGATTCACAGTCGCACGCGATTCCGGGATAGCGGTTCCAGTACCAGGTGCCACCGAAGTCCGCACCTTTTTCGATGAGCCGGAAGCTGCTGAGACCGGCGCGTCGCAGTTCCACCGATGTCAGGATTCCCGTAATGCCGCCGCCGACGATGAGCACGTCGATGCACTCAACCGATGCGCTACGGGTGACGGTGTCGGTGGCGTTGGGGTCGCGGGCGAAATCTTCAAACTGGCCTTCTACGGCGATATATTGTGCGTTCCCTTTGGGATTGAGCCTCTTATCGCGCTCCAGTTGATACCTCGCGGCGAGCCGACCAGTGCTCTCACCTGCGACGGCGGTTGCTGAGCTATCGATGCTGCTGGACAAAGTCCCCTCCTGACTGACTGGGGTGTGGTTCACCTGCGGGTGCACGCGATACTCAACATATGTGGCTAAAGGTCAGACGGGACAGCCAGTTTGCGCAACGAGTGATCCGCCGCTGGCCGTCTTTGATCTCAACGTGTTCCTGAGGGTGGGGCCAGCACGGTGGGCGCCAGATACACCGTCTTGGGCTGCAGGTAGGCCTGCATGCCTTCGGGACCCAGTTCGCGGCCCAGGCCGCTGGCCTTGACTCCGCCGAAGGGTGCAGCCACGTCGAGCTCATAGCAGTTGACACCGACCGTGCCGCTCTCGAGCCGTTCGGCCAAGGCGATACCGGCGGCCTCATCGGCGGTCCACACTGTGGCGGCTAACCCGTAGTCGGAGTCGTTGGCCAGCGCCAGCGCGTCACCGATGTGGTCATAGGCCGTAATGCACAGGACCGGCCCAAAGATCTCCTGCCGTGCGATCACCGACGAATTGTCCACGTCGGCGAATACCGTTGGCGCTACGTAGAAACCGCGGGTCTGATCGGCCGGTATCGACCCGCCGGTGGTAATCCGCGCCGCGGTTCGCCGGCCGGCCTCGATGAAGCCCAGGACGCGGTCGCGCTGGGCGGCACTGACCAGCGGACCGATCTGGGTGTCCTCCTGTAAGGGGTCGCCGACCCGTAAGGCCCGCACGGTGTCGGTGATCGCGTCGACGATCTGGCGATAGCGGGCTCGGGGCGCCAGGATGCGGGTGCTGGCATGGCAAGTCTGCCCATTGTTGGGCAGGCACACCGCCGGCAGCTGCTGCAGGAAATGCCCCAGATCCGCACCGTCGGTCAGGATCGCCGCGGATTTCCCACCGAGTTCGAGGGTGACTGGCCGCAACAGTCCGCCGCATACCGCCCCGATTTCGCGCCCTGCATTCGTCGAGCCGGTGAAGGCGACTTTGTCCACATCGCGGTGCGCTACCAAGTCCGCACCGGTCTGGCGCCCGCCGGGCACGATATTCAGCACCCCCGCGGGCAGCTCGGCCTCCATCGCCGCTTCTGCGAAAGCGTACGCGTCTAGCCCGGTTTCGGGCGCAGGCTTAAGGACGACGGTGCAACCGGCGGCCAGAGCCGGAGCCAATTTCATCGCGGCGAGCCCCTGCGGATAATTCCACGGGGTGATCGCCGCGACCACGCCCACCGGGTGGCGCTGCACCAGCGTGCGGCGACCGGCTTTGCCGACGCGCACGTCGCGCGCCGGCTGTGTCTGCAGCAGCCGCGAATAGTAGCGGAAGATTGCTGCCGGACTGAGCCCGTTGGCCACCCGTGACAGCGCGATGGGCATTCCGTTCTCGCGGCTAACCAGCTCGGCGGTCTGCTGTGCGCGGGACCTGAGCGCGTCGGCGAACCGGTCGAGCAGCGCGCAGCGCTCTTGCACGTCGATCGACCCCCAGGGGCCGCTGAGCGCCCGCCGGGCGGCACGCACTGCGGCGTCCACGTCGTGGCCCCCGGCAAGCGTGACGCGGCCCAGAAGTTCTTCGGAGGCCGCCTCGAGCACCGTGCTCGACGGTCCGGTCGTGTCACGCCACTGCCCGTCGATGAACAGCCGCGGCCTGTCCAGCAGCCCAGAGGCAGTCATGCTGTGCGCCCGTGCGTGGGGCCACCGTAAAGCCCGTCGATCAGCCGACTGTGGCGGGTTGCGATCACCTCGCGCCGGAGCTTGAGGGTTGGCGTGAGCTGCCCGCCCTGCGGTGTCCATTGCTCGGGCAACAGTGCGAACTTCTTGACCTGCTCGGGTCGCGACACGCGGGCGTTGGCGCCGTCGACCGCGCGCTGGACCAGAGTCAACGCCTCAGTGCTGGCCATCAGATCGTCGATGTCCATCGCCGCGGATCCCCCAGCTATGGCGGCGCGCACCGCCGTGGCGTCAATGATGATCAGCGCCACCAGAAAGGGCCGTCGATCGCCGTAGACCATTGCGTTGCTGATGAATTCGGACTCCAGCAACAGTTCTTCCAGCGCTGCGGGCGCGATGTTCTTGCCCGAGGACGTGATGATCATCTCCTTCTTGCGACCCACGATGTGGAGAAACCCGTCGGCGTCGCGGCGCCCCAGATCGCCTGTGTGCAGCCACCGCCCGCTCGTGGACGGGTCAACACCGGCTTCGATCTGCCCGTAATACCCCGGCGACACGGCCGGCCCTTGGAGCAAGATCTCGCCGTCGTCGGCGATGTCGATGCGGACTCCCGGGCAGCGGCAGCCCGACGCTGCCGAGGCGGTATGCCGCCTCGGTGTTGGTGGTGGCTGTGCCAGAGGTCTCGGTCATTCCGTACGCGTCGTAGATGCGGATTCCCAACCCGGCGAAAAAATTCAACGTCTGTTCGGGCATGGGCGCGGCGGCGGTGGTGGCCCACGCCAGTCGGTCCAGACCCGCGCGCGACCGTAAGCCCGACAACACCTGTGCATCTGCGCGCGAGAACTCCTCGAGCAGTCCAGCAGGGGTGACCGAACCGCTTTGGCGCGAGGTGACGTAGCGACGGCCGGTGTCCAGTGCCGCTTGCACTTCGGCGGTGTTGAATTCGTCAGCTGCACCATGGCCCGCGCTAACCAGGGTTTGAATTTTCTCCCAGATCCGGGGCACGCCAAAGAATCGGGTGGGACGCAGTTCGCGCAATGTCTCGGCAAGTTCGGACGCGTCGGCGAGCAGCCGTACCTGGCCCCCGGCCACGTACGGCAAATACATGCTCAGCATCCGTTCAGCGATGTGGGCAAACGGCAGGTACGACACCGAGGTACCAGCGTCGGTGAGGTTGTTGGCGGCGAGCAGCGCGGTGGCCTCATAGACCACGTTGCGGTGCGTGAGCACCACGCCCTTGGGGGCGCCGGTGGTTCCGGACGTGAACACCACCGTGGCCGCGTCATCGGGAGACACTGCCCGCCATCGTGATTCGCACTGATGCGGCCGTTCCCTGAGATAGTTGGCGCCCGCATCGACCAACGTCTGCCAGCTGGCTGCCGGCCTCCTCGGACGTATCCAAACCGACGATCAGCTTGAGCCGATCCATACGGGCCAAAGCCGGCTCCCACTGTGTTAGCTGATCAGCGGGGTCGGCGACCAACACCGTTGGGGTGCACTGCGCAGCGATCGCGGCGATCTGTTCGGGTGCGGCCGTCAGATAGATCGGTACGGGTATGCCCCCGGCGTGCAGCGCCGCCGCGTCGGTGATGATGTGCTCGATGCGGTTGGTCGCCATAACGGCAACGCGATCGCCGGCCGAAACGCCTTGGGTGATCAACCCCGCAGCCACCTTGCGGGTGGTTTCGCGGAATTGTCGCCAGGTCAAGGCCCGCAGCTGCCCGCCCGGGCCTAGACGATCGGAATAAGCCAGCTGATCGCCGCTGGATTCGGCGGTGTGCGCCAACACGGTGCACAATGTGTGGCCCTGGCTGACTTGGTGCACACCCGTGCCCGGCCGTAGCGGTGCAGCGTTGCCGCTCAAGGCGCCTCGCACCCGCAGCCCGAGCCAGCAATCAGCTGTCCGACACGTCGGTTCACAGGTCGAGGCTAGGCCGCGGCGCGGCGGTCTGACATGCGCGCGGCGCGAGTGCAGCCAAATATGGATGTTGAGCGGCGCGAAGCGGATGGCATGCGCCTGCAGGGGTTTTCTACCGTCGGACGTGCCGGGGGCCAACAAGCGATGCCCGGCGCGGGCAGGCGATCGTTGAGCTAGGAGAAGTCACGTGCTGATGACCGGGCCAAGCGCCGCAGCGTTGGGTGCGCTCTCTACGGCCACACAGCCACGGGCAATTCGGGGTCAGATCTCAATAGCGTCGCCCAAACGAACCCAAGCGGGGTCGGTGGCACCCGTGGTGCGGCCGGGTCGCCCGTCACCATCGGTGGAGGCACTATGAATGACCCTATTGCGCCGGTATCCGACGCCGACGACACGGCCACAGCGCTGGCCGGCATGCCTGCGATGCGGCGCGCGGTGCTCATGGACGTCTTCGCGACCATGGATGCCGGCGATCTCGACGGGATGGTCAAGCACATGACCGACGACGTCATCACCCAATTCGGCAACCAGGCTGAGATTTGCGGCAAGGCCGCGTTTCGCACATTGTTCAACCAGGTCGGCCAGGCCATTTCCGGGCTGCGCCACGACATACTGGACCTCTGGCATGCCGTCGAGGACTTCGACCTGTGGGTTGTGCAGCTCAACGTTTCCTACCGACTCCTGGATGGTCGCACGGTAACTCTGCCGTGTTGCAATGTGTTTCGGATGCGCGGTGACTTCATCTCCGAATACCGGGTGTACATGGACATCGGTCCGGTCCTGGACGGGGCCGCGGCCCGCGGTGTCTGACTCGACGTCTCGACGCGCTGCCGGCCCGGGCGCCGGCGGATCTGTGTGAGCAACGTGCAGATCACCGCCGCCGTGTTACGCGATCGCGCCGGACGCTACGAGATCGAAGATGTGACGCTGGCTGACCCGGGACCCGGGCAGATCTTGGTACGCATTGTCGGTGTGGGCCACTGTCACACTGACCTACTGGTCCGCGCAGCGCACTCCACCAGCGCGCTGCCTCTGGTGGTTGGGCACGAGGGATCAGGGGTTGTGGAGACCGTCGGCGCCAACACCGGCGGCATAGCGGTAGGCGATCATGTTGTGCTGTCCTACGATTCGTGCCGTCGGTGCGCCAACTGCCTATCCGGTCACCCTGCCTACTGTGACAGTTTCGTGCGCCGCAACTTTGGTGATGC
>Ga0105247_10001485_pt1 | contig 16868 bp, 29 predicted proteins | sample KBSS24metaG_FD_81519 | JGI IMG/M metagenome (GOLD analysis project Ga0105247, IMG submission 81519) | Switchgrass rhizosphere microbial communities from Kellogg Biological Station, Michigan, USA - KBS S2-4 metaG | ecosystem: Host-associated > Plants > Roots > Rhizosphere > Soil | place...
AACATCACGATGACGATCGAGCTGATCACGCCGGTGGGTCTCGAGGAGCAGATGCGCTTCGCGATCCGCGAGGGCGGGCGCACCGTCGGCGCCGGCATCGTCACCAAGGTCATCGAGTAGCGTCATCGAGTAGCCCGGAGCGCACGCAAAACACATGGCTTCCGCCACCAAAATCCGTATCCGCCTCAAGGCGTTCGATCACCAGCTCCTCGACAAGTCGGCGAGCGACATCGTGGAGACCGCGAAGCGCACCGGCGCTCGCGTCGCCGGGCCCATCCCGCTCCCCACCCACATCTCGCGGTACACGGTCCTCCGCGGCCCGCACGTCGACAAGAAGTCGCGCGAGCAGTTCGAGATCCGGACGCACAAGCGCCTGCTCGACATCCTCGAGCCGACGCAGCAGACGCTCGACGCGCTGATGAAGCTCGATTTGAGCGCCGGCGTCGACGTCGAGATCAAGTCGTAGCTCGAGTTGTAGAGGTGTCTGGGGTCTCCTCCTGAGGCGCGCGGCAGCGCGCCGATTGGGGGGAGACCGCGGGCCCGGAGGCTGCGCAGCAGCCGAGGACCCGCGAGTGGGGGCAACCTCCACGGAGAAGATGGTTCACCAAGACCCGCGCTGAGCAGCAATCAGGCGCGGATCAGAATCGAGAATGCGAATGGCAACGATCGACGTATTCAACATGAAGCGCGAGAAGGTCGGCTCGCTCGACCTCGCGGACGAAGTCTTCAACACGGACGTGAACGAGGGGCTCTTCTACGAGGTGGTGAAGGCCCAGCTCGCGTCGCGCCGTCAGGGGACCGCCGCCGCGAAGGAGCGCTCGGCCGTCTCGGGCAGCACGAAGAAGCTCTACAAGCAGAAGGGGACGGGGCGCGCGCGCCACGGCTCGATCCGCGCGCCGATCTACGTCGGCGGCGGCATCGCGCACCCGCCGCGCCCGCGCGACTGGAGCTACCGTCCGCCGCGCCAGGTGCGCCAGGGCGCCCTCCGCAGCGCGCTCAGCAAGTTCAACAAGGAAGGGCGCCTCGTCGTCGTCGAGCGGTTCGAGCTCGCCGAGATCAAGACGAAGGGGCTCCTCTCGGCGCTCACCGCGCTGAAGTCGGAGAAGAAGGCGCTCATCGTCGACGCGACGACCAACGAGAACCTTCGCCTCTCGATCCGGAACTGCAAGGACCACCAGTTCCTCCCGCCGGAGGGGGTCAACGTCTACGATCTCCTCCGCCACGACACGCTGGTGCTCTCGAAGGAGGCCGCGAAGGCCCTCGAGCTCCGCTGCTTGAACCCGGCGGCGGCGAAGGCCGACCGCGTCTCCAGACGGGGCGACGACGCCGCCGTGAAGCCCGCTGCGAAGCCGGCGAAGAAGACCGCCAAGAAGGGCGGAGAGGACGGAGGGGCGCAATGAACCCGGAGAACGTCATTCGGAAGCCGATCGCGCTCACCGAGAAGTCGAACCTCCTCCGCGGCCAGAACAAGGTGATCTTCGAGGTCGCGCGCGACGCGAACAAGATCGAGATCCGCAAGGCCGTGGAGAAGCTCTTCAACGTGAAGGTGGAGCAGGTCAACACGCTCGTCATGCGCGGCAAGGACCGCCGCATGGGGCGCGGCTACGCCAAGATGCAGAACTGGAAGAAGGCCATGGTCACCCTCAAGGACGGGGAGAACATCGACTTCTTCGCCGAGAGCGAGGGCTGAAATCATGGGCATCAAGTCATTCAAGCCGACCTCGCCGGCCCGGCGCTTCTACTCCGTCTCGGACTTCAAAGAGGTCTCGAAGGACGCGGAGCCGTACAAGCCGCTCCTCGAGCACCAGACGTCGAGCGGCGGGCGCAACGCGCACGGCCGCATCACGTCGCGCTTCCGCGGCGGCGGACACAAGCAGCGCTACCGCGTCATCGACTGGCGCCGCGACAAGGTCGGCGTGCCGGCGAAGGTCGCGACCATCGAGTACGACCCGAACCGCACCGCGCGCATCGCGCTCCTGTCGTACGCCGACGGCGAGAAGCGCTACATCCTGGCCCCCGAGGGGCTCAAGGTGGGCGACGCCGTCATCACCAGCAAGAACGCCGACATCAAGCCGGGCAACGCGATGATGCTCCGGTACATCCCGCTCGGCACCGTCATCCACAACGTCGAGATGAAGCGCGGCAAGGGCGGGCAGCTCGTCCGCTCCGCCGGCTCGGGCGCCGCGCTCATGGCGAAGGACGGCGACTACGCGCAGATCCGCCTGCCGTCGGGCGAGGTCCGCCAGGTGCACCTCGATTGCCACGCCACGATCGGCCAGGTGTCGAACATCGACCACGCGAACATCTCGCTCGGCAAGGCGGGGCGCTCGCGCTGGCTCGGCCGCCGCCCGCACAACCGCGGCGTCACGATGAACCCGGTCGACCACCCGATGGGCGGCGGCGAGGGTCGTACGTCGGGCGGCCGTCACCCGTGCTCGCCGTGGGGTCAGCTCGCGAAGGGGCTCAAGACCCGCAACAACAAGCGAACCGACAACATGATCGTCAAGCGTCGTGGGCAGAAGGGTTAAGGAGTAAGCGATGCCGCGTTCCGTAAAGAAGGGCCCGTTCGTCGACGGTCATCTCGCCGAGAAGATCGCCGCCGCCGGCGCCGCGCAGAGCAAGAAGGTCATCAAGACCTGGTCGCGCCGGAGCACGATCACCCCCGACGCCGTCGGCCTCACCTTCGCCGTCCACAACGGCCGCAAGTTCGTCCCCGTCTTCGTGACCGAGTACATGGTCGGCCACAAGCTGGGCGAGTTCGCCCCGACCCGCACCTTCCACGGCCACTCGGGCGACAAGAAGGCCAAAGTGAAGGGCGCCCCGCCGAAGAAGTAACGCGCGCGGCGGTCTCGAGGGCGGCGCCTCCCGCCCCCTCGGGTCTTCACCGTACGTGTCCCGCCTCCGTAGGACCGCGAGCCTCGACGCCACCCGCGTCGGGGCTCGTTTCGTATCCCGCTCCCTTCGCCCGCACCCCTCCGCGCCCTTCCCGCGAGGGCGCGGGCTCCCGCGAGACGCGGGTTTTATGCTTGCTAATTGACGGGGTATGCGTAAAGTACGCCTCCCCGTGCCCCGGTAGGGGTTGGGAACGCAGTTTTTTCACCCGTTTCGTTGTTTTGGGCGGTCGTTACGGCCTGCTCCTCTCGTCGAGGAAGCCACGCAGGTACGACGACGCCGAAAGGTCACCCCCCAAAATGGTCTCGAAAGCGATCGCTCGCTTCACGCGGCTCAGTCCGCGCAAGGCACGTGTCGTCGTCAATCTGGTCCGCGGCCGTCAGGCCGGCGAGGCGCTGCAGCTCCTCGAGTTCACCACGAAGGCCGGCGCGCCCGTGTTGAAGAAGGTCATCGAGAGCGCGGTCGCGAACGCTCGGACCCAGAGCCCCAACGTCGACCTGGACGCGCTCTTCGTCGAGACCGCCTTCGTCGACAAGGCGCCGAACAAGTTCATGCGCCGCTGGCGCCCGCGCGCCATGGGGCGCGCCACGCGCGTCCAGAAGGGCATGAGCCACATCACCGTGATCCTCGGAGAACGAGCGTAACCATGGGTCAGAAAGTCCATCCGTACGGCTTCCGCCTCGGCGTCATCAAGACCTGGAACTCGAAGTGGTTCGAGGACAAGGCGTACGCCAAGTGGCTCCACGAGGACATCCGCATCAAGCGCGCCGTGAAGGACTACCTGATGAACGCGAACATCGCGTCCGTCGAGGTCGAGCGCGCCGCCAACAAGGCGAAGGTCATCGTCTTCACCGCGCGCCCGGGCATGGTCATCGGCAAGGGCGGCAAGGGGATCGAGACGCTCAAGGTCGGCAACCTGAAGACCGCGGCGAAGGGCGAGACGCTCTTCCCGGGCGTCCAGTCGTTCACCGAGAACGAGGTCTTCATCGACGTGCAGGAGATCCGCAAGGCGGAGACCTCCGCGCAGCTCGTCGCCGAGAACGTCGGCACGCAGCTCGAGCGCCGCGTCGCGTTCCGCCGGGCGATGAAGAAGGCCGTCTCGACCGCGATGAAGTTCGGCGCGAAGGGCATCCGTATCCGCTGCTCCGGCCGCCTGGGCGGCAGCGAGATGAGCCGCGTCGAGACGTACCGCGAGGGGCGCGTCCCGCTCCACACCCTGCGCGCCGACATCGAGTTCGGCCTCGCCGAGGCCAAGACCAAGTACGGCATCATCGGGATCAAGTGCTGGATCTTCAAGGGCGAGGTCCTCGCTCGTCGCCAACGCCGTCCGATCACCGGAGTTTGATTCATGCTCTCCCCCAAGCGAACCAAGTTTCGGAAGATGCAGAAGGGCAACAACCGCGGCGTCGCCGCGCGCGGTAGCGACGTCTCCTTCGGCGATTTCGGGATGCAGGCCGTCGAGCCCGGGCGCCTCACGTCGCGCCAGATCGAGGCCGCGCGTATGGCGATCACCCGCCACGTGAAGCGCGCCGGCAAGCTCTGGATCCGCATCTTCCCGGACCGCCCCGTCACCAAGAAGCCGCTCGAGGTCCGAATGGGCGGTGGCAAGGGCGGCGTCGAGGCGTGGGCGGCGGACATCCAGCCGGGCCGCGTCATGTACGAGATCAGCGGGATCGACGAGAAGACGGCGCGCGAGGCGTTCCGGCTCGCCGGCCACAAGCTGCCGGTCGGCTACAAGTTCCTCGCCCGCGGGGTGGTGTGATGCTCAAGGCGAAAGACCTCCACGAGCGGTCGCTCGAAGATCTCAAGGAGCTCGAGAAGAGCCTCCGCGGCGACACGTTCCAGAACCGGATCAAGAACTTCACGAACCGCCTCGACGACACGAGCTCGATGCGGAAGACGCGTCAGGATCTCGCGCGCGTCCTCACGGTGCTCGCGAAGAAGGCGCCGAAGGCCGAAGCGCCGGTCGCGGCGAAGCCCGTCGCGAAGGCCGCCAAGGCGAAGGCGGCCGAGTCGAAGCCCGCCGCCGAAGCGAAGACCACGAAGAGCGGCAAGAGCAGCAAGAGCAGCAAGAAGGGCGAGGCCAAGTAGTCATGGCGGATACGACGCAGACCTCCGCGGCCGACGCCTCTTCGGCGCAGGCCGGGCACGAGGCCCACGGCTTTCGCCGCAAGCTGGTCGGCAAGGTCATCAAGAACAAGATGGACAAGACGGTCGTCGTCGAGTGCGTGAGCGCTCACCGCGACGCGCTCTACGGCAAGTACGTCCGCACCCGCGCGCGCTACAAGGCGCACGACGAGACGAACCAGTACAAGGTCGGCGACGAGGTCGAGATCCAGGAGCACCGCCCGATCTCCCGCGAGAAGCGCTTCATCGTCATCCGTCTCGTCAAGAAGTTCATCGAGGAGTGAGGGAGAGCGCGTCATGATTCAGATGCGAACCATCCTGGACTGCGCGGACAACTCCGGCGCGAAGCGGGTCCAGTGCGTGAAGGTGCTCGGCGGCTCGCGCCGCCGGTACGCCAGCGTGGGCGACGTCATCGTCGTCTCGATCAAGGAAGCCCTCCCCGGCACGAAGGTGAAGAAGGGCGACACCGCGAAGGCGGTCGTGGTCCGCACCCGCCGCGAGCTGTCGCGCTCGGACGGGAGCTACATCAAGTTCGACGAGAACAGCGCGGTCCTCATCAACGCGCAGCTCGAGCCGATCGGGACGCGCATCTTCGGCCCGGTGGCGCGCGAGCTCCGCGGGAAGAAGTTCATGAAGATCATCTCGCTCGCTCCGGAGGTGCTGTGATGGCGGCTCGTCTTCGCAAAGGCGACCAGGTCGTCGTCATCAGCGGCAAGGACAAGGGCAAGAAGGGCAAGGTCGCCCGCCTCTTCGTCGAGGACGACAAGGTCATCGTCGAGGGGGTGAACCTGGTGAAGCGCCACATGCGCCCCACCCAGAAGAGCCCGCAGGGCGGCATCCTCGAGAAGGAAGCGCCGCTCCACGTCTCGAAGGTGATGCCGGTCGATCCGGACACCGGCAAGGGGACCCGGGTGAAGTTCAAGACCGACGACAAGGGGAACAAGATCCGCATCGCGAAGAGCGGCGCAGAGATCCCGGCCCCGGCGAGGGCGGAGTAAGCCATGGCTGCTGCGAAGGGTGAGAAGAGGGAAGGGAAGAAGGGCGGCGACAAGAAGGGTGGAGGCGAGAGCGCCGCCATCCACGCCGAGGTGAGCTCCACGGCCGAGGCCGTCGCCCCGCGACTGGCCGAGCGGTACACGAAGGAGGTCATCCCCGCCCTCACCAAGCAGTTCAGCTACAAGAACCCCAACCAGGTGCCGCGTCTCGAGAAGATCGTCATCAACATGGGGCTCGGCGCCGCGGTCACGAACCCGAAGATCGTCGACGCGGCGGTCGAGGAGCTCCGCGCGATCACCGGGCAGAAGCCGGTGGTCACGCGCGCCAAGAAGGCGATCGCGAGCTTCAAGCTCCGCGCGGGGATCCCGATCGGCGCGATGGTGACGCTCCGCCGCTCCCGCATGTGGGAGTTCTGCGATCGCCTCGTGGTGCTCGCGCTCCCGCGCACGCGCGACTTCCGCGGCGTGTCGCGCAAGGCGTTCGACGGCAAGGGGAACTACACGCTCGGCCTCCGCGAGCAGATCATCTTCCCCGAGATCAACTACGACCGAATCGACGTCATCAAGGGGCTCAACATCAGCTTCGTGACGACGGCGCGGACCGACGAAGAGGGGCGCGCTCTCCTCCAACACTTGGGGATGCCCTTTCGAGCAGCGTGACGGCACGCCACCGGCGCTGCCGGTGGGTTGCTACTAGAACAAGAGGATTCCATGGCTCGTGCGTGTCAATTCGCGAAGCTGAATCGCGCTCCGAAGTTCTCGGTCCGCGTGCGCAATCGCTGCAAGGTGTGCGGCCGCGCTCGCGGCTACTACAGGAAGTTCGAGCTTTGTCGCGTGTGCCTGCGCCTCTTCGCGCTCCGCGGCGAGATCCCCGGCGTGATCAAGGCGAGCTGGTGAGGTGACCCGATGATGACCGATCCGATCGCCGACATGCTGACCCGCATCCGCAACGGCGCGATGGCGCGCCATGACCGGGTGGAGATGCCGCACTCGCTCCTCAAGGAGCACGTGGGCCACGTCCTCAAGACCGAGGGCTACATCGACGACGTCCGCGTGAGCGAGCCCGACCCGGAGAAGGGCGGCCCCCGCGCGCTGGTGCTCGTCCTCCGCTACGGCCGCGATCGCCAGAGCGCGATCGACGGCGTCCGCCGCGTCTCGACGCCCGGCCGCCGCGTCTACGTCCGCCACGACCGCATCCCGCGCGTCCGCTCGGGGATGGGCGTCTCGATCCTCTCCACCAGCCGCGGCGTGATGACCGACAAGGAAGCGCGGAAGCAGCGCGTCGGCGGCGAGCTCCTCTGCGAAGTGTGGTGATCCCATGACCATGCAATCTGCAAACACCTCCGGCGTCGCCGATCTCCGTCAGTCGCGCGTCGGCAAGCGGCCCGTGGAGCTCCCGAAGGGGGTCACCGCGACGCTCGCTTCGGGGAAGATCGACGTGAAGGGGCCGAAGGGCCAGCTCTCGCGCGTCCTGCCGCCGAACGTCGACGTGAAGCTCGAGGGGGCGAAGATCAACGTGCAGCCGACCGTGGGAGGGCGCGACGGCGCGCGCTTCCAGGGGCTCGCCCGCGCCCTCATCAACACCATGGTGGTCGGCGTCGGCGCCGGCTACACGAAGACGCTCCAGCTGGTGGGCACCGGGTATCGCGCCGAGCTCAAAGGGACGACGCTGAACCTGTCCCTCGGCTTCTCGCACCCCGTCATCTTCCCGGTCCCCGCGGGGATCAAGGTGGAGATCCCGGGCGACTCGAAGGGGACGATCATCATCCTCACCGGCGCCGACAAGGAGAAGATGGGCGAGACGGCCGCGAAGATCCGCGGCTTCCGTCCGCCGGAGCCCTACGGCGGCAAGGGCGTGCGCTACCAGGGCGAGAAGGTCCGCGAGAAGGCGGGCAAGGCCGGCAAGGGCGGGAAGTAAGGAGACACCACGATGGCTATGCAAATTGTCGGTCGCGAGCGCAGGAAGCTCCGTATCCGCCGCAAGATCAGTGGAACCTCCGAGCGCCCTCGCCTCAGCGTGTTTCGCAGCGCGAAGCACATCTACGCGCAGTGCGTGGACGACGTGTCGGGGAAGACCGTCGCGCACGCGTCGACCGTGGCGAAGGCCCTCCGCGACGGCGAGGGGACGAAGAGCGACGACGCGAAGCGCGTCGGCACCGCGATCGCCAAGGCGCTCCTCGCCATCGGGATCGAGCAGGTCGTCTTCGATCGGAATGGTTACCTCTACCACGGGCGCGTGCGTGCCCTCGCCGACGCGGCCCGCGAAGCCGGTCTCAAGTTCTGACCCCCGCGTCCCCATTAAGGAACCGTCATGGCCTTTGATCAGATCGACGAAGACAAGCTCAAAGAGCGGATCATCCACATCAACCGCGTCGCCAAGGTCGTGAAGGGCGGTCGCCGCTTCTCGTTCGCAGCGCTCGTCGTCGTCGGCGACGAGTCGGGTCACGTGGGGGTCGGCCTGGGCAAGGCCAACGAGGTCCCCGAGGCGATCCGCAAGGGGAACGACCAGGCGCGGAAGAACATCTTCAAGGTCCCGCTCAACGGCGTGACCATCCCGCACGACGTGCTCGGTCACTTCGGCGCCGGCGAGGTCTTCCTCAAGCCGGCCAGCGCCGGGACGGGCGTCATCGCCGGCGGCGCGGTGCGCGCCGTCGTCGAGAGCGCCGGGATCCACGACATCCTCACGAAGTGCATCGGCAGCGCGAACCCGCACAACGTCGTCCGCGCGACCGTGAAGGCGCTGAAGAGCCTCCGCAGCGTCGAGCAGGTGGCGTCGAAGCGCGGCAAGGAGCCGAGCGACGTCTACTCCGAGCCCCGCCGCAAGGCCACCAACCTCGCGGCGAGCGCGAGCCCCGCCGCGGCCGGAGGTTGATCGTGAGCGCGACCAACGCGACCAAGAAGCTCCGCGTGAAGCAGATGAAGAGCGTCATCGGCGAGAACGAGACGTTCCGGATCACCCTCCAGGGTCTCGGCCTCGGCCGCCCCGGTCGCGAGGTCGTGGTCCAGAACACCCCGAGCTTCCGCGGCGCGATCAAGAAGGTCATGCACCTCGTGCACGTCGAGGAGGTCGACGGCTGACGCCGTCGGAGACAAACATGGCAGATACTCTCTCCAAGCTCGCGAAGCCCGCGGGCGCGACCCAGAAGAAGACGCGCAAAGGGCGCGGCGTCGGCTCCGGCCTCGGCAAGACGGCGGGGCGCGGCCAGAAGGGCCAGTACGCGCGCAACGGCATCAAGCGCGGCTTCGAGGGCGGTCAGACGCCGCTTGCGCGCCGCCTGCCGAAGCGCGGCTTCACCAACCCGTTCCCGAAGAAGACGGCGGAGATCAACGTGAGCTCGCTCGAGGTCTTCGCCGCCGGCGCGAAGGTCGACGAGACGAGCCTGCGCGATCGCGGCCTCATCAAGGGCGCGTGCGACCGCATCAAGATCCTGGGTGACGGCGAGCTCACGAAGTCGGTCATCGTCACGGCCCACTCGTTCTCCAAGTCGGCCGCGGAGAAGATCGAGAAGGCGGGGGGCAAGGCGCTCCTCGTGGCCGCCCCGGCGGCCCAGTAGTCATGGCCGTCTTCTCCGGATTCCAGAACATCGGCAAGGTGCCGGAGCTGCGCAATCGGCTGCTCTTCACCTTGGTCATGCTCGCGGTCTACCGGATCGGCGTGTTCGTGACGATCCCCGGCGTCGACCGCAACGTCATGCAGGCGGTCGTGAGCAAGCAGGGGGGAGGCTTACTCGGCCTCTTCAACATGTTCAGCGGCGGCGCGCTGGGGAACCTGTCGATCTTCGCGCTCGGCATCATGCCGTACGTCAGCGCGAGCATCGTCCTCCAGCTGCTGACGATGGTCTTCAAGCCCCTCGACGAGCTCCGCAAAGAGGGCGAGCAGGGGCAGCGGAAGATCAACCAGTACACGCGCTACGGGACGATCCTCCTGTCGCTGGTCCAGAGCTTCGGCATCGCGATGACGCTGGAGGGGCTCAACAACGGCGACCTCGACAGCTCGCGCGTCGGCGACGTCGTCGTCCACGCCGGCTGGGGCTTCCGCCTGATGAGCATCCTCACGCTCACCACCGGCACCTGCTTCATGATGTGGGTCGGCGAGCAGATCACCGAGCGCGGGATCGGCAACGGCATCAGCCTCATCATCTTCGCCGGGATCGTCGACGGCATCCCCGGCGGCGTCTTCCAGTACTTCCAGACGAACAAGGGGAACATCCAGCCGCTGAACCTCGCGGCGGTGACGGCGATCGTCCTCGTCACCGTCGGGACGATCGTCTTCTTCGAGCGCGGCCAGCGCCGGATCCCGATCTTTTATGCGAGGCGCACCGTAGGCCGGCGCGTCTACGGCGGGCAGACGGCGCACCTGCCGCTCCGCGTGAACACGTCGGGCACCATCCCGCCGATCTTCGCCTCGTCGCTCCTCATGTTCCCGGCGACGCTCGCGAACTTCAAGGTGCCGGGGATGACGCAGCTCCAGGCCGCCCTGAGCCGCGGCGACTGGGTGTTCAACGTCTTCTACGTCCTCCTGATCGTCTTCTTTTGCTACTTCTACACCGCCGTCACGTTCCAGGCGGTCGACGTCGCGGACAACCTGAAGAAGCAGCAGGCGTTCATCCCGAACATCCGCCAGGGCAAGCAGACGGCCGACTACATCGACCACGTGCTCACGCGGATCACGTTCGGCGGCTCGCTCTACGTCGCGGCGGTGTGCATCGTCCCGACGATCGTGAGCAACATGTTCCACGTCCCGTTCCAGTGGGGCGGCACGTCGATCATGATCGTCGTCGGCGTCGCGCTCGACACGGTCGCGCAGATCGAGGCGCACCTCATCACGCGCAACTACGAGGGGCTCTCCGGAGCCGGTGGAAAGGCGACGCGCATCCGCGGCAGGAGGGACTTCGGATGAGACTCGTTCTGGTCGGCCCCCCCGGCGCGGGCAAGGGGACGCAAGCGCAGGTGATCTGCGAGAGGGCGAAGGTCCCGCAGATCGCGACGGGCGACATGCTCCGCGCCGCGAAGGCCGCCGGTAAGCTCCCGGCCGAGCTCGTCGCCCAGATGGCGGCGGGCGCGCTCGTCCCGGACGAGGTCGTCGTGAAGCTGATCGGCGACCGGACGAACGAGGCCGACAGCGCGAACGGCTTCTTGCTCGACGGTTTTCCTCGCACGGTCCCGCAAGCGGAGGCGCTCGACCAGCTCCTCGCGTCCAAGGGGCAAAAGCTGGACGTCGTCGTGGCGATCGAGGTCCCGCGCGAGCTCCTGGTGGAACGCGCTGTGCTAAGGCGTACCGACAAACAGACTGGACAGATTTACCATTTGAAGTACAAGCCTCCTCCCCCGGACGCCGATCTCGAGCACCGTGGCGACGATCGTGAAGACGTCGTCATCAAGCGGCTCGACACGTACGAGGGGATGACCAAAGAGCTCCTCCCATTCTACGAGAAGCGCGGGATGCTCAAGCGGGTCGACGGAGTCGGAAAAGTCGAAGAAGTGACGGCGCGAGTGCTCGCCGCCACGGGCCTCTAGGAAACCATGAGTGAAAGACGCGAACGCAAGGAGCCGAAAGGCGACAAGCTCGAATTCGACGGCGTCGTCCAAGAGGCGCTGCCGAACGCGATGTTTCGCGTGAAGTGCGACAACGGCCTGGTCGTGCTGGCCACGATCAGCGGCAGAATGCGTCAGTTCTACATCCGTATCCTCCCGGGCGACCGCGTCACCGTCGAGGTCAGCCCGTACGACCCGAGCCGCGGCCGCATCACGTACCGGCACAAGTAGAAGACGCCGGCACATCCGGCACATTTCACCCGGCACATGAAGAAGCGTCGCGTACGAGCCCGACGCAGCAGGGCCTGAGCGAAGAAACAGCCCCCGCGGCACTGAGCGAAGAAGCGAGCCCTCGCGGCACCTGAGCGAAGAAGAAGGCCTTCCGATGAAAGTTCGTCCCTCCGTCAAGAAAATTTGCGACAAGTGCAAGGTCGTTCGGCGCAAAGGCGTCGTCCGGATCATTTGCGAAAACCCGCGCCACAAGCAGCGCCAGGGCTGAGGACTAGAACATGGCTCGTATCGCAGGCGTCGACCTCCCTCGCCACAAGCACATCGCGTTCGCCCTCCCGTACCTCTATGGCGTGGGTCACGCGCTCGCTCGCCAGATCTGCGAGCGCGCCCAGATCCCGCCGACCAAGAAGACCGAGGAGCTGACCGAGAGCGAGATCAAGAAGATCCGCGAGCTCCTCGAGGGCGACTACAAGGTCGAGGGCGATCTCCGCCGCGAGGTGCAGACGAACATCAAGCGCCTGATGGACATCGGCTGCTACCGCGGCCTCCGTCATCGTCGAGGGCTTCCGGTCCACGGGCAGCGCACGCACACCAACGCCCGCACCCGCAAGGGCCCGCGCAAGGGCATCCTCTCGCGTCGCAAGCCCACGACCTGACCTCGGAGTAATTCGACATGTCCACTGCGAAGACAGGCGCCGCGGCTCCCAAGGGGAAGGCGCCCAAGAAGAAGATCAAGAAGAACGTCGCGACGGGCATCGCCCACATCCAGTCGACGTTCAACAACACCGTCGTCACGATCACGGACGTGAACGGCAACGCCGTCGCGTGGTCGAGCGCCGGGTCGCGCGGCTTCAAGGGCTCGCGCAAGAGCACGCCGTTCGCGGCGCAGCTCGCCGCCGAAGAGGCCGCGCGCAAGGCGATGGAGCACGGGATGCGCTCGATCGCCGTGTTCGTGAAGGGTCCGGGCGCCGGCCGCGAGAGCGCGCTCCGTGCGCTCCAGACCGCCGGCTTCAAGGTGACGCTCATCCGCGACGTCACGCCGGTCCCGCACAACGGCTGCCGTCCGCCGAAGCGTAGACGGGTCTAGTCCTGGTCTTGACGGGAGCGCGGCCGCTCTCTGGTTTCGAGGAGAGCGGGCCGCTCTCCTCGAGCTCCTCAGCCCGACCATCTATTCGGGCGGCGGTGGGGGCGGGGTGTTGAACGATTTCAGGGCGCCTGTTCGGGCGCCCGCGACCGAGAAAATCATCGACGCCCGCAAAGCGCTTGCGTTTTGCGGGTGTTGGCGTATTTAGACCGCCCCCCGCGGTATCGGGGGATCCGGGACGAAGCCTCGCGGCTTCCGAGGGCTCCAGGGCTCGAAGGGCGATCGCGAGCGTGTAAACCGGTCAAGGAACGCCCGGCGGCGAGCAGCGCTCGAACCCGCCGGCCTCATTGAAGGAAACGGGATCGAACATGGCTCGTTACATTGGCCCCGTCTGCAAGCTTTGCCGGCGGGAAGGGATGAAGCTCTTTCTCAAGGGAGAGCGCTGCTACACCGAGAAGTGCTCGTACACGCGCCGGCCGTATCCGCCGGGGCAGCACGGCCAGGGGCGCATCAAGCTCTCGGAGTACGCCGTCCGCCTCCGCGAGAAGCAGAAGGTCCGCCGCATCTACGGCGTGCTCGAGCGCCAGTTCCAGAGCTACTACTTCGACGCGACGCGCCGTAAGGGCCGCACCGGCGAAGAGATGCTCGGCATCCTCGAGAGCCGCCTCGACAACGTCGTGCACCGTCTCGGCTTCGCGAACACGCGCGCCGAAGCGCGCCAGCTCGTGAAGCACAATCACGTCCACGTGAACGGCAAGCGCGTCAACATCCCGAGCTACGTCCTCCGCCCCGGCATGAAGGTGGAGATCCGCGAGGCGAGCCGGAAGATCGGCAGCATCAACGCGTCGCTCGCGCAGGTCGAGAAGCGCGCCGCCCTCAGCTGGCTCGAGCTCGACAAGGCGAACTTCATCGGCACCTACAAGGGCGCGCCGGTCCGCGAAGAGCTGAACGAGCCGCAGATCCGCGAGCAGCTCGTCGTCGAGTATTACAGCCGGTAATCCGGCTTTTGAACACACGGGCAGGCGACGGGACCGACCCGCGAGCGGGTTCAACGGTCGGTCCGGGATCGCCGCGTGGGCGCCTCGTCCCAGGAACGGAGCAGTGAAAGCATGAACATCGTCACGCGCAATTGGCGGGATCTCATTCGTCCCCGCGGCATTCAGATCGAGACCGAGACGCTCACCGACTTCTACGGGAAGTTCTCGTGCGAGCCGCTCGAGCGCGGCTACGGCATCACGATCGGCAACTCGCTCCGGCGCATCCTCCTGTCGTCCCTCCAGGGCGCGGCCATCACGGCCGTGCGGGTCGACGGCGCGCTCCACGAGTTCACGACGATCAGCGACGTCGTCGAGGACGTGACCGACATCATCCTGAACCTCAAAGAGGTGGTGCTGAAGAGCGCCCAGGCCAAGACGTACACCGTCCGGATCGACAAGGAAGGCCCCGGCCCGGTCTACGCGAAGGACATCCAGCTCGTCGACGGGCTCCAGGTGCTGAACCCGGATCACCTGATCGCGACGCTCGACAAGAAGGGCCCGCTGTCGATGGAGCTCACGGTCAACGTGGGCCGCGGCTACGTCCCCGCCGACAAGAACAAGACGCCGACGATGCCGATCGGGACCATCCCGATCGACAGCCTCTTCAGCCCGATCCGCAAGGTCAACTACACGGTGACCAACGCGCGCGTCGGACAGCAGACCGACTTCGACAAGCTCGCGCTCGAGGTGTGGACGAACGGCAGCGTGAAGCCGCACGACGCGGTCGCGTACGCCGCGAAGATCATGAAGGAGCAGCTCTCGATCTTCATCAACTTCGAGGAGACCGAGGAGACGAGCTACGCCGCCCCCGGCAACGAGGACGAGCCGCTCAACGAGAACCTGTTCCGCTCCGTCGACGAGCTCGAGCTCAGCGTCCGCTCGGCGAACTGCCTGCAGAACGCGAACATCACGCTCATCGGCGAGCTCGTGCAGCGCACCGAGCAGGACATGCTCAAGACGAAGAACTTCGGGCGCAAGAGCCTGAAGGAGATCAAGGAGATCCTCGCCAACATGGGGCTCTCCCTGGGGATGAAGATCGACAACTGGCCGCAGATGCTCGAGCGGTGGAAGGCGCAGCAGGCTCAGGCCTGAGTGCGGCAAACGAAGGCGGGATTCAGCCATGCGTCATAAGAATTCCGGTCGTAAGTTCGACCGCAACACCAGCCACCGCCGCGCCATGCTGCGGAACCTGACGGCCAACCTCGTCCTCCACGAGCGGATCGAGACGACCGACGCGAAGGCGAAGGAGCTCCGGCGCGTCGCCGAGAAGCTCATCACCAAGGCGCGCCGCCTCGGGGCCGTCGCGTACACGCCCCACGCGGAGCTGTCCGACAAGGACAAGGCGCGGAGGCTCGCGGCCCACCGCCTCGTCGCCGCGTACATCCCGCGCTTCGGCACGCGCATCGAGAAGGGCGGCGAGGCGAAGAAGGTCGATCTCGTCGAGAAGATCTTCCTCGATCTCGCGAAGCGCTTCGAGGGCCGCCCCGGCGGCTACACGCGGATCATCAAGTTCGGCCCGCGCCGCGGCGACAACGCGCCGATCTCGCTCATCGAGTTCGTCGGCGAGGCCGTCGCGTCCGACAGGTCCGAGAAGGGCGGCAAGGCGTCGGGCGGCAAGGCCAAGTCGAAGAAGGCCACCGCGGCGGCTCCCGCCGAGAGCGCGAAGGCCGAGTAAGGCCACGTCCTCTTCCGGCTCGTCACGCGCCGGGGAGTCCACGAAAGAGGGCGGCACGCCACGCGGCGCGCCGCCCTTTTCGTTGGTGCGTGTTCGTCGTGCGCGCGCGCCGGCCGCGGCGTCAGCAGCCGGAGACGTCGTCGTTGACGGCGTTGGGCGTGGCGAAGAAGCCGTTCCACGGGTGCACCGACGGATTCCAGTTCACGAAATCGGTGTGCTTCGACGTCGGGAGGCACGTGCTGCTGAACTCGAACGACGTCCCGTTGGTGAGGTTGCTGAGCGACCCGTACGTGACCGCGTCGATGAGCGTCCCGGCGGCCGAGCCGATGCGGAGCTCGACGCTGTCGCCCGAGTTCTTGAGGACGTCGCCCACCGGCGTCGAGTTGATCGTCCACGGGAGGATCATCCCGGGGAGCCCCCCGTTTTCGGTGCTCACCGTCGAGTCCACGATGAGGAACGAGCCGCCCGCCGGGACGTAGGTGTCGGTCGTCACGTCGAGCGTGTCGTCGGGCGACGCGCCGCGCGGCGAGAGCGCGTGCAGCCCTTTCAGGTTCACCTGGCACGTGCTCGTGTTGCGGACCTCGACCCACTCTTTGAGGTCGGTGCTGGGGCCGCCGGCGATCATGATCTCTTCGATCATCAACACGCCGGCGGCGAGCGGCGTCGGCGTGCACGGGGGCGCGTCGGGAGGCGCGTCGCTCGGGGCGTCCGCGCCTCCGTCCGACGGGGTGACGTCGGCTCGCGCGTCCGCGGGCGGGCTCGCGTCCCCGGCCGGAGACGCGTCGCTCCCGATCGGCCCGCCGCCGCTGTCGTCGCCCCCCGCCGGGTTGCCCGAGTCGGGGTCCTCGCCCCCCGGGTGATCGATCGAAAAATCGGTGCTGCCGCACGCGATCGCGACGACGCAGAGCGCCGCCGCGGTGAGTCGTTGAACGGGGAGACGGGGAAATGCGTGCATCGAAGGCTCCTCGACCGAGAGGGACCGGTAGAAAGGGGCAGCCTGACCCCCTCGGGTTCTACGCGCCGATCGCAAAAAGTCCACCCGCCGACCGCTCGTGAAAGCGTCTCGGGGCGACCGATCCACCGCCGCGTCGCGCCACCCCCCGTGGGCCGGCCAGGGACGGGGCGGCTACGTCCGCCGGCGTGACGGGAAGCGAACGAAGAGGACGAGGAGCGCGACGACCAGCGACGTCACCGCGACAGCGGCGATCCCGGCGACCCATCGGCGGTTCTGCGCGCTCTTGCCCGCGTCGAGGCGATCGAGCGCGGCGCGCGCGCGCCCGTTCGCCGGATCG
>Ga0105247_10001486_pt1 | contig 16827 bp, 7 predicted proteins | sample KBSS24metaG_FD_81519 | JGI IMG/M metagenome (GOLD analysis project Ga0105247, IMG submission 81519) | Switchgrass rhizosphere microbial communities from Kellogg Biological Station, Michigan, USA - KBS S2-4 metaG | ecosystem: Host-associated > Plants > Roots > Rhizosphere > Soil | place...
CTCGTTCCGCGAGAAGGGAGGGTCGCTCATCGCCGGTCTCCCAATACCGCCCACAACTCGAGCTCGAGCTCAGGCCAATCGCCGGAGAAGTGCATGGCGATCGCCTGCGCTGTGCTGAAGTCCGACCAGAGCGGCGAATTGCGGTCCAGCAGGAAGTAGACATGGTCCGCCAGCGCGCGAATCTGCGGCGGAGGCGTCGGCAGATGGACCAGACCGACGCCCGGCAGGTTGGCGTGGACGATCTCGTTCATCTTGGTGTTCGGGCCGATCTTGAACAGATAGGGGAACTGCGACTGGATCTCGGTCAGCGGCCGGCGCGCTGCGACCTCGAGGATGAGGTTGGCGGTGCGGAACAGCGCGCGGTCGCGAATCGCCGACACGAAGGCGTTCTGTGCGCGCTCGATGATCTCGAGCCGCAGCGCCCGCCGGCCGAAGCTGACCGACAGGAACGCCTGGATGTCGCGCAACAGCGGCTCGAACGTGTTGTGCAGGTCGTCGTGATCGTAGACCGCGTAGTCCTGTGCTCGCCGGTCGGGCGAGGCGAAGGTCGCGATCTCGCCGGCCAGGGTCAACAGCAGTTCGTAGAGCCGCTCGGGGTGGACCATCGGCAGCCCCTCGAGATGCTCGAGCAAAGGCACCAGCCGGTTGAGCGCCTGCAGCAGCAGGAAGCTGGCGAAAGTCTCGGCACCGCCGTCGGTCGCCTCGACCGCGCGCAGCGCCAGTTCCTCGGCGCGCTGCTGCGCCCGGCCGACGATATCGGTGAGTCCGTTGCGCAGGCGCAAAGCGGCATTCATGTCGAGCGTCGACGGGATATAGCGATCGTCGAACATCAGCCGGCCGTTCTGAACCTCGCGGATGCGCGCGACGCCGATCGTGACGCGGCCATAGGTCTGGTCGCGGGTCACGCCGAAGCGGAGATTGGGACGGCCGAACTCGATCGGCTCGGTCGTGCGATCGTCGGAGAAGGCATCGGCGACCTCGCCCTCGTCGACGAGGAAGCGGGCCTCGGCAGCGGGGGTATCGGCATCGCGGAACTCGACCGCGCCCACCTGTTGCGCCGGCAGGGTCAGCGAGACGATCGCGTCGCGCGCGTCGCCCGGCACGTCGAGCGGCGCCGGCGGCGGCAATTCGTCGGGAATCGAGAAGGGCGTGCCATCGGGCATGACGCCGGCGGCACGGATGACGCCGAACTTGCCGAGCGATGCGAGATCCTCGTCGATCACCAGATCGGTGAATCCCCATGGATGCGGACGCATGCTGTCGACGCGGGCGCGAAGCTGGGAATCGATGAAGCGGTCCTGCGCCTGGAAATGCTGCGGACGCAGAAACATTCCCTCGCGCCAGGCCACCCGGTTCTTACCCGCCATACAACATCGTACCCCGCTCTCCGCGCTTCATCTAAGCACAGCTTCCCGTTGCCATAAAGCTGCGTTACAGACGAAAGCGCTGGCAGCGCGCGTATTTTTCCGGTTGGACCTGGCGGAGCGGAGATGGGGAAGGACGGCGACGGCGGGTCTTCGTTCGACCCCCGCACCTGGGCCGGCCGGGACGGCAAGGCCGCGCCGCCGCCATCGGACAGGACGTCCGAAAGCAGCGACTCGTTCGATCCGCGCAGCTGGGGCAAAGCTGCACCGGCGCCACCGCCCACGGTGCCGCCGGGACCGCCGAAGGCTCCGTCCGAACCGGCATTCGCAGCGGGGCCGCCTTCGCAGCCCCCGCAGACGCGCGATCGTGCGACGATCGCCGCCGCGATGCTCGCGACCATCGCGATCTTGGGCGCCGGCGCCGCCGCGGCCGTGCTGACGCGCGCCCCACCGGCCGCGCCCGTCGCCGCCACGCCGGTCGCCGACGCGCCGGCCCCCGTCGCACCGGAGCCCGGCGGCGAAGGCAGCCGCACGCTCCAGGTCGCCGATGCGGCCGGAGTCGCCGACGCGCTGCTGGCGGCCGGCATCGATCCGGAACAGGCGCAGGCGGCGGCAGCGGGCGTCACCGCGGTGCTCGGCAAGAAGCCTGGCGAGATCCGCCTTGCCTTCACCCAGATCACGACGAGCGGCGGTGCCGGCGCGCGGCTGACCCGGTTGGAGGCGACCGGCGGCGACGGATCGGGCGTCCGCCTGACGGCGACGCCGGAGGGCATCTTCAGGGCCGAGCCGATCAAGTCGACATTGAAGACCGAGATCGACATCCGCAGCGGCGAGATGGACAATTCGACCTTCTACAACGCCGCGGTCAAGGCGGGCGTGATCGACAGCCTGGTCAGCGATTTCGCCGCGGCGTTCAGCTTCGACTTCGATTTCCAGCAGGAGATCCCGCAAGGCAGCGTGTTCGAGGCCGGCTTCGAACGCTCGGTCAACGCGGCGGGCGAGCCATTCGGCGATCCGCGGCTGGTCTATGCCTATCTCCACACCAGCGCGAAGACGCGCCAATTCTATCGCTTCACGCCGCCCGGCGAGACTGCGCCGGGCTGGTTCGACGCCAATGGCCGCAGCATCGTCCGCTCGCTGATGCGCACGCCGATCGACGGCGCGCGGGTGACCTCCAAATTCGGCTACCGGGTGCATCCGATTCTCGGCTACACCAAGCTCCACGGGGGCACCGATTTCGGCGCCCCCGCGGGCACGCCGATCTATGCCGCCGGCGACGGCCTGGTCCAGGTCGCGAGCCTGCGCGGGGCAGCCGGCAACATGGTCCAGATCCTCCACGACAATGGCTGGGTCACGCATTATTTCCATATGAGCCGGTTCGGCGACGGCATCGTCGTGGGCGTACGGGTCAAGCAGGGCCAGATGATCGGCGCGGTCGGGACGACCGGCCGCTCGACCGGGCCGCATCTCCATTATGAGGTGCTGATCGACGGCCAGAAAGTCGATCCGCTGGGCATCGACACCGGCACCGGCGTCACGCTGTCGGGGCCGGCGTTGAAGGCGTTCATGTCCGAGCGGGACCGGATCGACCGGAGCCGGGCGAAGCAGGGACAGTAAAGCGATCGCCGAACAGCGCGCGCCGCGACAGGATGATCATCGGCACGACGATCGCCAGCATCACCACCGTCATCGCGATCGAGGCGTTCAGCCCCTCCTCGGTGCCGCCCCAGAGCGCGGCGCCGACGAGGTCATAGTCGAACAGCGCGCCGAAGCTGCCGACGCCGGGATTGGGCGTCAGGCCGACCGCTATCTCCTCGGTCGCGTTCCAGCCGATGTGGAGCCCGAGCGCGCCGGCGATGCCACCGCCGCGCACGGCGAACACGCCGAACATCACGCCGCCGAGGAACAGGTTGAGCAATGACACCGGCGCACGTGTGCCGCCGGCATAATGGAGCAAAGCGAAGGCCGATGCGGTGACGAGGATCGCCGCGATCGCGCCCCAGCGCCGCTGCAGCGCCGGCTGCAGCCAGCCGCGGAAATAGACCTCCTCGGCGCCCGCCTGCACGACGACGAGACTTAGCCCCCAGATCAGCAGCCCGCCACCGACGACGCCGGACGCGCCGCCGCCGAGCGTTCCCGCCACGCCCGCATAGACGGTGGCGACCGCCACGCCGAACAGTCCGGTCAGCAGGCCGATCAGCAGCATCTGCCCCGGATGTCTGCCCATCGCGAAGGCGTTGCCACCCGACAGCCAGGCACCGACCGCCGCCGTGACCAGCAGCGCGCCGAAGATCAGGCCGGTGAACAAGGTTTCGACCAGCGGCATATTGGCCGCCTGCGAGTCGGACAGCTGCGACCGCAGTTTTTCGGCCAGGTCGGGACCGTAGAGCAGGATGATCGCGCAGAGCGTGACCGCGGCGACCAGCACGACGACTGGTACGACAATGACTGGCAGAACCACTCCAGGCTTGGACACCGATCACCCCCTCTGCACGGCCGCTTCCCGACCCTTTGCTCCACGCGATTCTGGCCCCACACGATCTCAGATCGGCGCATCGCCATCATGCAACCGTCCGTCAAGCAGCCGATAGCTGTGGATCACGCCCTCCGCCCCCTCGACCGAATATTGTTTGACGCCGTCGAACCAGAGCGCGCGCTCCTCGGGCGTGGCGGCGCGGATATAGGTGTTGAAGACGCGCGGATCGTAGAAGCGGAACAAGGCCACCGTGCCGTCGGGCAGCCGCGCCTGGAGGAATTTGCGGAAGTGGCGGCGCAACGCGTCGAAGTCGACGCGCGACTCGCACAGCCAGCCCCAGTTGCAGCCCGCGCCGTGATCCTGCCACGCCGGCATCAGCGGGTCGCGATCGTCGATCCGGACCAGCCAGGGCGAGGCCGCTGCCATTTCGAGCGGGACATCGCCCGCGAACAGGCAGGAAATCTGGCGGCAGCGCTTGACGAGGCCGAACAACGCCGAGTCCTGCGCGGTATCGATCAGCGCGAACCAGCCGCCGGGACCACTCATGTCGGCCGATGCCGCGCAAGCGCCGTCATGCGCCGGCCTGACAGCGCTCGCAGAACGGCGTGCCGAACTTCGCGGCCTCGATCATCGCCTTCGCCTGCGCGCCGGGATTGCCGAACACCGCCGGCACGCTGCTGCCCATGCCGCCGCCGGCGCCCCCGCCACCGCCGCCACCGCCGCCGGCATCGCCGATCAGCACGGTCGGAAAGCCGATGACGATCACGCCGCCATGCGCGGTAATGTCTCCCATGCGTGCGGCCGGGAGACTGCCGACCAGCACCGTCGCCGAGCCCTTGACGATGATGTCGGGCGGCCCGACGCACACCGCCATATCGGTGATCCGCGCCTGCGGCATGCCGCCGGTGATCACGGTGACCATGCACGGCGGAAGAATCGGTCCGCCGACATGCGGCACCAGACCGGTGACCATCGGGCAGACATGCATGTCACCGATCCGTGCCGCCGGCTGGCCCATCGCTCCCTCTCCGCTTTCTGCTCGCCCCCGGCCGGCTTAGCCGCTGGCAGGACGCCGGTCTGTGACGGCCATCACCGGCTGCCGGCCGGCATGCCGGCCGCGGCAGGCACCATTTGCGCCGTCGCCGGCGGCGACAGCATCATCTTGGTGCTGTCGCCGACGACGAAGAACGCCCCCCAGTAGAAGGGATGCGAGAAGCGCGTGCTGTTCATCAACGTCGTCTGAGCCGTTCGCAGCGCGACGCCGATCGGCTGGTTGCGCGCCGCCGCGTAGAAATCACCGATCAGATTTTCGGTCTGCTCGGTGTTGGCGATCTCCCAGTGCGTCGCCATCACCGCGCGGCTGTTCGCGGTCAGGAATGCACGGACGAGGCCCTCCAGCGTCGAGCCGACCTGCTCCTGGCCCGAGGCGCGCGCCAGCGCCTCGCTGCGGATGCCGCTGCTGGTGTCGCAGGCCGACAGCACGACCAGATTGGCGTCGAGATTGAGCGCCGCCACCTCGGAAAAACTCAGCAGCCCATCCGAATCGGCGTCGCCGAACGAGGTCATCAGCGCCGGCGGCGATTTCGGGCAGCCCCATACGCCTTCCTCGAAGCCGTGGGTGGCGAAGTGCAGCACTTCATATTGGTTGAGGTCGCCGCGCGCGGCGATCGCCGCATCGGTGAAGGCGGCGCCATCGACCAGCGGCGCTTCGGTCAGTCCGAGTGCGCCGACCGCATAGAGAATCTCGGTATCGGGAATGACCGGCTGGTTGCGCCAGGCATTGCGGAGCAGATTGGCGGTTGCCGGGCAACCGAAGCCGACGTTGACCGGCACGTCGGGCACGACATCCGCGGGCGCGCTGGGCGAGGCGAAACCGATGAACGGGTTCGTCGCGCGCGACGGCGGGAGCTTGCGTGCGACGACGAACGAGCGCGGCGACAAAGCGGTCGAGATCGCGGCCCTGCGCGCGAGGAAATTGATATCGGACAGATTGGCGGGATCGGTGGCGCGGCGCTGGCGATAGCGTTCGGCGCTGGCACCGTCGGTCACCAGCACGCCCAGCGGCAGGCTCTCCAGCGGCCCCGCCGGATCGACGATGACCGACGCGGCTGCGGTCAATTTGTCGGCTGCGGCGTCGGTGATCAGGCTGTACAACAGACTCGCGGCGCTCACGTCATAGTCGACGAGCGTGCGATCGGTGACGTTGCGATAATTCTTGCCGCAATCGCGGCTGATCTTGTCGAGGAAGGCTGGCGACGCCGGCTTGAGGCCGCCATCGATCGAGAAACGCACGCAGCGCGCGAGCGTCTCGAGCGTGGTCAGCGGCGCCTTGACCGGATAGATCACCGTCTCCCCGGCGGAAATGACGACGCCGAAGGCGCGGCGGTTGAGCGCCGAGAGTTTGAAGAAGACTTCGTCGGGCTTCAGCAGCGCGCGGATTTCGGCGATCGTCGCCGGCTTCTCGTCGACGGTGTTGTAGCGCGGGTTGGCGGACAGGATCGTTTCGACCGCATCGAGCTTCGCCTGCGCTTCGGCCAGTTGCCGACGGAGCTCGGCGACCGGCGTCTCGCCGGCGGCGCCCTCGGCCTTGCTCTCGACCTGGAAGATGCGGTTGCCCAGCGATCGGATCTGCGTGGCGAGATCGTTGCGATCGCGGATCTTGACGCCGAGCGCGGGGTCGCTGGCGACCACCTCGCGCAACTGGCTGATCTGGCGGGCGATGTCGGGTTCGCCCACCGCCTGCAGCGCCTTGAAGAAATGCTCGGACGCCGCGTCGGACGGCGGATCGGCGGCGAGCAGATCGAGATAGCGTTCGAGACCGACGGTGTTGACGTTGGACGCGCCCGACGCGATCACCGCGTCGATCGCCATGTCATATTCGCGACGGATCATCGCCGGATCGCCACCGCGCTGGGCGATGATGCCGGCGCGTTCGAGCAGGGTTTCGGCAACGGCGGGTTCGGCGCCGCCGGCGGTCGTCTGCAGCGCGTTGAGGCGCAGACCTGCCAACGCGCGATCGAACATGGCGACGGCCTCGTCATATTTGCCATCGGCGGCGAGCAGGCGCCCGGCCTGGCGATCGATCCGCGCGCCGAGCCACGCTATCGGGCCGGGATCGATCGGTTCCTGGCGGAGCGCGTCATAATCCGCCCGCGCCCTGGCGAGGGCCGCCGCAGAGTCGACGGGCTTGCCGAGCGCGAGCAGCGCGAAGCTCCGCGCCCACTGCGCCTGGGCATTGACGACCAGCGGCTTGAGCGCGCTGATATCGGGCAAGGTGACGGCATTGCCGACATCGCCGGGCCGGAACGTCCGTTCGTTGGCCTTGCGCAATTTCATCGGATCAAGCAGCGGGACGTCGGCCGTCGGCACGTCGATCGCGAGCCGGTCGAGCGCCGCCAGCGCGGCATTATATTGCCGGCGATTGAGCAGATCGAGCGCGCGATAGGTGTCGGCCTTGCCGATCAGGAAGCCATTGTCGGCCAGTGCGGGCATCCGCAGCAGTTCGGCCGCGCGATCGAAATGGTCGCGCGCGCTGTCGGCGAAGCGGATGTTGGAATCGGCGAGGCCGGCTTCGAGCAGCAGTTCGACGCGGGTCGCCGCCGGCGCGTTCGCCGGCAGGCGGCTGAGCGCATCGTTGAGCACGCGCGATGCATCGACGTGGAGGCCCTTGTGATTGTAGGCGACGCCCTGCTGGAGCGCGATCGCGGGATCGAACGGCGTATCGACCATCGCCGCCATCTCGGCGGCGGGGGGTGCCGCCAACGCGGCGGATTTGATGCTCTGGTCGAGCGGCCCGCCCGAGTCGGGGGTCGGACGGTCGCGATCGACGATCACGCGCAGCGCCTCTTCGAGCGGTCCCGTAACCGCGGGCACGGCGGACGCGATGATGAGGTCGCGGCCCTTGCGATAGCGGATCGAGACGGCCTCGCCGCCGAACCTGGCATCGGCGCAGCGCTGCGCCCGGACATTGCCGAGGCCACGAACGGCGACGGTCGATTCGGCGCCGCAGCTCTGCAGCCTGGCGAGCATCTGCTCGACCGCCGGGTTCGGTTCGAAGATATGGATCTTGCCGACGACCCGGCTCGCGGCGACGTCGTTGCGGCAGATGATCGCATAGACATAGACTGTCTCGGGCACCTCGCCGCGCGCCTGCTCGGTCCAGTCGCGACTGGCGGTGCAGGGCTCGCCGGTACCGTTGCGGCCGATCACGACCGAGTCCGGCGCGGCGCGGCGCACGCGTGCGCCTGCCCCGTTCTGGGCGGCTGCGGGCATCGCCGCGACCAGCATGGACGCGATAGCGGCGAGCATGGTCCAGAACCTGGGGCGCGCGATCGTCGGGTGTGGGCGGTGCATCGTCACTGATCCCCCTCGGACGGCACGCAATTGCCGTCCTTGTCGCGCTTGGCGCACTCGCCCGGTTCCATCGCGGTGTCGATCGCGCCGACGCCGGTGAACAGCGATTCATTGTTGGTGCCGACGAGCGGATCGAACTGCAGCTGCAGCTTGTCGGGCGTTTTCAGGATGTCGACGCGGCTCGCATCGAATATGTTGACGGTCGGCTGGCTGATGACGGTGACGATGCAACCGCCGCCGCCAACGAGGCAGCCATTGATGCGCGTGGCGGCGCGATCATTGGCGCCGACGTCAAGCGGCGGATTTCCGAGCAAGGCCGTCTCGATATCCGCGACGCCGTTGATCGTGCCGAACAGGGCGAACACATTGGCGCCCAGCGCATCGCCGTCGCCCAGGAGCTTCAGATTTTTGGGGGCAGCCATCGTGCCGACATCGACCCCGCTATTGACCCCCGGTGCACCGGTATTCTGGAACAGCGCATAGTCGGTGAAGGCGATCGTCAGATTGCCTGCGGAAACCAGCTTGACGTCCCCGACATAGGCCGTGCCGGGGCGCTGCCCGTTCCGATCCTGCCCGGTCGCATTGTAGAGCGTGGACCTCGCATTGCTCAGCAGACCGATGTTGAGGCCGATGGCGCTGCCGTCGAGCGCGCCGACATCGTCGAGGAAGCCGGTCTTCTGTCCCGCCGCGATCCTGGCGGCGTTCAGCCCGAGATCGGCATTGCCGAGCAGCAGCGCGCCACCGTCGCCGGTCGGCGTGGCGAACAGCGTCAGCGACGCGGCCCGGCCGCTGCCGGCACCGCCGAAAATGACCGTCCGCGCCGATTGCAGGGCATTGGCGCCGACATTGCCGAGGACGGCGATGTTGCCGGTTGTCGCGAGGTCGAACCTGGTTCGTGCGCTCGTATCGGCAAGCGAGAGCTTGCCGAAGGTGACGTCATGCGCACCGGCCACGAAAGTCAGCGTATCGGAGCCGAGCCGATCGAACTCGGCATCGCTCAGCGCGAACTGGCCCGATGTGCCGAAGCGCGCTGCGTTTGCCGCCGGCGGCGTATCGCCGAACACGAAATCCGCGGTCGCGGCGCCGTTGTGCGTGATCGTGATCGTCGACGCTGTCTGCGTCTGGCGGATATCCGCATCGGCCGCCTTGATCGCCAGCGATGTGCCGGACGTGCCGGTCAGCGTGATCGCATCGAGCGTCGCGGTCTGGCCGGCGGTGATGGCGACGGTCGTGCCGGCCGTCAGGCTGCCATCGACGGTGACATTGGCCGATGCGTCGAGCAATGCCGCGGTGCCGGCAGAGACGTTGCGCACGGCGATGCTGCCGCCCCGGGCCAGCAGATTGACGTTGCCGCCGCTCTTCAGCGCCGTCGCGACGGCGATGTTGCCGTTGGTGGTCGACAGCGCCAGCGGCGCGATCACGTCGATCGCCTTGATCGCGATGTCGCCGGCGGTGGCCAATATGCCCGGCGCCTGCGCATCGGGCGCGCCGAGCAGGCCGTGCGCGACGACGGTGCCGAGGGTGACGTCGCTGCCGGCCGTCCGCACGACGACATCGACGTCCGACTGCCTGGCAGGCCCGCCCATCAGCGTCGACGCCGGCGAGAAGATGATGTCGCCGCCGGTCGCATCGAGGATCAACGCTTCGCTGCCGACACCGTCGGCGTTCGACTGCACCGTCAGATTGCTGCCGCCGCCGATCGTTCCGCCGGTCGAGACGATGCCGACCCCGCCGGTCGCCGAGATCGTGACGGCAGCGGGATCGATGCCGCCCAGCAGCACCGATCCGCCGCGGATCGTCAGTCCGGCGCCGGGCGTGGCGGTGCCGGCGCTCAGATCGCCGATCACGCGCGCCGTGCCGCCGGCCGTCAACAGGCCCTGACCGCCGACCATCGCGGTGCCCAGCGTCAGATCCTGCGACGCCGTGATCGAGAGCGCGTCGCCGACCGTAGCCGTCCCGACAGCCAGCGTGCCGCCGGTGACCGACAGGTCGCCGGCCGTCGCGGTCGCATCACCCAGCATGACGCGCTGCGCGGTGACACTGACGCCATCGCCCGCGGTCACGGTGCCGATCACCGCCGACGTGCCGCCGTCGACCGTCACGCTGGATGTTGCGCCGCCAGCCGTCAGCGTCGTGGCGGTCACGCCGGTGCCGGCAGTGATCGCGATCGCGCCATTGGATGTCGTCAGCGTGTCGATCGCGGCGGACCGGCCGGCGGTCAGCGTCGCGGCGGCACCCGACGCCGCACGTTCGAGATCGATGTCGCGTGCCGATGCCGTCAGTCGCGACGTGGCGCCGCCTGCCGACCAGTCGTTGCCGCTGATCGTGGTTCCGGCGATGACGCCGATATCGCCGTTGGTGGTGGCGAGCCTGACCGCCGATACCGCGCCGCTCGCGCGCAATGTCGCCGCCCCACCCGCCTCGCCGATGCTGAGCCCGATGTCGCCGGTATTGGCGGTGAGGCCGAGCGCCGCCGCCGCCCGTGCCGTGCCGATCGTGACGGCGTCGCCGGTGGCCGTGATCGAGGCACCGGCGCCGGCCGCGACCCAGCTGCCGCCGGTGATCGCATCGCCGGCCGTGATCGCGATATCGCCGCCATTGGCGGTCGCGAGCGTGCCGGCATGGACGCCGCCGCTCGCAACGAAGGTGGCATTGCCGCCCGCCACGCCGCTGGTCAGCGCAATGTCACCCGCCACCGCGTTCAGCCCGAGCGCGGCTGCAGCCTGCGCCGAACCGATCGTGATGCTGGCACCACGCGCGGTCAGTGCCGCGCCGGCACCATTTGCCTGCCATGACGTGCCCGTCACGGATCCGCCGGCAGTGACGGAGATCGAGCCGCCGGCGGTCGTCAGACTCGCCGCGTTCACCGCCCCGGATGCGTCCAGCGTCGCGGTCGTGCCGGCCTGACCGGTCGCCAGCATGATGTCGCCCGCCGTCGCCGCGAGATCGAGCGCACCGCCCGCCTTCGCCGTGCCGATCGTAACCCGCGCGCCCGCTGCGCTCAGTCCGGCCCCGCCCGCCGTCCAGCTCTCGCCGGTGACCGCGCCGCCGGCGGTGATGTCGATTGCGCCCGCTATCGTCGTCAGCCGGGTCGCCGCGATCGCGCCCGTCGCGACCAACGTCGTGGCGCCGCCGGACTGGCCATGGACCAGAATGATATCGCCGGCCGTGGCCTTCAGGTCGAGCGTCGCCGCCGCCTTCGCCGAATCGAGTGCGATGCTGTCGCCGGTTGCGCCGATGGCCGCCGTGGCGCCCTTCGCGGTCCAGGCGCTGCCCGTGATCGATCCGCCCGCGGTCACCGCGATCGACCCATTGGCCGTCGTCAGCGTCGCCGCATCGACGGCGTCGGACGCGTCCAGCGTCGCCGTCGTGCCGGCCTGTCCGTTGTCCAGCGTGACGCTGCCGGCATTGGCCTTCAGCGCGAGCGCGGTTCCCGCCTTGGCCGAACCGATCGAAACGCGTGCGCCGGTTGCGCGCAACGCCGCACCGCCCGCCGTCCAGCTCTCGCCGGTGATGGCCCCGCCGGCAGCGAGATCGATCGCGCCAGCAATGCTCGTCAGCCGCGTCGCGACGATCGCGCCTGTCGCGTCGATCGTCGTGGCGCCGCCGGAATGACCCTGGCCGAGCCGGACGTCGCCGGCGGTCGCGGACAAATCGAGCGCGCCAGCCGCCCTGGCCGAATCCAGATCGATGCCGCCCCCTGTGGCGGTCAGCGCCGAACCGGCACCGCCCGCCGACCAGGCGTCGCCGGCGATCGTCATCCCGGCGGTCACGTCGATCGCGCCCGCAATCGTCTGCAAGATCCGCACGTCGACCGCACCCGATGCCGTCAGTGTCGCGGCGCCGCCCGACCGGGCGGTCAGTGCGGTGATGCCGCCGGCAGTGGCCGTCAGCGCCAGCGTGGTGCCCGCGTCGACGGTATCGACCGACACGCTGTCCCCGTTCGCCGTCAGCGCGGCGGTTCCGGCGCTCCAGCTGGTACCCGTGATCGCATCGCCGGCCGCCAGATCGATCGGGCCGGCCGTCGTCGCCAGACGCGTCGCGGCGAGCGCACCCGCCGCGCTCAGCGTGATCGCCGTGCCGGCCCGGCCGTCGACCAGGCGGATATCGCCGCCGGTCGCCGTCAGCGCGAGCGTCGTCGCCGATCGGGCGGTGCCGAGCGCGATGCTGTCGCCGGTGGCGGCGAGCGTGGCCGCGGTGCCGTTCGCCGCCCAGGCGTTGCCGGTGACCGCGCCGCCGGCCGTCACCGCGATCGAACCATTGACCGTGGTCAATCGCGTCGCGTTCACCGCGCCCGATGCGTCCAGCGTCGCCGTGGTGCCGGCCTGTCCGTTCACGATCGCGAGGTCGCCGGCTTTCGCCTTCAGCGTGAGGGCCGTCCCGGCCTGCGCCGATCCGATCGTGATCCGTGCGCCGGTCGCGCCGAGGGCCGCACCGCCCGCGGTCCAGCTGTCGCCGGTGATCGCGCCGCCGGCGTCGAGGTCGATCGCGCCCGCCGTCGTCGCCAGCCGCGTCGCCATGATCGCGCCGGTCGCATCGAGGGTCATCGCCGTGCCCGACCGGCCGTTGGCGATGGTGATCGCACCGGCCTTCGCGGTCAGATCGAGCGTCGTACCGGCTTTCGCCGATCCGATCGTGATGCTGTCGCCCGACGCATCGAGCCCGAAGGCGCCGCCCGCCAGCCAGTCGGTGCCGACGATCGCGTCACCGGCATCGATCGCGATCGCACCGGCGGTGGTGACGAGCCGCGTCGCCGTCACTGCGCCGGTCGCCGACACGGTCGTTCCGGTCCCCGACTGACCCCGGTCGAGCCGGATGCCGCCGGCCTTGGCATCGAGCGCGAGCGCGCCGCCCGCCTTCGCCGAGCCCAGCACGATGGCGTCGCCGGTCGCCGCGAGCGCCGATCCCGCACCGCCCGACGACCAGCTGTCGCCGCTGATCGCGCCACCCGCCGCGACCATGATCGCGCCATTGGTCGTCACCAGCGTGGCCGCGTCGACATCGCCCGATGCCGTCACCGTCGCGGTCGTGCCGGCCTTGCCGCCACCCAGCCCGATATCGCCGCCGGTCACGGTCAGCGCGCCGCCGATGGCAGTCAGGCTCGTCGCATCGACCAGCGTGCCGCCGACCGTGACCGAATCGCTGGCCGTGACCGGGCCGAGCCGCGCCAGCGTACCGCCCGTAACCTTGATGTCGGATCCGGTGCCGCCGGCCGCCAGCGTCGCGCGATCGCCGGCTGTGAGGCCGGTCACGCCGGCCGCGGCGCCGATGGCGATGTCGCCATCGCGCGTCACCAGCCGGCCGACGCGCACGGCACGCGTCGCGTTCAAAGTGGCGTCCTTGCCTGCCGCGCCATTGCCGAGCGTCAGATTGCCGTTGGTCGCCGTCAGCGACAGCGTCGTCCCGGCCTTGACGTCGCCCAAGGTCAATGTGGTGCCCTGGACGGTCACCGCGCCCTGATCGCTGACGATCGAACCAGCCGATGCCGTGACGCCCGCGAGCAGGCTGATGCCGCCCTTGGCGGAAAGCGTGCCGCCGCTGATCGCGCCGCCGCCGCCTTGCGTCGACACGCTGATACCTTGGCCGGCATTGGCGATCGTGACGTCGCCGAGCGACACCGGCCCGCCGTTGGAGACGATCGCGAGCGCATTGCCCAGCCTGGTCGGACCCGCCAGCGTGATCGCACCCGACGTCGTCAAGGTCGGCAGCAGCGCGAGCGTGCCGTTCGTGCCGGTCAGTCGCGCCGCGGTCACCCGCCCGAGCGTCAGGTCGCGACCGGCATCGACCTGGATGCCGATCGCCGAACCGGCGCGGCCGATGGCAGACGCGGCGTCGAACGCGATATTGCCGCCGGCCGCGCGCAGCAGCAGCGGTTCGCCGCCGTTCGCATTGGCATCGGAGGCCAGGGTCAGCCCAGCACCGCCGGTGATCGCACCGGCGGTGCTGGTGACGAGGATTCGGCCATTCGCGGTGATGGTCTCGGCGAAGCCGGCATCGCCGGCGGCGAGCCCGGGATCGACGCCGAGCATCACCGCGCTGCCGGTGATCGCCAGGTTGCCGCCGGCCTTGAGCGATCCGGGCAACGTGACCGCGCCGCCCGCCATCAATGTCGTCGCCGCGCCGCTGCTGCCGCCGCCGAGCTTGAGTGCATTGCTCGAAGTCAAGCCCAGCGTGGTGCCCGCGGTCGCCGAACCGATATCCATGCTGCCGGCCGTGACGGCGATGCCCCGCCCGGCGACGATGGTCTCGGCCCTGGCCGCGCCGCCGGTCGTGACCACGACGTCGCCAGCCGTCGCGGCAGCCCGCAATGTCGCCGCCGGCGCCGCTCCCGCACCCAGCAACGCACCGCCGGCCGCGATGTCGATGCCACCGCCGGTCGACGTCAACGCGGCGAGCCGCGCATTGCCCGTCGCCGTCACTCTCGCCTTGCCGCCGGCGGTGCCGGCGGTGGTGATGGTGACATCGCCGCCGGTCGCAGCGAGCGTCAGCGTCGTCGCCGCACGGGCGCTGTCGAGCTTGACCGCGCTGCCGCCGACGCGCACCGACGCAGTGCGCGAGACCGCGGACTCGAAAGTGGCGTTCGAGGCGGTCTGGATGTCGATCGCAGCGCCGGCCGCGAAGCTGCCGCCGGCCAGCCGGTCGCCGTGGACTGTGAGCTTGCCGGTGCTGGCAAGGTCACCGAGCACCAGCGCACCGGTGCCGGCCGTATTGGCGGTCAGCGTCATCGTCGTGCCGGCCGCGCCCGTGTCGAGCCGGATGCCACCGGTCGCCGCGCTCATCGCCAGCCGTCCGCCGATCGCGCGCGCGCTGTCGGCGACGATCGAACCGCCGTCGACGAGGATGTCGGCCGATGCGACGATGCTGCCGAGACTGATCGCGTTCGGCGCGGTCGCACGGAACGACGCGGCACGGACGTCGCCGATCGAGATCGCATTGTCGGAGGTCAGGACGACCGCGTCATCGGCGCGCATCAAAGCAGTGGACTGAATCGAGCGGGCGGTGGTGCCGATGTCGATCGCGCCGGCCGAAATCATCGTCGCGCCCGCGTTGACGCCCAGCGACGCCCGCAGCGTGATGTCGGGATCGGCCGCCGGACCCGTGGTCCGATAGGCGCCGTTCGCGGTGATCGCCACCTGGCCGCCGACGGCGGCGGTGTTGCCGAAGCGCACGCCCGGCGCCGCCGCACCGGCCGCGAAGACGATGCCGTGATCGTCGGCAAAGGCGGTGGTGGCCGTCACATTGGCATCGACGAGCAAATTGTCGATCATGTTGGCGGGCGTCGCCACCGCGAAATAGACATTGCTGCCGTTGATCGTGCCCTTGACCACCATCGGCGCCGCGATCTCGGTGCCTTCGGTGATGAGGACCGACAGCGGACTGTTGGGCGCGAAGGTGAAGCGCGCATTGCGCGCCGCCACCAGTGCGACGTCGCCGCCCCGCTCTCCCGGCTTCGCCGCATTCAGCGTCCCGTCGACGGCGATCTTGGGCGCGACCAGCAGCAGCGCGCCGCCATTGGTCCGGATCGAGCCGCCGCCCGCGACCGTGACGCCGAAATTCGAGGCGCCGCTCAGCACGAAGCTGCGGTCGCCGCCGAGCGCGCCGCTCGCGAAACTGCCGTCGGCGATGGCGAGCGTGCTTGCAATGAACCCGCCGGTGTTGATCGCACCGGTGGCGCCGACCATGATGCCGGCGGGATTGATCAGCCACACTTCGACATTGGGCGCGGCGTTGATCTTGCCCATGATCGACGACGCGGTCGGATTGCCCGCGAAGCCGACGACGCGGTTGAGGATCGCCGCCTCGGGCGACGGCCCGGTGTATCGGAAATTCGCCTGCTGGTTCGCCGCCGGGATGTTGAAATGCGTCCAGTTGACCACCGAACGATCGTTGGCGAAGGCGATGTTGAGGCGATCGGGCGTTGACGATCCACCGCCGCCGGTCACCACCACGCCGGGTGTGCTGGTGCCGACATTGTTGAGGTTGGGAAGCTGTGTCACCGGCGCGGGGGCCGACTGCGCCATTGCCGACGGCGCCAGCGCCACGAGGCCGCCCGCCAGCGCGGTGCCGAGCGCGAGGCGGCCGCGCACGAGCCTGGCCGCCGGGCGCTTGCCGTTGAAAGCCGTCGAGCGCATCCCATCGTCTCCCCTGCGCCGTGGCATCAGCGTGCCCCGGGCGAATAAAGAACGGTCAGCGATACCAGCAGCCGGTCGGCCGGCTTGCGGTCGTCGATCGTCAGCGCCCTGTCGAGCGGACGCGCATACATCATCTCCAGCAGCGCGAGGCCCAGCACGCGCACCCGCACGCCGCCGCCCACCGACGCCAGGCCGCGATCGGTTTCGCTCGATCCGCGATCGAGATTGTCGAGGAAGACCTGGTCGTAGAAGCCGAACGCCTCGACACCCCAGCGGCCGGAGCCGCCATCGGCGCGCCACAGCTGCGCACGCGCCTCGCCGCGCAGGCCGAGCGCGCGGTCGCCGCTGTTGGCGCCGGGATCATAGCCGCGGCCGATCGTCAGGCTGCCGATCGAATATTCCTCGAAATTGAGCAGCGGGTCGTCGGCCCATTGCCCTTCGGCGCGGCCATAGAGGCTGAAGACGGGGCCGAGGCCGATCGCCCCTTCGAGGTCGGCCCGGA
>Ga0105247_10001491_pt1 | contig 16771 bp, 15 predicted proteins | sample KBSS24metaG_FD_81519 | JGI IMG/M metagenome (GOLD analysis project Ga0105247, IMG submission 81519) | Switchgrass rhizosphere microbial communities from Kellogg Biological Station, Michigan, USA - KBS S2-4 metaG | ecosystem: Host-associated > Plants > Roots > Rhizosphere > Soil | place...
CAACCCGAGGCACATCTACCTCGGCGGGGGAAACGCGAAGCACCTGCGCATCCAGCTCCCCGAAAATGCGTCGATCACGGACAACGTCGCCGGCATCCTCGGCGGCGTCGCCCTCTGGCGAAGGTGATCCGCGTTCACCACGCGACGACGCGATCGCGGCCCGCGTCCTTCGCGCGGTAGAGCGCCGCGTCCGCGCGCGTGAGGAGCTCGTCGCCGGAGAACCCTTCGTCGAAGAGCGCCGCGGCGGCGCCGCCGCTGAACGGGATCCGCACCTTCGTCCCGTCGGAGTAGTAAAACGGGCGCTCGTGGAGGCGGCGCCGCAGGCGCTCGCCGACCTCGACGGCGCGCTTCGCGTCGCACGCCCGCAGGAGGAGGACGAACTCATCGCCGCCGTAGCGGAACGCGATGTCCTCGCCGCGCAGGACGGCGCGTATCGCCGTGGCAAAGTGGACGAGGACGCGATCGCCCTCTTCGTGTCCGTGCGTGTCGTTCACCGATTTGAACTCGTCGAGATCGAGGATCACCGCGGAGAAGGGCTCCTCGTGCCGCCGGGCGTACGCGGTCGCCTCGCGCATCCGCCCCTCGAAGTGCCACCGGTTGAACAGACCGGTGAGCGGATCGAGCATCGCGTGGAGCTCGGCGAAGCGGAGCTCGTGACGGAGGCGGCGTTCGTTGCGCGAGCGCTCGCACGCGCGTCGCACTTTTGCGCTCAGCACCGCCGGCGGGTACGGCTTCGTGAGGTAGTCGATCGCGCCGTACTCGACCCCGCGTACAATGTCGTCCTCGTCGGTCGCGCTCGCGGTGATGAGGATCACGGGGATGTGCGCCGCCGCCGGCACGTGCTTCAGTTGCTTCACGACCTCGAAGCCGGTCATCCCCGGCATCTGCACGTCGAGCATGATCGCGTCGATCGTTTGCGCGTGCTCGACGGCGAGCGCCAAGGCTTCGTCGCCGTTTCGCGCCTCCATCGTGTGGAGGCGTCCTTTCTCGAGCGCTCGCACGACGAGGCAGCGCGCGTCGGCGTCGTCGTCGGCGACGAGGACCAAACCCCCATGCCCCCACTCGATGGCGGGTGTCGCGTCTTTCATCATTACGCTGCTCACATTGGCCTCAACGAGCAGCACCAATGCAAATCCCGTGTCCGGGACTTCAGCGCGACGTTGCTGCAGTCGAGACGTTTTCGGGACCCGCGACGACCGTGACGTGAGCGCGCCGCGCGTGGCAAAAATGCCGGCCCCGCGCGCCCTACGAGGGGCGCGATGTACGAAGCCTCGCCGATCAGCGATCGCGGCTCACACGCTCCACGCGGCTGGTCTTGGCTGCGCCGTTGGGCTGAGTGGTGGCGCAGGCCGGGAGGACGACCGCGAGGGCGACGATGACGGCGAGGAGGGAGAACGCGTTCTTCTTCATGACGAGCATCCTTTCGTCCGCCACCATTCATCTCGGCGGACGCCCCCCTGTTCGCGCGGGCTCGCGACGAAATTTCGGAGACCCCCCGGAAAAAGTCGGCGGGCGCCCGCGCTCAGACGGCGCGCGCGACGTCGCCGGCGGCCGCGTTCACCTGCCGCTCGAGATCGCGCAGGCGCAGAAGCGCGCGCGCGACGACGTCGGCGTCGAGCATCGGGATCGCGTGGCCGACGTCGGGGATCACCTCGAGGACGGCGCCGGCGATCTTCTGCGCGAGGATCTCGCTGTTGCGCGGTGGGATGAGGACGTCCTCCGCGCCCGTGACCACCACCGTGGGCACGCGGAGCTTCCCGAGACGAAAGCCGGTGGAGTGGAGCGACGCCGCGGTGAGCTGCGCGAAGAACGGCCCGAGCTCCGGCGAGTCTTCGCGCGCCGCCTCGGCCCAGCCGGCGAAGAGCTCGTGGACCCGGTGATGCTGCGTCTTCGGCAGGAGGAGCATCGGTAGCGCCTGCGACGGCTTGCCCCGGGGCGAGAACGCGAGGGACACCAGCGCCGCGAGGATCCGCGGGCTCGCGAGCCGCGCGTGCGGGAGCCCCGGGCTCGTCGCGAGCAGGACGAGCCCCGAGACGCGATCGGGGTGACGTAGCGCGACGTGCTGCGCGATCATCCCGCCGAGCGAGATCCCGACGACGTCGGCGCTCGCGATCCGGAGCGCGTCGAGGACGGCGACCACGTCGTCGGCGAGGCGCGCCATCCGGTACGGGCCGCGCGGCTTGTCGCTCCGCCCGGTGCCGCGGTTGTCGAGCGTCACGACGCGCGCGGCGATGCGCGCGTCCGCGCCGAGGCGCTCCGGCAGATCGAACCAGAATCGCGACGACAGGCCGAGGCCCTGCACGAGCACGACGGTGCGCGGAGCCTGGTCACGGCCGGCTTCGGCGCCGCTCGGGGCCGCCGGCTCGACGACCGAGTAGTGGATACGGACCCCGTTCTCGATCTCGGCGAAGGGCATCGGCGACGGAAGATACTCCGCGGCCCGACGGCGTTTTTTCGAAATCCTTTTCGTGCCCCGCGCGTCTCAGGGCGGGCCGGACCGTCGATTCCCCGGTTTTATTCGGTTTTTTCCATCCTTCGCGCCCCTACCGGCGCGGAGCGCCCTGCGAAGGTCACGCCGCCCGCGCCCCGCGCGAGCACGTGAGACCCGGCGGGGCCGTGTATCGCGCGCCTGCGCTCGGCTGGGCGCGGCGCCGCTCGTTCAACTTCGTCCGTGGAGGCACCGTCATGTCGATCCCCGTGTGGTTGCGTACCCCCCGTGTCCGTCGCGGCCTCGCCGCGAGCGCCATCGTCCTCTCCGCGGGCGGGCTCGTCCTCTTCCGCGCGCCGGTGAGCGGCCATCTGCCGACCGTCACGGAGGCGGCGGCGAGCCCGACCGGCGTCAACACCGCGTCGTTCTCGGGTCCTGGCGGGCACGGGAGCGTGGCGCTCAGCCACTCGAAGGTCCTCGCGGGCAGCGGCGAGCGCTTCTTCGCCGAGGTGAAGCTCGTCGCCGACAAGGGCGAGCAGGCGCCCGCGCACGCTCCGGTGTCGCTGGTGGTCGTGCTCGACACGTCGGGGTCGATGAGCGGCGAGAAGATCGTGCGCGCCAAGGAGTCGGTCGTGCGCCTCCTCCGCGAGATGGACTCGGAGGACGAGGTCGCGGTCGTGCGGTACTCCGACGACGCCGACGTGATCCAGGGGCTCGCGCGCGTCGGCTCGGTCCGCGAGTCGGTCATCGCGCGCGTGCAGGAGCTCGGCGCGGGCGGCGGCACGGCCATCCCGCGCGGCCTCGCGCGCGGCCTCGGCGAGCTCGGCCTCGCGGGGAGCGGGCGGGTGCGCCGCGTGGTCCTCGTGAGCGACGGGCTCGACTCGACGCGCGTCGAGGCGGAGCGGATGGCGAGCGACAGCTTCGAGCACGGCATCACGATCTCGTCGATGGGGATCGGCCTCGACTTCGACGAGAGCTACATGGGCGGCGTCGCCCGCGCGGGCCACGGGAACTTCGGCTTCGTGAAGGACGCCTCGGCGCTCGCCACGTTCCTCCGCCGCGAGCTCACCGAGACGTCGAGCACGACGATCGAGAACGCGACGGTGCGCATCGCCCTGCCGCGCGGCGTGACCCTCGCGCAGTCGTCCAACTCGGACGCGCGCATGGACGGCGACGACGTCGAGGTGAAGCTCGGATCGCTCTTCGCCGGCGACGAGCGGCGCGTGGTGCTCGAGCTCGCCTCGTCGCTAAAGGACGGCGACGCGAAGGACCTCGTGGCGCGCGCCCGCTGGGACCGGGTCGGCGGCGGCAGCGCCGACGTGACCGCGCCGAAGCTCACCGTCGTCGCGACGCGCGATCCCGTCGAGGTCGATCGCGGGCGCGACGCGACGGTGCTCGCGAGCGCGACCAGCGTGCTCGCGTCGACGCGCCAGATGGAGGCCGCCGAGGCGTACAACGCCGGCGACGTCGAGAAGGCGCAGCGCCTCATCGACAAGAACATCGCTGACCTCAAGGCCGCGGCGGTGAACGCGCCGGCCCCCGCCGCGAGCGCGCTCGACTCGCAGTGGCAGTCGTACGGCGCGACGAAGTCCGGGTTCCTCCACGCCCCGCCGCAGAGCGCCGCGGGCAAGGTCGCGGCGAAGCGAGCCGTCGAGCGCGACAGCGCCAACATGCAGAAGTCGGCGTTCTGAGGGGCCCATCATGAAGAAGATCGCGTTCCTGCTCGCCGCCGCGAGCACGTTCACCGCCCTCCCGCTGACGCTGTCCGGGGGCGCCGGGTCGACCGTCTCCGCGGTCCTCCTCGTGGCGCTCTCGGTGGGGCTCGCCGTCGCCGCGTCGGAGTCGTTGAACGCGCTGGCCGTCGGCGCGGGGGCGATGGGCGCGCTCTTCTCCGGCGTGCTCGGCGTCGTCTCGCCGGCGGTGGGCGGCGCGGCGCTGGTCGGCCTCGCGTTCGCGGAGCGCACGACCCGCGTCCGCGGCAGCTCGGCGCGCGTCGTCCACCTGGGCGGCGCGCTCCTCGGCGGCGCGATCGCCGGCGCGATCGCCCACGCGTACGCGCCGGCCGCGTTCGTCGTGCGCGCCGTCGCGGTCGTCGTGTCCGCCGTCGTCGTCGCGCTGCCGCTCCTCGTGGACGCGGACGATCCGGTGGCGCACATGCTCGATCAGTCGGCGCGCGACGTCAGCGGCGAGGCGCAGGCGTCGCTCAAGGAGGGCGCGGAGCTCCGTCGCAGCGCGGACGACGTCGTGCTCACGCGCGCCGACGCGAAGCGCGTCCGCCGTACGTGGCGCTCGCTCCTCCGCCTCGCGGAGGCGCGCGTCCGCCTCGAGCGCGCCGCGGCGCGGACCAAGGGAGGATCGGCGGGTGCCGTGGTCGAGATGGTGAACCAGCGGATCGAGGACCACGTCCGCGTCCTGACGCGCGCCTACACCGCGGTCGACACGGCGCACGCCGCGGCGGCCGGCCTCGACGACGCGGACCTGCGGAGCGTGGAGGTCGTCGGCGAGTCGCTCGAAGAAGAGAGCCGCGCCCTCGTCGAGATCCGCTCCTGACGTCGCGCTCCTTCGCGTGAGCTTCGCGCGCGCGTGACGCGCGTGAGCGCGAGACGAACGAGACGGCCCTCATGGCTCCGCGCCGTGGGGGCCGCCTCGTCACGCCGGCACTGCGCTACACCATCTGCGCGTTGACACCGGCGTCGACGGCCTCGCCGACGGTCGCCGTCTCGACCTTCCGGACCCGGTCGCCGGTGGGCGCCTCGAACGGGGCGCGGCCGATCTGCTTCGTGCCGAGGCTCGGGAAGACCGGCGCGAGGAGGTAGCTCTTGAGGACCCAGAGCCAGAAGCTCCGGAGGTTCAGGTCGGGGTGAATCTCGCTCGCGATCTTCTCGTGGACCTCGCGCAGCGTGCTCCAGTGGGCGCTCGCGCTCTCGTGGTGCGCGGTGTGGAGGCCGTTGTTGAAGAGGAGGAAATTGAGGAGGCGGCCGTTGAAGGTGCGCGAGTGATTGTGCTTCGACCACGGGTCCGTGTGCACGTGCTGCCCGTAATTGAAGAACATGATCGTCCAGAGCGCGAAGAACGCCGGGATCCCGAACGTGAACGCGTAGACGTAGAGGCCGGCCCGAGCGCCGTGGAGCGCGATCGCGATCGCGAGCGCCGTGAGGTGCGCGCCGCCCCACACGACGTACTGCGCGACGATCTGCCGGTACAACCGCGGGTTCGACGTCTTCGCCTTGCGAATGAACTCCTTGATCGGCCCGCTCTGCCAGTAGCTCGACACGAAGAAGTACGTGCCCGCGACGAGCGCGTTGTTCTTGTTCGTGTGGCGCCAGGTGATCGTCGCGTCGCCCGCCTTGTTGACGAACTTGTGGTGATTCAGGTTGTGCGTCGGGATCCAGGCGAACGTGGGGTAGCCGTAGAAGATGGAGATCCACGCCGCGAAAACCGTGTTCACGCGCTTGCTCGTGAACGTCGGGCAGTGGTTGTGGTTGTGCGCGATCACGCCGGCCGCGAGCGCGAAGTAGCAGCTCACCCACCACATCCTCGAGATGAGCGCCGGATCGCGGTACTGCACGATCGCGACGAGCGGCATCAGCAAGAGGACCCAGAGGAGCGTACGGTAGTCGGCCACGTAGCGCATGACCGCGCGATTTACTCCCCTTTCACCGCTCGGTCCAGGGACCCTGCGGCGCGGCCGCTCGCTCCTTCGTTACTTGTCCCAGTCGTCGAACGCGATGTCGTCGACGCCGGCCGCAGGCGCGGTCGGCTGGGGCACGAGGCCGAGCGGATAGAAGATCGCGCGCTCCTTGTCGCCGAGCGGCTGGAGGCGCGCGACGACGTCGTCCTTCTTCAGGTAGATCTCTTCACGGCGGCCCGAGTCGTCCTCGACCTTGAGCGACAGCTCCGCCGGGTTCGGGCTCCGCTTTCCGATCTCCGCGACCGTGGGCGCGAGGTACCGGATCATTCGCTCGACCAGCATGATGGTCAGGTCGTGCTCGAACACGTCTTCGCCGTCGAGGCGCACGGCGTTCAGGCGCTCGCGGTGATCGATCAGCGGATCGACGGAGAGACGCAGGCTCTGCCAGAGTCGCTGGAGCGGGACGAGGTCGGCGGGATCGACCGCCATCGCGCCCGACTCCGGCCCGTCTTCGAGCGGCCGCGCGACCTCGGCGTTCGACAGCTCTCCGCCGTCGGTGCGCGTGAGCGTGAAAATGTACGCGTCGCGATCGGTGTTGCGCTTCCGCAGGTGCATCGTCGCCGCGGTCTCGCTCAGCTCGAACGCGGTCAGGACGAAGTCGTCGACGTTCACGGCGACCGACGTGGCGGTGCGGTTGAACAGCCCGCGCTTCATGCCGACCATCAAATTGAGCCCGGGGACGAAGTCGGCCACGCGCCGCGGCGCTTGCCAGGAGCCGACGCGCCCGGTCGCGAGCTGCACGTCGACCACGATACCGTCTGGGTGCGCGACCACCGCCGTCACGACGTTGAACGAGCCGTCGCAGCGCCCCTGCACGCGCACGTCCAGCGTCGGCAGGTGACCGACGACGAAGAAGTGGCTGAGCGCCTCGCGGATCTCGATCCGCCGGCGATCGACCTCGGCGCGGACCGTCGCCTCGTCCCGCCCGTTCGCCGTTTGCGCGTTCCGCTTCGACGACTCGACGAGCCCCGACGCGTAGTCGACCACCTGGCGCGAATAGTCCGTCGTGTGCGGGAGCGCGCTGCTCGCCGCCGACGCTTCGAGCGCGCGCATCGCCGCGTTGTGGAACGCCTCGAGCTCTTCGAGGGCCGCCGTACGCGCGGTCGCCGTCGCCGCGGTGCTCAGCTGCAAGGTGCGCGACTCGGACTCGAGCTGCACGATCCGCGAGCCCGCGATCATGAACGACTCGAGAGTCTTCAGGAAGTTGAACTTGTGAGGAAACGGAGCGGAGTCGCCATAGAGGTACCTCATGAGCTCGCGATGGACGCTATCACGGCGCTTCGTACAGCGTTAAAATGTGGCGATGACGCCCGCGCCCGCCGCCCCGGATCCCGCACCGCATTTGGTCGACGCGGAGTGGCTGTCGAAGCACCTCGACGACGAGCGCGTCCGGATCGTCGATTTACGTTGGTACCTGCGCGGAAAGCCGGGGATCGAGGCGTACGCGAGCGGGCACGTCCCCGGCGCGGTCTTCGTCGATCTGACGGACGTCACCGCCGAGACCGGCCCGGGCCGCCACCCGATCCCGTCGCCCGAGCGTCTGACCGCCGCGATGCGCCGCGCCGGCGTGCGAGCCAACTCGCACGTGGTCGTCTACGACGACGCGGCCGGGTCGATCGCGGCGCGTCTGTGGTGGCTCCTCCGGGCGCACGGGCACGCCGCGATCTCCGTCCTCGACGGCGGGCTCCCGGCGTGGACCGCGGCGGGTCACCCCCTGTCCACAGAGGTGCCCGCGACGACGCCGGGCGACTTCATCGCCGGGCCGCGCGCGCCGTGGGCCGTCGACAAGACGGAGGTGAAGGCCCGGATCGGCCGCCCCGGCGCGGTCCTCCTGGACGCGCGGGCGCGCGAGCGATACCGCGGCGACGAGGAGCCGATCGACGCGCGGCCCGGTCACGTCCCCGGCGCAAAGAGCGCGCCGTTCGCGGGCAACGTCAGAGACGGGCGGTTCCTCTCGCCGGGCGAGCTCCGCGCGCGCTACGCGGCGCTCGGGATCACGGACGGGCGCGAGGTCGTCGTCTATTGCGGATCGGGCGTGACGGCGTGCCACGATCTCCTCGCGATGGAGCTCGCGGGGCTGGGCGGCGCGCGCCTCTACGAAGGGAGCTGGAGCGACTGGTCCGCCGATCCTCTGCTCCCGGCCGCGCGCGGCGACGAGCCCGGCACGCTCTGACGTCCGCGCGAGCCCGCGTCCGCGCGAGGCGTATCGGGGCGCCGCCCCTGACGGATCGCGCATCCTCGCCGCCGCTCGCCCCCTGACGTCCACGCGCAAAGCCCAGGTCCACGCGGGCGTATTGCACCGCAACCCCCTGGCGGATGCGCGCGCCGTGCTTATCAAACGGGCCCAACAGGAGATCCGCATGGCCCTTTATGACAGCACGATCCCGCAGATGAAGAAGATGTTGAACAATCTCGCGAAGTGGCTCGATAACGCCACCACCGTCGCGGAGAAGAAGTCGTTCGATCCGAACACGTGGCTGACGGCGCGCCTCGCCGTGGACCAGTACGCCCTCGTGCGGCAGGTCCAGGCCGCGTGCGACACCGCGAAGTTCGTGGCGAGCCGTCTCAGCGGAAAAGAGGCGCCGTCGCACCCCGATACGGAGAAGACGATGGACGAGCTCAAGGCGCGCATCGGCAAGGTCGTCGCGTTCCTCGAGACCATCAAGCCGGCGGACTTCGCGGGCGTCGAGACGCGGAAGATCCCGCTGCCGTTCATGGAGGGGAAGGCGCTCCTCGGGGCCGATTACGTGAACGAGCTCGCGGTGCCGAACTTCTATTTCCACGTCGGCGCGGCGTATCAGATCCTCCGCCACTACGGCGTCGAGGTGGGGAAGCGGGACTTCCTCGGCGACCTCAAGCTCCAGGATCTGTGAGCGGTCGCGCGCGGGTCGCGCGCGATGGTGAGCGTCCGGGCGCGCCTACGTGACGAGCCCGCGAAGTTGTCCACAAGACGCGAACATCCTGTGGAGAAAGTCTGTTGAGAAATGCCCCGTCCTTCGACAGACGGGGCATTTTAGCTTTATCCAGAAGCGTTCGTTGTCCCCAAGGTAGGATTCATCTGTACCTCTCTCCAGGGCCAATCTTTCGGTTCAGCCAAGGCCGGGCATCCGGTCAAGGTGAGACCATTGTCTCCGGTCGGACCTTGTCGTCGAAGTCTTCGGCGGTGAGAAGCTTCAGCTCGACCACCGCCTCCTTGAGCGTGATGTTCTTCTCGAACGCGCGCTTCGCGACCTTCGCCGCGTTGTCGTAGCCGATGTGCTGATTGAGCGCGGTGACGAGCATCAGCGAGCTCTGGAGGTGACGGGCGATCACCTCGCGGTTCGGCTCGATCCCGATCGCGCAGTTGTCGTTGAAGCTGTGCAGGGCGTCGGAGAGGAGGCGCACGGATTCGAGCAGGTTGTGGATCATCACCGGCTTGAAGACGTTGAGCTCGAAGTGCCCCTGCGTCCCGGCGAACGCGACCGCCGCGTCGTTCCCCATGACCTGCACGCAGACCATCGTCATGGCCTCGCACTGCGTCGGGTTCACCTTGCCCGGCATGATCGAGCTCCCGGGCTCGTTCTCCGGGATCCGGATCTCGCCGATGCCGCAGCGCGGGCCGCTCGCGAGGAGCCGCACGTCGTTCGCGATCTTGAAGCACGCGACCGCGAGCGTCCGAACCGCGGCCGACGCCTGCACCACGGCGTCGTGCGCCGCCATGTTCGCGAACTTGTTCGGCGCCGTGACGAACGGGAGCCCGGTGAGCTTCGCGATCTCCTCGGCGACGATCCGCGCGTAGTCGGGGTGCGTGTTGAGGCCGGTGCCGACCGCGCTCCCGCCGAGCGCGAGCTCGTAGAGACCGGCGAGCGACGACGCGATCTGCTTCTCCGCGAACGCGAGCTGCGCCGCGTAGCCCGAGAGCTCCTGGCCCAGCGTGAGCGGCGTCGCGTCCATCAGGTGGGTGCGGCCGATCTTCACGACGTCGCCGTACGCCTTCGACTTCGCCTCGAGCGTGGCCCGGAGCTTCGCCGATGCGGGCAAGAGCTTTTGATGGATGTCGATCGCGGCCGCGACGTGCATCACGGTCGGGAAGACGTCGTTCGACGACTGCGACTTGTTCACGTCGTCGTTCGGATGGATCGGCTTCTTCGACCCCATCTCGCCGCCGGAGAGCTCGATCGCGCGGTTCGAGATCACCTCGTTGGCGTTCATGTTCGACTGCGTGCCGCTGCCCGTCTGCCAGACGACGAGCGGGAAGTGATCGTCGTGCTGGTTCGCGATCACCTCGTCGCACGCGCGCGTGATGAGCCCGGCCTTCGCGTCATCGAGCTTCTTCAGGCGGAGGTTCGCGAGCGCGGCCCCCTTCTTCACGATGCCGAAGGCGCGGATCATCCCCGCCGAGAAGCGGTGACCACCGATTTTGAAGTTCTGGAGGCTGCGCTGCGTCTCCGCACCCCAGTACCGGTCCGACGGGACCTCGACCGGTCCCATGCTGTCGGTCTCGACACGAACACCCATCTTCCACCTCTCGCTTTCCGTCGAGGGGAAGTAGCGAAGCTGCGCTTGCGCGACAACCTTCTCGCGCTCTCTCGGACGCGGGGGGGTCTTCGCGGTCGCTGGTACTCCGGCGCACGGCTCGGCCCCGTGGGGCCGCGCGTACGCGTCGCGTGCAAGATGGGAGGTTACGTCGGGCGAGGCTACGCCGACGGATGCAACCGGTGCGGCGGCGACGGCGCGCCACCAGGGCACGACGTCCGGCCGCGCTCGAGGCGCGGGACGGATCGATAGAGTTGCAGACGTCCTGAGCGCCAGGAAACAACGGGGCGCGGTGCCATCGCACCACGCCCCCCCATTCCCGATGTGCCCGATCCGTCCGGTGTGTCCGACGCGGGACCGCGCGAGGTACGACCTCACGCGGCCCGCATCGCGCTAGCGCTCAGTTCGACGGCGACTTGGCGCGGCGCTTCGCGCCGGTGGCCTGGCCACCTTTGCGCCCTGCTACGCGCGCTTCCTCGCTGTTGAAGCGATGCGCCGTGCCGGCGCGTTGCGCCGCCTTTCCACCGCGGCTCGCCAGCTCACTCACGAGCTTCGGATCCATCGCGGCGAAGCCACGCCGGCGGCGGGGCTGCTCTCGCGGCTCGCCAGCGGTCGGCACGGTCGATGTGGTTTCAGTCGTCGGCTGCTGGTCGCGGGTTCCGTTTTCGTTAGCCATTTGGGCGAGCTCCTCATGCTCCAGAAATCCAACCCCACCGCCCCCTGCGGGAGGAGGTTCGGGAGTCCCGGGCTTGCGGCCCAGGGGCGCTAGAGTTCAAGCATCCGTCGCGCCAACTGCGGGTGCTTGTAATTTCAATAATTTACAGATGCGTCTGGGGTGTCGAAGGTGTAGCGTTTCGCCTCATGAGGCAAAAATGCTCTCGTGGCCTGGCGATGGCCTTAGTGAGGTTGAGCTTGAGACCATTAACCCATCTAAGATATTGAATTAACTCAAGTCATGTTGCGGTTAATCAAGAATTCACCCGACAGTAGAACACCTTTGGCACGATATTTGTCTTAAGCTCATGTGTTCGATAGCGTGACGAATAGACATTCGTTTTCAGAGACTTAAATGTGCTTGTGGCAAAATACCACAACCACGTCGTGCCTCCAGCGATCGCCGGCTAAAAAGTGGGCCAGGGGTTGGGTCACGACGGATCCGGTCGTCGACTCTTTTCGGCACCAACACTACGGGCATCGAAGCGCGACGTCGAGACCCACGGTGATACGCTGCAGGCCGTCGTGTTCGCCGTCGCCATCTCCGCGCTCCACACGGACATCGAGCAGGAAGCAGCAGCCTTGAGCGTCGACCTCGGGCTCACACCTTACGAAGCGCGCCTGACCCTCGCCGCCGGGACTCCCGCGATCGTCCTCGTGACGCCCGATCGGCCGCGCGCGCTCGATTGCGTCGCGCGGCTCCACGCGCGCGGACAGGGCGCGGTCGCGTGCGACGTGGGCGCCATCATGCCGAGCGAGCAGATGACGTCGCTCCGCCGCTTCCACCTCGAGATCGACGGCCTCACGCTCGGCGATCGGCCCGACACGCTGCCGTACACGGACATCATGGCGCTCGTCCGCGCGACGCACCCCGCGCCGAGCGGCGAGCGGACGCAGGTCCTCTATCTCTTTCGGCGCGTCGGCGGGCCGCCGTGGATCCTGCGCGAGACGGGCGCGGACTACACGTCGCTCGGGAGCCGCCGCGCCGCGACGCGCACCGAGAACTTCCGCGTGACGGTGAACCTGCTGCGGAGCCTCGCGCCCTCGGCGGTCTACGACGAGCGGCTCCTCGCGGTGCGCAGCGTGCCGGAGGTGCGCTCGTCCGCCGGCGGCCCGGGCTTCAGCGCGTCGACCGAGTCGGGGACGGATCTCCTCGCGCACGTGGTGGCGCTCACGATCGCGCGAGACGAGCGCCAGGCGGCGCGGTAAATCGGAGCGCGATGATCGGGATCGACGAGCGCGTGTTCCGCGCGTGCTACGCGGGCGGCGGCGCCGGCGGGCTCGCGCTCCACGCGATGATCGCGGCCACGGTGCTCGGGAGCGGATGGTCGATGCTGGCGCTCCTCCCTCTGATCGCGCGCGCGCGATCGCGGAGGTTCGCGGCGTCGCTGACGGCGACGCTCCTCGCGACCGCGGCGGTCGTCCTCCTCCTCAAGACGGTCGTCCGCCGCGCGCGGCCGTGCGTGTCCCTCGACGGGGTGCGCGCGCTGTTCGGCGACCCGGTCGACTTCTCGTTCCCGAGCGGACACGCGGCGGGCAGCTTCGCGTTCGCGGCGTTCGTGATCGTGACGTGCGTGCGTCGCGCGCGAGCCGATCCGGACCTCGCCCCGCCGCTCTTCGCGGCGAGCGCAGCCGTCGCGATCCTCGCGGTCGGCGTGGCGTTTTCGCGCGTTTATCTCGGCGTCCACTTCCCCGGCGATGTGTTCGCGGGTGCGGCCGTCGGCGCGTCGATCGGCGTCGCCGGAGCTCGAGCCGGCGAACGACTTCTTGCGCCGGCGTCCCAAGACGATACACAGTAGGCGCGATGCGGCGGTTCTTGCGTGCGGTGACGACGACGGCGGTGGCGCTCGCCATCTGGCTCGTCGCGTCCCCTGCCCGCGCGGCCGCGCCGCTCTGCGATACGCGCGGCGCCACGACGTTCGCCCCCGCGCCGACGCTGCAAGCGCCGATGGCGAGCGTCGACGTCGGCCACGACCCGCGCGAGTGCCCGCGCGCCGATCTGCTCGCCGCGTACCGCCAGGGCGGCGAGCGCGATCCTCGGATCGAGGAGCGCAGCCCCGCGCCGGTCGCCCCCGTGGCGGCGCCGCGCGCCGTGGACGAGGCGAGCGCGATGCGCGCTCCTCCGGATGAGGAGCGCATCGAGGGCGCACGTTCGGGCGTCCATCGCTCGATCGAGCGGCCACCCAGACGCGCGTAGCGCGGTCGCGTTTTCGTGGCGCTCCGTCGCGGCGTCCCTCTCGATGAGGAGACGGCGCGCGGGCGTCACGAGCTCGCGCCGCGAGCCTCCGTGCTCGCCGAGGCCCCGTCGACGAACGCTCCGTCGGCGCGGCTCCTTCGACGCGTGGCTCGCCGTCCGGCTCCTCGATCGGCCCTCGCCGATTTCACTGCAAGCTACACGTTCTCGACGCGGCGTCTTCGCGCCCCGGCGGACGTGCCCTCACGGCGATCTCGTCCGCCGCGCACGACGCGCGGCGGCGCGAGACGCCTCGTTTCGAAGCTCTCTCGTTCTCGCATAACAAGGTGAATCTCATGGCCAAAGATACGAAAGCCTCCGAGGAGCGCGCGGCGACCGCGCAGCCCGACGGCGGCGGAATGAACACCGGCGTGGCCGTCATCGGCTTCGTCCTCTGCGCCGTCGCGGGCGCGGGCATCATGTGGGGATACGACAACCATCGCCTCAAGACGGCCGGCGGGATCAGCGCCGACGACGGGGCGACGGCGGGCACGTGGAGCGACGACGAGTCGCCGGTGCCGGTCGACTCGAAGGACCCCATGTGGGGCAATCGAAACGCGCCGGTCACGATCGTCCAGTTCTCCGACTTCCAGTGCCCGTACTGCGGCAAGGTCGAAGCGACGATGGACCAGGTGAAGACGACCTACGGCCCCGACAAGGTCCGCATCATCTGGAAGAACGAGCCGCTCCCGTTCCACCCGAACGCGAAGCCCGCCGCCGAAGCGGCGCAGGGCGTCTTCGCGCTCAAGGGGAACGACGCGTTCTGGAAGTTCCACGACGTCGCGTTCAAGAACCAGGGCTCGCTCAGCCCGGACAACTACGAGAAGTGGGCGCAGACGGCCGGCGTGGACCTCGCGAAGTTCAAGGCCGGCGTCAGCTCGCACAAGTGGGCCGAGAAGGTCGACAAGGACCACGCCGTGGCGAAGCAGGTCGGCGTGAACGGGACCCCGGGCTTCTACATCAACGGCGTGAGCCTGTCCGGCGCGCAGCCGTTCGACAAGTTCAAGACCGTCATCGATCAGGAGCTCCAGAAGGCGCAGGCGAAGATCGCCGGCGGCACGCCCAAGGACAAGGTCTACGTGGCCACGTCGTCGGAGAACAAGAAGAACGCTCCGGCGGCGAAGGACGACGAGGACGAGGGCGAGAAGGAGGACACGAAGACCGTGTGGAAGGTCCCCGTCGGCAAGAGCCCGGCGAAGGGCGGCGAGAAGGCGCTCGTCACGATCATCGAGTTCTCCGACTTCCAGTGCCCGTACTGCAAGAAGGCCGAGGACACGCTGAAGAAGGTGACCGACACCTACGGCGACAAGGTCCGCCTCGTGTGGAAGCACGAGCCGCTCCCGTTCCACCCGCGCGCCGAGCCGGCCGCGGAGCTCACCCTCGAGGCGCGCGCCGAGAAGGGCGACAAGGGCTTCTGGGAAGCGCACGACAAGCTGTTCGAGTCGGCGCCGAAGCTCGAGGACGCCGATCTCGAGAGCGTCGGCGAGAAGATGGGGCTCAGCGTCGACAAGGTGAAGAGCGCCATCAAGGACCACAAATACAAGAAGGACATCGACGTCGATCAGGACGTCGCGGACGACTTCCAGGCGTCGGGCACTCCGCACTTCTTCGTGAACGGCCGGCGCCTCGTCGGCGCGCAGCCGTTCGACAAGTTCCAGAAGATCATCGACGAGGAGATCGCGCACGCGAACGCGCTCCTCGGCAAGGGCACGAGCGCGGCGGGCCTCTACGACGCGCTGATCGCCGACGGCAAGGAGCCGCCGCCCCCGGAGAAGAAGACGATCCCGGCGCCGACCAACGCGCCGACGAAGGGCAACCCCAACGCGAAGGTCGTCATCCAGGAGATCAGCGATTTCCAGTGCCCGTTCTGCAAGCGCGCCGAAGACAACATCATGGGCGACGTGATGAAGAACTACGGCGACAAGGTGAAGGTCATCTGGCGCAACGAGCCGCTCCCGATGCACCCGGACGCGCCGCTCGCCGCGCAGGCCGCGATGGAGGCGTTCAAACAGAAGGGCTCCGACGGCTTCTGGAAGATGCACGACCTCCTCTTCGCCAACCAGGCCGGCGAGGGCGGGTTGAAGCGTGAGGCGCTCGAGAAATACGCCGGACAGATCGGCCTCGACATGGCGAAGTTCAAGGCCGCGCTCGACAGCCAGAGCCACAAGGCCGAGGTCGACGCCGACGCGAAGGTCGCCACCGACAACGGCATCACCGGCACGCCGGCGTTCGTGATCAACGGCTACTTCATCAACGGCGCGCAGCCGTTCCCGAAGTTCCGCAAGATCATCGAGCGCGCGCTCGCCGAAGCGAAGTAACCCGCACCGCTTCACCCCTCGGGACCGTCGGGCGCCGCGCGCGCTCGGCGGTCTCTTCGTTTTTGGCTCGGTGTGCTATCCAGCGATCGCCCCGAGGTCCGGCGCGTCGAGGAAATCATGCCCTTTGCTCATCCGTCCTCCGTCAGCGCGCGCCTCGTCCTCCTCGCCTCGTCGCTCGCCGCGTCTCTCGCGACGATGGCCGCGTGCGGCGGCGCGAGCGCCCCGGGCGGCGCGACGCCGAAGGCAGAGACCGCGGCGATCGCGGCCCCGACGCCGGCCCCCGCGAGCGGCGAGGCGCTCCCGATCGGCGACGACGATCCGTCGTGGGGGAGCCCCGACGCGACGGTGGTGATGGTCGAGTTCTCCGATTTCGAGTGCCCGTACTGCGCGCGCGTGGAACGGACGATCGAGGCGGTGAAGGAGGCGTACGGCAAGGAGCGGCTCCGGATCGTCTGGAAGAACGCGCCGCTCCGCATGCACCCGAACGCGCGCGGCGCGGCCGAGGCGGCGGAGGGCGTGCGCGCGCTCGCGGGGAACGACGCGTTCTGGACGTTCCACGATCGCGCGTTCGCCGCGCAAGACGAGCTCGGCGAGGCGGCGTACGCGGCGTGGGCGAGGGACGCGGGCGTCTCGCCGGAGCCGTTCTCGAAGGGGCTGAGGGCGCGCGCGTGGCGCGCGAAGGTCGATCGCGATCTCGCGGTCGGCGCGCGGCTCCACGTCGACGGGACGCCGACGTTCTTCATCAACGGCGAGGAGCTCACCGGCGCGCAGCCGCTGCCCGAATTCCGGCGCGCCATCGACGCCGCGGCGAAGGCGGCCGACGCCCGCGTGGCGAGCGGCACCCCGCGGCGCGACGTCGCGCGCCTCCTCAC
>Ga0105247_10001500_pt1 | contig 16712 bp, 11 predicted proteins | sample KBSS24metaG_FD_81519 | JGI IMG/M metagenome (GOLD analysis project Ga0105247, IMG submission 81519) | Switchgrass rhizosphere microbial communities from Kellogg Biological Station, Michigan, USA - KBS S2-4 metaG | ecosystem: Host-associated > Plants > Roots > Rhizosphere > Soil | place...
CACGCGCCCGGACACGTTGATGGGCGTGTCGTATGTCGCGGTCGCCGCCGAGCATCCGATCGCCGCGCACGCCGCCGTGGGCAACCCGGGACTGGCCGCGTTCATCGACAGCTGCAAGGCTGGCGGTGTCTCCGAAGCCGAGCTCGAAACCCAGGAAAAACGTGGCTACTACACGGGTGTCGATGCCACCCATCCGCTCACCGGCGAGAAGGTGCCGGTGTGGGTCGCCAACTTCGTGTTGATGGGCTACGGCACGGGCGCCGTGATGGCGGTGCCGGGCCATGACCAGCGTGACTGGGAATTCGCCCAGAAGTATTCGTTGCCGATCAAGATGGTCGTCGTCGATCGTGGCGTGGTGGACGCTGTTGAGGAACTTCGCCGCGACCTTGCCACCGACGGTGGCGATGTGCTGCAGAACGCCCTGGAGGGCGGTTCGTCCGACGCCTATCAGTCGTCCTCGGCCGTCGAGACGATCAAGACCTTCGAAACCAATATCCAGACTGCCGGTGCGTATACCGAATACGGCACCTTGATCAATTCGGGCCAGTTCGACGGCCTCGAATTCAGGGCTGCCTTCGACGCAATCTCCCTGGCGTTGATCGCTGTCGGCCGCGGCGAGCGCCGGGTCAACTGGCGCATCCGCGACTGGGGCGTAAGCCGCCAGCGCTACTGGGGCTGCCCGATCCCGGTGATCTATTGCCCCAAGTGCGACGCCGTGCCCGTGCCGGAAGACCAGCTGCCGGTGGTGCTGCCAGAGGACGTCGCGTTCTCCGGCGTGCAATCGCCGATCAAGGCCGACCCCGAGTGGCGCAAGACCACGTGTCCTTCGTGTGGTGGCCCGGCCGAGCGCGAAACCGACACCTTCGACACCTTCATGGAGTCGAGCTGGTACTACGCGCGCTACACCAGCCCCGGTGCGAAAGCGCAGGTGGACGAGCGGGCCAACTACTGGACGCCGGTCGACCAGTACATCGGTGGCATCGAGCACGCCATCCTGCACCTGCTGTATTTCCGCTTCTATCACAAGCTCATGCGTGACGAAGGGCTGGTCAACAGCGACGAGCCGGCCACGAACCTGCTTTGCCAGGGCATGGTGATCGCCGAGACCTATTTCCGAAAGGAAGCCAACGGGTCGCTCACCTGGTTCAATCCCGCCGATGTGGATGTTCAGCGCGACGAGCGCGCGCGCATCGTGGGCGCCGTGCTGCGTGCCGATGGCAAGCCGGTGGAAATCGGCGGCATCGAGAAGATGGCCAAGTCCAAGAACAACGGTGTCGACCCGCAGTCGATGGTCGACAAGTACGGCGCCGACACGGTCCGCCTGTTCTCGATGTTCGCCGCACCGCCGGACCAGTCCCTGGAATGGAACGAAGCCGGTGTGGAAGGCATGGCGCGTTTCCTGCGTCGGCTGTGGCGCGATGTCTCGGCGCATGCCGAGGCCGCCAGGTCCGTGCAGGGAGAGAACGCATCCGCCGAAGGTGCGCGGAAGGCCTTGCGTCGCCAGCTCCACGAAACCATCCAGAAGGTCACCGACGATATCGGTCGCCGTCAGTCCTTCAATACGGCCATTGCCGCGCTGATGGAGCTGCTGAACGCCCTGGCGAAGTTCGACGACGCCAGCGCCCAGGGCGCCGCCCTGCGCCAGGAAGCGTTCACTGCCGTGGTCCAGCTGATCAACCCGTTTACTCCGCACATCGCTCACGCGCTGTGGCAGGTACTTGGCCATGGCGAAACCCTGGTCGAGGACGCTGGCTGGCCGATGGTGGATCCCACTGCCCTGGTCCGTGAGTCGTTGACCTACGCCGTGCAGGTCAACGGCAAACTTCGCGCTACCATCGAGGTGCCTGCCTCGGCCTCGAAGGAAGAAGCCGAGGCGATGGCGCGTGCCGAGCCCGGCGTGGCGCGCATGCTCGAAGGCCAGACCGTGCGCAAGGTGATCGTCGTGCCCGGCAAGATCGTCAACATCGTCGCAGGATAACCATGAGCCCGAACCTCTCCCGTTCGCTGCGTACCGCCCTGGTCCTCGCCGCCGTCGTGCTGGTCAGCGCCTGCGGCTTCCATCTGCGACACACGGCGGCTCTGCCGCCGGGCATGAAGAAGATCCATCTTACGGTCGTGGGAGGTGGCATGCTGGAGCGCGAATTGAGCCGTGCCCTGTCGAATTCGGACGTGGAGATCGTCGACCACGCCTCGGCCGACGCGGCTGACCTGGCCGTCACCTCGAACACCTTCCGTACCGACTCGCTGACCGTGAGCGGCACGGCGCGCGTGACCGAATACGCGGTGCGTTACCACGTCGACTTCAACGCGAAGGCCGCTGACGGCACGGTCATCATTCCCTCCCAGTCGGTCGATATGTCCCGCGAATTCAGCTACGACGCGACCAATACCATCGGTACGGCCAGCCAGACCGAGGAGCTGCAGCGCAGCCTGATCGGCGACATGGTCCAGTCGATCCTGTTCCGCCTGCAGGCCGCCGGAGCGCACCCCGCCGCGGCCACGCAACCGACCACGCCCAGCGGACCCTGAGGGAGCCGCGACCGTGCCGATGAGTCCCGGCCAGTGGCAGAAGCACCTCGCCGGTGACCGGATGGCGCCGGTGTACCTGCTCGCCGGTGAGGAGCTGCTCGTGCTCGAGGCGGCGGATGCCGTGCGCGCCATGGCGCGCCGCCTGGGCTACAACGAGCGCGAAGTCCTCGAAGCGGACAGCCGCTTCGACTGGGACGATCTAGCCCGTTCTTCCGCCGGGCTTTCCCTTTTCGCCACCCAGCGCCTGCTCGACCTGCGCCTGGCCGGTGGCCGCGCGGGCAAGGACGGCAGCACGGCGATCAGTGAATTCGTCGCCAACCCGCCGCCCGATACCACCCTGCTGATTACCGCCACGGAGTGGAGCACCAAGCACGAGGCGGTGTGGACGAAGAACGTCGACGCCGGCGGTATTCAGGTGGTGTTCAACGCCCCGCGCCCGAACGAATGGACGCAGTGGGTCGGTGCACGCCTCACATCGCGTGGCGTGAAGGCCAGTCCCGACGCCGTGGCCATACTGGCCGAGCGGGTCGAAGGCAACCTGCTCGCCGCTGCCCAGGAAATCGACAAGCTGGTCGTCCTCGCGGGGGACCAGCGACTCGACGCGGCGACGCTGGAAGGCCTGGTTGCCGACAGTGCCCGTTTCGACGCCTTCAAGCTCACCGACGCCGCGTTTGCCGGGGAGGGCGGGCGCACCCTGCGCATTCTCGCCGGCCTGCATTCCGAGGGCGACGAACTGATCGCCCTGATGGGCTGGCTGGTCAACCAGCTGCAGTTGGCGCTGCGCCTGGCCAATGCGCGCGATTTCGCCGCGCAGGCCAAGGTGGAGCGGCTCTGGCCGGCGCGCGAGCAACTCTTTCGCAAGGCCCTGCGCCGTGCGCCTCGCGAGCACTGGCTGGCCTGTCTCGCCCGCGCCGCGCGGATCGATCGCATGGCGAAGGGGCGTGAACAGGGGAATCCCTGGCTCGAGGCCGAGCGGCTCATCGCCGCCATTGCCGAGCCCCGCGCCGCGGCGGCCCTGGGATGAGCAAGGCGCGTCCGCTTGCCATTCTCGGCGGCACCTTCGATCCCATCCATCACGGCCATCTGCGCGCCGCGTGGGAAGCCGCCGAGGCCCTCGACGCCGAGGTCCGGCTGGTGCCGGCGCGAACGCCGCCCCACCGGCCGCCACCGGTTGCCGATGCGGCCGGTCGCGTCGCGCTGCTTCGCGCGGCGTTGGGCGGTCAGGACCGCCTTACCATCGACACGCGTGAGCTGGACCGCGACGGCCCTTCCTACACGGTGGACACACTGGCCTCCCTGCGCGCCGATACCGGGCCGGATCGGCCGCTGGTCCTTCTCGTCGGGGCGGATGCGTTCGCCGGGCTGGCGTCCTGGCATCTGTGGCGGCAGCTGTTCGAATTCGCCCACGTCGGGGTGCTGACGCGCCCTGGCGTGAGCCATGCGCCGTCGGGCGAGCTGGCCGAATTCATGATCGGGCGCCGGGCCGATCGGGTGCACGGACCCGCCGGGACGGTGGTCGACATCGCTATCACCCCGCTGGATATCGCCGCCACGGCGATCCGCGAAGCCTTCGCGGCGGGCAATGAGCCCCGGTTCCTGTTGCCGTCGGCCTGTTTCGAGGACGAGGCGCTACTGGCGCCGTACCGCGCCCTCGGGCGCTGATCGCCGCTGAAGCGGCTCCCACACGAAGCCCGGCAGCCCTGTGGGAGCCGCTTCAGCGGCGATGCCTTTGCCACAGGGCCGGCCGATCGGGGCATGAATACCTGCCAGGGCATTTGACGCGCCCCGCGCCACCGGGGGTTATACTGCCCTCGAAGCCGGCATTCCGCCGCATGAGGTTTTCGCATCTTGAGTTCGACCGCATCCCGCAAGGCCAAGGGCAAGTCCGCCGTCAATAACGAGCTCCTGCGCCAGCGCGTTGTCGCCGCGCTCGAAGACCTCAAGGCCAAGGACGTCCGTGAAATCGACGTTCGTGGCAAGACCTCCATCGCCGATATCCTTTTCATCGCGTCGGGCACCTCCGCCCGTCACGTCAAGTCGATTGCCGACGAAGTCATCAAGTTCGCCAAGCAGGCGGGCGTGATGCCGCTCGGTGTCGAAGGCCAGACCGAAGCCGAATGGGTGCTGGTCGACCTGGGCGACATCATCGTCCACGTGATGATGCCCCGCATTCGCGAGTTCTACGGCCTCGAGCGCCTGTGGACCGTGGGTGACGACGGCTTCGAAGCCGCCAACGACTGAGTCCGCTGTGCGGGCTCGACTCATTGCCGTCGGCGAACGCATGCCGGCCTGGGTGGCGGAAGGTTTCGCCGAGTACCGCAAGCGTCTTTCGCACGAGCTCCCGCTCGAACTGATCGAGATCAAGCCCGGCATCCGCGGCAAAGGTCGCGATGACGTGCGCGCCACGCTCGACGAGGGCGTGGCCATCCTCGCCGCCTTGCCCCGGGACATTCACGTCGTCGCGCTCGATGGGCGCGGGAAAACGTGGTCGAGCGAGGACCTGGGCCAGCAACTTGAACAGTGGCGGATGGGTGGTCGCGATATCGCCTTCCTCATCGGCGGTCCCGACGGTCACGCACCGGAGGTGCTCGCCCGCGCCGACCAGCGCTGGTCGCTGGGGCCGTTGACCCTGCCGCACATGCTCGTCCGCCTCGTGCTCGCCGAGCAGCTGTATCGCGCCACCACCCTGGTGGCCGGTCATCCCTACCATCGCGCCTGAAGGACTCGCCGTGCTCTACCTGGCTTCGCAATCGCCACGCCGGCGGGAACTCCTTGGCCAGATCGGCGAAGCCCCGCGCGTGCTCGACGTCGACGTGGAAGAGATCCTACGGCCCGGTGAAGCACCCGACGCCTATGTGGCCCGCGTGGCCCTGGACAAGGCCCGTGCGGGGTACGCCATGGTGGCGACCGAAGTGGGTGCCAGGGTGATCGGCGCGGACACCGAGGTCGTGCTGGACGACGAGGTTTTCGGCAAGCCGCTTGATGCCGCTGACGCCGCCGCGATGCTGGGTCGCCTGTCCGGGCGCGAACACCGCGTGGTCTCGGCAGTCTGGCTGATCGACGCAAACGGTGAGCGCTCGGCACTTTCGGCGTCGATCGTGCGATTTGCCTCACTCGGGACGGCTCAGATCGACGACTATGTAGCCAGCGGCGAATGCTTCGGCAAAGCCGGGGCCTATGCCATCCAGGGTCGCGCAGCGGCCTTCATCGAACACCTTTCCGGCAGCTATTCGGGCGTCATGGGCCTGCCGCTCCACGAAACTTCCCGACTCCTCAGGAGTCAGTGACATGTTGTCGGCGCGCGGGCTATAAAGCGCGATGACTTAAGGATAGGGGCTGGTGTGAGCGAGGAAATCCTGATCAATGTCACGCCGCGTGAGACGCGAGTGGCCGTTGTCGAAAATGGCATGCTGCAGGAGGTCCACGTCGAGCGCGCGTCGAAGCGCGGCTACGTCGGCAACGTGTACAAGGGTCGCGTACAGCGAGTGATGCCCGGCATGCAGGCGGTGTTCGTCGAGATCGGTCTCGATCGCGCCGCTTTCCTGCATGCGTCCGATATCGTGCGTGCACCGCTACCGCCGACCGATGCGCCCGTCGACGGCAAGACGAATGGTCACGGCCCCGTGCCGCCGATCAGCGAGCTCGTCCACGAAGGCCAGGAAATCGTGGTCCAGGTGGTCAAGGACCCTATCGGCAGCAAGGGTGCGCGCCTGTCCACGCATCTCTCCATTCCCTCGCGCTACCTCGTCCTGCTACCGCATTCGCGCACGCTGGGCGTGTCCGTGCGCATCGAGGAAGAATCCGAACGGCAGCGCCTGAAGGACATCATCACGCCGCTGATCGGCGAGAACCCGCTGGGCTACATCGTTCGCACCAATGCGGAAGGGCAGTCCGAGGAATCGCTCGCGTTCGACGTGACCTACCTGAGTAAGGTGTGGCGCGTGGTCCAGGAGAACATCCAGAAAGCGAAGATGGGCGAACGTGTGTACGAGGAACTCTCGCTGCCGTTGCGTTCGCTGCGCGATTCGCTCAACGACGGCATCGAGAAAGTGCGCGTCGATTCACGCGAAACCTACGAGAAAACCGTCAAATTCGTGCAGAAGTTCATGCCGGTGCTGTCGGACCGCATTGAACACTATGCCGGCGAGCGGCCGATCTTCGATCTCTACGGCGTGGAGGACGAAATCCAGCGCGCCCTGCGTAAAGAGGTGCCGCTGAAGTCCGGCGGTTACCTCATCGTCGACCAGACCGAAGCGATGACGACCGTCGATGTGAATACCGGTGGCTACCTCGGCAGCCGCAATCTGGAAGAAACCGTCTACCGCACCAACCTGGAAGCGGCTCAGGCCGCGGCGCGCCAACTGCGGCTGCGCAATCTGGGCGGCATCATCATCATCGACTTCATCGATATGGTGGACGACGAACACAAGCGGCAGGTGCTGCGCATGCTCGAGAAGGGCCTGCAGAAAGACCACGCCAAGACCACGGTGTATCCGATGTCAGCGCTGGGCCTGGTCGAGATGACCCGCAAGCGCACCACTGAAAGCCTGGAGCGCCAGTTGTGCGAGCCGTGCCCGGCATGCAGCGGTCGCGGTGCACTGAAGACGGCGGAAACGGTGATCTACGAGATCTTTCGCGAGATCACTCGCGCCGTGCGCCAGTTCAATGCGCAGAAGCTGTTGGTCATGGCCAGCCCCAAGGTTGTCGGCCGCATCCTCGAGGAAGAGTCGGCCGCGGTGGCCGAGCTCGAAGAGTTCATCGCCAAGAGCATCCGCTTCCAGGCGGAAGAGCATTATTCGCAGGAACAGTTCGATGTCGTGCTTCTCTGACGCCGGCGCTTGCCGGAACGTGGGCCGGTGAGTCCCGGCTGGCGCCATCGCGCACGACGCTTGCGGTTCTTCCTTCTGGGTCTGGTCGCGAGCGTGCTGGTGGCGCTTGCCCTGGTGATGGCTGTGGGCCAGCTGCTGTTGCCGCTGGCCGCCCATTATCCGGAGCGTGTCGCCGCGCTGCTCAGCCAGAAGCTCGGCAAACCGGTTCGCTTCGGTTCGCTTGAAGGATTCTGGCGGCCTTCCGGTCCACTGTTCGTCATGCGCGACGTGACCATCGCACCGACCGAAGGCGGTGACGCTTTGCGTCTGCCCCAGGCGGCGGTGAAGCTCGATTTCGGCGCCTTCGTGCTCCCCTCCCGGCACTTGCTCAACCTGCGCCTGCGCGACATGCGCATGGGCCTTCATCGCGCCGCCGACGGTCGTTGGAGCATCGATGGTTTCGGTGCCGGTGGCGGCACGCAGAAGGTCTCGTTCGGCAATCTTTCCGCGGATCTCTGGCTCAGCAATCTTCACCTGGACATCGCCGACGACACCACGCATCGCAGTTACGGTCTCATCGCGGACCAGTTGCGCATCAGCTTGCAGGGGCAGGCGGTGCGCGTCGGCGGCACGCTTCGCCGCGAAAACGTCAGGGGCCTCCTGACCGCGGCGGGGCGCTTTGCCGCGGACGGGTCCAGTGGTCGCGTTTACGTCAAGGGCGCCGACCTGGATCTGGCCGCACTTACCGCGGACTTCAATGCGGGTGGCTATGCGCTTGCCGGTGGCAAGGGTGGTTTCGAATCCTGGCTGGACTGGCGCGACGGACACGTGGTGCGCACGACCTCGCGCGTCGATTTCGATCAACTCGCCATACGCGGTCCTGAGCGCGTGGTGAGCACACCGGGCGTGCATGGCATCGTCGACATGAATCGCACCGCCGACGGCCAGCGTGTCGACTGGGCGGGGGCCGACGGCGGCGATATCGCCTTCGTGACACACGTGCAGGGCGATCGCAGCAACGACACGCTGGTCGCGCGCAAGGTGGACCTCGGGCCGTTGCTGCCGTGGATGGGCCTCGCGCCGCAGGTCTCTCCTGCCCTGGCGCACTGGCTGGTCAGCGGCCGGCCGCGCGGCCACTTCAACGACGTGCGCGCCGACTGGGATTCCGTCGACGGTCTGCGTTTCGTCCACGCCACGTTCGCCGGCCTGGGCATCGACGCGATCGGCAAATTGCCGGGAGTGTCGAAGCTCGATGGCGAAGTGTTCGGTGACGAACAGGCGCTGGCGCTCAGCCTGCCGAGGCAAGCCACCACGCTGGATTTCACCGGCGTGTTCCGCAAACCCTTCGTCATGTCGTCGCTGGGTGGCGATATCACCGTGTACAAGGATGGCGACGACTGGCACATCGGCGCCGACCCGCTCGATTTCCAGGGCGAGGGATTCGGCGGCCAGGCACGCGGCGAGTTCGTTCTGCCCGGCGCGGATACCGGGCCCTTCATGGACATGTATGTCGCACTCGGACCGGGCGATGTGCCCGCGGCCAAGCTCTTCTGGCCCCATTCGATGTCCGAGGGATCGCAGAACTGGCTCAACCGTGGCCTAGTGTCCGGCCATATCGAAAGCGGTTCGGCCCTGGTGCGCGGCAACCTCCGCGACTGGCCGTTCCGCAACCAGGAAGGCCGCTTCGAAGGTCGTGCCGTCATCGATGACACGGTGCTCGACTACGGCACCGGCTGGCCGCGCGCCGAGGGCCTTTCTGCGGTTGCCAGCTTCATCGATAACGGCATGTTTATCGAAGCCACCGAGGGCCACTCGCTGGGCAACGCTGTCAGCGCCGCGACTGCCGCGATTCCCGATTTCGCCGATGGCATCCTCGACCTGAAGGTGAGCGGCGCAGGTACCGGCAACAGCTTCCTCGACTTCATCAAGAACAGCCCCATTGCGAGCAATAGCCGCGAGTCGATCGACAAGCTGAAGCTGGGTGGCACCGGCGAGTTCGGCTTCAACCTGCTCATGCCGCTGGCCAATGCACGCGACGTCACGCTGGACGGCAAGGCCACGCTGAAGGATGCCGACCTCGTTGCCAACGAGTGGAAGCTTCGCCTGGACAAGATCACCGGGCCGATGACCTTCGACGCGAAGGGATTCAATGCGACCGGCCTGAAGACCTCCTTCCACGGGCAACCGGCGGAACTCGATCTGGCCATCGCCGGTGCGACGGGTGACCCGGCGAAAGTCCTGGAGGCTTCGATCACCGGCGCCTTCGCCGTGAGCGAACTGGTTTCCGACTACGAGAACCTGAAGTGGCTCGGTGACACCGCGAAGGGGCGTGGCAACTTCCGCATTGGTTACGTGCTTTCGAAAACGGGGCAGGGCGATGCGACGGCCCAGGCGTTGACGGTCGACTCGGATCTTCGAGGCGTGGAGCTTCTCCTTCCCACGCCCGTCAAGAAAGTCGCGGCGCTTGCCGAACCCTTATCCGTACGCGTGGGCCTGCCCGTGGACGGCGCGCGACTGGATATCGCGCTGGGCGATATCGTGCGCGGCCGCCTGCGCCTTTCCAGCGACAAGGCGCCGATGGGGGCCGCTTTCAATCTCGGCGCTACCGTGCCCACCGCCGTGCCGGCTCAGGGTTACCTCATCGGCGGCCATGCATCGAAACTCGACGTGTCCGGCTGGGTGCAGTACGTCGTCGGCATGTCCGCCAGCGGTAGCGGCGGTCCCGGCCTGACCGGACTGGATCTGGTCACCGACGACGGCGAGGTGTTCGGTCAGCATTTCTCCAACATGCATATCGTTGCGAAACCGGGCCCGCAAGACCTGTCGCTACGCGTCGACAGTGACGGAATGGCCGGGCAGCTCACCGTGCCCAACGACGAGATGCGACGTCGCGGTATCACCGCACATATGGATCGCCTGTGGTGGCCGGCCGCCGACGATACGGCTGACGCAACCAAGAAGGGCAAGGCCGCCGCCGGGGCGGCCGCGACGGTGGCCTCCACCTCGCTGAAGGCCGAGGACAAGGCGGCTGCGCAGGCCAGCGCGACCAACGCGCCGACCACGGGAGCCGCGAGCACCACCGCAACGGTCGCCGCAGGCAAGAAACCGCCTGACGTCAACGAAGCGGGTGTCGCTCCATCCAGCCTGCCGCCCCTGCACCTGCAGGTGTCCGATATGCGCCTGGGCAAGGCGAAGCTGGGCGAGGCCCGGCTGGAAACCTGGCCGACCGATGAAGGCATGCACATCGACCAGTTACGCGCCCAGTCCAAGAACGTGCAGATCACGGCCACCGGCGACTGGATCGGCGACGAAAAACGCAGCCGTACGCACCTGGCCATGGACTTCGCTTCCGAAGACGTCGCTCGCATGTTGGACGCGCTTGGCTTCGTCGGGATCTTCCAGGGCGGGCGTACCTCGGCGAGACTCGATGCCGTTTGGCCCGGCGGTCCGTCGGCGCTTGCGCTGGCGAACATGGACGGCACGCTGAAAGTCGACATCGCCAACGGACGCATCCTCGAGGTGCAGCCCGGCGTGGGTCGTCTCTTTGGCCTCGTGTCCGTCACCGAACTGCCGCGCCGCCTTGCGCTCGACTTCGGCGATGTCCTGGGTAAGGGATTCGGCTTTGACGCGATCACCGGCGACTTCCGCTTCTCCGATGGCAACGCCAGCACGCAGAATCTCAAGATTCGCGGGCCCGCGGCCGAGATCACGATCACCGGCCGCGCGGGGCTGAAGGCGCACGATTACGACCAGGAAGTGCTGGTGGTGCCCCACCTCGGCAGCAGCCTGCCGATCGTCGGTGCCATCGCCGGCGGCCCCGTCGGCGCCGCCGCCGGACTCGCGGTACAAGGCATTCTCGGTCACGGCCTCAACCAGGCCGCGCGCAAGCGCTACCACGTCACCGGAACCTGGGAAAAACCCATCTTCACTCCGATCGAAAAAGGCACAACCTCCACCGCCCCCCTGGAGTAAAAACCATAGGGCAGAGACGCAGGACGCCGTTCATCGGCGCCAGCGGCCCGTCGATCGGCGCAAGCCGCAAAACGCAACCGCAGTGTCTGAGCTCGGCCCCCGGCTCGTATTCGCCTTGCCGATCACTTAGTCTCCGTTCCGGAGAACGGCCGTGCTCGCCGAGCACTCTGCCACCGCCGCGCCACATTTGAGGCCGGCCGAAGGCACGAAGACCACGGAAGATCGCAGGCGCTCCAGCCTTCCAATCACACAGGGATGAATCATGAAACTCGCGCGTCGTCGGCAGCTGTCGGTCCTGGGCATGCTGTCCTTTGTCATGACTGCTCATGCAGGGAACGTCCAGATCCTCAGTGCCACCGTCAAGGATCAGGCTGTCGCCGGTGCGACAGTGATCCTGCAGAAAAACGGTGAGCCGTCCGTCGGTGTATCGAGCGATTCCCAGGGGCACGCGCTCCTTCCGAGTGGTTACCAGGACGTCGCCGAGACGCTGATCATCGTCAAGAAGGACGGCTATTCGACCCTGGTGGCAAAGTGTCCTTGCGAAGGCATGACGTACGCCCTCAGCCCGGTGATGCATAACCTCGACGGCATGCGCATCGTGCTGACTTGGGGGGAGAAGCCTACGGATCTGGATTCGCACATCACGTACCCGCGAAACCATATCTACTTCGGTTCGAAGAAAGGCGAGGACGCCAACCTCGATGTCGACGACACGACCAGCTTCGGTCCGGAGACCATCACGCTCGAGCGCAAGCACGAAGGCGAGACCTATGTGTATTCGGTGCACGACTACACCGACAACATGGCGCCTGCCACGACGAACCTCTCGGAAAGCGGCGCCAAGGTCTTTGTCTATATCGGCCAGTCGCTGGTGCGCACCTACTACGTGCCCACCGGGAAGGTCGGCAATCTATGGGCGGTCTTCCGGGTGACCGGTGAAGGTGAGTTCCAGGACATCAACTCGATGGAAGGCATGCGCGGCAGCTTCCTGCAGGCCACTGGCGCGATCGAGCGCTATGGCAACGAAGATACTCACGTGGCAGCTACCAACCAGGCCGTCGCCGACCCGACGCGTGCCAAGGCACGCAATCAGGCAGGCGAGTCGGCCTACCACGCGGGTCGCCTCGACGACGCCATCTCACTCTTCCAGGAAGCGACGCAGCTGGACGCCGCGAATGGTCAGGCATACGCCAACCTGGGCCTTGCCTATCAGAAAGCCGGCCGTTCGGCGGAAGCCATCTGGGCGGACCGCAAGGCTATCGCCCTCGCGTCGGGCCCGAATGCCGCGACGACCCGTGCGGGTGCCTACTACAACATTGCCCGACTCTATGAAGATGCGGGCCAGTTGGCCGACGCGTTGACCAACTACCGCGCCGCCAGGCAGGAAAAGGCGAATCCGGTCTACGACAAGGCCATCGAGCGCGTCAGCGCACACCAATGATCGGAACGGGGCCCTTCGGGGCCCCTCTCTTGCAGGAGCTTCTCGTGCGCAAACCCATCCTTGTTTCCCTTCTCATGTGCCTTGCCGGCGCAGCGCATGCCGTCGGGCCGAGCGCCGTCGCCGCTCCCGATCGCAACCTCTGGCCCGACCCGGTCGATAGCGTTGCCGGCTTCGACCGCGCATCGCGGGCGGAGATGCTCGTCTTCGCGCACGAACTCGCGGCAAGCGAGAAGCTGACCGACACTGATCTCATCGATGCCCTGAAGATCAAGCAGGTCGACCACGCCTCCGTCGAATCGATCCGCAACACGTACTGGAAGCGACTCGCATCCGGGTATGCCATCGCATCGGCGCATTGCGGCGCGCAAGAGGCGTTCTGTCCAGCCGGTGCGGACGAGGCGGCATTTCGCAAGGCCGCGGCTGCCTTCGCCGGCGTTTCCGACGCGCGCTACCAGGCCTGGTACCAGGACGACGTGACGTTTCACCGCGTCTACCTCAACGAGCTGTTACGGCTCGCCGCGCTCTTTCCGCGCGTGAGCAGTGAGGTATCGACCTTCTCCGACCACGAGCTGAGTGGGAACGAACCCGCGGATCGACATTTCCTGCTCACCTTCGACGATGGTCCGACCCGCGCTGCCGGGAACACCGACAAGACACTGGCGATGCTTCGCCAAGCCGACCTCAACGCGACGTTCTTCACGTTGGGAGGCAACCTGCAAAACCGGTTGCAGCAGGCAACGCCGGCGTCGCTGGGCGCGACCTATGCGGGCATGTGTGTCGGTGCGCACGGTTGGGAACACAAATCGCACAGCTCGATGCCGGATTGGCAGGACTCCGTTACGCGGAGCATCGCGCTCGTGCACGACAATCTTCCGGCGAGCTTCGTGCCGCTGTTTCGCCCGCCTTACGGTCAGCGCAAGGCCGATAGCGACGCGTTCTTCAGCGATGCCCACCTGCGCGTGACGCTCTGGAATATCGACTCACAGGACTGGAACAACAAGGTGAATGCCGAACAGGTCAGGCAGCGCGTGCTGGCGTTGATGCTGCTGTGGCGTCACGGCGTCATCCTTTTCCACGACATTCACCCCAAGGCGCAGGTCGCGGTCCCCTGGCTGCTAGAGCAGACGAAGGGGAGCGGCGTGACCTGGCTCGATTGCCACGCGTACCCGCCGGCGTGAGCCGGCGGAACCGGTCATATCAAGGCTTCTGCCTGCGAAAGGGAAACAACTGCTGCCGGACGAAACCGTCCGGCATGTAGTCGCCGACGACACCGTATTTCTCGGGGAACCGCTTCGTCGATTTCACCGCCGTGCCGAAGAGATAGTCGAGGAAGGCATAGTGTGCAGCGTAGTTCTTGTCGATGGCTTCGTCGTCCGAAGCGTGGTGCCAGTGGTGGAAATCCGGCGTTACCAGGACGTACTTGAGCGGCCCCCATGGCAGGTGGACGTTGGCGTGGTTGAACACCGCCTGGAAGCCGACCACGATGATGTACGCATTCATCACCGCTTCGCTGAAACCGAGCACATACAGCGGTGCCAGCACGCAGACACGGGTGAAGATCAGTTCGAGCATGTGCTGGCGCGACCCTGCCAGCCAGTCCATTGTCTTCACGCTGTGGTGCACGGCGTGGAAGCGCCAGAGGAAGGGGACTTCGTGATACGACCGGTGCGTCCAGTACTGGGCCATGTCGGCGACGAGAACGCACAACAGCAGCTGCGGTACGAACGAGATGCCGGCGACCGTGCGTTGGAAATCACTGTTCACCAGCCAGCCGAACGCATGATGGATCAGGAAATTCACGATCAGCAGCGCGAGACCCACGATGAAGTGATTCACCGCGAAATGCTTCATGTCGGTCTGCCACTCGAAGCGGAAGACGCTTTGCCCGCGATAGAGCGGGAAGAGCTTCTCGATTACCACGAACAGCACGGTCGAACCGAGCAGGTCGAGGATGAACCAGTCCAGGCCGATATACGGTGTGTGATCGGGAAAGGCGCCGACCGGAACGCGAGAACCGCCCAGTGCGACGGCGGCGATGACCATGACGAAGGCGGCGATGTTGAGGTTGCGCTTGCGGCCGAGAATCACGTTCGCCAGCGACAGGCCGCCCGCGACGAGCAACCCGCCGAGTAGGGCCTGGCGAAGCACGTCGACCGAGTACTTGTGTCGCAGGTCGGGTGTGGTCAGGTATTGCGGATAGTGGAAGGCGACCACCGCCAGCAGGCAGAGGAAGCCAAGTGACAGCGCGATCGCCGTGCTTACCATCGCCTTGCCTGGCGACAGTTCGCCACTCTTGTGCAGCAGCTCACGGGTCTCGTCGACCACCGCTTCGGCCCGCCGGACAGGCGCTGCCGCCGCGCGGCGGGCGAAGTTCCTCTTGATTCCCTTGCTCATGGCGGTGCGTCCTTCTGGATTCGGGGTCATCGTAGCAATTTGCGTCCCGACAAGCCCTCGGCTCGTTTTAGGTCCCCTCCCAGCCGCCCCAAGCCCTGCCAAATGAGCCCCCAGGGTTTAAGCTGCTCGCATCCGACCCCAATTCGGGGTTATCCCGATTCCCTACCGGCAGACCTGATGGACTCCCTGATTTCCCTCGCCGAACGTCGCCTGCTCACCCCGGGCGGCCTCGCTTCCACTGACCTGGACCGCGTGTTCTCCCAGCTCATGGGGCCGTCGATCGACGCGGCCGATCTCTACTTCCAGCATTCGCGGAGTGAGTCCTGGGTGCTGGAAGAGGGTATCGTGAAGGACGGCAGTCATTCCATCGAGCAGGGCGTTGGTGTCCGCGCCATCTCGGGCGAGAAGACCGGGTTCTCCTATTCGGATGAAATCGTCCTGCCGCAGCTGCTCGAGGCCTCGCGCGCGGCGCGAGCCATCGCCCAGGGCGGCGCCGGTTCGGGCAAGCCACTGGCCATTGCGACCGGTCGCGGTCTCTACCCGGCCATCGACCCGGTAGAGAGCCTGCCCAACGAAGACAAGATCGCGCTGCTGCGCGAAGTGGATGCCTATGCACGATCGCGCGACCCGCGCGTCAAGCAGGTCGTGGTCAGCCTTGCCGCCACGCTGGATACCATCCTCGTCGCCGCTTCCGACGGTACGCTGGCTGCCGACGTGCGTCCGCTGGTTCGCCTCAACATCCAGGTGATCGCCGAGCAGAACGGCCGGCGCGAGCAGGGCCATTCAGGCGGCGGCGGTCGATACGGCTATCGCGAGCTGATCGCGAATGGCCGCGCGCACGGCTTTGCCGATGAAGCGGTCCGCCAGGCGCTGGTCAACCTCGAAGCCGTGGATGCCCCAGCCGGCACGATGACGGTCGTGCTCGGTCCCGGCTGGCCCGGCGTGCTATTGCACGAGGCGATCGGCCACGGCCTGGAAGGCGACTTCAACCGGAAGGGCAGTTCGGCGTTCGCCGGCCGGATCGGACAGCGCGTCGCGGCCGAGGGCGTTACCGTTGTCGACGATGGCACGCTGCCGGGTCGCCGCGGTTCGCTCAGCATCGATGACGAGGGCACGCCGACCGAGTGCACCACGCTGATCGAGAACGGCATCCTCAAGGGCTACATGCAGGACAAGCTCAACGCGCGCCTGATGGGCGTGAAGTCCACCGGCAATGGCCGCCGCGAGTCGTTCGCGCAGCTCCCCATGCCACGCATGACCAATACCTACATGCTTGCCGGCAACCGCGAACCGGAAGAAATCATCCGCTCGGTGAAGCGCGGTATCTACGCCGTCAACTTCGGCGGTGGCCAGGTCGACATCACCAACGGCAAGTTCGTCTTCTCGGCGAGCGAGGCCTACCTCATCGAAGACGGCAAGGTGACGCGCCCGGTGAAGGGCGCAACGCTGGTCGGCTCCGGACCGGAAGTGCTGACGCGTGTCTCGATGATCGGCAACGACCTGAAGCTCGACGAGGGTGTCGGTGTGTGCGGTAAGGACGGACAGAGCGTGCCGGTCGGCGTCGGCCA
>Ga0105247_10001502_pt1 | contig 16684 bp, 13 predicted proteins | sample KBSS24metaG_FD_81519 | JGI IMG/M metagenome (GOLD analysis project Ga0105247, IMG submission 81519) | Switchgrass rhizosphere microbial communities from Kellogg Biological Station, Michigan, USA - KBS S2-4 metaG | ecosystem: Host-associated > Plants > Roots > Rhizosphere > Soil | place...
CCGGTATTGCTGAGCTGGGCGTTCGTAACCCCGGTCGTGCTCTGGTCGGGTCAATTGGGGGCCCGGCGATTCCTGATCGGGCGGGCAGGCGCGGGACGGCTGGCCTCCAGGCGGGCGCTCATTATCGGGATGACGGATGTCGGGCTGCGCCTGGCAGCGAAACTGCGTGAAGATCCCCTGCTGCGCACGGAAGTCATCGGCTTCTTCGAGGACCGGGATGAATCCAGGCTGCCGCCGCACGATGGCTACCGGGTCCTGGGAAAGTGCAGCCAGGTGCCCGAGTTCATCCTGACTGACGAGGTCAACGTTGTTTACATCACCTTGCCGATGACCCGTGATCGCAGGGTGGTGCAGCTGCTGGATGCACTTCGGGACTCAACGGTCTCCATTTACTTCGTCCCGGACGTGTTCGTATTCAACCTGATCCAGGCACGTTTCGACCTCCTCAAGGGAATACCCCTGGTCGCGGTCAGAGAGTCGCCGCTCTATGGGCTGTTTGGCCTGGGCAAACGCCTGAGCGATGTGCTGCTGGCCGCCTTTTTCATCGCCCTGCTGAGCCCGGTGCTCGCCGCGGTGGCCATTGGAATCAAACTCACCTCCAATGGTCCGATCATCTTCAGGCAGAAGCGCTATGGCCTGGACGGAAAGGAGATCATTGTCTACAAATTCCGGACTATGAGCGTCATGGAGGATGGCCATACGCAATACGTCCAGGTTACGCGCAATGACGCTCGCGTCACTCCATTTGGCGCGTTTCTGCGGCGTACCTCATTGGACGAGCTGCCACAGTTCTTCAACGTTCTGGAAGGAAGCATGAGCATCGTCGGTCCCCGGCCGCATGCCATCGCGGTCAACGAGCAATACCGGCGCATCATTCCAAGCTACATGGTGCGCCATAAGGTCAGACCGGGAATCACCGGCTGGGCACAGGTGAACGGCTATCGCGGCGGGGATGACATCGAAAGCATGCAGAAGCGCATTGAGTTTGATCTGGAGTACTTACGGCATTGGTCTCTGCGGCTCGACTTCATGATTATGGTTAAAACCGCAGCCCTCGTTCTTCTTGATCGAAAGGCGTACTGATGAGATCAGAGCATATCCGCACCAGGCTCGTACCCCAGGTGTTGGCGGCCGCCGCCGTTGCGTTGCTTGCCGGATGCGGCGGCCGCGCCTCGGATCAGCATTCGCAGGTCGTGGCGACGGTGAATGATCACGAGCTGACCGTCCTGCAGTTGAGCCAGGCTCTGCAGGCCTCCGGTGCCGAGGACAATCCGCAGGCCACGCGCAAGGCGCTGGCGTCCCTCGTCAACGAGGAACTGCTGGTTCAACAAGCCACGAAGGATCAACTGGATCGCGACCCGGGGGTCGTGCAGGCAATGGAGCAAGCCCGCCGGCACCTGCTCGCGCAGGCCTACGCGGAGCGGAAGGTCTATCCGAAAACAACCGTCTCCCTGGACGAGATGGAAGAGTACTACCGCGCCCATCCGGGGCTGTTCGCGCAGCGGCGGCTTTACCGGCTGACCGTGTTTGCGGTCCAGGACTCGGATATGAGCAACCTGCTCGCGGCCGACCTTGAAAAGACGCGCTCCGAAGATGAGGTGCGCGCGGCCCTGCAGAGGCATGAGATCAAGTTCGAGACGCAGCCTGTGAGCTCCTCCGCAGAGGAGCTGCCGTTGGACAGGGTGGATGAATTTGCGAAGGCCCGAGTGGGCGATCTGCTCATCGGGGGACAGTCCGACGGCAAGACCCTTCTGATGTCAGTCGTCGCCATCGAGGAGCGGCCACTGTCGTTCGAGCACGCCAAGGGGATGATTACTCAATATCTCACCACGATTCGTAATGCCCAGGCCGCGGATACCTACCTGAAGAAACTCAAGGAGACTGCAAAAATTGCCTACGCCCCCAAGTATGCCGCAGAGCAGCAGGGAGTATCGCGTTCAGCCGCCCGGCCACTGCCCGGTACGAGGCCGGATTCGCCGGAGTCTGCAGTTGCAAACGCGCGTGCGTCGGCCAACAGCACAGGACTGAACTGACGAAATCATGCGTAGGATCGAATGGCTCAAACCAACCGCGCTCTGTGTACTTTTGACAATCAGTGTATTTCTGACACTCAGGGTTGCCCCGACCCAGGCAGCGGCCGCGCCAACCACTACGCCACCTCCGCCTGGAGCGAGTGACTATCGCGTCGGCCCCGGCGATCTGGTGCGCGTGAATGTATTCGACCATCCTGAGCTCGCCGCGGACCTGCGGGTGAGTCAGTCCGGTAACCTGACTTTTCCGTTGCTGGGCCAACTCGCGGTTGCGGGGAAATCGGCGCATGACATCGAGTCAGCACTGGTGCAAGGGCTCAGCAGCGGCGGATTCGTGCGCGAGCCGCAGGTCTCCGTGCTCGTAATCGATTACCAGAGTCAAAAAATCTCTGTCATGGGCCAGGTAACGCGGCCGGGTCAGTATGTATTGACGGCCTCCCAGCGTGCGCTCGAGTTGCTTGCCGAGGCGGGCGGCGTCGTCAACATGGTTGCGGCCGATGAGGCGACCCTCATTCGGCGCAATGGTGAACGGCAAACGATCGACCTGATAGCGATGTTTGCCGGCGACCCCCGTCAGAATCCCGAGGTGGCCGCAGGCGACACGATCTACATACCCAAGGCCCCGCAGTTCTACGTCTACGGCGAGGTTCAAAGGCCGGGCGTCTATCGCCTGGAGCGCAGGATGACCGTGTCGCAAGCCATTTCAGCCGGTGGCGGTCTCACCCCGAAGGGGTCCGAGCGCCGGGCGATCGTCAAGCGGCGCGACTCCAGCGGCAAGGAGCGCAAGCTCTCGGTGTCCGCTTCCGACGTGCTCGAGCCCGACGATGTGTTGATGATCAAGCAGGGGCTGTTCTGACAGCCACCCGCCCGACCTGAGGAAACATCACAGTGGATTTAAGTCAGTTTTTGCACTTGTTGCGCGCTCGCCGCAGGCTGTTCTGGGCGGTGTTCGGCTCGATCGTGGCGGCCGCGATTGCGATCACCTCCATTCTGCCCAAGTCGTATCTGGCCGAAGTCCAGGTGATCGTCAACTCGAAGGCGAGTGACCCGATCACCGGGCAGGTGATGCCGCAGACGCTCGAGTCCGCGAACCTCGCCACCCAGATCGATGTGATTACGAGTCACAACGTTGCCACGAAGGTCGTCGATGCGCTGCATCTGGCGTCGTCGCCGCAACTGCAGGCCCAGTTCCAGGAAGAGACCGGCGGCGCCGGCTCGATCCGGGACTGGCTGGCGGACAACCTGCTGGGCCATCTCGAAGTGAAGCCCTCCCGTCAAAGCAACATGATCACCATCCGCTTCCTCGCATCCAACGCTGAGTTCGCCGCGCAGGGAGCCAATAATTTCGCCGACGCATACATCCAGACGAGCATGGAGCTCACGGCAGATCCGGCACGCCGTCAGTCCTCCTGGTTTGATTCACAGATACGGGTGCTACGCTCCAACATAGAGACGGCACAACGGCACCTGTCCGAGTATCAGCGCCAGGAAAACATTGTCGCGGCCGATGATCATCTGGATGTCGAAACAGCGAAGCTGGGCGAGATCACGACCCAGCTGATTGGCGCGCAGACGACCATGTACGATGCGCAAACGCGTCTGAAACAGATGAACCAGGCGCTCGCGCGTAACCAGATTGATGAGCTGCCGGATATTCTCGGCAACCCGCTGCTTCAGAGCATGAAGGTGGACCTGACCCGCTTGCAGGGCACCCTCGCGGAGACGGCCCAGAGATTCGGCCGCAACCACCCTCGATATATCAGCGCGGCCGCGCAGGTTGCCGATCTGCAGGCCAAACTCGAAGCGGAACTGTCCACGGCCAAGGGATCCATCAATCAGGCCGCTGAGATCGCTCAGCGCCGCGCAGGGGAGCTGCAGCGGGCGGTTGACGCTCAGAAAGCACGAATCCTCGGCCTGAAACGCCGCAGCGACACTTTGGCTGTATTGAAACACGATGTGGATGCCGCCCAGCACGCGTATGACGTCGCGGAGCAACGCGCCAGCGAGGTACGGCTGCAGGGGCAGCTCGACCAAAGTAACATTGCGGTGTTGAATGCCGCCCTGCCGCCGCTGAAAGCGGCCCGCCCGCGGTGGTTGCTGAACCTTCTTGCCGGCTTCGTGCTTGGGACGACCGCGGGGCTTGCCTCCATTCTGGTTGCCGAGCTGAGGAACAGGAAAGTCCGCAGCCGTGAGGATTTGACCCGCTACACCGAGCTGATCGTCCTCGCCGAGCTGCCGCACATCGCGGCCGCTGGCTGGACTGCGCGCTTGCGCCTGCGCGGCCGCAATCACCCGCTGCTGGAGGCTAAACCCGCATGAGCTCAGGAGTTTTATCATCGTGAACGCCGCCACAAAGTCGGACACAGTCGAGTCCTTGCGCAGACTTCACGAACAGGTGCCGATCGGGGAATTGCTCGTCAATACGGGCAAGATCAGCGAGCTGGACGTCCAGCGTGTCATAACGCTGCAGAAGCAGAAGAAGTTGCGCTTCGGCGAAGCAGCGCAGGAACTGGGGCTGCTGCGCGCGGAGGACGTGGAGCGCGCGCTTGCACAGCAGTTTGACTATCCCTACGTCGGGGAGCGCGGCTCGAGCCTGAGCCCCATGTTGGTTACAGCCTGTGAGCCATTCGGGACGCGAGCTGAAGCGTTTCGCGGGCTGCGCAGTCAACTCGCGCTGCGCTGGTTCGACGATCGGCGCAAGACGCTGGCCGTAGCTGCCCCGCGCGCTGGCGGTGGCTCGAGTGTCGTCGCCGCCAATCTGGCCATCGCGTTCGCCCAGTTGGGCGAGCGGGTTCTGCTGATTGACGCGAATCTCAGGCGGCCCATGCAGCACACGCTGTTCGGAATCGGGGCGGTGGATGGACTATCGAGCCTGTTGGTAGGCCGTACTGCCTTCAGGGACTCATTGCGAATCGTCGAGCCGTTTACTTCCCTGGCGATCCTGTGTGCCGGCGCAATTCCGCCGAATCCACACGAGCTGCTGAGCGCGGTGGGGTTCTCGTATCTGATCGAGACGGCGCCGGCAGCGTTTGACATCGTAATCGTCGATTGTCCACCGCTGCTCGAGTATTCCGACGGACAGCTCATTGCCGCGCGTGCAGCTGGTTCCCTGCTCGTGGCGCGCAGACATCAAACGAGTCTCACGGACATGGAGGATGCCAAGCTGCAGCTGGAGCCCACGGGCGCGGCAATTGTCGGCGCGGTGTTGAATGACTGAGACCGCGCCGCTGCCGATCAATGGCTGCGGGCGGGGCGTCCGGGGCGAGTCGGTTCAGTCGCAGTCGTGGCTGGCCTGGCTGCCCGTGGTGGCCGGTGTTGCGATTCTGTATCTGCCGGCGTATCGCGACCTTTCGAATGTCAGCGCGGATACCCAAGGTGCGGCGCAGATACCGGTGTGTCTGGCGATCTGGATCTGGCTGGTCTGGCAGAAGCGTGCGATTTTCGGGATTCCGGACAGGGCCATCCCGGTGTCTCCCCTCGGTTGGGTACTCGTCGCGGCCGCCGGACTGCTGTACGCGGTCGGCCGGTCGCAGGAGTTCTATCAACTGGAGATCGGCTCCCAGGTCCCCTTGTTCGTCGGGACGGTGCTGGTCCTGTTGGGACAGGGCGCGCTGCGTAGGCTCTGGTTTCTGCCCGTATTCCTGCTCCTTCTGATACCCGTCCCGGGCTCCTTGTTGAATGACATTCTGGTTCCCCTCAAGAAGGTTGTCTCGACAATCGTCGCCGACGGCCTGTTTGCCTGCGGACTGCCCATAGCGCGCGATGGTGTGGTGCTGTACATCGGCCGCTATCAACTGCTGATCGCCGACGCATGTTCGGGACTGAATTCGATGATTGCGCTGACCGCAATAGGCTGCCTCTATGTCTACCTTCGCCCAGGCAGAGGCTGGCTCGCCACCTCCATCCTGCTCGCCGCGGTTCTGCCCATCGCCTTCGTCGCGAACCTGGTCCGCGTCACTGGCCTGGTGTTGATTACGTACTTGTGGGGTGAACGGGCAGGTCAGCGGTTCCATGATTTCGCCGCCATTGCGGAAATCATTGTCGCGATCGGCACGCTGTTCCTGGTCGAGCATGCCATTCGCCTGTCACAGGGCGACAGGTCAATGAATCGGGATGTGCGGGCTTGAGCTTCCGGCCGCGCTCACTAGGCATCTCGGCTGCGATGCTGCTGACGGCTGCACTGGCCTATGCGCTTGCTCCGACCCGACAGGTATCGGCCGACAGTGTCGCGCTGGAACGCATGATCCCGAAGCAATTCGGAGAATGGGTGGAACAGCGTGCCGCGCTCGAGCAGGTTCCCACGCAGATCGGCGAGGGCGACGCGGAGAGTGGCAGCCGCACAGGCCGCACGCTGTACGATCAAGTGCTGATGCGTACCTATCGGCGCCAATCGGATGGCGGGATGGTCATGCTGGCGTTGGCTTACGGCCGCAGACAGGCGCAGGAATTCAAAATTCATCGCCCGGAGCTGTGTTACTACAGCCAAGGCTATGAGGTGCGGTTCGTCGGCAGAAGTCACGTCGCTCTGGGTCCCCACTTTGGTGTTGATTCCAACCTGCTCCTGACCCGCAACCGGGCCCGGTACGAGCCCGTGACGTATTGGATACGAGTTGGCAGTCAGATCTCGCTCAGCGCCTGGGAAACCCGCTGGGTGATTTTCAAGGACGGCATTTCGGGTTCGGTGCCCGATGGGATTCTGGTGCGTGCTTCATCCGTGGTTGCGGCCGAGGCCGATTCGGCCAGCGCGTTCAAGTTGCAGAAGGTCTTCTTCGCCGATCTGTACAACTCACTTTCACCGGCAGCGAGAGCGGCAATCGCGGGCGGTTGACGAGGAGACTGCCATGACCAGATTTATGCAACTGTCTTGGGTGCAAGTGACACTGTTGACCTTGGTGACGGCAGCGGCCATGCCAAGTCATGCGCAGCGCAAGCTGGAGGTCGGTGTCGGCGTGCATATGGGCGACTATCCACTGCCCGCGACGCAGGCGGCATTGAACGACCTGGACGTCGGCCTCCGGGGCGATGTTCCCTGGAAGGACATCGAAGTGACTCCAGGCAATCTCCAGTATCCAACCTCCGCATCCTCGCCTCTAGGGAAGCTCGATACTCTCGTTACGAACGTAGCACGGCGTCAACACAGGCCCGTGCTCATCCTGGCGTATGGAAATAAGGCTTATGACGGGGGAGGGCTGATTACCTCACCCCGCGGCATCGACGCGTTCGCAAAATATGCCGCATTTACGGTCGCGCACTTCAAGGGCCGCGCGGAGGACTTCGAGGTCTGGAACGAATGGAACCACGGCCTGGGCGTGCCACCCGAGCACCGGGTTCCAGGCGATGCGAAGGCCTACGTCAATCTGCTGCGCGCCACTGCTCAGAGTATCAAGGCGGCAAATCCGCAGGCGCGCGTCCTGGGCGGTGCAGTGGCCGGCACGGATACCGCGTGGATAACCCAGTTCGCGCAAGCCCAGGGTCTGCAGTATGTGGATGGGATCTCGGTCCACCCATACGTGCATTGCAATGCGCGCGCAGTTCCGCGGGCGCCAGCTGATCTGAAACTAACCGGCAAGCTCCTCAACATGTCCTCCGGGGCCTCCGCTATCCGGGTTTCACAGGGAGTGCCAGTGTTGAGTCCGGTAGGCGGCACGCCTGAGCAGGCGATCGCCTGGCTGGACCAGGTAAAAGCGTTGCTCGACCAGTATTCTCCATCACGGCCTATCCCGGTCTACGTGACGGAAATCGGTTGGCCCACCTCGAAAGGCCAATGCGGGATACCGCCCGCTGCGGCAGCAGCGTACCTGCAGCGCTTCATGCTGCTGGCGGCCGCACGGCCCTGGATTGCCGGAGTCTGGTGGTACGACTTGTTTGACGATGGCGACGACCCCGGCAGCCGGGAGCATCGCTTTGGCCTGGCCGCCAAAGACCGCTCGCCCAAACCTGCCTACAGTGCATTGACTGCACTCGCGGACGTGCTCAAATCGGCGCAGCCCCCCAGCGAGAAGGTTGATCCGGAAGGTGCTCTCGTGATTACAGGCACGGATGCGCGCGGGAAACCGTTCAATGCCTCCTGGATCCCGACGGACCTGTTTGACGTTTCGCAAGCGTCGTCCAAAGAGTCTCAGTTGCTGAAGCAGGGCTTCCGGGCCCAGGCGGGGGGGCCGGACCCTACCGCGCTCAGCGCCACTCCCCTGCTGATGATCCAGAAGTAGGCCTCGAGGTATCAGTGAACCGGGGAATGCGCACAACCATCGCGGTAATGGCGGCAGCCTACATTGCCTCACAGGCATTTGATTCCGTGCTGCGCTGGTTGTTGAACATGGTCCACGCGGTGGCCGTGATCTATCTTCGGGATGTTGACCTGATCGCCATCGCGTTTCTGTGCGGTTACCTGATCGTGCGCGAGGGCCGGCCCGTCACCCGCAGTGTCATGCTGCTGTCCTTTGCGGCAGTGCTGGTGTGCGTGTCGCTCTATTCCGAGTTGAATGTGGCCCAGACACTCTTCGGGGTGAAGGTCTGGCTGCCGTTCCTAGCGGGTTTCCTGCTCTTCGAAGCGGAAGTGTTGCCCGCGATGGACTGGCCCAGGATCTGGTGGCTCGTCTGGTTTACCCTGTGTTGCAGCGTATTGCTCAATCACTTCGTCGAGTATCCCTGGGCTGGCCTGAACGTCGACGTGGGTGATGCATCGATCTCGGCCAATCGCGATTGGGCCGCAGGTGGCATACGCAGGCTGTCCGGATTCTCCCGGACGAGCTTTGATGCCGCCGCAATCATCCTGGGTCTGTATATCTATCTGATTTGCGTCCCGCGGCGGATTGCAGCGAGCCTGTTCCTGATCCTGTTTTCGGGTGCTGCGATCGCATTGACCACGTCCAAAGGAGCCGCGGCCGCCTTCCTTGCAGCTGTGGCTGTGTTGCCGTTGCTGAGCTCGGCGCGCTCCGCGAAGAGCTCGGCCAAGTACGTGCTCTATGCCGGGCTGATGGTTCTAGCGGTGATCGGGCTGGCGGTCCCGCTCATGTCGGAGCAGATCCAGTTTCCGCGGCTGCAGGTCGGGACCCCGGAATTCTGGCTGTTCTCCTCGTTTGTCGATCGGGCCTGGCAGACATGGCCGCGCTCGTTCGCGTTGCTGACCGAGGGCTGGCAATGGTTTGTGGGCCGGGGAGTCGGCGGCATTGGAGCTGCGCAGAACCTGTTTGAGCCGAGTGTCTACACACCGGGCGATAACTTCTTCATCTACCTGTATGTAACGGCCGGAGCGTTCGGCGCGGCGCTGTACGCCTACCTGGCGTTGTCGATAGTCAAGCTATCCTTCGACCAGGCGCCGCACCGCGCGGCCTACCTCCTGGTCCTGGCCGTATTTGCCTATGGCCTCACTGTGAACCTGGTGGAGAGTGCGACGCTGGCACTCTCGTTGGGAGCGGTGTTTGCATTTGTGATGTCCTGCGGACGCCGGGAAGCCATTCGCTCGCGCAGGCCGCGGCACTACATCAACCTCTTGAACGCCCGTGTGCGCGAGCAGTCGCGATGAGCGCGGCCAGCAAGGTCCTTCTCTTCGATGCGAGATGGATCGGCGACCACGGCATCGGCAGGTTTGCCAGAGAGGTACGAACCCGGATTCCGGGGGCACAGGACTTTCAAAGCAGGATCAAACCCTGGTCCGCCTTCGATGCCGCACATCTGTCTTTGCGCCTGGGGTCCCTGCGCAAGCCGGCACTCTTCTATTCTCCCGGTTACAGCGCCCCGCTCACCGCGCGTGTGCCGTTCATATTCACCATCCACGATCTGAATCATATCGATTGCGCGGAGAGCCGCACGTACGCGAAGGAGCTCTATTACGAGCGTGTCATGAAGCCTGCGTGCCGGCTTGCGCGGGCCGTACTGACGGTCTCGCAGTATTCACGCGATCGGATCTGTGAATGGAGCGGAATCGAGCCGGGCAGGGTGGTGAATGTCAGTAACGGTGTTGATCCGGTATTCACCCCTATTGGTGAAAAGTACGCTCATCCCAGGCCGTATGTGCTGTGCATGGGCAACCGCAAGCCACACAAGAACGAGGCGCGCACCTTGCTCGCGTTTGCGCAGCTCGCACCGCGCATATCGCATGACCTGCTCTTTTCGGGTGTGCCGTCCGACAGCCTGTTGAAACTCATACAGGAGACTGACCTGTCGGGACGGGTGCATTTCCTGGGGCGGCGCAGTGACGCGGAGCTCGCCAGCGTTTACCGGGGTGCCGAAGCCCTGCTTTTCGTAAGCCTGCACGAGGGGTTCGGTCTGCCGGTCGTCGAGGCGATGGCCTGCGGGACTCCCGTGATCACTTCAAACGTGTGCGCCTTGCCTGAGGTGGCGGGTAACGCCGCCCGTATAGTGGATCCGCTTTCGGTGGACGCCATCGCGGCAGCTCTTTGGGCCAGTCTGACAGACAACACCACCTTGGCGAGAGTGCGTGAGGGGCTGGGCGCTGTCGCCAAATATTCATGGGAGCGCACCGGAGTCGAAGTGCGGCGAGTGATTGAGTCATGCTTGAGAGAGTAACGCTGCGCAAGATCCTGTTCATCGCCAATCAATACCACCCGAATTTCGTTGGCGGCGCGGAGATCAGTGTCCAGACCCTGGTGGAGGAGCTTTCCCGGCAAGGGATGGAATGCGTAGTCGTCTCGCTATCGAGCACGGGCACAGACTCCGTGGACAGCGTGAATGGCATCCGCGTGTACAGGGTGGCTACCCGGAACCTCTACACGCCGTTCTCCGGACCGAAGTCGCCCGTGACGAAGCTCCTGTGGCATGTGAAGGACATCTCGAATGCCCGCATGGCCCGGCAGCTGGGGCGCATATTGGATTTCGAGCAGCCTGATTGGGTTTCGGCGCACAACCTCGCGGGCTTCAGTGTGGCCGTCTGGCAGGAGGTCAAATTCCGCGGAATCGGTCTGAGCCACATGCTGCATGACTACTACCTCATGTGCTTCAAGTCGACACTCTTTCGCCGCAACCGCAATTGCGAGCGGCAATGTGCTTCCTGCAAGGCCATGAGTCTGTGGAAGCGCGCCATGAGCAAACAGGTCGATCTGGCGATTGGCATCAGCCACCACGTACTGCAAACCCATGTTGAGAACGGTTATTTTCCAAAGGCACACACTGTTGCGATCCACAATGCTCGCTCATACGAGCGTAATGACGTCGCACAGCTTCCACATTCGACCTCTGGGCCGCTGCGCGTCGGCTACATGGGGCGCCTCGAGCAGAGTAAAGGCGTCGAAGTCTTGTTGGCTGCGGTGTCAACGTTGCCCCAGGGTGAGTGGACACTGCGTCTGGCCGGCCGGCCAGCTGATCCAGCGTACGGTGCCGAGCTGGCAGCCCGCTACGCGCGGCCAGATATCGAATTCTGCGGTCATGTCGCGCCGGCCGAGTTCTATCAATCGATCGATGTGCTCGTTGTACCGTCCAACTGGCATGAGCCGCTAGGGATGGTTGTTGTGGAATCGTTAGGGTTTGGGATTCCCGTCATTGGCGCTCGCAGCGGCGGCATCCCGGAGATTCTCGGTGAGGACGGCCCGGGTTGGTTGTTCGAGCCCGGCAACGTCGAAGAGTTGAGCGCGATCCTGCGCAGGCTCCTGGGTGATCGAAACTCAATCGAGGCCTTGCGACCCGCGGCGCTCAAGCGCCGCCAGCATTTTCTCCCCGCCCGCCAGGCCGCTGATTTCCTGCGCGCCATCGGGACGACCCTTGCACAGAAGGACGTGCGGACCGCTGGAATCGCGACGTGACGGGCCGCTGCTTGCGTGCTGCGGTGCTGTTGCTGGCCCCCGCCATCGTTTACGCGGGTCCCCCGGACCAGGGCGCCGCCGCCTATACCGCCGCTCAGGCGGGGCGGCAGCTCGAGATCTTCCTTGAAGCTGAGACAAACTACGACGACAACCTCTTCAGGCTGCCGGCAAATGTCTCTACGCAAGCTGCAGGGTTGGGTGCGGGCTCGAGCCGCGCGGATCGTATCGACGTCGGCTCCGTGGGCCTCAACTATGAGTGGCAGCCGAGCGTCCAAACCATCAAGGCCAACGCAGGGCTGGCCTATAACCGTTTCGCCAACAACGGCATCCTCAACAACACGTCACGCTATGGGAAACTGGAGTGGGACTGGAGACTGGCCGATCGTTGGTCGGGCCAACTCGGCGCGAACTACACTGAGGCGCTGGCGAATTTCGCCAACAATCACTTCTTTGCAAAAGACATTCTGCGCAGTTCCACTTATTTCGGTGAGATCGACTGGCAGATCGGCGCCCACCTGTTCCTGAGTGCCAATGCCCGGCGCGCCTCCACGACGCACAGCGCTGCTGAGCGCGTGTATGAGGACTACGCTGCCAACACCGGTGGAACGGGCGTCAAGTATGTAACCGATACAGGCAATGAATTCGGCTGGGAGTACCGCTATACCCACGCGGAGTACCCCCACAATGGCCAGGTCAAGGGAATTCCGTTCGATCAGAAATACACTGACAGTTCCTCGGGACTGCACCTGAAATACCGGCTGACCGGCAAGACGCAGCTCGAAGCTTCCGCCGGGTACTTGAAGCGCGACTATCCCACGTCGAGCTACGGCGATTTCTCAGGCAATGTCTGGCATACCACGCTGACCTGGGCGCCCGGAGCGAAGACGCAGGTCGTTGTCAACGCCTGGCGGCAATTGACGGCCTACCTCGATTCACAGTCCGACTACTTCGTATCGAACGGTGTCAGCATTGCGCCCACTTGGGCTCCAACCACGAAGCTGTCATTCGCTTTGCAGTACTCCCGCGATCGTGACCGGTACATCGGCAGCAGTTTCGTTGCCGTCCCGGTGTCGGATACACGTCGCGAGACCGTGAACTCGGGAAAATTCATTGCAACCTGGGACCCGACCGAGCTGATTCGCGTCAGCGCCTCGTACAAGTTTGAGCGTCGCCGATCGACGGTGGATTTTTTTACGTATGACGACAATCTGGAAACGATCGACGTGCGGTTCATGTTGTAGCCACGATGAATACGATCGTACGTGCACAAACCGAACCGGCGCCGCTGCGGAAAGTCCTGATCTGCAAGTCAGTTCTCCTGCAGTATTCGGAGACCTTCATCCTCGAGCAGCTGCATTCCTATGCCCATTGGGATCCGATTCTCGTCGGCCTGCGCCGGCTCGAGGCCGGCCTGCCGCTGGAGCGCGCGCAGGTTCTGCTGCTGTACGGATCCAAGCCCACCCTGGTGCATAACATCATCCGCAAGGGTCTGGGGGAAGTAGGGTTGTCCCCGCCCGGGTTCTTCAAGCGCCTGCGAGAGGTTGGCGCTTCGCTCGTGCATACTCACTTTGCCACGGAGGCAGTCACATTCTGGCCCGTCGTCCGGCGGCTCGGGTGTCCGCTGGTTGTAACGCTGCACGGCTCCGACATAAACATCTATCGTGAAAGCTGGGAGAGGGGTGAGCATGGATTTGGTAACCGCCGCTATCCGGAGCGCTTGCTCAGCCTCTCCCGCAGCGCAAAGGTGTATTTCGTCGCGGTGAGCAACGCAATCAAACGGCGGGCAATGGAGTATGGCATCGCGCCGGAGCGCGTCATGGTGCGCCATACGGGAATCGACCTCGAGCGTTTCCATTTCTCCGGTGTGCCCGTCATCGCGCGGCGTAGGCGCATTCTCTTCGTAGGCCGATTCGTCGAAAAGAAAGGTGGAGAATATTTGCTCCGTGCCTTCGCTCGCCTGCGAAAGGCGGTTCCCGATGCGGAGCTTACGATGGTCGGCGACGGGCCCCTGCTGAAGAAGTTCCAGCAGCTCGTGGGCGAGTTGCATATTCCAGTGCGCTTTCCCGGCGCGCTGTCAGCCACCGAGGTCAAGAGGGAAATCGACGAGGCGCGGGTTCTTTGTTTACCGAGTGTCACAGCCGCAAACGGGGACGCGGAAGGTTTCGGTATGGTGCTGCTGGAGGCGCAGGCATGTGGCGTACCGGTGGTGACGTCGGCCCGCGGTGGGGCGGAGGAGGGCGTCATTGACGGCAAGACCGGGTTTGCGTTTGCCGAAAGAGACGTTGACACACTCGCTGAACGGCTGACACGGGTGCTTTCGGACGATGACCTTGCGCTCTCCATGGCGGAGGAAGCGCAAAAGTTCGTCAGGCACCGCTTTGATATCCGACGCTGCACACGCTCGCTGGAACAGCTCTATGACGATATTGCGGGCGTGACGCAATGAATCTGCGCGCCAAACTGTTGGCCGGACCCTGGCTGCGTCGCCTGGTCGACAGCGGGCTGATGCTGCTATACCGCTTGAGCCAGCCCATGGCGGGAGTCGTGATTTACGCACTGAGCATGCGGACGTACGGACCCGAGCTGATCGGCAAGTATGCTTATGCAACGACAATGTGCAACTTGCTGGCACCTCTGCTCGTCAGCGGTCTCGATCCGATGTTGGTGAGAGAGCTGGTGCGGTACCCCGAGCGGCGGCTCGAATTGATGGGCTCGGCGTTCGTCCTGGTCCTGATCTCTACGCTGGCGTCGGTGTGTATCCCTTCGCTGTACATCCTTGCCGCGGATCACGGCGACCCCACGCTGCTCTACATGGCATTGGGCCTCTCAGTTGGCCTGCTGCCGAACAGTATGCTGGTTCTGATGTCGCTCTTTCGGGCAACATCGAAGACCGCGCTGTCTACCACTTGTGGGTTGCTTGGGGTGGCTGTCGCCTCAGGGTTCAAGATCTACGTCGTAGTGACGCACAAACCGCTGTATATGGTCACGGCCGCCTCGGTTCTCGATCCGCTGATTTCCGGCCTGGCGCTGCTTGCCGTCCACCGTCGCCAGTTCGGATCTGTTCTGCAGTGGCGCCTTTCGCGGGTTGCTGTCCGTGAGCTGTTCATGCTGAGCTGGTCGGGCGTGCTCGCCAGTTTCATAGTGACCCTGTTCTTCAGGTTCTCCCACGTCATGCTCAAGTCGCTCGGCAGCTTCGAGCAGCTCGCCTATTACGCGCTCGCATTTCAGATGTTCAGCGTGCTCAACTTTCTGCCGAACTCGGTGCTGGCAGTGGTTTACCCACGTTTGGTCCAATTGCATCAGACTGACAAGCCACGCTACCAGCAGGCCCTGCGGGCCTGCTACGTCTGGGCTACGGTCGCCGGGTTGGTGATTCTGGGAGGCGTCTGGCTATTCATCTCCCCCACCATCGTGTTGCTTTTCGGGGCGAAGAGCGCTCCCGCCGCGCCAGTGGCCGTGGCGATGGCCGTCGCGAATGTCTTCACGTTCAGCGGGGCGGTACGTGGCCAGGTAATCTACATTGAGCACAAGCCCGTCTACCACGTGTACAACACTATTCTCGGATTCGTCGTGCTGATACCGCTCAATTTCCTGTTGATTCCGCCGTTCGGCGCCTTGGGCGCGGCAGCGGCTGTTGCCTGCTCGTGCTTTGTTTCCTCCGTTGCTTCTTCGTGGATAATTCCACCCTTACGGGATACCGCCGTGGATCAAACGTTGGCCTTTTTCGGGCTCAGACGACGTGACGGCGTGGCTGTCCCCAAGCCGCTGTGATGAGCTCGATCATCCAGACAGTACCGTCCATTGCCGCAGAGCCGGTTGCGCTCTACACGTTCGATGTGTTCGATACGTTGCTTACACGGATCTGGTTGCGGCCCGCGGATGTATTTCTGCATATCGAGCTGGTGAATGCCAACGCAGCGGGGGTTGAGCGGTGGAGTGCTCGCCGGATCGCAGCGGAGGCGCGCGTCAGGCAAAAGGCTCAGAGTGGCGAGGTAACACTCGAGCAGATCTACGCGGAGCTGGCTGCCGAGCTCGGTTGGTCCGCGGCGACCGCACGCAGCGCCCTGGAAACGGAGATGAGCTGTGAGCTGCAGGCGAGCCGGCCGATTGCGCCCATGGTGGCTCGATTCGAGTCCCTGCTGAGACGCCGGATCAGGGTCGCCTGTGTGTCTGATTTTTATGCCTCCGGCGGATTTCTCCTCGAGCTGCTTACGCGTGCGGGTGTTCGCATCGAGGCCCAGAATCTGTTTGTGTCCGCGGACCTGCAGGCAACCAAGAGAACCGGCGCGCTTTTTCACCGGGTCACCAAGCACTACAACCTGCAACCTGCCGGGATCTGTCACACAGGGGACCATCCTGTCAGCGACGTGCAGCAGGCAGAGAGAGTAGGCATTGCAGTTCAGCCCTATCTGCGATCGGCACCGTCGGCGATTGAGCTGGCGTTGGCATCGCGGGGCGCTGGCGCCGATACGCGGGAGCGTCTGTTGGCATCCGCCATTGGCGGCGCCGCACGGCGGGCAAGAATCGATCGCGAACTGCAGGGCCGGGACGAGGTTCTGTGGAACGTCGCCACCGGCATTGCGGGTCCCCTGCTGTTCGGCTATGTCTACTGGATCCTGGTCCGCGCGCGCGAGCTCGGCATCAAGCGCCTTTATTTCCTGGCGCGCGATGGCCAGATCCTCTTGCAGATTGCCCGGCAGATCAGCGGGCACCTGTCAGGCGAGTTGGACCTCAAGTACCTGCATGCCTCACGGCGTGCCTGGTTCCTGCCCTCTGTGGCGCGGGGCACGGCTCTGGAGCGTGTCAATGCGATTCTGTCGGATGACACGATCTGTATTGCGGAGCTTCTGCAGAGCCTCGAAATCAACGCAGCCGATGTCCGGATGGCGTTGCAGG
>Ga0105247_10001506_pt1 | contig 16656 bp, 17 predicted proteins | sample KBSS24metaG_FD_81519 | JGI IMG/M metagenome (GOLD analysis project Ga0105247, IMG submission 81519) | Switchgrass rhizosphere microbial communities from Kellogg Biological Station, Michigan, USA - KBS S2-4 metaG | ecosystem: Host-associated > Plants > Roots > Rhizosphere > Soil | place...
CCAGTCGCGCCGGCTGCATGAGGCGCTGCTCGCCGCCGGCCGGCCGCACGACTATGTCGTCTACGAAGGCGAAGGCCATGGCTTCGACAAGGCGGAGAATGCAACCGACTTCCTGACGCGGGTGGGCAAGTTCCTCGACGCGCATAATCCGCCGTGACGCTCTGACGCGACTACGCCGCCGCGCGCGGCGGGGCGTGGTCGACGCGGTTGCGGCCGTTGCGCTTCGCCCGGTACAGCGCCGAATCGGCCGCGTTGTAGAGTTCGCGCCAGTCTGCCTCGCTGGACAGCGCATTTTCGGCGACGCCGACGCTGATCGTCACCGCCAGCCGATCGGGCATCGCCGCTTCGGCCACCGCCGTGCGGATGCTGGCGCCGACATCGTCGCGTTCGGCGGCATCGACGAGCACGGCGAATTCCTCGCCGCCGATGCGGCCGACCAGCGCGTTTGGCGGTGCGGCGGCGGCGATGGCATCGGCGACCGCCTGGATCACCTGGTCGCCGACATCATGGCCATGGCTGTCGTTGACCGCCTTGAAGCGATCGATATCCGCCAGGATCAGCCGTTTGACATGCGTGCCGTCGCGCGCGCGCTCGAGGAAGGCGCGGCGGTTGAGCAGGCCGGTCAGCGCATCGGTTTCCGACAGCAGCTTGAACGCCTGCTCGCGGCCGCGCGCCTCGTCGCGCTCGTTGCGCAGCTGGCCGATCCGCCAGCCGACCGCGAGCGAACTGACCAGGGTCTCGAACGCCAGCACGAACAAGGGCGAGATCTCGGCGACGATGCCGCCCTCCTCGATCAGGCCGGTGCCCCAGAACACGCGGACGACACCGAACAGGATCGGCACCGTCCACACCAGCAGATAGAAGCGCGCGGCATGGCTGCCGCGGTGCATCGCGACGAGCGTGGTCACCACCAGTCCGAGCAGCACCGCCGCCATCGATGCGTAATAGACCCGGTCGACCATCTGCCAGGCGAAACTGTCGTCGATCAGCCGGACGATCGACGACGCGCAATTGAGCACGATCGCCGCGACGATGAAGCGCGCGGCGTTGCGGCCGATCCGGTCATGCTCGATGAAGCTGAGCATGAACCAGCCGATGGTGACGCCGTAGAAGGAGAGCGAAGCGAGCACGAGCGCCTCGATCTGCTCCGGCGACAGCCACGGCGGCAGCGCATAGATCGCCCCCGATTGCGAGAAGCCGAACAGGAACACCGCCAGGCTGCTGCAGCAATAAGCGAGGATGAAGCGGTAGCGCAGGACGAAAAAGAGCGAGAGATTATAGACGAACAGCGCCAGCACGACGCCGCAGCACAAAGCGTAGATCAGCATCAGCACCGCATCCTGCCGCGCCGCGACGCTGCTCTTCATCACGGTTGCGTTGGGCGCGATGCCGCGCTGGTTCTGCATGCCGTCCTCGCGGACGAGGATCGCGGTGATCGGCGCCGCGCCCGGCGGCAGCCGCCAGGCGAGGATGCCCGACGGCATCACCTGCGCCCGCCGCGTCGGATCGCGCGCGGCCGCGACGATGCGCCCGTCGGCGAAGCGCACATGGATGTCCCCGTCGGCAAAGCGATGGCGGGTGAAGCGGAACTGCAGCGGATCATGCGGATCGTTGACCAGGTTCAGCCGATCGAAGAGCGCCCACGTCACCGGCCCGTGGAAACCGGTGGGCGAACGCGCGCAATCGAACGACTGCGGACTGGCGAGCAAAGCCGCCACCGGCCGATGATCGGGTGTCGCCAGCAGGCACGGCCGGCCGAGCGCGGAAGCGCTGGACCGGGCGGCGGTGGCCGGCGCCAGCGGCGACAGCAAGGCGAGCACGGCCGCCAGCAGCAGGATCATCCGTGCCGGAAGTGCGCTGCAAATCCTCCATCTGTTTCGCACGGCATTCACCATGGTTCACGCTGTAGCGCATAATGCTTGCCGATTCATTGTGGCAGGTTTGCGCCGCGGGTCTCGCCTGGCGCACGGTCGCGGCGCGGGTGGGGCAGGAGCCGACGACGACCGCCCTGTCGTTCGGTGACGGGCGAAGCCGGTGCTCACCGTGATGCCGGAATCCCCGCGGCCGCGGGGCGGCCGACCCGGCCGGCGAACAGCCTGCCCGCTGTATTTTCGCTGTTTTTACAGCGGAGCGGACGTCGGAGATCGGGACTCGGAGAGCGGGGATCGGGGCGGCGGCTGAGGGGGCGGTTCGCTGTATTTTCGCTGTTTTTACAGCGGAGCCGACGTCGGAGATCGGGGCCCGGAGAGCGGGGATCGGGGCGGCGGCTGAGGGGGCGGTTCGCTGTATTTTCGCTGTTTTTACAGCGGCGGGTGACGACGGCAAAAGTGCGCGATCGTTTGAGACTTCCACGTTCCCCGGCGCACGCCGGGGTCCGGGCGTCGCGCACGCCGAGCGTGTGACTCCCGGGCCGCGGCCTTCGCCGGGGAACCGGGTCGTTTCGACGTCCCGCCCAGGCTTCGCCCTGTTTCCACCTGTTGATGCGGTCATTTGCATTGCTCCCGAGGTGAGCCGTTCGGGCATCGCGAACGCGATCCTGTCGCGGGTCCGCGGTGCGGCGCGATCGAGGAGAAGCCGCATGGCGGCGACATGGCCCCCGATCGCAGGCGCGTTGATCTTCTCGACGACCGCTTCGACTTTTTGCTCGAACAATCGCGCGGCGAGGATGGTCGCCTTGTTGCGCGCGCCTTTCGGACGGCCGGCGGGATTGCCCGATTCGCCGGGGCCGAAGCGGCCGCATTGGCTGTTTCCACCTGTTAATTCGGACATTTTGGATCGCGCCCTCCGCTGGCGGACAACTGGTCATCGTACGAACATATCACGAACTCTGAGGAAATACCAATTCGGAACGGATTTTTCCAATCTAGCCCGCGCGAGCAGCGCCGCAAGACGTGGAAATCATCATCCGCAACAAGCCTCGGTCACGTCCGGCCGGACGCATATCCGTGGTCTCCGTGTAGGGGGCTGCAAATCGGCCATTCTCCCGTACGATGGGTTATGGGAGATGCGCGACGTACCCAAGTCGTGCCCTTTGACGAGGCGCACATGTTGATGGTGAAGAAGCGGAAAGCAGGGATGGCAGCGTGACGGATCAACCTGCCCGCCTGGCTCCGCCGCCTGAAGGCTATGCCGGCTGGCTGGCCGAGCTGAAGGGCCGCATCCATGTCGCCCAGCAGCGCGCGACGCTTGCGGTCAACCGCGAGCTGGTCTTGCTCTACTGGCAGATCGGTCGCGACATTCTGACGCGGCAGACCGAGCAGGGCTGGGGCGCCAAGGTCATCGAGCGGCTCGCGGCGGACCTGCGCGCGGCCTTTCCGGATATGAAGGGTTTTTCTCCGCGCAACCTGAAATATATGCGCGCCTTCGCCGAGGCTTGGCCGGACGAGTCATTTGTGCAGCAAGCCGTTGCACAATTGCCGTGGGGCCATAATCTGGTGCTGCTGGACAGACTGCCCGGCCCACAAACCCGCCGCTGGTATGCGGCCCAGGCGATCGAACACAACTGGTCGCGCAACGTGCTGGTGATGCAGATCGAAAGCCGCCTGCTGGAACGATCGGGCAAGGCGGTGACGAACTTCGATGCCCGCCTGCCGGCGCCGCATTCCGATCTGGCGCGCGAATCGCTGAAAGACCCGTATCGCTTTGACTTTCTCGGCCTGACCGAAGAGGCGCAGGAGCGCGAGATCGAACATGCGCTGGTGCGCCATGTCACCGAATTCCTGCTGGAACTCGGCGCGGGCTTCGCCTTCGTCGGCCGGCAGGTGCTGCTGGAGGTGGGAGACGAGGACTTCTTCATCGACCTGCTGTTCTACCACCTCAAGCTACGCTGCTATGTCGTGGTCGAACTCAAGGCCGGAAAATTCAAACCGGAGCATCTCGGCCAACTGGGCTTCTACCTGACGGCGGTGGATCGCCAGATGAAGGCTGAGCACGACAACCCGACCATCGGCCTGCTACTCTGCAAGAGCCGGAACGAGGTGGTGGCCGAATATGCGCTGGGCGACACATCGCAGCCGATGGGTATCGCCGAATATAGACTGGCCCAATCCCTGCCTGCCAATTTGCAAACAAGCCTGCCGAGCATCGAGCAGATCGAGCGCGAATTGGCGAAGGATGATCCACGATGACCGGGTCCCTCCCCTCCGTGTCTCGACACGCGTCCGCCAAGCCTGATCATGGACGAACGCGACGCTCGATGATCGTCGTCGAAAGCTCGGCCCTGGTCGAAGGATGATGGAATCGGGGGAGACAGAGGGCTCAGGACGGCGCACCGATACATTCATTCGCCGCTTCGACGCTTCGCAGCTGCGCGATCACCGCGACGATGGCGTGATCGCTGCGCTGTTCGATCGCTGGGTGCTGCCGGGGGAAAGCGCCGGCACGCATGGGCTGAGGGTTGCGATCCGCAACTTCCATCTGAATTTCTACGTGAAGGGCCAGTCGGTCGGCGCGTTCCGGCTGGTGGCGGGCCGGCCCCGCCTGCGCCTGCACCGCAAATATAGGGCGGCGGCCGAGAATGGCAGCCGGAGGGCGGCGGCGCTCGGCCAGGCCTATGAGACGCTCGACGCCGACGCGTTGAAGACGACGAGCGCCGCTATCGTCGACGGCTGGATCCGGACGGCGGAAACCTATGCCGGCGACGAGAAGCGCTTCGTCGACGATCTGGTGGCGGTGACGCCCGGCACGATCGACCTGGAGATGGGCCTGCCCGCGGACGAGGATGCGGTGGGCGAGGATCGCACGGCGCCGCGGATGGACCTGGTTGTCGCGCAGGGACGCGCGATCGCCTTCTGGGAGGCGAAATGCGCGGTCAACGGCGAGTTGCGCGCCCGTGCTGCCTATCGGGAATCGCCGGAGGGCCGCTATGAGGCTGGGCCGCACGTGCTGTGGCAGCTTCGGCGCTATGAGCGCGGATCGCAACCATCGATCAGCGCCCGCGCTGTGTCGGCCACCTCAGGGTCGAGCGTGCGAAAGTTACTGAAGATCACCATGCGCCCCCTCGTGATGGCGCGGTCGCCAGGCTTTAGAGCAAAGCTGTCTGGACGTCCCGACGGGGCGCTACGACCTTGTCGATGCGGAGGTTCCATTTGGGCGGATACATCGGCGTGAACATTGGCCGCGCGCTCGGCTTGTAGACTTGCTTGATCCGGGTTCTTTCGGCCGTGCCGCGCACTTCAGGATGCGCGACGCGCGCGTACTTCGAAACCTCGCAGAAAAGATTCTGGCAGTCGATGGGCTGCAGGGGACGGCCATGCAGCCCGGAGAAGGTGAGGCCGAGTCGACGAAACTCCCCGTTCTGGCGCTTCGTCATTTCGTAAATGATGTCTTCGGGTCGATAGCGGGCGTAGTCCTCGAAGCACTTCGAGATGCCGTCGATCGCGCCTGGCCCAGCCACGACGAAGCTGGACTCCGAGAAGTCGAGCAACTCGGAATAGTTGAGGTCGATCGCATACTGGAAGGCGAGAAACCGGCCCAAACCAGGATAGCGCAGAAGCATCTCATAGGTGGTGGCGAGGTCCGGCGCCTGCCGTAGGCGATCGGCGAGTCGGTCGTCCATCATCTGTTTGATAAGGGCGAGATGGTTGGCGTGCTTGCGCACGCCGCCGAGCCTCGGCGCCGGCATGATGTATGCGGCCGAGTAGATGCGTTGGCCGTGGCGCATTAGCCGGTCGAGCACGGGTTCTATCTTGTCGAGGATACCCTGCCGCCAATCGACCGGCCCGACGGCAGACTCGATCGCTTCCCAAGTCTCGATTCGGTTGAATAGTTTGAAGAGCAGGGTTCGGAAGAATAGGTCGGCCGGCGCCTGCGACCGGCAAGACGCATATTGCACCTCACCGATCAGATATTGGCTGACCCGGTCGGCGGCCCGATAGGTGTTGGTGAATCGGAACTTGGCGAGCACGGGATCATTGGTCCAAGGTCCTTCGCTATTTTCCTGCTTCCTGTAGTACATTGCCAGCCGTTCTGCGGCAAAACCCCAGTAACTGTCGTAAACTTCGGTCGGCCTCATGCGACGGGCCGCCCCTGATCGTTATGCTTCATCTGAGCTCTCACTGACGCTAGTCCTCTGATTCGTGCGGCCTTACACGAGCCCGGTCGGCCGGTCACCGCTGCGGCGGCGAGGTGATCCGCACGCCCGCCAATGCGGCCTGACATGGGGGTCAGAGGTCGTAGCGTTGAACGTCCTCCTCCGCCATGGGCGCGAACCGGATCGTCCGCGCGTCCATGTCAAGGGTGACAACCCCGCGCCTGCGGGTCCGAAGCTCGCGGAACACCGCATAACCTTGCAGAATGGCGCTCTCCCACAACCACATCGGCAGCTTTTCCGCCTCATAGCCGCGTACGAATTGCTTGATCGATTTCAGAAGATCGAGCCCGAGATGGGGGGTGTTGGCGAAGAAATTGTGCCGCTTTGCGGTTTCGAAGATCCATGTGGTGAGACCTTCCTCAATCAGATTGGCGCGCGCGCCATCCTCATTCTCGTCGACCGCCGGTCGGCTCTTGCGCTTGATCTTGAGCAGCGCCCGCGTGGTCGGCGACCAGCCCAGCACCGCCGCATGTGCGAGATGAAAGACATCGTGAAAACGGTAGTCGTCCTCGGGGATGTGATTGTCGGTCAGGCGGTCACCGAGCAGCATCCCGTTAGCCTTCTGGAAAACGTATTTGCGACCATTCACCTCTCGCTCGTAGATCTCGACACGCAGCTGGCGCGGGAGCTGCTCGTCGACATGGAACCCATCATCTGGCGGAACCGGCGCCTTCCGCTCGGGCGGCCAGCGATCCTCGATCTTGGCGATGTTCCGCCGGCCGGCTTCATCGAGCGATACATCGGCGGCCGCCGCTGCGCGTCCGAGTGGGCGCAGCAGCTTGATCATGTCACCCCTCAGCGCATCGACATTGTTCGTGTAGGCACCGCTCGTGAAACGCTTGGCGAGGTCGCCCGCTTCGCCCGCAAGCTCTAGCAGCGCGAGCTCAAACGCCCGGTCAGCGGCGTCGTCGCCCCGTGTGCGCGGCTCCAGATCGGACAACCGAAGCCCGGAGGCACCGGCCCCGAGCGGCTCAATCGCCCGCGAAGAGGCCTCGACGAGGGTGGTGCCACCGCGGCGTGCGACCGCCGACAGGTACCATAGCACATCGCCGAATTCTTCCAGCACGGCGTCGGTGTAACCAAAATAGCCATCGGTATCGCGGCGCTTCTTCTTGAGCGCGCTAACCAAGCTCCCGACCTCGCCCACTAAGCCGAGCAAGGCTGTATCGAGCTCGCGCTCGAGCTTGTCGGTCGCCGCGGCGTGCTGTTCGAATGCGCCGATCGAGAGCGGCTTGACTGTGTCTAACACCATGGGACGCGCCTCACGCTGCTCCCGCCTTGGCGGGTTGGGGGAGGATCGCCGCACAGGTGGCATGCAGCGCCTTCAGCTGCGCTTGGCTTGCCCCGCCGTTGTCGACGACGGCATGGGTGGAGAGGATCGACAGCGGCCCGACGGTCGCGCCCGTTTCGTCGGCGACGAACTGCATCAGGCGGCCGAGCCCGATGATATTTCCAAGCAGCTTCTCGGTGTAGTAATGGTTGCGATAAACCGCCGAGAGTATGATGCGGCGTTCCTTGTCCAGCTTGAAGCTGAGGAAGCTCAAGCACTGGCCGCCGCGCGGCGAGCCTTCGGCGTCCTTAATCGGATTGTAGATTGGCAGCTCGTAGATGTTGCGAAAGGGCGAGCCGCCCTCGATGTTGCGTTTCATTTTGCGGACCAGCCTGTCGAGCAGGTTGTCGGGCCCGTCCGGTGTCGGATAGGCCATCATGCGCTCGAAATAGCGGCCCCAGTCGCGCGGCGAGCGCTTCAGCTTTGGGAAGACCTTGTTGATATAAACGTCGTAGAATTCCGGCGCGCCGTGATCTTCGTAGGTCGATTGCGGGAAGATGGTGTTCGCCACGGTCCGGACGAGGAAGCCGGTCTCACTGTGCTTCTCCAAATAGGCATCGAGCTCCGCGATGACTGCGCGATCCGCGTCGTTCTCGCCAACGGGGTCCTCGATGTCGATCAGGACATGATGGGCTTCGTGCCCGGCTAGGGCATGCACCTCCTGCGAGGCGGCAAGCCAAGCTTCTGCGGGTCTAGGCCGTGAGAGTCTGGGCAGAAACATGAACTTCCTCCTTGAGCAGGGCGACGTGCGTCAGCCGTGGAGCCAGATAGGTCTCGGGGAGCCAGGCGTGACCGGCCAAGCCCCACTCACCGCCCCAGCTATTGCGCACCAGGATCGCGCGCTCGGTCCCACTCAGACCGTGCGCCACGGCGACTACGGCATGACGGCGGAGCGGGTCCGGGCTTTCGGTGGGTGGGGCGACAACAAAACCGTCCGCGTTGGGGATATAGAACGCATCGGACAGCATCATAATGGCGAGCGCCGGCTTGCCGGCGTCGAGGGTTTTCACGATCCCGTCGACCTTTCCTGGGTGCGGCTCGCCTGCACGGCGGTAGACGGTGAGGCCGCCCGGTGGGCCATAATCGTCCAGCTTGGCGGGTAGGCTCGCCAGGTAGGGCCAGTCCGCCTCCAAAGGCTGGCCGTCGGCCTTCAAGGCGACTAGCATATGGCCAAGGGAGGCGCCGCCCGTCGGCGGACGTCCGGCCCGACGCTGGGCGTGGTAGAAGGCGAACTCGCAGCTGAGCGGCGACCAGGGCGTGCGCAGCGCCGCATGCGTATCGCTCACCGCGAACGCGAGGCAGGTCGGGCGCGTGCCTTGGTCACGCGCCGGGCCGAAGCGAGATCGCAGATCCTGATGAACGACAGGCGGCATTAGGCAGCCGCCTGCAAGATCTTCTGGTGTTGCCGCCGCTGCGGTTCGTACCAGCCCTGAAGCGAGGGGCCAGTAAGGTCGTACCGGATGGCGAAGGTGTTGAGCGGTGCTGACGGCGCCCAGGGCCGCGCCTCGGCGAGGCGCAGCTCGCCGGCTCGCCGGTCGCGCGCCGCGGTGGTGATCCGCCGCAGCGTCGGACCGCCAACGCCGTCCGCGTCCACCTCTTCACGTCCGTCCGCGACAACGGCGAGCGCTTCGCCGTCGATCGACTCGACCCGCCAGAGGTAGCCGGACCCGCTATGCTCGGGGAGGCGCACGACGACGAGATCGCCGGGGCCACCCTCGATGCGCATGTCGGCGTCACGGTCCGTCAGGAGCCAAACATCGCGCTTGAAGTCCACCGGCTTGTAGCCGCGCAGGATGGCTCGCTTCACATCCTTGAGCTCAAGCTTCGCCATCGCGTTGGCGGTCGCGCGGTCGAACACGTCGTATCGGTGCAGTGTCCAGACGGTGGCCTTGAAGCTCGTCCCAACCCTTAGCGCGAGCTGGTAGACCTTAATCGGATCGAGTAGGTCGGCGTCGGTCCAGTCCTGACGGTCGCAGTGCCAGTCGAGGAGCCAACGCGGCAATAGGAACACTGCGGCGAAGGCCTCGGCCTCCACCTCCTGCGGATCATCGCCGGCGTGCGCCTGGAAAGGCGCGCGCCGGAGAATGCGTTCGTCGTCGAGGCTCGGGTTGTGTCCGAGATAGTGGTGGCCGAGCTCATGGGCGGCGGTGAACCGCTGCTGGTTCTGCGGCCGCTGGGTTGTGATGAGCACACCCGGCGAAGGCTCGCGCATATAGACGCCGAGCAGCCCGTCGAGTTTGGTGAAGAACAGAGGCACGTTGAGGCGGGCGATGGTGTCATAGACATCGATCCGCCCAGAGCCGCGCACGACGCGCGACTGGATGGCGAGGTCGCGGTGCAGCCGCCCCGCCTCAAGAGCGGCGCGCCGGATGGAGCTCGCATAGTCCGCCATCACTGGCCCCCAGCGGCGCGCATCTTTAGGAACTCGGCGAACCGTCCGAGCTCCTCGCGATCCTTAATCGAAAGCGCCGCAGCCTGGCGCGCGAGGTGGACCACGTCCGTGGAGAGCGCAGAGCCCGCGACATCCTCATCGCCCGTGAAATGGGTCACCGGCTGGCGGTAGAGTTCGGCGAGACGCTTCAGCTCTAACGCCTCGACCTTGCGCTGACCGCTCTCCATGTTGCCGACGGCAGTACGGGGGATACGGAGGAAGTTTGCGACCTCATCTTGCGAGAAGCCGACATATTCGCGGGCCTGGCGAAGTTTCTCGCCTAGGAGCTTGCGTTCGGCATCTCCGTCCGGAAGCTCGACAGTGCTCATCATTTCCCTCCACCATGATACTTGTTCCACTTGGTCTCGACCCGGCCCGTCACATGCTTCACGGCCGCTTCGATTGAGTTGTAACCACCGGCCTTCACCACGCTTTCCGTGACTTCGAACGGAAGGATATCGTCGAGGCTCGACAGCAGCTCGACGACCGTGAGCGAGTCGATCTCGATGATCATGATGACCACCTCATCGTCGCTCTTCGGCAGCGGCGTCCCTTTCCGCCGGAACCGGCGGCGGATCGCCCCGAGCAGCTCGTGGCGGAGGACAGCAGCGACATCGGCGGCCGGGTAGGCCGGAATCGTTTTGGCTCCGGGAACAGCGATCGTCGCCATAGACATCTCCTGAACTGATGACGCATATAGCACGTTATGTCCGAAAATCAAACACGCGATGTCTGGTTTTGTTGCATCAAGCCCAGCAAGATGCGGGAGGTGTCATGATCATCGGCCTAGGTACCGACCTGTGCGAAGTGGAGCGGATCGCTAGCGCGCTGGAGCGCCAAGGAGATCGCTTCCGCAACCGAATTTGCTCGGACCGCGAGCAGGCGCTTGCTGCCGCGCGAGTGGACGAAGCCCTGTTCTACGCCGGGCGATTCGCCGCCAAGGAAGCCTGTGCCAAGGCGCTCGGCACTGGCATAACCGAGCGTGTGCGCTGGCGCCATATCGAGGTGCTCGCAGGCCGGCATGGCGAGCCGATCCTTCATCTGAGCGAAGGGGCGATGCGGCGGGCCAAGTCGCTAGCCGGCAAGGGCCAGGTGCGGGCTCACGTTTCCATTACTCACGACGGACCATGCGCTATGGCCTTCGTCGTGTTAGAAACTGGTAGACTCGCCGGCTCTTCCTCGGCGCAGAAGGGCAAAGAATGACGTTCTGGAGCAGTCAGAAGCTCGAGGAAAACCTCGAAAAGCTGACCGACCATCCTGATAGGGATATGGTCGATTGCAACGCCTTGACGTTGCGGGTCGGCCCTGAGGTGTATGTGACGCCGGGGCTCGAACAGGCTTCGCCAAGCACCCACACGCGGGAGATGCTGGAAGAACGGGGGCCGATCACCGTTCCCCCCGGTCAGTTCGCCTTCCTGGTGACCGAGGAGAAGGTCACCATCCCGCCCGAGGTGATGGGCTTCATCTCGATCAAGGCGACATACAAGCTGCGCGGGCTCGTCAATGTCTCCGGCTTCCATGTCGACCCAGGCTGGAGCGGGCGGCTAATCTTCACGGTATTTAATGCCGGACCGGCGACGATCCACCTGGAGCGCGGGCTGCCGGTGTTTCTGCTCTGGATCGCGAATCTCGATGAAGCCTCCGTGAAGCGCAAACATGGAGTCGGCCCGGAGGGCATCCCGCCGGGCGTCATCAGCAACATCACGGGCGTCGTCGACTCGATCTACGCGCTCGAAAAACGGATGAAAGCCGACATCAAGGACGTCGCGGATAAGCAGCAGGCCTTTCGCGACGAGGTGACAGACCTGAAGGAGCGGCAGAACAAGCTCCTCCTCTATTTCGCGGTCGCCGCGGTGTTCGGGGGCGCGCTGGTGAGCGTCGGAACCAAGATCATCGCTGATCGTCTCTTCCCACCGGCGGTCGCCTCAAGTCCTGCGCCGACCGCGCGCATCGTGCAGCTGCCTGCGCCAATGCCCGTCGGCGGGCCAGTCGGGCAACCTTCCCTGTCACCGACGAAGACGCACCAATGATCCTCCAGACGACGAACTGTGGTGGCCGGGCGCCGACATCTGACGAACTCCAGGATCTGATCCTGGTCGAACTCGCGATCCGCGATCAGGCGCGGCTCGATGAGCGACGCAGACCGGCGGCCGCGCGGCTACCGGGAGAGCCCGGCCTCAATGTACGGGAGATTGCGGCGCATGAGGGCTGGAAGGTCTTACCGAGCGAGGTCGATCGCGCCGTCCAGCAGCTCATCTCCCGGCAGCTGATAAGCACCGATCGCGATCCTTCACGTCCCGGCGTAGATGGCTGCTGGGCGAAGCTCTGGCCGGACGGTCTTGCCGAGGCGACGGTCGTGGCGCGCGGCTATGTCGGCGAGGCGTTGCGCTCCTTCCAACCTGATGACGACATGTTCGAGGGGATCGGGCAAATCGAGGTGGAGTTCCTTGGCGATCGCTTCGTGCTGGGCTGCGTCGAAGGTGAGGAGGACCGGGCGATCCGGTTCGCGCATCGTCTCGAAGTGGATGCCGGCGAGGTTCTGAAGGCCGTCACCGGTGATCTCGATCATATGCGCGCCATGTTGATGGCCGGTATTCTCGCCCATGAGCGAATCGACGAGCTGGAGAACGGGACCGAGCTCGTGCCGGCTTCCGACCCGGTTGTCGGGCTTGATCACAATTCCCCGCCTTACGTCCACGCGATGGTCGCCCTGGAGATGCTGATCGTCGTCGTGCGCGACAGCAACAGCTACCGCCAGATGGATGAAGCGGACCATGAGCGCCGGGTCGCCGAGCTCGAAGCCGGCCGAACCCTACTGCAGAGCCGCTGGGTATCGCTCAAGGTGGTCAAGGCGGCGCTCTGGAGCACGCTCGCTTATCTCGCCCTCAATTTCGTAGATGCGCCGATCGGCGAGGCTGCGACATTGGCCTGGAACGCGTTGAAGCACCTGCTCGAGTTCGGGTAGCGTTTGTGACTAGTACAAATCAGGGCGGGTCGAGGAGTGCGCCTGGCCATGTCGCTTAGGCCGAACAAATGGCGGAATATCGCATTTTGCGCCCGAAAGCGACCGGGCCGCTTACAACCAACCGCGTCGATCGTCGTCATCTGAACTAACGTCCGCTTTCGCGATCGACATTGAGTCTGCCTGACGACTGCATTGGGCGCATAGCAGACCTGTCGATTGGGCCTTACGTCGGGGACGAAGGAGATCATGGTTCCGCGCCGACACGGCGCGGTGCCGACCACCTCGCCTCCCAGCGGTTGGCGCAAAGCATCAGCCAGCTTTCGGGGTCGGCGAGGCAGCGGAGCCGGACACGAGGTTGGTGGTATGATCGAGGGTTGTCAGCCCTTAGCATGGACGAGCGCGGTCCCTTCGACATTCCCTCCACCGGTGCGGCAAACCGAGCGGCCGGTTCAAACCGGCCGGGCGTCAACGAACCATATCTTCCGGTGCCAGCCGGGCAGCGTAGGATCCGGATCAAACGGCACGGCCGGCCGCAGCACCGCCTGCTCGTACCCCGCAAAATAGTCCCGCGTTTCCCGGCTCCGGCTTTCGCGGAGCTCCCTGGAGACGTGAATGCGACGCTCGCCGTCGATGGTGATCAGGCCGCGGTCGAACGCGCGGTCGAGGGTGGCCGACAGGAGGATGAAGTTGGCGGGATGAGGCACGGCCGGTGTGTCGGTCGATCGGGCCGTGACCGATTACTCCTTGTCGATCCGAGTGGGCGGCGACGCTTGCGCCAAAATCTCTTATGTTCGTTGGGCGGATGGATGGGTTCCCGCCTGCGCGGGAATGACGGAAAAGGGATGGCGGGTCGGCGATGCCGGTGATCGCACAGCGCTCCTCATAGTTGGTGAGCACGGCGCGGCGGAAGAAGGTCTGGCCGACGCGCTGCTCGACGAAGGTCTGGGTGGTCGATGCGCCCTGACACGGATCGAACCGGAATTCGGCGCGCTCGTCCCTGGCGCCGGGCCGGGCCTGCGGATCGCCGGCCGGATCGACCTGCGATTGCCAGAGGGTCTCGGCGCGGCCGACCAGGCCGGTCCAGTCGTGGCCGAACTCGGCGTAGAGCGTCCGGTCCGGCTTCGAGGCGCCGGCCAGGCCCTTGCGGCCGGTTTCGGTGATCTTCGGGTCGAGGCTCGCGAAATTGCACAGTTTCATCGCGACCGAGCTCGCCGATCGGCGGATGGCGGCGGCGAGCTGCCGGATCTCCGGAATGGAGGCGGCCGAAGGGGAGCTGGAAATAGAGGTACAGCATGAGGATGGTTTCCTCGTCGGCCCAGTTTCGCCTGTGGCCGGCGGCGTCCTCCATGGGGGTCGTTATGGCCCACGAGTGGCACGATGCAAGGGGACCGTGACGGGGCGGCCGGTGGCGGCGCAGGTGGCGATTCGGTCGCCCAGATCATCGGCTGCGACGCGGAGGGGTGGCTTAAAGCAGACTGCGACCGCTTGGCCAACGAATTGCCCGAGCTCAATGATATCGAGGTTGTCGGCGTCGGAGGGCGAGAGTCAAAAAGCCGTGAGGCTCGGCAGTCGCCAAATCCTCCCCGGCACGGGGAGGGGGATGAGCAGGTAGCCATGCCCCCGGCATGGCTAGGGATTGCCGGGGGCAATCCCGACCTGCTCATGCGAAGCCGGTGGAGGGGCAGGGGAAGGTCTGAATATTTCAATTTTAGAACAGATGCTTGCTGGAAATTCCCATGATAGGGACAAAAGTCCGGGCGGTTGATTTGGCAGTTCCCCGGCGAACGCCGGGGCCAGGAGTCGCGCACTCGGAGCGTGTGACTCCTGGGCCCCGGCTTTCGCCGGGGAACAGGATAGTCTCGAACACTCGCCCGGACTCTTGCCCCTTTTACAAACTCCGAACCTGGCCACTGCCGCGCCACCTCGCCCCTCCCCGTTCCGGGGAGGATTTTGCTCCGGCGATACCTCGATCCTGCATAAGGAGCGGCACGCCCATCCGTTGGTTGGCCGCTGAATCGCTGCTTGGACCATCAGGCGCGCCGGAGAGGATCAGTACGGCCGGACCCTCGCGATGGTGAGCGGCCCTCGGTCGCGGCGGGGCACCGACCTTTAGTCGCAACCCCCGCAACCGCTGCTCAAGACACCGACGCTCTTTTGATAAAAATCGCTCGAGGCCTGCGTTGCTCCAAATGCTCCGCAAACGACCGAGGCCGCGAACAGGCCCCGACCAACGGTCAAAGAAGCGCCACACGACAGCGCGCCGCCGTTGATCAGATCGAGATCGTCGTCCGCCAGGGACTGCAGTTCCGACATTTTGTTCATGGTCAATCCTCCTATGCTGGATCGTCACTTGTGATCGATTGGCCTTTAACTGGAGGACATTGCCCGTCGATGCTGTGATGTTGCGCACATGGGCGTTAAAAAAGGCGCCGCGGATCACGCTATCGGGATTCGAGCATCCGACATGAATGCCGCACGGCGGGGGCGATGGCTCGATCCGTGCCGGGTCTCTTCCAGGATCAAGCGGTCGGCTGCGTCATGCTGCATTTGATGACAACGGTGCGTAAAAAATTGTGCATTTCGTAAAGTGCCGCCGTAATCGCGCGTTATTTTTGCCGGTCGGCGGCGTGGCGTTGCTTGATTGCGCGAAGATCAGCTATGAACATCCCGCAGCCATCGTCGATCAACGCATGCGCTGTCACGAATTGTCCGAGAGCAGGCGTCGACCGGCCCCCGGCGGAACGATGTGGAGAGTATGATGGCAGTGCTGCAGGGGACGGCGGGCAACGACTATCTGGCCGGCGGCAACGACGCGGACGAGCTTTACGGCTATGACGGCAATGACGGGCTCAACGGTGCCGGCGGCGACGACATCGCCTATGGCGGGCTTGGCAATGACAGCTATTATCTGTCCGCGGCGACCGACATCGTCGTCGAACTGGCCGACGAGGGCGTCGACACCGTCTATGTCAGCTTCAACTATACGCTGACCGACAATGTCGAGAATGCCCATAGCTCCGGTCCGGCGGCCGTGACGGGCAATGCGCAGGACAACCACATCACCGGCAACGCGTCGTTCGACAAGCTCACCGGACTCGGCGGCAACGATAGTCTCGACGGCGTCTACGGCCCCAGCGATCAGCTCTACGGGGGCGACGGCGACGACCTGCTGTTCGCCAACTATATCCAGTCGGGCGGCCTCATCCTCGATGGCGGCAGCGGCAACGACACGGTCTCGTTCGATCATGTCAACGCCTACCCGGTCAAGGTCGACCTCAAGCTGACCGGATATCAGTCGAACGGCATCTATGCCGGCGTCAACAAGCTGACCGGCATCGAAAACGTAATCGGCTCCAGGGACGACGACACGCTGGTCGGCAATGCGGTCGGCAATCGCCTGATGGGCGCCGCCGGCGACGACGTGCTCGACGGCGACGGCGGCGACGATTTTCTCGACGGCGGCGCGGGCGCCGATCGCGCCAGCTACCTCAACGCGACCGGACCGGTGGTGGTCGATCTCGTCGCCGGCACCGGCACGGGCGCGAACGGCACCGATACGCTGGTCTCGATCGAGGGCGCGAACGGCAGCGCATTCGCCGACCAGCTGCTCGGCAATGACGGCGACAATATTTTCTTCGGCGGCGCGGGCAACGACCTGATCGACGGCGGCGGCGGGATGGACATCGCCGATTTCTACGACGCGAGCGTCGCCGGCGGCGTGACCGTCGACCTGCGCATCGCCGGCGTCGCGCAGGCGACCGGCCAGGGCAACGACATATTGATCGGCATCGAAGGCGCGATCGGCACCGACTATGCGGACGTGCTGATCGGCGACGGGC
>Ga0105247_10001508_pt1 | contig 16647 bp, 5 predicted proteins | sample KBSS24metaG_FD_81519 | JGI IMG/M metagenome (GOLD analysis project Ga0105247, IMG submission 81519) | Switchgrass rhizosphere microbial communities from Kellogg Biological Station, Michigan, USA - KBS S2-4 metaG | ecosystem: Host-associated > Plants > Roots > Rhizosphere > Soil | place...
GCGACAACAGGTCTACACGATTTTCTCCACGAGCCAGTGGATGGTTTGTGTAGACGATCCGTCTGATAAATCCACACTGACATTCAAATTGATCCTTCCGGCAAACTTAACACCAGTCGCGAACGGGAACTTCATGTCTCAACGCGAGCTGCCAAACAATAAACGTGTTTCCGAGTGGCGACAGAACACACCGATCCCAACGTACGTCATCGGTTTTGCGGCTGGTCCATTTCAAGTCGTGAAGGAGAAACGAGGAAACGTCGAGCTTCAATATCTCGCAACCAATTACACTCCGATCGAAGTGCGCCGCATCTTTCGCGACACGCCTGACATGCTCGCCTTCTTCGAGGATCACGCGGGGGTGAAGTATGCCGACCGAGCGTACACGCAGGTACTGGCGGCCGGCGGTGTCGAACAGGAGATGAGCAGCTTCACGGCGTTGAAAGAAGCGTATGGCAAACAGGTGTTGGATAAAGAGCAGGACATCTGGCTGGGAGCGCACGAGTTTGCGCATCAGTGGTGGGGAAACATGGTGACCTGCCGCGACTGGAACCATTTCTGGCTCAACGAAGGAATCGCGACGTTCATGGCCGCGGCATATCTCGAGCATCGCTTCGGACGAGAAGCTTATCTGCGTGAGATAGAAACCTATCACGCGAACTACGAGAAAGTGCGCGCCGCAGGTAGAGACAAATCACTCGTGTTTCCTGATTGGAAAAGTCCAACCCGCGAAGATCGCACGCTCGTATACGACAAAGGCGCTTACGTGATGCACTTGCTGCGTGAGGAAATGGGTGAGCGCGCGTTCTGGAACGGCATTCGATTGTTTACTCGCCGCCACTTCGGAAAATCCGTCGTCACAAGTGACTTCGTCGCGGCAATGGAAGAGGCGAACGGAAAGAATCTAAAAGACTTCTTCGCGAAGTGGGTTTATCTTTCTTAACCCGCGAAGCAGGTGTAAGCAAAGCTCGCGAAGCGGGTTTATCTTTCTTAACCTGCGAAGCAGGTGTAAGCAAAGCTCGCGAAGCGAGCGACAGCATAAAGCCTGGGGCGCAAGCCCCAGGATCAGATCGTTAAAAAACCTATTGAGCCCGCGAAGCGGCCGACAGCCCGAAGCAACGACGCGCTGTCGCCCGTTTCACGGGCTCAATCGCTTTTTTTAATCTTGATCCTGGGGCTTGCGCCCCAGGCTTTATGCTGTCGCCCGCTTCGCGGGCTTTATGGGTCGCCCGCTTCGCGGGCTTTATGCGGTCGCCCGCTTCGCGGGCTTCGCGGGCTGAAAACCGAACAACAATCCTTTACCAGCGGGGCTCGGAGCGACGATTACCACCGCCGCCACCACGATTGCCACCGCCGCCACCGCGATTGCCGCCATAACCGCCGCCACCGCGATTGCCACCGCCACCGCCAAAACCACGTCCACCGCCACCGCCGCGATTCTCACGCGGTCGCGCTTCGTTGACTTTCAACATTCTGCCGCCGACTTCCTTGCCGTTGAACTGGTCGATAGCCGACGCCGCTTCTTCATCAGAAGACATTTCAACGAAAGCGAAACCCTTCGATTGTCCGGTGTCGCGATCCTCGATGATCTGTGCTGATTCAACAGTTCCGACCTGACCGAATAAATCCTGAAGTTCTTGACTAGTGGTGTGGAAAGCGAGGTTACCGACGTATAGTTTTTTTGCCATTAGAAAGATACCTTTTCCGCTGTTTCGGAAATGAAGAGGAAGCTGCGAATCAGATTTGGCTTCGGCGAAACGGTAGCGTTCGAAGAATCAGGTTCGGATGCTCTAAATCAGAGCGGCTTCAAAGTGTGAAACAAACCTGCTCTCGAACCATCCAAACGTCCGGCGCTATCGTTGTGCGCGGGCGCATCACCGTCGATGCGCGAGAGAAGGATTAACAAGTGCTTATGATGGCCGATCTGTGAATACGTTGCAAGCTGAGTAGGGGTGGCCACGGAGAGCCACCCCTTACAAGTTAGAACTTCGTATATGCAGCGAGGGCAAACCTTTCTTCCGTTGCCGCAGCACCGGCTCTTATTTCCCCCTGGATCAATTTCGGCCCGATCGCTTGTAATCGTTTGACCAGCGCGAATCCGAGTCTTTCTGCGGCCTTTATAACCTTTGAATCCTGGAGGTCTCGCAGCAAATTGTCGGTATAGATGACCGTCCCCGGCGGTGCAAACGGCGGCGCAAAAGTCTGAATCGTGCCGGTTGTTGAAAAGGGAGAAAGCCAGGAACGCCACCCCGGGTATGAATGCTCACCAAGCGTCCACTCTCCTGCTTCCTTCTCAAAATGATTTAGCACCTCATTGTACGCCCACGATTCTAAGATCGCGGAGGCGACTCCTGTGTCCGTAAGTGGTTTGATCTCGTAATCCTCGACGTAGCCATAGTGACGTAGATCCACATAGAGCCGAAACGGCAAATCTGAGAGGATATTTCGGTTGTAAGCGCCCAAGCCACCGCCCGTCGATGGTGGAAATCCTTTGTTGGGTGCTTTTTTGAGCACGTCGACGAAATAATCACCGTGCCTCTCAATGTAATACCGGCCAATCTCCTGGTGGATCTTGCTACCTTGCCATCTCGAGTAGAGGCCGCGCGGATCCGTGTTGTTCACCGGATCATTCTCAACGTAGGCGTACTTGTTCAGACTCTGAGGCGATTGTGAATTGCCCTGATGTGGATCTGACGTCAGGAAACGGCCTACCGCCGGATCGTAGTAACGAGATCGCAGGTAATACATTCCAGCGGCCTCGTCCTTTTGCTCGCCTGTGTAGAGGAACGAGTTGACGGTCGTCCCGGTGCTCGAAGTTAACTCTCCAAAAGCGTCGTAAGAATATCGATCCGTAACTACGCCCTGACTGTTAGTCAAAGCTCTCGTCGAGCCCAGCGCATCGGAGATGTAGAACGAGTCGACGCCATTACGCCGCTGGCTGATGAGTCCGAGACCGTAAGTGTATGACGCAACGACGTGTCCGCTGCCATCAGTCTCGACCATCACTTGCGGCGTCTTCGTCGTCGGATCAACTACGTAGTTAGTAGTGCCGCCTGAATTAACAGAACGGACGCGATTTCCAGCCGCGTCGTAAACGTAGTTGACCGTGGAGTTGTCCGGCTGGGTTACCTTTGTCAGCTTGTTACGTGCGTCGTAGGTGTAACGAACCGACGTGCTGCCGGCGCCCCGCGTGAGCGTGTTGCCGTTAGCATCGTAGGTGTATGCGCTTACTCCGTCGGACGTGAGCTGATCGCTCACGTTGTACGTGTAAGTGGTAGTGGTAGTGGCGCCGTTGTCGGTGCGTGTCAGCCGGTTGCCAACAGCGTCATAGGTATATGACATCTGCCGCGTGATGTTGCCGGCAGCGTCTTTATAAGTTTCAGACTGCAACCGCGACAGCGCGTCGTAAGCGTACTCAATCGACGAGTTGTCAAGCTGCGTTATCTTCGTCCGCCGTCCGTTTGCATCACGCTCGTACGTCTCCTGAAAGACTATCGCGCCACCTGTCTTGATCGTCTTAACCGACATGAGCTGACTGCGCTGATCGTAAGTCTTGTCGGTAGTCAGACCATTCGGATGAGTGACATGCACGACGTTACCTCTCGAGTCATAGTCGTAAGAAGTAATCAGACCACGCGGATCCGTCACCTTAGTCAAACGATTGCCGGCATCGTAGGTGTAGATAGTCGCGCCGTCCGGCGTCGTAATGCTGGTCCGGTTGCCCGCGACATCGTAGCCGTAACTTATGAGTGTTCCATCCGGATAGCGAACCTGTGACACGCGGTCCAACGCGTCGTAATCGAAATCGGTCACGCCGCGAGAATCCGTAACAGTGTCGCGCTTGCCGGTTGCAGTGTAGGTGTAGGTCACCGTGTTGCCGTCGGCATAGTTGATTTTGGTGACCCGGTCTCTAATATCATATTCGTAAGTAGTGGTCTTGCCGTTCCGGTCAGTGCTGGAAGTAACGAAACCGCCGGCGTTGTAGACCATGACTTCGGTGCTCGTGTCAGGGAACGTCTTCTTCACGAGACGATTCATCTTGTCGTACTCGCAGAGCGTCTTGTGCCCGAGTGCGTCGGTCGAGGAAAGCATGTTGCCGTTGGCGTCGTATTCGTAAGTGGTAACCGCGCCACCCGGTAGTGTTACCGTGAGGAGGTTACCTTCAGCGTCGTAAGTGAACCCGGTGACGTTCCCGGCGGCGTCGCGTCGAGAGATCACCTGGTCCAGTGAATCGTAAGTGTTCTCGAAGAACTTCCCATCGGGTAACGTCGTGCGCACCAGACGGTTGGCTTTATCGTACGTGTGACTGACTGTGTTTCCGGCGGCGTCAGTCTCAGCGGTGAGATTGCCGACGCCGTCATAGCTGTAATGCGTCTGATTGCCGAGTGCATCCGTCTTCAACGTGACCTTATCCAGCTCGTTGTACTGGAAAGAGGTCGGGTTGCCGCGTGCATCCGATTCGGAAGTCTGCCGTCCTTTCGCGTCGTACTGATAGGAAATGGTTATCCCTGACGCGACCGTGATCTTGGCCGGCAAACCGGACTTGCTACGCTCGAGGGTGGGCGCGAGGCCGCCGGTAGCGGAACTACTCGATACTTCGCCATTCACGTCGTATTGCAAATTGAATTGCGTGCCGTCTGCGAAGGTTGTCTGCAGCGGCTTGCCGGTGACGGTGCTGGTTATCGTGGTCCGGTGGCCCAGAGTGTCAACCATGGCCGACGTGCCGCCCGCTGTGTCGTATTCATTCACAGATGTGTGGCCGAGCGCGTCGACAGTCGAGGTCAACAATCCACCATCGCTGTAGGTGAACGTGGTCGTATTCCCGCGTGCGTCCGTCACAGTCGTGCGGTCGCCGTTGGCGTTATAGGTATAGCGCATGAAATTGCCGCGCCGGTCCGTCTCCTTGGTTAAGTTGTCAAAGTTGTCGTACTCATAAGACGTGACACGACCCTCTGGATCCTTACGAGTGAGTGGCTTACCACTGTCGTTGTAGGTGTAAGTGATCATGTTGCCGAGCGCGTCTTTTGTTGTAAGCAGGTTTCCGGCAGCGTCAAAAGTATTCGTGGCAGTATTGCCGTTGGCGTCGGTTGTACTCGTTACCTGGTTGTGATCGTTGTAGGTATAGCGAGTTATGCGACCTTGCGCGTCAGTCCTCGATAGCATGTTGCCGCGACTGTCGTAGGTATAGGTGGTCGTGTTGCCGAGTTGATCCGTCTCGGTCAAACGGTTTCCGTTTACGTCGTAGGTTGCACGCGAGACTTTGCCATCCGCGTTTGTGATGCTGAGCGTGTTGCCTCTCTCGTCATACTCGTAGACGGTGATGTTGCCCTTGCGATCCGTGACCACCTGCTGCCGCGTGTTCGGGTTGAAATCGAAGTGGATAATGTTGCCATCCGCATCGGTGATACTTATGAGACGGCCGCTCGCGTCGTAATCGTTCCTGATGCCACGACGGTTCGCGGGATCGACGATGTCGAGCAGCCCATGTGTTGAGTTGTATGCGAAAGTGGTGGTACGCGCATCCGCGTCAGTCGCGCTAATGAGATCGCCCTTCGCGTCGTAGACGTAAATGAGCTGTTTGCCCGCCGGATCAGTTATGCGTGTGATGCGTCCTTGCGCGTCGCGTGTGAACGTAAGGCTGCGGCCGCCGGAGTGAATAATTCCCTGCGGCGTGATCGTGAGCGTGTTGTTGTTGAGATCTCGCACGCTCTGTAATCCGGCTTTCTCATCGATGATGTAGGAAGTGCCGTCAGCCGTAGTCAACTGGAATCGCGTCGGGTTGTAAGTCTCCACTGACTCGGCGTTAAGCAGCTCGACATCGCCCGGCGCAGCGCCGGCGACAAAGACATCGTTCTCATCGAGGGCTACGAGTCTCGCGCCCTGTGTGCCGGGACTTGCCGTCAACTGCCGATAACTTACCGTGGCAAACTCGAACGGCGCGATCAACTGGCATTGCGCGTTCAAGCTTGCCTGGAATTTGAACTGCCTGCCGTCCGGGAACGTGACTGTCACGAGCGGAACTTTCGTCGGTTGCAGACAGAACGTCGGCAGGAAGCCGTCGGTAACGGTCTGTTCCCAATTCGCGCCGAGCACACCTGACTTCTCAACACGAACGTTTCGTAGTCCTAGCGTCCAGCCCGCGCCGAAATCGCCGGTGCGCGTGTCGCGACTGTCATACGTGCGCACAACCTGAATCGGCATACCCGCCATCGGCACGTCAACATCTGTGAACGACACGGTGAAGTTTCCGACTTTCAGATCGCCGCCGACAACGGCGCTGACTGTGTTTTCCGAAGTCTGTCCACCTGCATTCGTCGCGCTCAAGCGGACGGTGTAGATACCGTTGACGAGCAGCGTCGGATCGAAAGTTCCGAGCAGCGCGTTGGTCACAGCCGTGTTGCCGGAAGCGATCGTGGTCCACACCCGCGGCTCGGCGTTGAGACTGTATTCAAGCTTCCACACGGAGCCCGCGCTTACACTGCCGACGAAGCTCGTGCGGTTCGTGATCGTTGAGCCGTCAACCGGTGAGTTGATGCTCACTTCAGCCGGCGGCGCGGCAGGATTGACTACAACGGTGACGTCGTCGCTGCTGGTCAACTCCGAATCGTTACCCGTCAGACGTAAGACATACGTGCCGGGCGTGTTGAAAGTCGCAATTGACGCCGCGCGATTCAGCGGATTGAAACCGGCCTGGCCTGGTCCACTCACAACACTCCACGACACCGAGAACGTTCCACCCGCGGGCAGCCCGTCATCAGCAGCCGTGCCGTTGAGAGTTGCTTTGGCAGGGAGAGTGATCGCGAGATCAGGTCCGGCATTCACGACTGGAGCGTGATTTGTCGGTTTGACCGTGATCGTGACGTCTGCAAAGCGTGTTATCTCCGTGTCGAAAGCGGTGAGACGTAACACGTACGTTCCCGTGGTGCTGAACGTAGCGGTCGTCTGCGCCTGGTGATTGTTACCGAAGACGACCTGACCTGGACCACTCACCACAGACCACGTGATCGCGAGCGTGCTGCCCGCCGGTAAACCATCGTCGGTGGCCGTGCCGTTGAGCGTCGCAGTCTGTTCAATCTGAATGGACTGGCTGGCGCCCGCGCTCACGGTCGGCGGTTGATTACCTGCGGATGGATTGACCGTGACTACGACGTCGTCGTCGCTGATCAGATCCGAATCGTTCGCCGTGAGTCGCAGGACGTAAGTTCCTGTCTGGCTGAAAGTGGCCGTAGTGCTGGCCTGCTGCGGGTTTTCGAATGTGACCGTCCCTGGACCAGACACGACTGACCAGTTGATCGCGAGCGTGCTGCCGGCAGGCTGGCCGTCGTCTGTAGCTGTTCCCTGTAAGCTGGCTGTGTCGCGAACGGTGATCGTGCGATCTGGTCCGGCGTTTACCGTCGGTGGATGATTGACTTCAACCGCACACAGACCAGTGGTTCCAGTCTCATAGATCAACCGGGCCTCATCGGCAGAGAGGACGCGGTTGTAGATCTGAACTTCGTCGACGTTCCCGCGCACCCGGCCATTGAACGGCTCACCCGAGCCGCCAATGACGAGCGGTTTACCATTCAGGTAACCGATGTCGAAGTTCGCAGCTTGTATCCGCTCCAGCGCGCCGTTCACATAGAGCTTAATGTCGTGACCGTCGTACGTGCCGACCAGGTGATAGTACTGTCCGGCCTTGATTACCGTGGTGGAAACGGCGGCGGCCCTGAGATTAACGGTTGGATTGGAGCCGACGAGGAAATGGATTCGATCGTCGGGACCAGTGCCGCGGAGTTTGAATAGCGAGAAAGCTTCAAACGGACCGTTGCCGCGTTTGAAGAGGATGTATTGCAAGCCGATATCTGACGTGACTGAATCGAGCGAGTCGAATTTGACCCAGGCTGAAACGCTTATGTTTGCAGGCTTGAGCCTCGTCGAGTCAGCAATCTGAATAGAATCGTCAGTGCCATCGAGATGAAATGCCTGCCCGACTTGTCCGGGGATGAAAGTTGGGCCATTCAATGGCGTGCCGTTATTGCCGCTCACCAGATCCGTGTAGTTGCCTTCCCCTTGCCACCAACCGATCAGACCATGCGGCGGCGTGAGACACGGGTGCGGATTGACAATGACAGTAACGTCGTCACTCGCACTCAACTGTGAATCGTTCGCGGTGAGTCGCAGCACATAGGTGCCGGGCACAGTGAACGTGGCTGTCGTCACCGGTTGGTTCGCGTTTCCGAACGTGACTGTGCCGGGACCACTCACAACGCTCCACGTTGTCGTGACGACACTCGTCGGCAAACCATCATCGATGAACGAGCCGTTGAGAGTCGCTGTACCCGGCAGCGTGATCGTCTGATCATCGCCAGCGCTGACAGTCGGAGCCGCATTAAGTTGAATAACAGTTACTGTGACGTCGTCAGAGCTGAGCAGCGTAGAATCATTCGCCGTCAGCCGCAAGACATACGTTCCGCCTTTGCTGAAGCTCGCCGTCGTTGTCGCAGAGTTCGGGTTGTTGAAGACGACTGTCCCCGGCCCACTCACCACGCTCCACGAAACAACCGGAGTGGTGCCTACAGGTAAGCCATCATCAGTGACTGTGCCCTGAAGGTTCGCTGTTGCGGGTAGAGTGATCGTTTGATCAGTACCTGCGTTGACGATTGGCGCCTTATTGCGTGGATCGACGACAGTCAACGTGTAGCTCTGCGTATCGAAGCCACCACGCGGATCTGCGACTTTGACGACGACGTCGTGCGCGCCAACCTGGTTGACACTCGGATTCCAGGTGATGAGTCCGGTAGCCGAGTTGATCTGCATTCCCTGCGGCGCTGTCAGCAGGCTGTAAACAAGCGGCTCGTTGTCAGTGTCAACCGCCTGAACCTGGTACTTGTACTGTTGATCCGGCGAAAGACCGATGCTCGTCTGGAGCCGGAAGTTTGAGTCGGTCGTGTGCCGCTCGGCGAAGAAGAAATCAAACTTGTACGTGCTGCCAACAGTCAGACCAAGGGTGTCGAGATTTACAGAACCGGATGCGGCGCCGTGAACACCGCCGAGGTCAACCACCAAACGATTGTTGATGAAGACCCAGATGTCGTCGTCACCCGTAAACTGGAAGACTTCGCCGCCGCGGTAAGTGAAGTTCGTGTGCAGCTCGAGCGTGAAGTGGTAATTGTGCACGCGCCCCTGGTTGCCGAAGAGCTGCCCGTCAATCGGGAAGAACGCGTTCGACTGGAAGGAGTAGACACCGGAGTTCGGCGCGGTCTCGCTCAGTACGACCGGAATGATCGTCTTGGAATTCACCGTGGCATCGTCGTTGTACCACTGGTTAAAGCTGGCTGTACTCGTGATCGCGCCACGACCATTTGGACCAACGAAGATCGGCTTGCTGTCTGCTCCAAGCTGCGTTTGCACCAGCCCGGTGACCAGGCCGGAAATTCCCTTCTCGAAATCCGGGTGCGTGTCTCTGAAATCTCTGACCGTCGCGTTCAGCACGATTGCTGAACCCGTGGTTGTCGGCGGTTGATAAGTCGTTACGGGCTGCGACGTGATGTGTGGAGCCGTGTTGACCGTGACGGTGATGTTGTCATTTCCGGCGAGCCCCGAGTCGCTCGCAGTCAGCCTGAGGACGTAGACACCGCTGCCGCTGAAGCATGCACTGGTAACTGGAGCTGAAGCATCGGCAAACGCGACGGTGCCCGGTCCACTTACTTTAATCCAACGGTATGAAAGCGTGCTGCCGGTCGGCAAACCATCGTCCGTCGCTGAGCCCGTGAGTGATGAGCAGACAGGCAGCGTGATGAGTTGATCTGGTCCGGCATTTACCACCGGAGCCTGATTGAACTGGCTCAAACTGATGGTCACATCGTCGCTGGCTGAGAACTGGGAATCAGTCGCTGACAGTCGCAAGGTGTAAACACCGGGCGCGCCGAAAGTGACGGACGTCGTGGGAGAGTGTGAATCAGCGAACGTGACGCTGCCGGGCCCACTCACTTTGGACCACGTGCCGGCGAGCGTGCTGCCGAGTGGCAAGCCATCGTCGGCAACGGTGCCTTGCAAATCGAGACCGCCGCCGGGCCATGCTGAGGTGCGATCAGCGCCGGCGTTAACTACCGGCGCTTCGTTTGCCGGCAGGACCGTGATCGTGACGTCGTCACTTGCAGTGAAACGTGTGTCGTTGGCCGTGAGTCTGAGTACGTACGTTCCTTCGGTTGTGAAGGTCGCGGTCGTGTTGGCGGCAGATGCGTCGGCGAAAGTGACTGCCGCTGGTCCACTCACCTGAGTCCATGTTGAAGTCAGTGTGCTGCCGTGCGGAAAACCGTCGTCGTTCACGATGCCTTGCAGATGCGCCGTATTGGGCAGACGAATAGTCTGATCTTCTCCAGCGTTGGCTGTCGGCGGTTGGTTTTCCGGGTAGACCGTGATCGTTAGCTGATCTTCGACCGTGAATTCGGTGTCGTTGGCTGTCAGCTTGAGAATGTAAGTTCCAGGCGCGCTGAAAGTCGCGGTCGTTGTTGCAGCGTTTGCGTCGGCGAAAGTGACATTGCCGGGACCGCTGGCGACGCTCCAGTTCACCGTCACAGTTGCGCCGCGCGGCAGCGCGTCGTCAGTCACTGAACCGTTCAGTGTGGCGGAGTTTGGTAATTCGATCTCCTGATCTGGTCCGGCCTCGACTACCGGCGCCTGGTTGCGCGGGATGACCGTGATCGTGAGCGTGTCAGTGCTGAAGAGCTGGCCGTCTGAGACTTTCAACTCGAGCACGTAATCGCCGGGATCGACGAATGTCGCGCTCGTCGTCAAGCTGCTCGCATCCGCGAATGTGACTGGTCCGGGTCCGCTAACTGTGCGCCATGAAGCAGTGAGACTGCTGTTCGCCGGCAATCCGTCATCAGTCGCTGTGGCGCTCAAGCTGGCCGTGTCGGTGGGGAGTGTGATGGTCTGGTCCGGTCCGGCATCAACCAGCGGCGGACGATTAACCGGCGGTAATGGAACGTCGTTTTCGGTGATTTGCAACACACCGTTGCCGTTGATCTGAAGTCGATCGCAACTGACCGTGCCGCGCAGACGCGACTTGCCGGTAATCGAAACCAAACCTTGCGGCGCGCGCACGATGCCGTAAAGCACAGCTCCGCCGCTCATCGCCAAGCCTTCGCCGGCGATTCTCAGAGACATGCGCTTCGGATCTTCAGCCGCGCCCAGTGTCGAACCTACGAGCGATACTTTGTTCTTAACGTTCAGGATTACCGGGCCTGCGAGACGTAGCTCGCTGCTGCCCGAAAGGCTGAGCTCTTCGAGGTTGTAGACCGACGGCTCAGTGGCGTTTGCGACACCCAAGACGAAAGCCGTGCGGCTCGATGCTGAGAACTTGCCGTATGTTCCCGCAGGCACGATGACGGCGCCTGCATTTCCGGAAAGCGACAAGTCACGCAGTGTTGAGAAGTCGCCGGCGCTTTGACTGGCATTTGTTAAGGAGACGATTCGTGTTCCGGCTGGTTGCGGCGGTAATGCGACGGCAGTCAGCGTGATTGGATCGGTGCGCGTGATCAAAAAACGGAGCGAAGCGTTGCCGCTCAAGTTCAACTGGTAGTTTGACGGCTGCGTGCTTTCACTTCCCTCGATGACGCCGGCGAACGTCGGGTGGCCGTCGACGATGTTGACTGTGGGCGTGCCCGGGACGAGGAGATCTGAAGTGATCGTGGAGTTACCCGCCATGAAGATGTTCTCGCCGAGTAGCTGCCAGAGTGCGCCCTCGACGCGGCCGTCGCTGAGCTCGGGAGCGTGTCGCACGACGGCGAGGTTGTCGAAAACCTGTTTGACGCCCGGCATCTCCCCGATACCCGCCGGCGCGAATGTGATCTGCGACCACTGCGGAACCTGCGCGAGGTGGCTTGTCTCGAAATCTGTGCCGTTCCAGCGAACGTGCGTAAGCATGCCGGATGATTCAGCGATGAGGATGTCGCCGATCATGTCTGCGAACGCGTCTGCCGGCGCGGCCCAGAGTTTTCTGCTCACCGGATCGACGCCGTAAAAGTTTTCGTGCGCGGGGATCAGGCGGATGTCAGCGGGATTCAGATTGAGCGTGTAGGTAGCGACAGTGCCGTTGATATCAACGGCGTAGATATGGCCCTGTTCCTTCGCGCCGGCCAGGATCTTTCCTGACCAGGGACCGTATTTCTCGGGAGCGTCAGGAATCGTGGTCACTCCGGTTAATGCAGTTCCGAGTAAGGCGACCTGTGTCGCGAGGCCGGTGGAGTTGATTCTCCAGATGCCGCCGCTGGTCGTGACGGCGATCACGTCGCCGCCGTAGATCCCGGTTCGATCGACATAAAGTCCCGTAACTAATCCGGTTTCGCCGGCGAGTGTGGCCCAGGGGTTCTGTACCGTCCCGCCGTCACTCGCGACGCGCGCTACCACGCCGGGCGCGTCAGTGCTGGTAAAGAGATCTCCGGGTTTGAAACCAGCGAGGCTGGCGCCGAAACCATCATCGCGGGCGGTGGCAATCTTCAGCTCGCCACTCACGCCGCTGACATTCGAGAAGTTTGCATGGGCGCCGTCAGCTTGAATGAGCTCGAAATTGTTTGGCTGGCCCGTTGTCGAATTGGCCGAGACGACGACCTTTCTGGTCCGCTGGTGATAATCGATCCCTCCGTGGTTGTTGAAGGCGGTGCTGACCGCTGTTAGCTCGACACCGAAGTTGCCGGACTGCGGCGCGACTGTAGCTTCAGGCGCGTTGCTGTGTTTGGGAGCGCTTGGCTGAGCCGGTTGAGCTGGGCGAACAAATTCTTTCGCCGCAAAAGCAGGAACAGCTAACGATTGCACAAACAATAGGAGAACTAACAGGCGGGCGATCGATTTCTGAAGATTTTTCATGGATTCCTTTTCGACGTCGGACGCAGTTCGACGCGCAAAGCCGGGGCACACTTCTATCCGGCGAAAGTTTGTTTAAGTTGCAGTTAGTGGTTGGAAGGGCCTGGGCAGCCGCTTACAAGCGGAACTGAGCGAAGAGGTCAAGACAGGTGGACCTCACCGGCTCATTTCACCTCGAACACTTAACTAACTAATTGCTTCGATAAAAATGAGGTTACAAAGCGCGGCGAATCCTACCCGTGAATTCAGATGCTGTCAATTGGCCGAAATTATTCTCTGCGGTTCTCTGCGTATCTCAGCGTTCTCTGCGTTAAGTCGCAACTTTAACGCAGAGGGCGCAGAGATACGCAGAGAAGATCAAGCGCGGTGGCGTCTGAAACGCTGGGCCAGGTAAGATCGAGAGGCCGTAACCCAGGCTTTGATCGCTCCTCGACCGGCCCACTCAAAGGGATAGCCGGGTAAAGTAGCACCCAACACGAGCGCTACAAACGCCGCATAAAATGTGAACTTATAAGCCCGTGCAAAGCCCGAAAGGTTTTCTTCGCACGCCTGTCTCAGTTGAGGATTTGTTTCTTGCTGTTCGCAAAGTCCGAAGCTAGCTTCCTGATTCTGTAAGCCCCTTTGAAACTGCTTCACTTCCGGCGAAAGAGTGCTTCCCAAAATAGTCGCCAGTACTGCAACGCCGAGTGCCTGTACGACGAAGCGGGTCGAGTTAACCAGCGATGAACCACGCGGAACGTTTTCCTTTGGCAAAATACCAACCGCAGTCGTGTACGTCGGCTGCATTATCAGACTAATCGCAAGACCACGCAGCACCAGCAAAACAACGATATGGCTTATCGGAGTCGAACCTGAAAGCCCGGCGAACTGCCAGGTATTGATAAGCAGGATCGCGGCTCCCGATATAACCAACAAGCGCGGTCCTATTTTGTCGTAGATACCGCCAACGATCAGGTTAATCAGACCGGTGGTAGCAGCAATCGGCAACAAGATGAATCCTGTTTGCATTGCCGTTCGCCCGCGCAGTGACTGGAGATAAACCGGCATCAAAAACTCCGCGCCAAAGAGTGCAAAGACGGCGACGTAACCGACGAGATTCGCTCTGAGGAAGGTAGGATTTTTGAAGAGACTAAGTTCCAGCAGCCGGTCACGAGCGTACCTTATATCGTAGACCGCGAAGGCTGAGAGAGCGACTACAGCGACGCCTAAACAACTGAGTACCGGCACAGAAAGCCAACCGTAATGGTTAACGATCGAGGCGGCGTAAAGGACGCAGCCATAGCCGATAATGATCGTAATCAAACTAATCGGATTGAACGTGATTGAGCGTTTTGGTTCTGTCGCACGAAGAACCCTGATGGCGAGAACAATGCCGATTAAACCAATCGGAATATTGATGAAGAAGATCCACCGCCAGAGGTTGGTGTCCGCGAGCAGTCCGCCGATTATCGGGCCGATAGTCGGAGCGGCTACCATGATCGAGCCATAAATGCCGAACGCGCGCCCCTGTTCCTCGTCTTCAAATGTGGTGAAAAGCATGACGGTGCTCAAAGGCAGCGCGATCCCTCCGCCAATTCCCTGAAGCGCACGCGCACCGACGAGCAACCAAAAACTCGGAGCGAGTCCGGACATTAACGATCCGAGGATGAAGATACACAGCCCCATGATGTAAACGCGCTTGAGTTGAAAACGGTCGGCGAGAATTCCGGCAAGCGGTGTGGTAATACCTAAGGCGAGTACATAGATGCTGATGATCCACTGCGCTTCATCGATTCCTACATCAAACTCGCGGCGCAATGTCTGGAATGCGACATTGACGACAGTGGAATCAAGCACGACCATCGAGATACCGAAGATGATCGTGATCATTACTCTCCACTTGTAGGCTAGGTGATGAGGCACAACCAACTCACGACAATTACCATTCCCAACCTCAGCTTGAAGTAATTCCGTGGGCATCCGGATTGCGAAGGGGAACAATGCACCAGTCAAAAAAGGGCGCGAAGCGCACTTCATGCACCGGAAAGAAACATGAGTGTATGCGTTAATCGCGTACGAACGTTCAAGGGAGGAGATCGATGATTAGAAAATTGAAGTCAGGTAAGTATCGACTCTACTCGCGCAAGGTGGATGCAAAAACCGGCAAGCGCAAAAATCTGGGGACATTCGACACTCGTGCAGCGGCGGAAAAGCACGAGCGTGCAGTTCAGTTCTTCAAACACGGAGGATAATTATTTTCTGCTGGCGGCGGCTACGCTACTGGTCGGATCTGCTCCTTCCCAACGCACATCAGCGGTTGGACCGTAGATTGACGGCACGGACTTATCCAGCATTCGCAAATACACTCCGAGTTGGGCGCGATGATGCGCGGTGTGCAAAACGCGCCGCCAGAAGATCCAGATTCTTTCGCGCTCCACGTCGAAGAAAGGAACGACTTCAAGCCACCAGTCTTCAGTCTGCTCGGCCAGGAAATACAAACGTTTGCGCGAGAGCTCAACCATGCGCGCGGCCAACGTCTCAGGAGTGCGGTCCGGCGGCAGTACTTCGTTCGCCGGTACTTCCGGTAAGCCTAAAAACTCGCCAAAGAACCGTCGCTCAGACAGCAGCTCATGCTCGATGATTTGTCCAACCGTACTGGAACGTGGATGTGGTTTGAAAGAGAGATCCTCCGCGCTGAATTCACGCCAGACGGAGTTGAGCTTGTTCACTTCACTCGCATAAGTCTTCACGAGGTGTTGAAAAATGCGATTCGAAGCAAGCGGAACGTCAGCATCCTTGATCGCAATGTCTTCATATTCCATCTTCAAACCTCTTCTTCTCTGCGCAACCTCTGCGTCCTCTGCGTCTCTGCGGTTAACTAAAGTCTTCACCACAGAGGCGCAGAGGACGCAGAGGCTACGCAGAAAAAGCGTTAGAACGTAAAGATTGCCGCAAATTCCGAACGAATGTTGTGCGTGGTGTAACTCGGGATGCCACGGAAGAGCGGCAGCAGGCCCACGCGAGAATCCGCGCGGGTGCGGTAGTAACCCTCCTCGTAGGCAAACGTCACCCACTGGTTCCACTTGTATTGGATATTGCCGGAGAAGAGATCACTGCGCCCGCCGCGCAGGCCAAACCGTCGCGCGTCACGCGCCTTCGCCTGATCGAAACCGTAGTAAAGGAACGCAGTCCAACCAGCATTGCGTCCCTTCGGATCCGCATCGAAGACTCGCGATAACGGAAAGCCGAGTTGAATGAAGCCACCCTGCGCGCGCACGGGTCTCTGTGGCGCCACGACTGCAATACCATTGTCGAGTCCGAAGACAACCGCCGAGGCGCCATCGATCGAAGTCGCGGTTGCAGTGCTTGTCAGTCCCGCAGTGTCATTGAAGTTCGAGAGTAATTGTCCGGCGAGGAAGAAACGCAGATCGGAACCGCCATAATACTTCCCAACGACGGTAATGAAATGCGTCGGCAGTTGAAACTCAGCCGAGTAGCCATCGCTGTCGCTGCTGACTTCAGCGCCATTCGGAAACGCCGCTCTGAATCCAACCGGCACGCCTGCAGCAGTAACGATCGCAGTGCGCTGCTGATGTTCGAAGCTGAAGATCAGTTGCGCCGGAGCCACGCTCGCTGCTTTATCGAGTTGCCATTGAAGCACGGCGCGACCCTGAACGCCGGGCTGCTGTGAATCCACGCCCTGTCTTTCACCAAACGCTAACTGATTAGCGACGTCGCTCGGCAGGTTTCCGAAAGCCGGCAACACGATCGCGACCTCCGGCTCAAACTGGACATTGCGCGAGCCGCCGAATTTGTGATTGA
>Ga0105247_10001512_pt1 | contig 16636 bp, 13 predicted proteins | sample KBSS24metaG_FD_81519 | JGI IMG/M metagenome (GOLD analysis project Ga0105247, IMG submission 81519) | Switchgrass rhizosphere microbial communities from Kellogg Biological Station, Michigan, USA - KBS S2-4 metaG | ecosystem: Host-associated > Plants > Roots > Rhizosphere > Soil | place...
AAGCGGCAGAAATCCGCCCGATAAGCGCAGGAGTCGGGCGAATCTGTTAGTCAGCGAATCGCCATCGCCGAAGATCACGGATGGCCTGAAAATGGTCCATCCCAGGGGTGCAGCGCTGGCGCGGACTCGCGCTTCCGCCTCTCCCTTAGTCCGTAGGTATTTGCTGGGAGCAGCTTTGGCGTCGGCGCCCACAGAGCTCATGTGGAGTAATCGCTTCACGCCAGCGGTGCGGGCGGCAGCGACGACCTTTCCTGCCAGGTCCACGTGCACCGACTTGAATGTTGCGCGCCCGTGCTGGTTCAGAATCCCGATGAGGTTTACAACGACGTCCACGCCACTGAAAAGTCGCGCGAGGATGCGGGGATCGTGTACATCCGCCCTGATCAGGCGGACCGTGTCCAACACCCTCAGCGGGTCGTTGTTGCCCATCGTACGCGTGGGAACCCGGACCCAATGGCCGTCTCTCGCCAGGCGAGTGACCAGTTCCGTGCCTACGAAACCGGTCCCGCCGAGGACGCATACGGTGAGTTCAGGATGGTGCGTTTCCAAGAGTCGTTCGCACCTCCTGACCAGGTCACCGCAGGGGGATCAGAACGATTGCGTTGGCGCGCCGAACCTCAAGCACCAGAACCGCCGCGGTCTTTGCACGCTCCCTGAGCTGCTGCACCGTGCCCACCTTGCCGCGATTCGCGCCGATGATGACATCGTTGTTGCGCAAGCCAACCTGTGCGGCCGCACTTCCCGGCTCGACGCCTTTGACCAGTGCACCGCCGCCATCGGGAGCGTCGACGAGCGTTGCACCTTCAAAGGCTTTATGAATTCCCTCGGGTGTTGCCGTGCTGGCTTGCGGCGTCGATGAGTCCGCAATGACCGCCGTTACACGTAACGGCTTGCCTTCGCGAAGTAACCCGATCTCGACCTTGTCCCCGACGCGCATCAACCCGATCGCATTGCGCAACTCGCCGTTCGACTTGACCGGTTGACCATTCACCGAAGTGATGACGTCGCCCGTGTGAATTCCGGCCTTTTCGGCAGGCGAGCCATCAACGACCTGCGACACCAGGGCGCCTTGCGCATTGGCGAGGCCAAGCGACTGAGCAATATCGGGCGTCACCGTGTACATGCTGACACCGAGCAGGCCGCGCTTCACGGAGCCGTACTTGATCAACTGGTCCATGACGCTGTGGGCCATATTGACCGGGATGGCAAACCCGATGCCGATGTTGCCGCCGCTGCGGGACAGGATCGCGGTGTTGATGCCGATCAGCTCGCCCCGCAGGTTGACGAGCGCACCGCCAGAGTTGCCAGGATTGATGGAGGCATCGGTCTGAATGAAGTCCTCGTAGCCATCCGGATTGATTCCCGAGCGGGACAATCCACTGATGATTCCCGAGGTCACGGTGTGCTGCAGGCCAAACGGATTGCCGATGGCCACCACGAAATCCCCCACCTCGACCTTGGCCGAATCGCCGAGCGAGATCTGGGTGAGAGTCTCGGTCTTGACCTTGAGCACGGCCACATCGGAGGGCTCATCACTTCCCACGATGTCAGCCTTGAGATCGCGACCGTCCTGCAGCGTTACGGTGATCTCACTGGCGTTTTCGACCACATGAGCATTGGTGACGATGTAGCCGGCCTTCGCATCGAAAATGACACCGGAGCCGGCGCTCTGGAAGGGACGCTCGCGGGGACCTGAATCCTGCGGAACATCAAAGAAGCGCCGGAAGAAAGGATCGTCCAACAAAGGGTTCTGCGGCCCCTTCTCATGGATGGTGCCGCGGGTCGCGATGTTCACGATGGCCGGTGAGACCTTCTTGATCATCGGCGAAAGCGAGGGAACGGGAGTGTCGCCGATTGCCGAAGGCATGGCGGCATGAGCGCTCGGAGCGACCGCAGCGAGGACGAGCCAGGCCGTCAAGGCCAGTGGGATGGGTTTCATGCTTCGATCATACCTGCGGGGGCACAGGGCGTCTGTGCCCCCGCCAAGGTATATCTTTAGCCTCGTTAGCCCTTCGGCCAACCGTCCCGGGGGTCGTGCAAAGCGCGACCCCCGGGGAGTAGCGGCGCTGCGCGCCGGTAAGAACGAGACCCTTTAACTGTCGATCGAAATACGGCGCGGCTGCACGGCCGGCGTCTTCGGAATCGTCACTTCCAGCACACCGTTGGTCTGCTTGGCTTTGATCGACTCGGTGTTGGCACCCTCAGGCAGCGTAAAGCGGCGAAGGAAGGTACCCGCCACACGCTCGACGCGCTCATAACCAGTGTCGGTCTCGCGCTTCTCCGCGCGACGCTCGCCACGGACGGTCAACACGCCGTTTTCTGCAGTGATGTCGATGTCCTTGGGATCAACGCCCGGCACATCGGCCAGCACAATAAAGCGATCTTTCTCCTCGTGAATGTCGACACGCGGAACCCAGGCAACACTGGGCGAGCTGGACGCTTCAGGTGAGCTCAATGTTTCATTGAAAAACTGATCGAGCGACTGGTGCAGACGGTTGACGACAGCCCAGGGCTCGTAACGAACGATAGCCATTTTTAGGTCTCCACAAAGGTAAGTGCGTTGATGGTTGACGAACGATCTGTGGCCGCGCCGAAACCTTTCAAGGGGTGCTGTGGATCAGTCTGTGCACAACCCTGTGGGTATCCTGGGCACACAATATCTAGGGGTCGGAGGTTGGGCAGACTGTATAGGCCGCAGCGCAAAAATTACGGGACTGTTACTGCGGAAAACGCCCTAAATGACTGATTTATTAGGCCTGAATCGGTATTACAGAATACGGCCATAAGCCTTGACGACCGTGGGTACCGTGATTAGTCTTTTGACCCCGACACAAGATCTTGTGTTTGCCCAGCGCAACCCAAGATTAACGATCGGGGGAGGTTCAGGGGGTCTGGCTCAACGCTATCCAGGCACCCGCGGCTCGCTTTTCGAAGGAGTCCGTGGCTGACCAGGCACCTGAGATCCGTTACACAGGCGTAAAACATATTGGAGCGCCACGGATTCATGAATACCGTCGTGAAGATCGAACCCAAGGACATCGATGCCATCTCGTTCCAGGAGGCATCACTCGACATCTGGGACAAGAAATACCGCCTCACCGCCAAAGACGGCTCGCCCATCGACAAGACGATGGACGATACGTACAAACGCGTTGCGCGTGCGCTTGCGGACGTTGAGCTACCCGATGTCCGCGAACAGTGGTACGAGCATTTTCTCTGGGCGCTGCGTCGCGGGGCCATTCCTGCTGGCCGCGTCACGTCGAACGCCGGAGCCTTGGCGCACAAGCCCGCTACCTCGACGATCAATTGCACCGTGTCGGGCACCATCCGTGACTCGATGGACGACATCCTCGGGAAGGTCCACGAGGCCGGACTCACGCTGAAGAGCGGATGCGGTATCGGCTATGAGTTTTCGACTTTGCGGCCACGGGGCGCTTATGTCTCCGGCGCGGGTGCATACACGTCCGGTCCACTGTCGTTCATGGATATCTACGACAAGATGTGCTTCACCGTGTCTTCCGCCGGTGGCCGGCGTGGAGCGCAGATGGGCACATTCGACGTCGGACATCCCGATGCGATGGAGTTCGTTCGCGCGAAGCGCGAGAACGGCCGGCTGCGGCAGTTCAATCTCTCGCTGCTGATCACCGACGACTTCATGCAGGCCGTGCGTGAGGATCGTGAGTGGAAGGTCGCATTCCCGCTGTCACGCAAAGAGTACGAGACAGATCGACCTGATCTCACCGATACCAACAAGTTTCTGTGGCGCGAGTGGCCGGTCCACGATAACTACGTCGTGAACGATGAAGGCCTCGTTGCTTGCAAGGTCTATAAGACGCTTCCCGCGCGTCGTATGTGGGACGTGATCATGTCCTCCACGTACGACTTCGCTGAGCCGGGGTTTATCCTCATTGATCGCGTCAATGAGATGAACAACAACTGGTGGTGCGAGAATATCCGCGCTACTAACCCGTGCGTTACTGCGGATACCCGTCTCGCAACGCAGTTCGGCATGGTGCGCATAGGCGACTTGTACGACGCGCGAGTTGATATTCAGGCCACTGTGGATAGCCGCGCGCTGGGTGAAGACAAGGGTGTCACGGTCCGCCCGGCCGTGCCGGCCTTCATGACTGCTCCATCCGCCGACGTGTATCGGGTAGTGACCGAGGCTGGTTATGAAATCAAGGCCACCGAGTGGCACGATTTCTACACGACGCGCGGCAAAATCAAGCTGAAGGATCTGAAGCCGGGCGATGAGCTGCTGATCCAGTCGGGCAAGGGACAATTTGGCGGCTGTGGTAGCTCAGAACTCGGCACGCTTCTGGGACTCCTGACTGGCGACGGTCATTTCACCAACCGCGGCAAGGACCAGAATGCAGCGGTCGTGAACCTGTGGGGCGAGGACCGCGACTACGCCCAAGAGGTAGTCACCTACATAAATTCGCTGATCGCCGGCTTCGCTGAGAGGCCGCGCCAGTACCGCGTAAGCGCGGTGGCGGTGCCGGAACGCAATCTGGTCATGATCCGCTCGGTCATTCTCGCGCGTGTGTTGGAGCATTACGGATTCACCGCGAAAGCGAAGCTGCAGGTGCCGGAAATTGTCTGGCGCGGCAACGAGGAATGCGTCAAAGGGTACTTGCGCGGTCTGTTCCAGAGCGACGGAACGGTCAATGCTTCCGGTGACAATGGTACGAGTTGTTCAGTGCGTCTCGCCTCGAGCGTACCCTCACTGCTCAAGGACGTGCAGATGTTGCTTGCTAACTTCGGTGTGTTTTCGCGAGTGGCGAAGCGTCGCGAGGCCGGCGAACGACTGCTGCCGGATGGTAATGGTGGTACGAAGCTTTATTCCTGCAAGGCTGATTACGAATTGATCATTGATGGTGAATCGCGCGAGCGTTTCATGTCAGAGATCGGGTTTATCACGGATAGCAAGAACGAGAAATATCGTCGTTGGTTTGAGGGCAGGGCTTGCGTCAAGACCCAGCGGTTTACGAGCCGCATCGCAGAAATTGCGTATGTTGGTAAGGAGGCGGTGTTTGATACGACACAGGCGGATCACAACACAGTCATCTTCAACGGTCTGGTGACAGGGCAGTGTGGCGAACAGCCATTGCCGCCATACGGATCCTGCCTGTTAGGCTCCGTGAACCTGACGCGCTTCGTGAAGCATCCCTTCAGCGAGTTCGCCGAATTCGACTGGACCGAGTATCGCGAAGTCGTCAAAGCGTTTACCCGGATGTTGGATAACGTGGTTGAGGTCAACGGCCTGCCGCTGGAGCAGCAGCGCGGAGAGATCCTGCGCAAGCGCCGGCACGGCATGGGCTTCCTCGGTCTCGGTAGCACGCTGACACTGTTGGGAATGAAGTACGGCTCACCTGAATCAGTGAAGTTCACTGAGGATGTCTCGCGCGAGATGGCCGTAGCGGGCTGGGAAGCGGGCCTGGAACTAGCTCGCGAGAAAGGTCCTGCGCCGATCATGAACGAAGAGTTCGTGGTCACGAAGGAAATGCTGCGCAAGCGGCCTGAGATGGTGAAAGATGGGTGGAAGGTCGGCGCGAAGATCGCCGGTCGGCTGCTGCATGCCAAGTACAGTCGCTACATGCAGCGCGTGGCGGAAGTTGCACCTCAGCTCGTACACGAGCTGGCAGAAGTTGGTGCGCGCTTTACTCACCACACGTCGATCGCCCCAACCGGTACGATTTCGCTATCGCTGGCGAATAACGCCTCGAACGGCATCGAGCCGACGTTCGCACACTATTACTTCCGCAATGTGATCCGCGAGGGCAAGAAGTCGAAGGAGAAAGTCGATGTCTTCTCATTCGAGCTGCTGGCCTACCGTCAGATCGTGAATGCCAAGGCGACACCCGGCTCGACCAATGCAGCCGAAAAGCTGCCCGACTACTTCACGAGCGCTGACGATGTCAATCCCAAGCAGCACGTGGAGATCCAGGCTGCGGCCCAGAAATGGATTGACTCGTCGATCTCCAAGACCGCAAACGTGCCGACCGACTACAAGTACGAGAACTTCAAGGACATCTATCTTTACGCCCACGAGAAGGGCCTGAAGGGGTGCACGACCTTTCGCTTCAATCCAGAGGCGTTCCAAGGTGTGCTCGTGAAGGAAGAAGACCTCAAGAACACCACGTACGTATTCACGCTGGAGGATGGCACCGAGGTCGAGGTGAGAGGCGACGAGGAGATCGAGTACGACGGCGAGAAGCACACGGCAGCCAATCTTTACGATGCCATCAAGGAGGGGTTCTACGGACGCTACTGAGCGCCCGCAGATAACACGCCATGAAAATCGACAAGCGAATCGTCAAGTACCGCGTGCGCAAGCCGGACGACAAGCCCGCGGACGCAAAGACGTCTGCCGTTGCGAACGATCCGGACGTCTTCCGCGACAAAAACGGCAAGACCGCCAAAGTCATCCGGATGCACGAGAAACTCGAGCGTCCGGAAGTCCTGATCGGATCAACGTACAAGATCAAGACGCCAGTCTCTGATCACGCTATGTACGTGACCATTAACGACATCGTCCTGAACGAAGGCACCGAGTACGAGCAGCGCCGTCCCTTCGAGGTCTTCATCAATTCGAAGAACCTCGATCATTTCCAATGGATCGTTGCGCTGACCCGCATCATCTCCGCCGTGTTCAGGAAGGGTGGCGATAGCACCTTCCTGGTTGAGGAGCTGAAGGCGGTGTTTGATCCCCGCGGCGGTTATTGGCAGCCCGGCGGCAAATTCATGCCTTCGATCATTGCGGAGCTCGGTTACGTCATTGAGAAGCACCTGCAGTCCATCGGCCTCATGCGCAAGCCGACGCTCGATGAACACCAGAAGAAACTCGTCGACGAAAAGCGCGCCGAGTTTGAAGCGCGTGGCAAGCAAACCGACGCGTTTTCGAAGTCTCACTTTCCAGAAGGCGCACAGCTGTGCGCCAAATGCTCCACCGCCGCTGTAGTTATGATGGACGGCTGCATGACCTGCCTGAGTTGCGGCGACTCGAAGTGCGGGTAGCGGTCGGGTGAACTTGTGGGGTTCCCTCTTGTGGGGACCCCATAAGTTACGACTTCGGCGTCATAAGTCACGACTATCGGCCCATAAAGCGCGACCAGCTTTTTCGGAAGTCTGAAGAACACAAAGAATCGCCCCGCTTTGAGCGAGGCGTTCATTCTCCTATCCGTTGGACGAGACCGACCGCGCATTTTCGCGACGTACCGCTACCCAAGCCCGTGCAGGTACGGCACCCTGTTCGCAAGTTAATCAGGGAGGACAGTCTTCCGATGGGTCTCCTCAGCAAGCTCTTTCCTAAGAAATCGTCGGCAGGCAGTTCGAAGCCAACAAAAGGCGAGGATGTTGTAGCTCTGATTACGGCGTACGGCGGTGTACTTCAGGCGCACTCGGCGGCAGGGAGCGTGGTTTCTGATGTGGACAGACTTCCAGCGTCGAAGGACACGATGCGCGCTGCCATCCTTACCGTCATTCATGCCACAGATGACGAAACGCTCCGTGAGCAGTTAGAAGGAGCATACGTAATGTTGGCGGAGTTTCAACCGGGTGTCGGTTCGAGGGTTGTCAAGATTGACACCGATATTGGAGCTACGGCCGATATCAAGGAATCTGCCTTGCGGGTAGCTGCTCAGGCCGAGGAGTTTTCGCGCTGGAACGCCCAAATAGCACTCGAGGCACAGCGCTTGCTCCAGGATGTGCAGGAATTTCGAGCGAAGCGGGCAAGTAAGACGGCGCTCGCTTAGCGCAGCTTGTTAGCTAACTACGCCTTCTTGGTTCCTACGATCGAGGGCGGCCAAGTGCTCTGGTTCCTCGTACCGCCCATATATGGCTAAAAATGAGCCCCGCGGGTGATATCGGCCATCGGCGCCTCGAAATGAACCCTGGATGTGATATCTGCCGTCTGTCCCGAGGAAGGAGCCGGCAAGGTGATACCTTCCGTCTTGTCCAAGAAAACTCCCGTGCGGGTGATACCTCCCATCAAGCCCGAGGAAGGAACCCAGCTCGTGATAGTGACCATCCTGGCCAAGGAACGATCCGCGCGGATGATATTTTCCATCTAACCCAACAAATTGTCCTCGGGGATGATAGCCGCCGTCCAAACCAACAAATTGGCCGCGACGGTGATATCGCCCGTCCGTGCCGAGGAAGGAACCCGCAGGGTGATACTGACCGTCGCTGCCCAGAAAAGATCCCTGCGGATGGTATTTCCCGTCGGTGCCAAGAAAGGAGCCAGCGGAGTTGTATCGACCGTCGATTCCAAGAAATTTAGTTGTCATGTTGCTTCGTACCGGTTATCTGCGGCTAGGTTGCCGGCTCAGAGCTTGCCGATAAGCGGCAAAGACTTCCGAGTACACGCATCCATGGCCAGATGAACGAGATAAGCCGCGCCAGCGACCAAGAGAGCGCCGCGTAGCAATCGCTTGGGATCGGTGTCGGGTTCCCATTCGTAGAGTTGGTAAAGGCCAACTCCCAAGCCAAATGCAAACACAACGCCATGAAAGAATTGCCGGTGGTTAGGATGCAGAGCCGGCTCAAGCAAGTCGGGCAATGTACCGCAACTGGCCGCGGCCCCTGCAGCAACAACAGGATGTTTGACCCAGTGGTCTCCCTCTTTCCAATCAGCCGCGGCAACGCCGCCTATACAGGCGGCTGCCATTAGGCGGTGATCAAATGCATTTGCCATTACGGACAGCCTCAGGCCAAGGTAGACAAATCCTACATTCCAGATACAATTTGTCAACCAGAGGATATCAATACACAGAAAATACATGATTGGTCAAAGACTTAGACTTGCACGTGTGGCGGCCGGACTCTCCCTTCGTGACCTAGAGGCGAAACTGGAGAGCCGGGTAACGGCTCAGGCGCTCAGCAAATACGAGCGAGACGAAATGATGCCCAGCTCGCCAGTGCTGATCGGCCTCGCTCGGGCGCTCGACGTCAGCGAGGAATATCTCCTTGGGGAACAGGACCTAGCTCTTGACGGCGTCGAGTTCCGAAAGAAAGCCGATATGAGCGCGAGGGAAGAAGCTCAGGTCGAAGCTCGCGTCCTCCAGCTCTTAGAGCGTTATCTCACGGTTGAGGAGGCTCTTAACCTACCGATCGAATGGGACGAGCCGCGGGGCGCACCGTATCCCGTCAATAGCGTTGGTGAAGCCGAACGCGCAGCCTTCATGCTGCGAGAGCATTGGGGGCTCGGCTTGGACCCGATTCCGAACTTTGTCGAGTTGCTCGAGGGGAGGGGCATCAAGGTACTGTCGATTGACGCGGAAAAGGTGGATGGCCTCACGGCACGGGTGAGGCGAAAGACAGGGACTTCGCTGCCGGTCATCGTAATTAATCAGGGAGATTGGTCGGAGCGCAAGCGGTTCAACCTCGCGCATGAGCTGGGTCATCTCGTCTTGGACGTTGACGCTTCTATCGACTGCGAGAAAGCAGCGCACCGTTTCGCTGGTGCGTTCCTCATGCCAGCCGAAACTATGTGGAATGAGGTGGGTAAGCATCGGACGCATATTAGCCTGTTAGAGCTGCTGCGACTGAAAGAGATCTTGGGAGCCAGTTGTCAGGCCATTACGTACCGCTGCAAGGACCTGGGAGTTATTGCACAACCGCTCTATGAGGACCTGTTTAACCTTTTCAAAGAAAAAGGCTGGCGGACCAAGCCGTATGAAGAGGCGGGTGCACTGTCGCCAGCAAAGGAATCCCCAAGGCGGCTGGAAAGGCTGTGCTATCGAGCCCTTGCAGAAGGCGCCATTTCCGAAGCAAAAACAGCCGAATTGCTCGGTATCTCTGCCCGCGAGTTGAACCGCCGTCTCGATGAGCCGGAGACTGCAGGCACGTCTCACTAGCTCAGTGTGCTATCGGTAGATCGATACCTTATGAATGTCCTGGTCTCGGACACGTCGATCATCATCGACTTGGAGCGTTCCTCGCTCTTGCGCGAGGCCTTCGCGCTGCCGGTTCAGTTTGTGGTGCCCGATCTGCTCTATGAACGTGAGTTGCGCGACCATGGCGGACCTGGTCTCATCGACCTCGGTCTCCGCGTGGAATCGTTAGAAGAGGCCGATGTTCAACGGGCTCAACATTACAGGCTGGCCAACTCACGGTTGGCACTCCCCGACACGTTCGCGCTTGCACTGGCGCGAAGCCGGAGTTGGATTCTTCTCACCGGAGACGGTCTACTGCGTTCGCTGGCCCTGGCTGAGAATGTAGAGTGCCACGGGGTATTGTGGTTGATCGATCGCATGCATGCTAAGTGCATTGCTACTGCCGCAACACTTCATGCTGGCCTTCAAAGCCTGGCAGGTCATCCTCGATGCAGGCTGCCACACGCCGAGATTGCCGTGCGCCTGGAGGCGCTTGCCAATCAGATCCGTTTGGACAATGTCGCTGCTAGTGCGCCGGTTGTGAACCCGCCAGAGCCCGAACCGAACAACGGTAAGTAGGCCTACGGGCGTTTACGTCGCTACGTACGGGTACATCGCAAGATTTCAATCGGATGACGCCGAGAGAACATCCGGCCGGTGTCCGCATCAATGATGTGGCGGCACTTGTCCCGCAGCCGCGTTCAAATCGCAGATAACATCTGACACCGCTCTTGAGATGGGCGGGCCACTCGGTTTGATATTTGTGACCAATCCCAAAACCTTATGCGCGTAGCTCCGCACGGGTTAGTCCTAGCAATATGCACGCTGGCGCAATGAGCCAGTGTGCAATAGCGAGATCGCAGACGATGCCGAGCTCTTCTGCAGCTGCGTCATCGATGGCAGGGTCATTGGGCTCTCTCTAACGTCGCGCCATTTGTACGTTTCAGGTAGCCGTCGGCGCTCGCCCGTGGTACCGCCGCGCGAGTTTTGCAACTTGAGCGAAGTTTCTACGCGAGGAGACGGGTTATCCACCTGTGAGCCGCTATTTTTCTCGAATACACTGCGCGCCACCGATCCAATAGGCGGGGACAGCTATCGTGAATACCGTTCTGAATGCATGGCGCCGTGCACAACATGGGTGGCTCCCCAAATTACAACCTTATATTAGCTTTGCTTGTTCTCCGCCGAGAAGGTGATTCGGGAAGTTGCCGCGCGAGATTGGGAGGCTGGCAAACACATGGAAGAGCGAGAACGGCAAATTGGGCCAGCACGGATACTGTCATCGCGATTCCCTCCTATGTAATGAATGGGGTGCAGCCGGGCGAAGCTCCTCCAGCGGACCCGGCCTATCCGCTGTAGCCGCCGGCAGTGCGTGGTCGGCAGCGCTGCCGACAGGAGGCAAGAGCTGGTCAACCTTCCGAAGGTGGCGTGCGCCCGCCACGAAGCGTCGTGACAATTGGTCTGCTATCCTGCGACGGCACCATGATCTTTGCAGGGACTCCTATGCAAGAGGAATGCGATAACCGGCTCCGAACCGCAGGCTCCACGGTCATCAAAGTTCTTTTTTCCGGCCTGGTTATCTTTGGGCTCACCTATATTCCGGTCGCTCGCGCGGCCAATGCGCCGGTCACAATTACGCTCGACGTGGAGCACCCGAGCGCCGCAATTGGACCGGACTTCACGGGGCTGAGTTACGAGGTCGCGGCGACTTTGTCGGCCGACGGCCCGCGTTATTTCCGCGCGGACAACGCGCCGCTCGTCACGTTGTTTCACACCCTCGGGATCAAGAGCCTGCGCATCGGTGGCAACACGTCCGATCGGAACGTGCGCCGCTTGCCCGAGTTCGCGGACTTGGACAGCCTGTTTGGCTTTGCCAAAGCCGCGGATGTGAAAGTCATCTACTGCCTGCGGCTGTATGAGGGTGATCCGGCGCTCGATGCAGCGACCGCGAAGTACATATTGGATCACTATGCACCGCTAGTGGATTCGATTTCGATCGGCCAGGAGCCGAGCGCGTATCCAGTCCAAGCAGTGGATACGCGGCCGCCCCCGCTGGGGGTTCCCTCGCTGGCCGCTCGGTCGCCGAGCGAACGCATGGGTGCGGCGGTGGAGAAATTCCCTTACACGCGTTATCGGGACGAATGGAAGACCTTTGCCGAGAAAATCGTGGCGACCGCGCCCGACATCAAGTTCGCCGGCCCGGGCGTGCACAACAACGCGGATTGGACTCGGAGCTTCATCGATGATTTCGGCCGAGATCACCATGTCGCGTTGATCACCGGGCATCTCTATCCGGGTGGAGCGGCTGGCAAGTTACCTTCCGCGCAAGTTGGGCGCGACCGTATGCTCTCCGGTGAATTTTTCAAAGTGTACGAGAAATTGTACGACGCCTTTCTGCCTGCCTCGCACACGGTCGGCCTGCCTTATCGACTCGAAGAGGTGAACAGCTACTTCAATGGCGGTGCGCAGGACGCGAGCAACACCTTCGCTTCGGCACTGTGGGGTCTCGAATTTATGTATTGGTGGGCGGCCCACGAAGCGGCAGGGGTGAACTTTCACACCGGCGATCGCGTTTCGATGAACAACGACTACGAGGCGCCGCGCTATGCGACGTTTGTCACCGCGCCGGATGGCTTCGATATCCGTCCGCTCGCGTATGCATTCAAGGTCTTCGATCTCGGCGCCCATGGTCGAATCATCCCGCTCGCGCTAGAAAACACTACGCCGGTCAACCTCGCCGCGTTCGCTGCTTTGGCCGACGAAAACAACGTGTGCGTCACCATAATCAACAAAGAGCACGGTGACGGAGCGCGCGACGCTTCTGTGACGATCGCGCTGCCTAAAGGCGTCAAGTGGAAACAGGGGAAAGAGATTTCATTACAGGTGCCCCACGGAGATGTTGCCGCGACGACGGGTATCACGCTTGGCGGGACCGCCATTGAGAAGGACGGCACTTGGAAGGGAGGGTGGCAGTCGTTGCGTGTTCACCGCCGTCGTGGGAAGTTACAGCTCAACGTTCCCGCGGCGAGCGCGGTCGTTGTTCGATTCAGCAATTGAGGCGTGAGGTACAGTCGCAGACGCGGCGGTATCTTTCGTCCCGCAGGGTTAAGTTCGACGTCGTTGATGAAGCAGAGGTGGGGTCAGGACATCACTTGCCAGCCGTAGCCGCGACTGGATGGGTTGCCAGCCTCGACTGCGCTGCGGCTCGTCCAATAGACTGAACGAATCCGCTGTCGAGAACCAGTGCGGAACGATCAGTCGAGGCCCAGCAACATGTCGTCCTACCAGAGTCGTTACCAGCAGCGGCGCCAAACAGTCATCACCGGCAAGGTCGAGGATGTAGAGCGCTACGATCGATACTACGACATCGCGTACGAGGCGTTGCGGGACGGTCGATTCCCACACCTGACCGTGCCGGCGGGAAGACTCGTGGTGCGAGTGATGGGCGGGGCGTACGATCCGCGCCAGATTCCCCCCGGTAGCTCCACCAATGGGGGCAATCGGTTCAGCGGTCCGCGTCTCGATGGGCGGCCAGGGCAAGGCGCGCTGTACGTTGGGACAATTGCAGGCGTGCTGCGTGAGCATGCACATTATGCGCTTCTTGGCGCGTCGCCCTCGCCGCTGGGGAGCGCCAAGCCCTCACTTTGGAAGCCCGGAGCCGCGGACCAGACGAAGACCTTCATGCAGGACCTCCGGGCCGGAGGACTGCCGCCAAAAGCCGGGACAAAGTACTACTTGTTCAGGATGGTCAGGGCGCTGCGTTTTGCCGACCTGCGGATCACGGCCCTTGCGCCGCTTTTCACTCAATTGCGCGCCAACGGCAGCGGATCACGGTATGGGATCGTTGACTGGTCACCAGTGGAATTGCAGATTTCGGCGGCAAGTGCGTCGCAGGACTACAGCGCCGCGCGCGGCATGGCAGACGCGGTGTTTGATCTCAGACAGACTACTGGCGATGCGGGAGTGTGCGCGTTCTCTTCGCGAGCCGATCGTGATAGCGGTCTCGTGATGGAGTCGGTTGGCGATCCAACGGGCGGATTGACCTTCGCGATCTTTGGTCCGGATTTGACCACTGTCTCTGCACTCGAGCCTGTACCGCCGGACCCGAAGAACAAATCGAAGCTCGGGTTCGACACTTTCGCCGCGCTGTGTGCGGCGATCAAATAACACCCGCTGTACTGCGCCGTGGGATTTTAAGCCGTGCTGACGGTTGCCACCGTTTTCAAATTGGCGAATTCGCGTTCACCGAGCTGAACGATGGGAAGGCGCTGCTGCAATCGACGGCATTGCTGCTAGAGGCAGTGCCAGTTGCCGACCCGGACACGGTGACGCTCAGACCTGTAGTCTGCACTGGGAAACTTGTCGAGCCGCTGCCAATGATAAAGGTCGCGTAGTTGGGCGAGCCAGTGAAACTGGCTTTGCTCGAGCTACCCCAGGCAGGCGCGTTGTCAAAGTAGACGTTGTCCAACACCAGGTTGCTGAGCAGATTCGCGGTGCTGACGCCGTTGAGCACATTGTTCCAGTTGGTCGTGCCCGGGTACTTAGCGCCGGAGAGGCTCACCGCATGGATGTCGACGAACTGAATGTCGTGCAGGTTGGGCAGATAGTTCGTGGTGGAAGTGGCCGCACTGTAGAACGGATCCACGACGATCGGCTGCTTCTCGCGCCGAATGCAGACCTGGGCATACGTCGTCGATACTTCGCCGCCCGCGCCCTGATAGGTCTTCACCCGCAAACCCGCGCCATTGGAGCTGTCTTCGCCGTCGATCGACAGATCCCAGGCGTAAAGGCCGGTCACGCCGCCCTGCGTGCCGCTGCCTACCGACAAGCCGTGACCGTAGTAGAAGTGATTGTGCGCCACCAGCGTGTTGGTGCTCGAGCAATAACCGTTGGCCGAGTTAATGCAATTGCTGCGGTTGGATGCGGTGACCGCAACGTTGTCGTCCCCGACGTTGATGTAGGAATAGGCTATCGTCACGTTATTGCTGCCGCCGGGATCGATGCCGTCGGTGTTCTTGGCGTAGTCCGGTGTGTAGCAGGTGCCGGGGCTCGTTGCGGCCACAGTGTTGCTCGGTAAGACGGTGCAGGCATAGTTCGCTACGCTATAGGCGAGCGACGGCGTGAGGAGTTGAACAGCCCACGCGGTGAAGCCGTCGTACGAGTCTAACTTGACATGGAAGTGGGGCGAGTTGAGCAGAGCGATTCGCGACAGTGTGAAGTTGCTTCCACCTCGCGTGAGATCGAGCAGGGTAGGGCAGTTTTGCTTGTAACCCGACACCTTATTGAGCAGCGCGACGTCCCACCACGTCATGATGCCGGCCCGCGGGCCACCTGTCAGGGCGCTCCCGCCGCGGCCGTCAATCGTGCCTGCGCCAAAAACACCGCTGCCGTTTGAAGCCGCCACTACTGTAATGAATGCCATGCAGACACTGCCGGACGTGGTGGCAGAAGCGTTGCCGCATTCGTCACCACTGACCAGCCCGGCAGCGGTGAAGTCTGCTGGGTAGCGCGAGGCATACAGCGTCACGCCGGAATCCACCCACAGGCTCACGCCGTTCGGAAGCGTCAATGCGCCCGCGAGGAAGGCATCGTTGGAATCGGACGTGACGAGCTTGACGACCTGACCGCTAGGACAGGCGTTGAGCGCTGCCTGGATGCGCGCCGTGTCTGGATTGGAGTTTGTCGGGTCCGCGGCAATGGCTGTGGCATTGTCAATGGTCGGATCAGTAGGGGTTGGCGAGGCGAATGCCGATGACGCGAGAGTGGCGCTCAGTGTCGTGCAGACGGAGTCCGACGTGGGGAGTCCGGGATCTGCGGGTAGGAGTGCGTCCAGGGCCGCTAGTGAGCTCGATAGTGTCGCGTCGCTGACAGCTACACTGTAGACACCTCCGGATGCCAAAGATCTGGTTGAGACTCCACACACAAACATCAAAACGGCAGCAGTCAATACAGCCCATTGCGTTCTGGTACGCACTGCAATCTCCCTCTTCGTTCTCGTGTCGGCATCAGCGTAACGCGTCTAGCCGGAGTGCTCCAAATGCTTTCTTACGGCCTCAGGCCCGCGCGTGTGCGCGCCGTGGGTGGAACGGGCACGCAACTGGCGCGGGCCGCCGATCGCGCATCAGACCAAGGTCTCAGGGCGCGTCACGCTCACGCCCCCTGCCCCTGGGAGAACATATGCGGGCTCATCCTGGCGTTATATGTTGAACCGTGGGCGAATGAGCACCGAAGCTCTATTGGTCAAACTGCGCGGGCATGCGAGTGCGACGTTCGCGCGCCTGAAGACGTCGCGTTCGCACCTCCACTCGGATGTCCAAGCCGCGCTGGCACAGCCGACCAGCCGCCCCGCAATGGAGGCATTCATAGTTCGTTGTCTGACGAATCATCTTTGCACGACGCAGTCCAAAATGGCCTGGCTCGCAGTCACCCGGCTGGAGGGAATTCAACAGCCGTTCATAGGAAGCGGGAGATGGCCAATCTTCGAACAAGCGGTACGCGAACCATCCGTCCGGCGGTGGATCTATTTTTGTTACTCGCCCTGTCCACATTGTGGGGAGCTTCCTACACTTTCATCAGGGTTGGTGTTGAAACGATCCCACCCCTGACATTCATAGCCGCAAGAACCCTCATCGCCGGCTCGCTCCTCCTTGCGTGGATGTACGCCCGTGGGATTGCGTTACCCCGTGACTTCGGGATCTGGCGTCGATTTTTGGTCCAAGCCCTGCTGAACAGCGTCGCCCCCTTTACTCTGATCGCTTGGG
>Ga0105247_10001513_pt1 | contig 16622 bp, 13 predicted proteins | sample KBSS24metaG_FD_81519 | JGI IMG/M metagenome (GOLD analysis project Ga0105247, IMG submission 81519) | Switchgrass rhizosphere microbial communities from Kellogg Biological Station, Michigan, USA - KBS S2-4 metaG | ecosystem: Host-associated > Plants > Roots > Rhizosphere > Soil | place...
CAATGGAACAGTAGAACCGGTTACGATCTTAAAATTATCTCCATATTTAAAATCAGAATAAGTGAAATTGATAAACGAAGTTACATTTGTAACAAAGCTGTTTTCATTGTTTACTATTGCATATCTCAATGTCGCTTCAATGCCTTCATGATTTTGATCACCGCCATTTATCATATAGCTATATGCTGTAGTGGTAGCGTTCAATGGCACTGCTATCGCTGTCATTTTATCAGCGATCTTAAATGAGAATAAGGCTAACTGGTAGCTTAACCTGTCTTTTAACAACGAACCTTTTGAACCAATTTCAAATTGATCACCATGCTCGGATTTCAAATCATTATCTAATGCTCCTATCGTAGGGATAAAGAAATAAGAACTCACCGGCGCTTTATATCCTTTGCTGTACGATGCATATGCCGAAACTTCTTTGCTGAAAACCTTGTTAATAGCAAGATGCGGTGACCACATATTCTTGTAAGTTTTTTCAAAGTGACCCGGATATGTAGTCGTGATGGTCCTGAATCGGTCTTCCAAATTAATTTTTTGAGAACTATAACCAATACCCCCTGACACAGAAAAATCCTTCGATAAGCCTAATGTCCATTCCGTAAAAAATGAAACAGGCTGCGTTACAAAAGCTACATTGGATGTATTTGCACTGATCACCCAATAAGGACTGATTCCATAATTATAAGTACCAGGATTAGGATCGTTAGGATCAGCTTTCATACTGTACCCAACTGTTTGCGCATTCTGTCTTTGAATTTCCTTTCCAGTAATTCCATTTAATACAACTTTATCAGTTACTGGTATCTTCGCATCAAATGAAGTGCGAAATCCATAATTGACAGTGTTTTTATCGGTCCATCCACCAGCACTGCTTGCATCACTTCGGAAACCGGTGCCAAACACAGAAGTAGTATTGGTGAATCCTTTGGTAAAGTTGTAAGTGTGAGTTACTCCAGCCCTGTAAGTAATGACATGACTATGGCCATTTCTTTTTATGTAATCAGGATTGCCTGAATAATCTTTAGCAGCCCATTGTTGAACAGTAAGCTCGCCTAATCTTTCATCATAACTGTCAGTAAATCCAACATAAGTTGAAATGCTTTGCTTCTCATTTGGCTGACTCATCAGTACTACATTAGCAAAGTCTTTATGTGATGCATTATGAATGGAAAAACCATCTGATTTTTGTTTGCCATAGTTTAATAAAATACCGCTGCGTTCATTTCCCGATGCAAAACGAGTGGTGTATCGTTGCAAGCCATAATTTCCAAGCATGATCTCCTGGCTGATCGAAGTTGCTCCCTTTTCGGGTTTAATAGTTTGGAAACTGATCGCTCCGGAGATGGCTTGTCCATATAATGTTCCTGCCGGTCCCTTTAATAATTCCACATTCCCGAGCAAAGCGTAATCGATATCATCAAGTGTTGTTATTCCTTCTGCATCGGTAACAGGAATCCCATTGATATAAACTTTATATCCTTGTCCATCAAAATTGCTGTTAACGCCATTCGTTCCTCTTGCTCCATTACCATAGCCACGGATATTAAATTGTTGACCGCCTGAAACTGTTCTCCTGTTCATGATCACACCTGGCACACTGGTTTCAATAACATCCTGCAGAAAAATGCCTTGCCCTCTTTTTAATTCTACAGGGGTAAGCTTAGTAATAGACGCAGGCTGATGCAATAATGATTTATTCTGATTGGAAGTAGCCGTTATTTCCACATCATTCATGGTATGTCCGACCGGAACGAGATTAATCGTTATATTATCGTTACAGTTTTTTATGTTGAAGGGATAAGACTCATAGCCAACATAGGATATCGTCATTCTTTTCACTGCTCCGCAATCAACAGAAAACATTCCATCTTTATCTGTGATCGTTCCACCTTTTGCAGCAAATGTTATTGTGGCACCTGCCAACGGTATCTTAGTAACGGCATCCTGTACTTTTCCTCTAAGAAGTTTCTGCGCATTACAGTAAAAAGTAGTTGCTATAAAAGCAAATAGTAATAAAATACTTTTCATTTTACGAATAATTTGAATAAATAATTTGCCCCCATAATTATTATGTGAGCAATTGAAGAAATGATATGATCAGGAAATTCGTGGTGGAGGTGTCAGTACATCATAATAGCACGAAGAAATGGCTATTGAGCATAATGAAATCTTTACAGGCTTCAGAATATTTTTTATAAAAAGTTCAATAGTAACGGGAGAATTGGAGGTATTATCAAGAAGCTTTAATAATAAAGCAGTCCTGTTTTTCGAATTGTCTTCTTTATTTATTTTCTCATAATTTTTTATCAATTCAGTTTCTTTCTTGTCATTAAGGCATCGGATTATCAATTTGCCGTTTTGCGTTTTCTTTTCGATCACATCATACATTTCGCCATTTAATTCAAATTCATCATCCTCCTCCCACTCCAGCTTCTCTATATTTTTTTTATCATTTAATGAAAAAACAAGCAAATCAACTTCCTTGTTATCCGAATGAAGCAATGATCTTTTCATTTCGGCTTTTATTTCAGCTTGTCTTATGTAAAAAATTAAATGATAACCTGCAATATTGAACAAAAGGCAGGACAACAGCAATATGGAAAATAATTTCTTCAGCACAATTGGATAGCCGAAATTAAGAAATAAAGGGGTGTTTAAAGCCAATTCATGATCAGTTGGTTTTATAATTATTAATTTACAAGAGGAAGGCTAGTATAATAGTGCAAATACAACTGGCAGCAACAAAGGCAACTTAAATTTTCGTGCAACCTTTTACTTTATAAAGAGTTCTTGGTTATAAAAAGAAAAAATGATGAAATACGTAAAACTATTTGCTTTGTTCTTGATGATTGTTTTTTGCAGTTTCTGTAACGCACAAAACAAAACTGAACTTCCAACAGGCAATACAAGGTCCGAAACCAAAGATGTAATCACCTCCTACGGACCTAGCACATTGGTTCGTACCATCCGGCAAGATGGAAAGGGCAACATTTTGATTGCTTCATTTGGTGGTGTTTTTCGATACGATGGAAAATCTTTTACCAATCTTACAAGTAAAGTAGATTCGCCCAGCTTCTCCGATGTTCTGGAAGATCGACACGGAAATCTTTGGTTCACTTCTCTCGATTCAGGTGTTTATTATTACGATGGGAAATCCTTTCAGCATTTTACATCCATGGAGGGACTTCGCAGTAATCGTGTTTGGTGTGTTTATGAAGATAAAGCCGGAAATATTTGGTTCGGCACTGAAGGCGGAGCAAGCCGTTACGATGGGAAATCCTTTCGCAATTATGCGATTGAGACTTTTGAGGCAAACCCTAATGTCATTAATATTGTTCATTCTATTGTTGAAGACAAAACAGGGAAATTCTGGTTTGGCACAATGGGAGCTGCCAGCATTTTTGATGGAAAAACGTTTACCGTTTTAAAAAATAAAGACGGCAGCACCTTTCCCTCTGTCCTTTCGATAATTAAGGATAAAAAAGGCAATATCTGGCTCGGTTCAAGTACTGGCCTTTGGCGCTATGACGGTAATACATTTACCAATTTTCCACAATACAATGCTCGGCGTGTCTACGAAGATAAAAAAGGAAACATTTGGACTGTTGGGCTAACTCTTCCTCCTGGTGCAACGTGGTCACTTTGGCGTTATGATGCAAAGTCTTTGTTAGATAAAAAGCCAACCGTAATTGAGCTAAATACGCCAGTCGCTATGCCACCATATGGGATTTTAGAAGCAAATGATGGAAGTATTTGGTTTGGTGCAGTTGATGGAGTGTATCGTTATGATGGAAATACTATTACCGACTTTAAAGATAAAGCCGTTCAGAAATAGTGTGTATAGCAGACAATTTTAGTATGGAATCGTGTTCATATCGGATGATGTATTATTTTTCATCTAACAACAACAATAAACTTAGTAGGGTAAATGAAACAGTAGGAATAAGAATACCGCTACTTCACCAAAACTTGTAACATTATCCCTTCTCAATCTTTCTCTTCCTTGATTTATTAAAAATATTTCTTCCTTTATCGATGCCTGATCTTATTTTTTTTTGCTCCTCTTCAGGTAAATGAATAATGTCATAGCATTCTTTACTGCAGCAGCCTTCATATTTTTGTTTGCATTCATCGCATTGAATAAATAAAAGATGGCAGCCGCTATTTACACAATTTACATGTGTATCTGCCGGCTTCCCGCATTGATGGCAATGTGCAATAATATCTTCCGTGATCCTCTCTCCCAACCTGTCATCAAACACAAAATTTTTTCCAATGAATTTATTCGCCAGATCCTTTTGTTTTACTTCCTGCGCATAGTTTATAATGCCACCTTCCAGATGAAATACATTTTTAAAACCGTTGTGCAGCATAAAGGCACTTGCTTTTTCACAACGAATGCCCCCGGTACAGTACATGATGATGTTATTGTCTTTTTTGTCCTTCATCATATCAACTGCCATGGGTAATTGTTCCCGGAAAGTATCACTTGGTATTGGCAACGCATTTTCGAAGTGGCCAACTTCATATTCATAATGATTCCGCATATCGATCACTATAGTTTTAGCATCCTTCATCAATTCATTCATTTGTTCTGCATTTACATAGCGGCCCTTATTTCTCATATCGAAGCTTTCATCCGTAATTCCGTCAGCCACAATTTTATCTCTCAACTTTACTTTTAACACCCAAAAGCTTTTTCCGTTATCGTCAACGGCAATATTTAATCGAACGCCGTTTAATTCATCAATTGAATACAGGTAATTTTTAAAGGAATCAAAATTTGATTCAGGTACACTCAATTGCGCATTGATGCCTTCCCGGGCCACATAAATGCGTCCAAAAACTTTTAATTCATTTAAGTTTTTGTAGAAATTATCTCTGAACTGCTGAGGATCGCTGATGAAGAAGTAATGATAAAAAGAAAGGGTGATGCGTTTCTCCGTTTCCTCCAATAATTTTTGCTTCAGCTCTTTTTGAGAGATGCGATTGTATAATACTGCCATTTTGAAATTTTAAGGACACATGCCGGGTGAACAAAATTTCTTAACAGCGCAAAGATAAGGCAGAAGCAGGATGTCGAGGTCAGAATCCTCACACTTATAGCATCCGATTTCATACCTCCGACCTCAGACTTCAGATATCCTCAAAATCTATCTTCATAAGTCCGTTGTGTCTTTCCTATCCCGATACGAATAGCGTTTTTTCCTTTTTTTCCATCAATGGTTGAGCTTACAAAATCGATACGTATGCGTTTGAAAATATTTTCAAACCCTATTAAGTATTCCTGGTAATCGGTATTGTTTACATGAAAAGCATTTGCACCAGCCACAAGATGCCAATTCAATTTGCGGAACAAAGGAATTTTATTGGTTAGAAATCCGTTGAGGTGATATTCAATATGTCCGAGAACGTAAAACTTACTTAGGTTGCTATATTGGTAAATAGGGAGCACCTGGAAGCTATTCAGGTATTCTGTGGCAAAAGTTGAGATGTTTCCATTTAAATGTTGATAATCAGGTATCTGAACTTTAGTTGTATCAAAAAAACCGCCCATTCCAAAACGATAATTAAGCTGTCCACGAAGACGAAAATTAAATGAATGGGTCATTCCGAAACGCCATCTCGCATAATCAACATCACTGCCGAATATCTTATTAATGCCCTGTATATATTGTAAAGAAAATACCGGGTATTTCGATCCGATATTTATTTTTCGATCCGGCAACTCAATATAACGGGTATGTGGCTGCCATGTAAGACCTACCAAAACACTTAATGATTGATGCCGGCTTATATTATGATCAACAAGATCACTGGGATAATTTGGAGTAAACATACGATCCTTATGATTCCGCCATGTATAGTCAGTTGTATTTTCTAATGGTGTCCTGTCCTGGTATTGAATGGTAGCAAGCCATGTAAAACCGCTCCCAATACCACTTGTGTAGCTGCCCCGCACATACCAGGCTTCATATATTTTAATAAGATTTTTTTCACTGATCAGTGTTGCCAATGTGTTTGACCGGGCAGTTATCGGGCTTAAATTATTGAATTGAAAAATTCGCTTGCCAACTGATACTTTAAACGAACTGAGATATTTTGATCCAAAATGATATTCATAACCTATATGAGCAGTAAGATGTTTGTTTGAAAATCCATATCGAATGCTTGGATCTATAGCAATGCTGCGCCCACCAATCTTATCATCCAATCTTTTTGTCCATACAACACCGGTGCTGATCACAAAACCTTCGACAGTATTAAAACTTAACTGCTCCGTAAGGGGCTTTACCGTTAAAGTTGTTCGTTTGTTATCCTGGAAAAACGTTTGGCCAAATAACATAGCTCCCATTACCGTCACTTTATTTCGAACCTTATCCAATGAATCCATGTAATGAGGGTCTTTCTTTAACTGTTCAAGACTATCTTTTTTGTAATAATCGTTGATCTCTTCCGCCTGCAACGGGACAGGTCTTGCAGCTTCCCAATATTCATTTGATTTTTTATTGGAACTGTCGGTATATTTTAGAATAGTGTTATTGAAAACTTTTTTATCAAACTGCGGCGCTATATCAAAGTTGGAATAAATATTTACAAAGCTGCCATACGCATCAAATCCAAGAATTTTTATAGATGGATAAATAACCTGGCTGCTGATAGCCCATACATCTCTGCTTACCGGCATGTATAATTGTTCAAGCCGCAGTGAGTCGATCAGTTCCATTTGTGATTGTTTGGTAAGCCATAATTGCAGGGAATGAATACGCCATTCATCATCAACAATATCGATATAGCCGCTGAATAGGGGCTCATACTTACGTCGGGGAATAACTTTTATCTTATTAATATGCCGTCCATCCTCAATGAACTCACCTTCGAATTTGTAGCGGTAATAATTAATTGCATTATCGGAAATGGGAGAAATGAATCCTCTTGGATTTAAATTATTACCTATGAAAATATTATTGTCATAAAAGGAAAAGAATTGAGGAGCACTTAATCCATAACCATCGCTTTGTCCACTTACTTTTGATGAAATGACTTCTATCTTTTCCTTGTTAGGCTTATCAACAGAATAAAGAGAAATAGTTTCAGAGAGATAAAGCATTTTTTGCTTACTGGTATCGCCATCTTCAAAATCTATCTTTTGGCCAAATATCTTTTTAGGATAATCTCTTATCCTTAATTGCCCTTTTGTATAAACTTCGCATTTGAATTTATTGAACTGATCCTTGTAATAGGTTCGTTTTTTAATAGTTTGTCGTATTATTTCATAAGCCGGGTCTTCACCTTTTTGTATTACCACATTTGGCAATACCATTTCCTGCAATATCAAAGTAAAATTGATCTCTATATCCACATTGCCTACAGTAATTGTTTTTTCTTCTTTTTTATAACCCACATACTGGCACACAAGTGTGTACTGTCCCGGCTCAAGATGAAGAAAATATTTGCCTTCATTATTAGCGTTGGTACCTCTTGTAGTTCCTTTTATTGAAATGGATGCATAGGAAAGAGCCTTTCCATCCTTATCAGTAACAGTTCCCGATATTTTACCGGCATAACAAACCAAAACAAGATGGATGGAAAGAATGGTGAAGAGTATTCTCATATTACAGGTTCAGAGTAAATAAGGAGTGGATTAATAAGGAGTAGTATTAAATTTTTGAAGAACGCAAATAACTTCCACTCAGGGCTGCAAGGCCGGCAACCAGACCTCCAATGAATCCGGTTGCTAGGATTAATAAAACAGCACTGCCTCCAAGTGGTAATACGGATGCAATTTTTGAAGCAAGTATTCCTTCGTTTTTAATATTTATCCATAATGCCAATGCACTCCATAATAAAAACAATCCAAACAAACCTGCAAGAAAGGAGTAGCCAGGTCTTTGTGGTATTATTAACGCAACAAGAAATGCTGCAATTGCAATACTCCACCAGGGCAAATAAAGACCGGCAGCGAAAGCAAGTAATGCGGTTAATATAACTGATACTATAAATTTCATTTTAAGGTCAAAATTTAAAATTAAAAACGCTGAACTCGCAACTCTCTACTCACCTCTCTCAAACTTCATTGCCCATTTTATTTTTTTATCCATCCTGTCTCCATTATGCATAAACCATAGCTGGTAATATTTTCCGTTGGCCCATTGATCAACAAAGTCATCGTAATACTTACTCCCAGCATTTCCACTTTGACCACCCGGATATACGCCATAAGCTTCGGTTGGATTGGAAAGCTGAACAATCATTCTCCAGCTTGGACCATGATCTTCTTTGGCTGCATTGATGATTCCACTGCCACCACCTATTGGTAAATGCAAACGACTTAAAGCGGGCACCTTTAGCAAGTGCTGAACTTTTGTTGCCTTATATTTTGCCCAGGCAAGATTGCCATTTGCTTCAACGATCTTTAGAGTATCAGTTGATTTTTTTAATGCGGCAAGCAGGTCATCTTCTAATGTTTCTTTTGCGGGTGTATTTATATTATCAACAAAATGATAGGCAGAATCTTTATGAAGGCTTTCAACTAATGTTGCTTCATTGGGCCAGGGCATTGGCAGCCCCGGTTTATTTATTTCATCCGACCAGACAGCCTTTTCTAACTCTTTCCACCATATTGTAAAAACAGTGGCTCCTTTTTCATTGCTGTCATTTCGGAAGTTCCACGATTTATAAATATCGAAATACTTTTTTTCATCAGCTGATAATTTACTCTCATCGGTTCTTAATAAAATATCTTTTGCAAATTCAGCTTTCGTGTTATAATTATCCGTTTGCAATGCCTTCATATCATCAATAGTGATATTATTCATTGCATCCAATCGATGATTAATAGTGTAGCCACGATAAACGGGGAAATCATTACCGGTGTAGTATGGATATGTTGAATCAACGGAAAGTTGATTAGCGCTGCTTACATATCCTCTGGTTGGATTTTTCATGTGGGGATTTTCCTGTTGCGGAATTATTCCTTTCCACATATAAGTACTGTCAAAGCCCGGCATAATAAAATCGCCCTGCCTTCTCCACTTTGCAGGAAAGTCGCCTTGCTGCCAGATTGCAATGTCACCATTTTTACAGGCAAACACAGGGTTCTGACCGGGGCAACTTAAATATTTAATAGCTTCTGCATAGTCATCATAATTCTTTGCCCGGTTAAGTTTATAAAATATCATTAGCTCATTGGAAGGATCATGAGCTTTCCATTTTACTGCATAATATTTTTTACTTCCTTCGGCAGCAGGAAAATTCTGATCATACATAACGGGACCAAACAAAGTATATGTTACCGTATCGATTAATATTGGTTTCCCTCTTATCTCTATTTTTTCTAGTCTCCTGGTCGATTTTACCCAGGCATTATCAAACCAATACTCATTCATACTTTCATCCCTGAATTTTATTTCATAATAATCCTTTACATCACGGCCGGCATTGGTAAAACCAAATGCAATGCTATCATTAAAGCCGATAACGACATTTGGTGCGCCGGGGAATGTAACGCCATAAGCATTAAAGTTTGGAGTTGTCAGTTGCATCTCATACCAAAGCGACGGAAGATTTAATCCAAGATGTGGATCATTACAAAGTATGGGGCTATGGCTTGCGGTTTTAGTTCCGCTTACAGCCCAGTTATTACTGCCATTATCTTTATCAGGTTTTGGTAAAATATTGGTGATCGTATCTTTTAGATAATTAAAATAGATGGAATCTGACCCTAATGGAAGAGTTAGATCATATGCAGGTTTTGTTGGATAAGGATTTTCGGGGCTATTTATCGCAATTGGTTTTAATGAGTCTGCAGCAACAGGAAATAGCTTTTCAAAATCAGTAATTGAAAAAACATTTTTTGCATTTGTGTATTCAAGATCTTTAACACTACCGGCAAGATCATAGCTCATATACTTTGCAAACAAAGCTGTTTTAAGATTTGTCCAATGCTCGGGTTTATAATCAAGTAATTTATATTCAAGTGGCAATTGACTTTCTTTTAAATTATCGATCCAGGCATTGACGCCGGCTGTATAAGCATCCTGGTTTGTTTTTGCTATTGGGTCTTTTTCTAATTCCTGTAATGATCTTTCAGCGGCATATACCATTCCGAGCCTCCGCATACTGCGATCATATTTTAATATCCTGTCTTCAGGGCCAGCACCTGTTATATGACTTACCATTCCTGCTGCAGCAAAAGTTTGAAATTCCATTTGCCATAATCTGAATTTTGCATGTAAATAGCCCTGCACGAAATAAACATCTTCATCGTTTTCTGCAAATACATGCGGCACCAGACGATCATCAAAATAAACTTCAACCTTTCCCTTCAATTGCGGGAATTTAAGATCAGCATCAAAGCTTGCATCTGTTGGTTCAGCATTTTGCCAAAAGCCATGTTGAGGACTTAGAAATTTTCCAATGGGAGGAACCGGTCCTATTTTTTTATTAAAAACAAAAATTAAAACTACTGTAATAACAGTGGAAACAATAAAAGGGACAATACGCATAGCGGCAAATGAATTTGAAAGATAGAAAAAGAAGATGGAATGCCGGAAGATTTTATTCCGTTTATCTTCTTTGTTGCGACTGTACCATACCTTGTTGCTTTGGTTGTGTTTGCTGAGTTTGTTGTTCCTTCTGTTGCTTTGCTCTTCTTCTAAAGAAACCTCTGAATAAAAAATTATGTTGCAGCGCCTCCATGTCTTCATCGAATTTTTTGGTACCTGACTGTAGATTTTGAACTGTTGCTTTTAAATTATTGGCTGCCCCGGGATCATGGAATAATACGCCGGCAAGATTGCTGCTGTCTTTCAGCTTATAGCTAACATCTTTTAAATTAACGGTTAACTCTTTTGCATTTCTTGATGCTTCCTGTATTTGTGAAGCTGAAGCCTGCAAGGTTTTAAAAAGAGCGGTGTCAGTAACCAGGTCATTCGTCAAACTACCTTTTGCCTGCAGTTTTGCAGTATAATCTGAAACGTTTGCCGTAAGCGTTTTAATATTTGCAGAAGCTGCCTGCAATGTAGTGGCAGTTGCCTGCAGTTGATTCATTAAGGCATCATCGGTTAATAGCTTTCCAACCGTGCTCTGCCCTTCTGCAAGTTTTCTGCTTATCAATTTAAAATCGGTAGTGATCGATAACAGGTTCCTGTTATTTTCCTGTAGTGTATTCATCATGTCTTCTGTGCTCAAAGGTTTTTCTACCTGTATCATATCATCTCCTTGTATTGTGGGACCTTGATCTGAGCCTCCATACATGACAACTATTTTATTGCCGATCAATCCATCCGATGCGATTTTAGCCTTAACATCTTTATGAATAAATTTTTGAGATTTTTCTTCTACTGACATTACTACTTCTACCTCTGCATTTTTAATGAGTTCTATTTTTTTTACAATGCCCACTTTTACACCGGAGAACCAAACACTGTTGCCTGTTTGCAATCCATTTACGTTATCAAAGACCGCCTTTACCGAAATTGTTTTGGTAAAAGTTTTTCTTTTTCCTCCTATGGTGAAAATGCCTGCAATAAGTATGATTATACCAGCAACGACAAAGATGCCGACAATGACAGCCTGTTTATTTTGAATAGCTTTCATGTTTTTCCTGTATAAAATTGTAATCAAAAAAACCATTCACCCTTTTATCATCTGTGTCGAATACTTCCTCAAAATTGCCTTCACGAATAAATTTTCCATCGATCAGCATTAATATTCTGTCGCCGGTAGTTTTGGCGCAGGTAAGATCATGCGTGATGATAATAGAACTGGTTTTGTATTTTTTTTGTACTTCATTAATTAGCTCATTCATTTCAGCGCCGGTTATAGGATCAAGCTCCGAAGTGGGTTCATCATAGAGAATGATCTCAGGTCGTAATACCAGTGCACGGGCAATAGCAATCCTTTTCTTTTGCCCTCCGGAAAGTTCTCCGGGCAATTGACCAGCAGTATCTGCTAATCCAACTTCTTCTAATACATTTTTTATTGCCTTTTTCACTTCATTACCCCGAATTTGCTTTTGATTTCTTATTAGTGTGAATTCAAGATTTTCATAAACCGTCATGCTATCATACAAAGCATTGTTCTGAAATAAAAAACCTATTCTCAACCGAAGCTTTGTCAATTCCTGTTTGCTAATCTTGTCGATTTGTTGTCCGAATACTTTTACAATTCCTTTATCTGGTTTTAATAAGCCGACAATGATCTTTATTAAAACGGATTTACCGGAACCTGAACGGCCAAGCACTATCACATTTTCTCCTTTGTGCAGATCAAGGTCAACTCCCTGCAAAACATGATTATCCTCAAAGGATTTATAAAGTTGGCTGATGGAAATAACCGCTTCTTTACTATTTGCACTTTGCGTTTTCATTGGATCATTCATTAGGGTATATCAGGTTAAAACCCTGCACGATCAGCATTTCTTCAATAAATATCAGGAACATCGTCATTACTACGGCAATGTTAGCAGCCTTGCCCACTCCTTCTGTGCCTTTGGAAGCATTATAGCCACAAAAACATCCAACTATACCGATAGTAAAACCAAAAAGAACAGATCGTATCAATGATGAACTAATTTCATTAAAAGAAATTTTTGTGAAGGCTTCATGAATAAACATGACAACACTGGTTTTTTCATTTGCATGTACATTGAGGAATGATCCACCTAATCCTACCAATGCACTATACATTACCAATACAGGAACCATTAAAGTGCTAGCTATAACCCGGGTAACTACCAAAAATTTAAAAGGATTGATAGCAGAAACTTCCATTGCATCTATTTGCTCCGTTACTTTCATGGATCCAAGTTCAGCGCCAAATCTTGAACTTACTTTGCCGGCGCAGATCAATGATGTTATTAACGGAGCCAACGCTTTTATAATAGCTATTCCTATTAAAGAAGGCAGCCAGGATGTGGCGCCAAAACTTGCTAATGCAGGACGGGAGTGTTTGGTAAAAACGATACCGGTGATAAAACCTGTGAGTGAAATCAAAAAAAGCGAACGATAGCCTACGAGATAGCATTGCCTTATTACTTCTTTGAATTCATAAGGTGGGCGAAAAACCTCTTTAAAAAACTGAAGGATAAATTTAAAAATGTCATGTATGCCGATAAAGAATTGATCAATGCCCTTTGAAATAAAATATTTCACCGGTTGTCTGGAGTTTGAATCCATTGTTTGCTGTTTAGTTTAAACGGCACAATAGTAATCCTGGGCAGGTTTGCTCTCCCATATCTTGCAATTGCTTTGCCAAAATGCAGATAAGGCTTTACTACTGTTCCTATTCTACCCTTTTCCACGGATATGGCTTTTCTTTTATTTTCCCTAATTTCAATTTCTTAAACCATCAACTATGGCAGTACTTATTGTAATTGGTATTATACTCATTATCGTAATCTGGGTCGTCAGTTTGTACAATGGCCTGGTGCGTTTACGTAACCGCAGGCAAAATGCTTTTGCTGATATTGATGTGCAGCTTCGGCAACGACATGACCTTGTTCCGCAACTGGTAGATACGGTAAAAGGTTATGCAACACATGAAAGAGAGTTGCTGACCAAAATAACAGAAGCCAGGGCAGCAGCCGTTAGTGCAAATACTATCGAGGATAAAATAGCCACTGAAAAACAATTGAGCTCAGCGCTGCAAGGATTAAAAATAGCTGTTGAAGCTTATCCCGATCTGAAAGCAAATCAAAACTTTTTACAACTACAAGGCGAACTCAGCGATATAGAAAATAAACTTGCGGCAGCGAGAAGATTCTTTAACGGCACAACTACTGAATACAACAATGCTGTTGAATCATTCCCCGGCAATATGATCGCAAGAAATTTTGGTTTCAAACGTGAAGTAATGTTTGATCTCGGTACGGAAGGTCGTGTGCAAATGGAAGAACCACCAAAAATTCAATTTTAGATTTTTGATTGCAGATTTTAGATTGGTCTACCATTCAAAATTTGCTTATCGATATACCCCATGCAATATGTAGGACTTGTTCACCAGATCCGGAGAAATAATCGTAATTCATTTCTTTTATTGATAGCCTTCCCGATAGTCTTATTGGGAATGTTATATGTGTTTTTCTTTTTTATAGATAAGCAGGACATCGAACTTACCAACCTGCATTTTATTCAAACCATTCCTTTCGTATTGATAGCCGTTACGATTTGGTTTCTGATCGCATGGGCAGGACATGTTGCATTTATTCGTTTGGCTACAGGCGCCAAACCACTGGAACGAAAAGAAAATATGAGAGTTTATAACCTAGTAGAAAATCTTTGCATACAGCTTGGCATGAAAACACCGGATATTTTTATTATTAATGATGACTCATTGAATGCGTTTGCAAGCGGCATTAGTGAAAAAACCTATTCTGTTACCTTATCAAAAGGTATTATTGAAAAACTAAATGATGAAGAATTGGAGGGAGTGATTGCACATGAGCTTACTCATATAAGAAACAGGGATACAAGACTGCTTATCATCTCTATCATTTTCGTGGGCATCTTTGCCTTTCTTTCCCAGGTAGCTTTACGGTCACTTCGTTTTGGAGTTGGCGGAAGAAAAAAAGATGGTGGTTACGTAATCCTGATTGCAATAGCAGTAACAGCTGTTTGCTATTTCATCTCCTTGTTCTTACGATTCGGCATTTCCAGATCAAGAGAATATTTGGCTGATGCAGGCGCAGCGGAAATGACAAAGAAACCTTATGCATTGGCTAATGCTTTAAAAAAGATAGATGATGATCCCTTGATCGAAGCGGTGCATAACGAAGATGTAGCCCAATTATTCATTGACAATCCTCAAATAAAAAAGAAAAGTTTTTTTAGCGGATTGTTCGATACACATCCCCCAATAAAAAAAAGAATTGAACTGCTTGAGCAATTTGTTTAAATACTTGCACTTCTATAAAAGAACGGCAACTGCCTTATCGAGTCGATCTTTTTTCCGGGTTACTTTAGCGAGCATCTTTTTATATTTAGGAGAACCATAGAAATAATATTCAGTCAACCGCATCTGTCGCTTTCTCCATTTATATAAATAAAAATTCCCTAACGGCTTATCCAGGCCAAGAGTAAATGTGTTTAGAAGTCTTGCTCTTTTATTTGTGTTGATGGCTTCTTTAAATACCTGCTTATAGGTATCATTCAGGCAACTATTAAAGAGATAATATTTCTGTTTTATTTCTCTCCATTCATCGGGAGTATAGCTTCCGGCAATGGCTTCGGATAAACCACCATTAAGATGCGCATTTGTTCCCAGCAATTTATATTGGATCGATTTCAGGCTTGTATCAGCAAAATAGGCACGCCATGCAGGTAGCTGTATTTGTTCATGATCCTTGTATGCGATACATGCATCGATATAAAATTGAGCAAATACCATTTCGAAATGTCTCACCATTCGTCTTGTAGCAGTGTCTGCATTTTCCAATTGTTTTTCTACCAGTAAAAGAAAACTATAATACAATTCACCAAAATGGCGACCGATCGATTGGGCTTTTCCTATTGAATCGAGTTGATATAGCTGGTAAAACGCATACGCTGATGATTGAGATTTACTTTTTTCGGATGTTGCCAATAAAAAAAATATGACAAAAAAATATTTCATCAAATAGGTGTAAGAATGGTTCTCGAATTATTACTTGAAAACAACAAGCATTTTATAAGTTGCAAAGCCAGAATCGCTGAATTATTTCTTCCCCACTACCATCGGAACAAAAGAAAAATGATCGAACACTTCTTCTTTCAAAGCGCCGCTTTCCAGTTTGGTTATCCGCATCATTTGTTGCACATCACCACTACCAACCGGTATTACCATCATTCCTCCGGGTTTTAATTGATCAATTAATTTTTGTGGTATCTCTGGTGCGGCAGCCGTAATTATTACCCGATCAAATGGAGCATAGGTTGGTAAACCTTCATATCCATCGCCATAAAATAATTTTATTGATTGGAATTTTTTCAGGTAACCAAAGTTCTTGTTGCCCTCAAATAATTTTTTTTGTCTTTCAATGCTATAAACCTGTGCTCCCATTTCTGCAAGCACTACTGCCTGGTAACCGCTGCCGGTACCGATCTCCAGTACTTTACTAAAAGCTTTTACTTCCAATAACTGACTTTGATAAGCAACTGTATAAGGTTGTGAAATTGTTTGTCCCTCACCTATTGGAAAAGCCCGGTCTTCGTAAGCTACTTCATCAAATGCTGAGTCCATAAAAAAATGGCGGGGAACAGCAAGCATTGCATCAAGAACTCTTTCATCACTGATGCCTTTGTTCTGAATTCCCTGGATCAATTTTTTCCGTAACCCTTTATGACGATATGTGTCTTCGGTGGGGCGCATACTTTAAGAGATAAAACCTATTGAAGTTTCATCCCCTCAATTATCTCCTCAATTCTTTTTCCTAATTGATCATTTACTGTATCAAACTCATTGACATTATCCAGCTTTGTATGCACACTAAAATAAAACTTGATTTTTTGTTCTGTGCCACTTGGTCTTGCACTTATCTTGCTGCCATCTTCAAGTATGAACTGAAGCACATTCGATTTAGGCAATTCAATATCCCATTGCTCACCTGTTTTCAAGTTCTTTCCTTTCCTTAC
>Ga0105247_10001515_pt1 | contig 16614 bp, 10 predicted proteins | sample KBSS24metaG_FD_81519 | JGI IMG/M metagenome (GOLD analysis project Ga0105247, IMG submission 81519) | Switchgrass rhizosphere microbial communities from Kellogg Biological Station, Michigan, USA - KBS S2-4 metaG | ecosystem: Host-associated > Plants > Roots > Rhizosphere > Soil | place...
AATTGCTTTACTGAATTTGCTGAGTTTTCTTTCAGAAATTATGAAATTCAACCAGCTTATTAATACGGATATGACCATGCTAATTAAAATAGCGATCTTGGCTATATCCCGAAATGCTTCTTCCTGGAATGCAAGACCCGTTGTAAAAATTGACATCGTAAAACCGATACCGGCCAGTGTGCCCATACATAATATCTGCGGCCAGCTTACATGTTGCGGAAGCCTGGCAATTTTAAATAAAACAAGTATGCGGCTAAATAAAAAGATGCCAACAGGCTTTCCAATTACTAAACCAATCATAACCCCTATTGCAATGGAAGAGCCTAAAGATTCAATCATATTACCCGGAATAAGAATAGCAGTATTGGCTAATGCAAAAAGTGGAATGATGCAAAAGTTAACTGCATGATAAATAACTTTTTCAATTCTGGGCAACATTCTTACCGGAGTTGCGAATGCTATCAATACTCCGGCAATGCTGCCTTCGATACCACTGTTGAGCAATGAATACCATAACAACAATGAAAGAACAATTTGAAAGACACCATATCTAATTCTGTATATATTACAAACCCATAATAAAAGATAAACTACTGCGCTTGTGATCATAAATCCGAAATGCAATTTAGCACCATAAAAAAGCGCAATAACAATAATGGCTCCCAGGTCATCAATAATAGCAAGAGCCATTAAAAGAATTTTCAATCCAACCGGAACTCTTTTGCCAAACAGTGATGCTGCACCCAGTGAAAAAGCAATATCTGTAGCTGTAGGTATTCCCCATCCATGAGCATGTCCTGAATTACTATTAAATAATAAGAAGATCAATGCAGGAACAACCATTCCACCGAGGGCAGCTCCAAAAGGCAATACTGCTTTTTTAAATGACGATAGTTCTCCTATTGTGAGCTCTCTTTTTATTTCCATTCCTGCTAATAAAAAGAAAAACGCCATCAGGAAATCATTTATCCAATGACCAAAACTTGCAGGCAAATTAAATGAGTCGCCAAAATGTACACGAGCATTCCAGAAGTGCCGGTATGACTCACCAATAAATGAATTGTTGGAAAGAATTAATGAAATGATTGTGCAAATAAGTAACAGGATACCCACCGCCCGGCTATCGCTAAGAAATAACCTGATAGGATTAAAAGCTTTTTTCAGAATATTTTTCATTGCACTACGGTTTCATTGGTAATAAGCAGACCAGCTTTTTAAAAACTGACTGGTCTGCTTATCAATTATCAATCTACATATCCATGTACGCCCATTTCCGGAATATCAAGACCGGCAACTTCATCAGCTTCTGGTGAACGTAAGCCAATTGTAGCCTTGCATATTTTAAAGAAAATGAACATAACTATAAATACAAATACAATACAAGTGAGACCACCGATTAACTCTGCAAAGAACTGGCCGGAATCTCCGTAGAAAAGACCTTTTACGGGACCAGCAACTCCATTCCAGCCATCGCCATAGGAACCATCAGCAAACAAGCCCAGGGATAATACACCCCAAAACCCATTTACTCCATGTACAGCGACAGCTCCAACAGGATCATCTATTTTTAATTTAGTATCGATAAAGAAATATGCCCAGATTACAAATAGACCTGAAATAGCACCGATCACAACGGCAGATGTTGCATTAACAAAAGCGCAGGGAGCAGTAATAGCAACAAGGCCTGCAAGCATACCATTCGCCATCATTCCCGGATCCCATTTATCAGTTTTAAGTTTCATATAAAAAGCTGCCATAAGAGCACCACTCGCACTGGCTAACATGGTATTTACTGCTACTACTGAAATACGAAGATCTGTACCGGCCAATGTAGAACCGGGATTGAAACCAAACCAGCCGAATGCTAATATGAAGCATCCTAATAAAGCCATTGGAATATTATGAGCCGGGATTGTATTTACTGTTCCATCTTTTCCATACTTACCAACTCTGGGCCCGATAACAATAGCGCCAGCCAAAGCTGCAACACCTCCAACCATATGTACAACTGATGAGCCTGCAAAATCTACATGTCCATGACCTAAACCAAACATATTTCCTAATTGAGAGAGCCATCCACCTCCCCAAACCCAGTTACCATAAATGGGATAAACAAACATGGAAATGAAAAATCCAAAAACAACAAACGATTTGAATTTCCATCTTTCTGCCATTGCCCCTGTAGGTATAGTAGCAGTTGTATCCATGAATACCATTTGGAATAAGAACAAGGCGAATATTCCAACATCATAAACTTTACTATTTAAAAAATATCCTGCCGTACCCCAAAGACCAAAATCGTGGCCAAACAAGTGAATCGAAAATTCATGACTAACAACTCCCGCTGAACCACCTAAGGCGCCTACATTCATCGCTCCGCCAAACATGAAGGCAAATCCGCATACCCAAAAGCCTAATAAACCAATCACATAAATCAGGAAGTTCATGGCCATTGTGTGGGCCACATTTTTCTTTTGAGTAAATCCTGCTTCTACTAAAGCAAAGCCTGCCTGCATAAACATTACAAGAAAGCCTGCCAATAATGTCCATACGATATTGATGGAAATTTTGTTGTGACCGGCCTGCGCTCCAACTTCTTCTAATGTAGGTTTACCCGCAGTAGCGGCAGTTACATCATTAATAGTGCCGGTAGCTGCACCCGATGGGTCTTGTCCAAAGGATAAAGAAGGAAAGATTAACAATAATAATATTGTTACAAAAGCAAATAAAGAAAAATAAAACTTCATTTTGCCTGAACCAGGAGTTCGTAGTTGCATAACCTTTGTTTTGGTTTATAAATGTTGTTTCAGCGATGCTGAATTTTAAAGGATGGCAGCTTCAATGATATAGTAGTAGTTTTCTCTGTCAATTTTTAACTCTTAGAAATGATAAGTAGCTCCTAAAATAAATGAGCCGGTACTTTTTACTGCATCACCTGAATTCTTCAGGAAAATAGGGTCCTTTCCTGCATCAAGCCTGAACTCAGGAATGATAGTAAGATTATCTATTCTGATATTACCAGACAGTGTTACATCGAAGATGCTGGTACCAAAGCCACCTGCAGAAACGGCTTTTTTATCATCAAAATATTCTCCTCTTGCAGTTAAGCCAAAGGCAGAACAAGGATCATAATTTAAATAAAGAGCAGAACCCCACCATGAATCACCATCACCGCCTTTTGGTTTTACAGTTTGAATAGTACCGTTGTATCCAATATTGAATTTATCACTTATGGTTCCAAGTACAACCAGGTCAAATTGATTATAAGAAGTTTCCAAAGCATCTTTGCCACCAACATAATTTAAATATGCTTTTAATTTCCCGCTCGAGGAGGCAGCGCTGAACTGACCGATAAAAGCTTTTTTTGCAAAGCTGGCAGTAACATTATCGGGAGGATTGGTAACACCTACCATAAACCCAATATTGCCGAAAGTAAAATCGGCTTTGATTCCCGTATGAAAGAAAGGACCATAGGAAAACATATAGTCCATACTGTAGTTGCGATTTAAATAAGCATCGAGCAATTCATAGCCAACATGCGTTGCCCATTTACCCATGGTGAATTTTACATGTGAAGATGGAGCATAATAAACGTAGGCTTGTTTTATAGCGGCAAGTGAAGTGGAATCATCGTTATAGGAAAATTCTTCAGCTCTTCTTCCAAAACCCAAATCGACTGTAGCTCCAACCTTACCAATGGTGGCATCGCCTTTCAATGAAGCCATTCCTAATTCAAAAGAGTTTTGTGAATTGGTAAAACTGGTATAATTGTTTGTTGCCCCATAATCTTTAGCATTATGGAAGTTATACCTGTAATACCCGTCAACCGAGCCGGAAAGAGTAAAACTTGATTTTTTGGTGGAATCCTGTGCAAATACAGGTGAAAGGGTAGCCAATACGAAGGCCGTTGTCAGAAATTTTCTTAACATTGCAATTGGTTTTTAAGTGTTAAAGATGAAAAGGCATGATTTTGAAACCTGCTCAAGGGTGTTACAAAACTGTGCCTTTTCTTATTTTATTCTATAGATCAGATATTCATTGTTTCTACTGATTTTTCTTCATACTTACCATTTCCATTACTTACTATTAATGTACCCTGGGAATATTTTTCATTATGCTGTGAAGCATCGAGACCAATTTCTTCTTCTTCAGAACTTACACGGATCGGCATTAACATATCAATGAATTTGAAAATAATGAATGATACGCCAAAGCTATACCCAACTGCGAATGCCATTGCTTTTACCTGCGTAAAGAAAAACGCAGTATTGCCATAGAATAGTCCATCGTTTCCTGCAGCATTCACTGCTTTTGTTGCAAATATTCCAGTCATCAACATTCCTACCATTCCACCAATTCCATGACATGGAAAAACATCCAATGTATCATCCAGTTTTGTTGATTTTACTTTAAAATAAGCGGCCAGGTTAGAAATGATTGCAGCAATTACGCCGATAAAAATACTTTGAGGTATAGCTACATATCCTGCGGCGGGAGTAATAGCTACAAGGCCAACAACTGCTCCGATGCAAAAACCCATAACTGATGGTTTTTTACCACGTAATACATCAAAGAACATCCATGATAAGCCAGCAGCGGCAGCAGCAGTATTTGTTGTAGCAAAAGCTGAAACCGACAGTGAAGAAGCGCCACCAGCAGAACCAGCATTAAAACCGAACCAGCCAAACCATAATAGGCCAGTGCCTATTAAAACATAAGGAATATTTGCTGGTGGAATTTCTTTTTGTTCCATATGTACTTTTCTGCGTTTAAGTACCAACACACCAGCAAGTGCTGCGCAACCTGCAGAAATATGTACTACTGTACCTCCTGCAAAATCTAATGCACCCATTTTAAAAAGAAAACCTTCGGGATGCCAGCTCCAGTGTGCGAGAGGTGCATATACTAATACACTAAACAATACAATAAATAATATAAAAGAAGTAAACCGGATTCTTTCGGCAACTGCTCCAACGACAAGGGCCGGCGTTATAATTGCAAACATTAATTGGAATAAAGAAAATAATGTTTTTGGAATAGTGGGAGCTAAACTCCAGGCTTCTCCGGAATTAACTCCTTTGAAGAAAAGGTGAGTCATTGGATTTCCAATAAAACCAACTCCACCTAAATCATCGCCAAAACAAAGGCTATAACCAACAACTACCCATAGAATACTTACTATGCCAGCCGCTGCCATACTTTTGATCATGGTTGACAGTACATTTTTTCGATGTACCATTCCTCCATAGAAGAAGGCGAGGCCAGGAGTCATTAAAAAAACAAGTGCAGTAGCAACTATAATCCAGGCCACATCCGCTGAATTATATTTTCCGTCATCAAAATTTGGAAGAGTTTTAATAAAGATTGCAGCCACAGCAACAGCTAAGAGTATGAAAAAGGGAGCAATCTGTTTGAAGCCAATTCTTTTTGCAGTCGTTGATTCCATAATTAATATTATTTTAATTTGTAATTTAAAATATTACTTCAAAAATAGGCATAAAGGCTTATTGTTTCTTCATTTTTATTCACAATTACTAACCATATATATGAAAATAGACAAAAATTGATTGTAATTATCAAAAATCTTTTAATTATTTTATGCTACTTCAAATATTTTTTTATTTATAATATAAAAAACCGCCTTTTTGAGGCGGTTTTATTATTTCATCTTATTTTTCATTGGTTAGGTAGCAATAAGATTAGTGTCTTTGCTTTCCAAAGCTGAGTGTCCCATTAAGAATTCATCTACATTTCTAGCACATTCGCGGCCTTCGCTTATTGCCCAGACCACAAGGCTTTGGCCTCTGCGCATATCGCCTGCTGTAAAAACCTTGTTGATACTTGATTTATAAAATTTTTCTGAAGCTCTGACATTACCTCTTTCATCCAATTCAACTCCTAATTCATTTAATAAACCTTCCCGTTGAGGGTAAAGAAAACCCATTGCAAGAAATGCCAGCTCACAGGGAATTTCTCTTTCACTACCCGGCACTTCAACAAATTTTGCGGGTTTACCATCCTCAGTTATAACCCATTCGAGATCTGCAACTTTTAATGCCTTGAGATTTCCTTTATCATCGCCTAAAAATTCTTTAGTGGTTATGGCCCATTTTCTATCTGCACCTTCTTCATGAGAAGAAGTAACTTTTAGGACCATTGGATAAGTAGGCCAGGGCATAAATGGAGTTCTGTCATCAGGAGGTTTTGGTAGAAGTTCGAATTGAGTAACAGATTTTGCATGATGACGATTGGATGTACCTATGCAATCACTCCCTGTATCTCCGCCACCGATAACAACGACATTTTTGTTTGTAGCCCAAATGCCTTCGCCATTTAAAGAATTATTAGCTACTCTTTTATTTTGCTGGGTTAAAAATTCCATGGCAAAGTGAACACCTTTTAATTCCCTTCCCGGAATAGAAAGATCTCTTGGAATAGTAGATCCCCCCGCTAATATTATCGCATGATATTCTCTTAAAAGATCATTGACTTTTATATTTACGCCAACATTGGCATCACATTGAAAAATGATTCCTTCATCTTCCATTAATTTTATTCTTCTTTCCACTACCCATTTCTCCAATTTAAAATCCGGAATGCCATACCGCAATAAACCACCGGGCTTATCATCTCTTTCAAACACTGTTACTAAATGTCCTGCATAGTTCAATTGTGCAGCAGCAGCTAATCCGGCCGGACCACTCCCTACGACGGCAACTTTTTTTCCTGTTCTTACATTGGGTTTGCGGGGTTTTACAAATCCCTTTTCAAATGCGATCTCTATTATATGTTTTTCTATTTCTTCAATGGTTACTGGTGGCTGGTTGATGCCCAGAACACAAGAAGTTTCACAAGGAGCAGGACAGATGCGGCCCGTGAATTCCGGAAAATTATTGGTAGAATTTAAAATATCATAAGCTTCCTGCCAGTCTTTACGATATACCGCATCATTGAATTCCGGAATAATATTTCCGAGCGGGCACCCATGGTGACAGAAAGGAACACCACAATTCATGCAACGGGCCGCTTGCCTGTTAAGTTTATCTTCAGAATATTTTTGAATAAACTCATTATAATTATTGATCCGTTCCTGTACCGGTACCTTGTCGGGAAGTTCTCTTGTAAATTCTATGAAGCCTGTAGGTTTACCCATAATGATTCCTTTGTAAGAAATAAAAATGTTGATGTTTTATATTGATTATTTTGTATTTACTTCCTGCTTCACTGTGTGGGAAGACATTAATACTCTCTTATAATCTTTCGGAAATACTTTTACAAAATTCTTAAGTTGATTATTAAAATCATCAAGAATAAACTTTGCAACGGTACTGCCTGTATATTCAAAATGTCGCTGGATGAGTGAATACAGATCATTTTTATCATGCAGATCACATTCATCCAGGTCAACCATTTCTTTATTACAATTAATGCCAAATGTTCCTTTTACATCATAAACAAATGCAAGACCACCACTCATACCTGCCGCAAAGTTTCTGCCCGCATCTCCTAAAATGATCGCTTTCCCACCTGTCATATACTCACAACCATGATCACCCACACCTTCAACTACTATGCTTGCTCCTGAATTACGAACTCCGAACCGTTCCCCGGCTTTTCCTCTTATGAATGCTTCACCACTTGTAGCTCCGTAAAAAGCCACATTACCAATGATGATATTAGCTTCCGGAACAAAAGATGCTTTCTTAGGAGGATAAGCAATAAGTCTTGCTCCGCTTAACCCTTTTCCAAAATAGTCATTGGCGTCGCCTTCCAATTCGAGTGTTATTCCTTTCGTTACAAAGGAAGCAAAGCTTTGACCAGCAGTACCTGTTAATTTGAAATGAAGAGTGTCTTCAGATAAACCTGCTGCCCGATATTTTTTAGTTATCTCATTAGAAAGAATAGTTCCAACAGTTCTGTCTGTATTTTTAATTGTAAAAGAAGCTTTTACTTTTTCTTGTCTTTCGATTGCAGGTTGAGCAGCTTGCAAAAGTTTCCAATCCAATACGTCGCTCAAACCGTGATCTTGTTCTTCCATTTTATATAAACCGGTATAAGATGAAGCGGATTCCTTATAAAGAATAGGAGAGAGATCAAGCTTATTAAATTTCCAATGAGTAAGATTTTCTCTTTGTTCAAGACAATTCACCTGGCCTACCATTTCATTTACTGTTCTAAAACCAAGATCTGCCATTATCTCTCTTAATTCCTGTACAATGAATTTGAAAAAGTTTACGACATGATCAGGATTACCGGCAAATCTTTTACGAAGCACGGGATCTTGTGTGGCCACACCAACAGGGCAAGTATTCATGTGACATTTACGCATCATGATACAACCTTCCACAACCAATGCTGCAGTTGCAATTCCCCATTCTTCAGCGCCAAGCAAGGCGGCGATTGCAATATCTCTACCTGTTTTTAATTGTCCGTCCGTTTGTACAACAACACGACTTCTTAATTTATTTTTCACCAATGTCTGATGTGTTTCAGCCAAACCTAATTCCCACGGAAGGCCAGCATGTTTGATTGAACTTATCGGCGATGCCCCTGTTCCACCATCATGGCCGGAAATTAATACAACATCTGATTTTGCTTTGGTAACACCTGCTGCAATTGTTCCAACTCCAGCCTTACTTACCAGCTTCACACTTATGCGAGCATTACGATTTGAATTTTTAAGATCGAATATTAATTGCGCTAAATCTTCAATTGAATAAATATCATGATGGGGTGGAGGTGAGATCAAGCCAACTCCCGGCGTTGAATGACGAACTCTTCCAATCCATTCATCTACTTTATGCCCTGGTAATTGACCGCCTTCTCCGGGTTTTGCACCTTGCGCCATTTTTATTTGCAATTCATTAGCTTCTGTGAGATATAAACTTGTTACACCAAATCTTGCAGATGCTACTTGTTTGATTGCACTGCGCATGGAATCGCCATTTGGTAATGGTTCATACCTTCTGTCATCTTCACCGCCTTCACCAGTGTTGCTTTTACCACCAAGACGATTCATTGCAATAGCCAATGTGGTATGCGCCTCCCATGAAATAGAACCAAAGCTCATGGCGCCTGTAGCAAAACGTTTATAAATATTTTCAGCCGACTCTACTTCATCAATAGAAATAGAAGGACGATCTTTTTTAAATTGTAATAAGCTTCTAAGCGTACATGCTTTTTCGCTCTGGTCATTTACCAGCCTTGAATATTTTTTGAACGTCGCATAATCATTCATTTTTGTTGAGTGCTGCAACAAATGAATGGTTTGCGGATTGAATAAATGAAACTCACCTTTGCGTTTCCATTGATAAATTCCACCAACAGGTAAACGATTAACAGGAATATCTTTTTTACTGAAAGCAAAGAAATGTTTGGCCAAAGCTTCCCATGCAATTTCATCCAATCCCATTCCTTCAATCCGGGATATAGTGCCGGTAAAATATTTATCTACTACTTCTTTATTCAATCCAAGTATTTCAAATATTTGTGCACCCTGGTAAGATTGTAATGTTGAAATACCCATCTTGGAAAATACTTTCAATAACCCATCATTGATCGCTTTCACATAATTTTTCTTCAACTGATCTTCATGAAGATCAGTTTGCAACTTACCGGTTTCTTTCATATCACGAATAGATGAAAGAGCCAGGTATGGATTGATAGCTGTAGCGCCAAAACCAATCAGGCAGGCAAAATGATGAACTTCCCATACATCACCTGCTTCAACAATGATCCCAACTTCACCACGCATTCCTTTGCGGATAAGATGATGGTGTATAGCAGCTGTTGCTAATAAGGAAGGAATAGGAGCATGATCAGAATCTATGGCTCTATCCTGTAATATCAAAACTTTAAATCCGTCTTCAACGGCATCTACTGCATAGCGGCAAATTCTATCCAATGCAGCCTTCATTGAGCCGGGCTTGCCATCCGCACGGAAATAACATTGTAATGTTTTTGATTGGAAGAGACCTGTATCGATACTTCTTATTTTTTCCAGCTCATGATTATTAAGTACGGGATGCTTCAAGGCAACACTATGACAGGTCAATGGATCTTCATTTAATAAATTTCCATTGTTGCCAGCAAATGTTGAAAGAGACATTACCAATCTTTCCCTGATAGGATCGATTGGTGGATTGGTAACTTGAGCAAATAACTGTTTGAAATAACTGGTGAGATGCTGCGGTTGATCGCTAAGTATGGCCAATGGCACATCACTCCCCATTGAACCAACAGGTTCTTTTCCTTCTAATGCCATTGGAGCTATAAGAGTATCAAGATCTTCAGTAGAATAGCCAAATGCTTTTTGGTATTGAAAAACCTGCTCATGTTCCAAATGAGTAAACATTACTCTTGGCTCAGGTAGCTCTTCTAATCTGATCTTATATTTATTCAACCATTCAGCATACGGTTTTTGAGAGCATATCTGTTCTTTCAATTCTGTATCACTGATAATTTTTCCCTGTTCCATATCTACCACAAACATTTTTCCTGCCTGCAATCTTCCTTTTTCTTTTATCATTGATGGATCAACAGGTAATACTCCAGTTTCCGAAGCCATGATAACACGGTCATCCGTAGTAACACAATAACGTGAAGGGCGAAGACCATTTCTATCTAATGTTGCGCCGATAATTTTTCCATCAGTAAATGAAATAGAGGCGGGACCATCCCATGGTTCCATAAAAGAAGCATGGAATTCATAAAAGGATTTCTTTATTGGATCCATTTGCTCATTGCCATCCCATGCTTCTGGTATCAGCATCATCATTACATGTGGTAATGATCTGCCGGTAAGCGTAAGCAGCTCGATTATATTATCAAGACAGGCCGAATCAGATTGTTCGCCGGTAATAATGGGAAGCAACATTTCCATTTCTTCATGAGTAAAGAAAGGAGAAGTAAATCCATGCTCACTTGTTTTTAACCAATTCAAATTTCCCTGCAGCGTATTGATCTCACCATTGTGAGCAATATAACGGAACGGTTGTGCGAGTTTCCAGGACGGGAATGTATTAGTAGCGAAACGTGAATGGATCAATCCAAATGCGCTCACTACTCTTTTATTGCTAAGGTCAGGAAAGTAATTGCGTAATTGCAAGCTTGTCAATTGACCTTTATATACAACTGTTTTATAGGAAAGTGATGCCACATAAAAACCAATCGCATCTTTTTTAACTGTATCAAAAATGGTATGTGTTGCATAATTGCGGAGTACAAATAATTTTCTTTCAAAATCCTGCGGATTAGTAATATGATCAGGACAAGCAATAAAAACTTGTTCAATTTCAGGCTCAACAGATAGAGCTGTAGGTCCAATGCCACTTGTATTCACAGGTACTTTACGATAGGTTAATATTTCAAGACCCAACTTTTCAGCAGTACGGTTAAATATTTCACGACATTCTTCCCGCAATCTTATTTCTTTTGGAAAAAAGATCACACCAACACCATATTTACCATAAGAAGGTAAGTGAACACCGAGCCTGATACATTCATCGAAAAAAAACTCGTGTGGTATCTGGATCATGATGCCGGCGCCGTCTCCTGTATTAACTTCACAGCCACAAGCGCCCCGATGTTCCATATTTTCCAGCACTGTTAATGCATCAGAAATATGCTGATGAGATTTGTGGCCTTTGATGTTGGCAACAAAGCCAATGCCACAGGAATCATGCTCAAAGGATGGATGATATAAACCCTGGTTATCCGCCATTTTTCTGTTCGTTTTTGTTTTATAAATAAATATTCAGACAACGAATATGGTTTATAGCAAGGAATCGTTCTGAAAATACAAATTTGCTTTCAACAGGATAAGCGATCATAACGGTAATTATCCACGACTAATCCACTTATACGAGGTAGCCGAAGAGATTATCGTTCTTGTTTAACTCAGTATAATTGATGTTATACTTTTTCAAATTTTCCAATAATGCATCGTAATCTTCTTTTTTCTCTAATTCAATGCCTACCAAAGCCGGGCCGGTTTCTTTATTATGCTTTTGCATGTACTCAAAACGTGTAATATCATCGTCGGGCCCGAGCACGTGATTAACAAATTCTTTCAAGGCACCGGGACGTTGTGCAAAACGGATCAGGAAATAATGTTTCAACCCCTCGTATTGCAGACTTCTTTCTTTTATTTCCTGCATGCGATCAATATCATTATTGCTTCCGCTTACAATGCAAACAACATTTTTATTTTTTATTTCTTCTGCATAATCATCCAATGCAGCAATTGATAATGCCCCCGCCGGCTCCGCAACTATGGCATCTTCATTATATAATTTCAAAATAGTTGAACAAACTTTTCCTTCGGGTACCAGGTGCATATCATCCAATACGTCTTTGCAAATAGAAAAAGTAAGATCACCCACTCTTTTTACAGCAGCGCCATCTACAAAGCGATCAATGTTTTCAAGTGTAACGGGATAACCAGCTTTTAGCGATTGATACATTGCCGGTGCACCCTCTGGTTCAAGCCCTATAATTTTTGTTTTGGGTGAATAGGTTTTAAAATAAGTGCCAACACCAGAACACAATCCGCCTCCGCCAATAGGAAGAAACAAATAATCGATGTCAGAAAGATCTTCCAATATTTCTATTCCAACTGTTCCCTGGCCTTCAATTATTTTCAGATCATCGAATGGAGGAATAAAGACCATGCCGTTTTCTTCCGTGTATTTTTTTGCTGCATCGGCGCAATCATCATAAGTATCTCCTACCAGTTTTATTTCGACAAAATCCTCACCAAACATTTTTGTCTGATTCACTTTTTGATTGGGAGTAATGATGGGCATGAACACGACACCTTTTGCATTTAGCTTTTTGCAACTATATGCAAATCCCTGGGCATGATTTCCTGCACTGGCACACACAACACCACGCCCCAATTGCTCAGCAGGCAATGAACTCATCATATTATATGCTCCACGCAATTTGTAACTGCGAACGATTTGCAGATCTTCTCTTTTCAAAAAAATATTGCATTGATATTTTTTTGAAAGATGATTATTGAAAGTAAGTGGTGTTCTTGTTACTACTTTTTTTAACCGGTGAGCTGCTTCACCAAATGAAAGTTTATATCCTGTGTTTGCTGACGTATTCATATTTAGTTTTTAACCCACACTTTCTGGTTTTTCAACCATCTTCTTTAAAAGATCAACTGTTTTATTTTCCTTCCTTTCATGCGAAACAGGTTTTTGATTTTCGGGACGAAGACTGCGAACAGTTTTTCCTGCCTGCCATAATTCACTTTCACGCAATTCCTTTAATTCCACTTCGAGGTTTTCCCTGTAATCAGGCTTGCTGTTACTTTCAATTGACAGAGCAGCTTCCTTACCTGCGGCAACGCTTTCATAGAGTTCTTTAAAAACGGGCAATGTTGCATCACGGAATTTTTTCCACCAATCCAATGCACCACGCTGAGCAGTGGTAGAACAATTGGCATACATCCAATCCATTCCATTTTCAGCGACTAAAGGCATAAGAGATTGAGTGAGTTCTTCAACAGTTTCATTAAATGCTTCGGAAGGAGAGTGGCCCTTTGAACGCAATACTTCATATTGTGCAGCAAAGATTCCCTGTATAGCTCCCATCAATGTTCCTCTTTCGCCAGTAAGATCACTATAAACTTCTTTCTTAAAATCTGTTTCGAATAAATAACCACTGCCAATAGCGATACCCAGTGCAACTACTCTTTCAAATGCTCTTCCGGTTGCGTCTTGAAATATAGCATACGAACTATTTAAGCCACGACCTTGTAAAAACATTCTTCTTAATGATGTACCACTTCCTTTAGGGGCAACTAAAAACACATCTACGTCTTTTGGAGGAACAATTCCTGTTTGATCATTATAAGTGATACCAAACCCATGAGAAAAATATAATGCCTTGCCCGGAGTTAAATGTTTTTTTACTGTAGGCCACATTGCTATTTGTGCAGCATCACTCAGTAAATAGCAGATGATCGTTCCTTTTTGCAAAGCTTCTTCGATCTCAAACAAAGTTTCGCCGGGAACAAAACCATCACGAATGGCCTTATCCCATGTCTTTGAGTTTTTACGCTGGCCAATGATAACATTGATGCCATTTTCTTTTTGGTTAAGAGCTTGTCCCGGGCCCTGAACTCCATAGCCAATCACTGCTACCACTTCATTTTTTAAAACTTCCTGTGCTTTACTTAGCGGGAATTCTTCACGGGTTACAACATTTTCTTCAGTACCTCCGAAATTTAATTTTGCCATAATTATTGGTTTTTTTGTGTTAGTAGTTGTTTTTAGTTTCTATTTATTGTTTTGGTTTCGTTTATTATTAATGATCTTTTTATTTGTCCGGCTCCATTGCTACTATCATCGTCTGTTGCGTCGCACTCTTCATCGTTCTGTAATTCTATTGAGCAATATCCATCATCATTTTCTCCACAATGGCACAATTCTCTTTGTACAATCCTCTAAAAACTCAGCATCCTCATTACTAAATGCGTTCTTGCTTTCGCTTTCTGCATCTATTGTTCCTATTATCTGATCATTATTAAATATTGGTACAATGATCTCTGATTCAGTATTACTGAATGTGAGTAGATAATCCTCATCAGTTCCTGTATCATTCACTATCACTGTTTGCCTTCTCATTACTGCTCTTCCATTTAGTCCTTTATCTTTTGGAAAAGAAGTAAAGGCCGGTTCTGTTCTTCCATCATAAGCAATGATCGATATCTCCTTTTCGTTCACATCATATAGCCCAACCCATGAATAACCTTTTGCCGAACGTATTTTAGCTGCTATCAGTTTTGCTTTTTCCTTTCTGGAATAATCTGCTTTTAATATTTCTGTAAAAGATATTTTTTCCATACCGATTAAATATTCATCCTACATGCTGAATACTTTTTCATTTTGATTGAGGTACTCATTTTCAACAACATCTTCTCCCGGCTCACTGTTTTCAAATGCTTTAAGTTTTTCGTGAAATTTGTTACTACCCTTTATAATAGCTACTCTCGCCGTACGTACAAACTCAATAAGTCCGTATGGTTCCAACACCTTTACCAGTTTGCTGATCTCTTCACGATGGCCGGTTGTTTCAAATACAATATAATCACTACGAATCACAACTGCTCTTGCTCCATATTGCCTAAGCAATCTTTCTACGGGCACATGCTCTGCGATAAAATCGGTAGGCACTTTATATAGCGCCATTTCCTGCCAGATGATTTCTTCGTCTGTATTGTAATATGTTTTTAAAACTTCAACCTGCTTTTCTATCTGGCGGCAAAGCTTGCGAACTACATCTTCTGTTTCGTTAATGACAATCGTAAACCGGTGAACGCTGTCTATTTCAGAAGGCGAAGTATTCAAACTTTCAATATTGATCTTTCTTCTTGAAAAAATGATAGCAATACGGTTCAGCAAACCGATTTGGTTTTCTGTATAAACCGTAACTGTATATTCTTGTTTTTGCATATAAAAAGTTTAAAAAATTCTTTTATAATGTTCAACTGCCGGAAATGGATCATAAAAATGATGCAATAACTTTTTCCATTCATCGTATTTCTTGCTTTGCCTGAAACCTATTGTATGATCTTCAATCGTTTTCCATCTTACAACGAGCAAATACTTATCAGCTTCTTCCATGCATTGTTGCAATTCGTGTTGTATATAGCCATTCATCGATTCAATGATCGGCTGAGCTTTTATGAATGCTTCTTCAAATGCTGCCGATTGTCCATCCCTGATTTTTAAAAGAGCTATTTCAGTTATCATTTACAGATCCTCCTTGCACAAGATAATTTCGGCAACGCCACGGCCCTGCGGCACCATCGGAAATACGTTATTTTCTTTACCTACCATTACTTCTAATAAATAGCTTCCATCATAGTTGATCATTTCTTTTAATGCTGATTTTAAGTTTTCTCTTTTGGAAATACTGCTTCCGGGAATTCCAAATCCTTTTGCCACCTGTACAAAATCAGGACTGGTAATGTCGACAAATGAATACCTGTTCTCATGAAACAACTGTTGCCATTGACGAACCATTCCCAGAAAATTATTATTGAGTATTATAATTTTTACATTGGGTTTGAACTGCATAATAGTGCCCAATTCCTGTAATGTCATTTGAAAACCACCATCACCAATGATTGCGACTGTTTGCCTGGAAGGATCACCGTAAGCCGCACCAATTGCAGCGGGTAGCGCATAGCCCATTGTTCCTAATCCACCGCTGGTTATATTACTTTTTGTTAAGTTCATTTTTGAATACCGGCAGGCTACCATCTGATGCTGACCAACATCAGTTACTACTATTGCATTGCCTTTTGTCAATTCATTCAATTCTTTAATTACTTCGCCCATTGTGAGAATCTCCGTAGCCGGGTTCAATTCATCTTTAATAACCATAGCTTTTTCTTTTTGCTGACAATCTCTAAACTTCTGAAACCATTCAGGATAAGTTTTTTTATCGATCAGGGTGGTCAGGATTGGTAACGTTTCCTTGCAATCGCCCCAGATGGGCACCGTTGTTTTTACATTTTTATCAATTTCGGCCGGATCAATATCGAGATGAATAACTTTTGCTTGTTTAGCATATTTATCCAAACGGCCAGTAACC
>Ga0105247_10001516_pt1 | contig 16608 bp, 13 predicted proteins | sample KBSS24metaG_FD_81519 | JGI IMG/M metagenome (GOLD analysis project Ga0105247, IMG submission 81519) | Switchgrass rhizosphere microbial communities from Kellogg Biological Station, Michigan, USA - KBS S2-4 metaG | ecosystem: Host-associated > Plants > Roots > Rhizosphere > Soil | place...
AGCGGCACGACGCGAAGCCGCGCCGCGAGCGCGTACGTGAGGAGCGGCGCGACGGCGAGGAGCGGGGACGCCGCGACGACCACGAGCGCGCGCCCCACCCACCTCCGCCGCCGCCCGAGCCACGGCCCCGACGCGAGCACCGCCGCCGCCGCCCCGAAGGCCGCGCCGAGCAGCACGCCGAGCGCCGCGAGCTCGCTCGTCGGACCGAGCGCCTCGAGCACGCGCGCGCCGGCCCGCACGCCGGGGCGCCGCAGCGACTCGCCGAAGTCGAGCCGGACCAGCGACCCGAGGAAGTGCGCGTACTGCACGTGGAGCGGCTGGTCGAAGAGGAGCTTCGCCCGGAGCGCGTCGAGCTCCGCGCGGCTCGCCTGATCGCCGAGGATCAGCGCGGCCGGGTCACCGGGGAGCGTCCGCATCGCGAGGAACACGAGCGACGCGAGCGCCCACAGCACGAAGAGCGCCTCGATCGCGCGCGACACGAGCGCACCGGCGCTGCGCGCGAGCCGCGACGGCACGCCGCGTCACCCGGCGTCGGACGCGTCGCGGATGCCGGCGTCGGCGGCGTCGCCGGACGCGTCACCTGGAGCGGCGTCGCCCGGGGCGTCGGCCCCGCCGTCCCTCGGCGCCGCGTCGCTCGGCGCCGCGTCGATCGCCGACGCGTCCACGCCGTTGACGCTGCACACCGGCGCGTCGTCCACGACCCCGGCCTCCACGCTCGCCTTGTCCGGCGGGACGATGCACACGCGCTGCGTCTGGTCGTCGTCGAGGATCCGCGCGCTCCACGGCGCCTGCCGCGGATCGGCGCAGACGTAGCCGGGGCGGCAGTCGCTGTTGCCGTGGCACTGCGCGAGGCAGAACGTCCGCCCGGAGCGCGACGGCGTGCGGTCGTCGTAGCTGCACCCGGCGACGTTCGGGTGGAAGAGGACGCAGGCCGCCTCGTCGGGGCACAGGTTCCCCCGGCAGTCGAAGATCGTGCAGTACCCGTCGGGCTGGGCGCTGTCGCAGAGGCGCTCGCCGCGGAGGGAGCAGTCCGTCGACAGGACGCACTTGTCGCCTATGGACGGCGTGCACGCCGTCGCGGCCGCGCCGAGCACCAGGGCCGCGGTCACGATTTCGAGCCAGCTTCGGGAAGTCCTCAAGGCGCAGGGAACCTAGTCGCGGTGGTGCGCCTCCGGCAAGCGGACTCTCGTCTTTTGCGCCCGTCGCGTTTGACACGAGGGGGGAGCGCCGCGTAGGTTTCGCGCCGTCTCGGCCGACACAAAGGACCACGGAACGACCACATGGCTACGTACATCACCGCGGACTGCATCAATTGCGGCGCCTGCGAACCGGAGTGCCCCAACGAGGCCATCAGCGAGGGGGACGAAATTTACGTCATCGACCCCGAGCTCTGCACCGAGTGCGTGGGCTTCTACGACCACGAGGCGTGCCAGGCCGTGTGTCCCGTCGAGTGCTGCCTCCCCGACCCGAACCACCCCGAGGACGAGAAGTCGCTGCTCGCCCGCGCGCTGCGCCTCCACCCGGAGGACGGCGAGCTCCAGAAGCGCGCCGGCGTCGACGAGTTCCCCTCCCGCTTCCGAAAGTAGCCCGCCACGGCTCGCGCGCTCCGCACGTGTCGGCCACCCCGCCTCGCGCTCGCGCGACGGGTCGCGCGAGAACGCCCGGCGCACCGGCCCGATCCCGAGCGTCGCTCCGCCTTTGTCGTGTCGCTGGTGTCGCTCGTGTCTTCCGTATCCGTCGCGTGTCGCCCGTCTCGCGTGGTTCGTTCGCGCGAGCGGTCGCGGGTGCTTCGTTCGCCCAGGCGCTCGCGCGCCGCGACGGTCTTTCTGGCCGGCCTGGCCGGCGCGTGCGCCGCGGCGGGGCTCACGGGGTGCGCGGGCGGCTCGCCGCTCCTCCATCCGGCGCAGACCCTCGCCTCGGGTGACGTCCGCGCGGCGGGCGGCCTCAGCGCGCAGGTCGTCGTCGGCTCGCTCGCGAACGACCTGAGCTCGGCGCGCGCCCAGGCCGCTCGCGACCCGGACCTCCCCGGCCCCCCCGGGACGAACCCCGGGTACGCGCGCGGCGCGCTCGTGGCCGCGGCGCTCGCGCCCGGCCTCGCGCCGTTCGTGGGGGCGCGCGTCGGGATCGGCGGGCAGGCCGAGGGCGGCATCGCGTACACCGGCCGCGGCGTCCGGATCGACATGCGCCGCGCGTTCACGCTGGGCACCGGCACCGCCCTCTCGATCGGCGGCGGCGTGTCCGCGCCGTTCTACGGGCGGCAGCAGGGCGAGCCGCTCCCCAACGTCGACCTCTCGTCGCTCCGCGGCTACGGGGCCGACGTCCCCGTCCTCGTCGGATGGGAGAGCTCCGCCGGGATCTACCGCGCGTGGGCCGGCGTCCGCGGCGGCTTCGAGTACGACTCGATCGAGAACCTGACGAGCGAGCCCAAGCCGGTCACGCTCGGCGTCCCGCCGATCGGCCTCTCGGCGACACGCTACTACGGCTCCGCCCTCGTCGGCCTCGCCGCCGGCTTCCGCTACCTCCACGTCGCCCTCGAGCTCGACGCGACCTACCAGACCGCCCACGGCCGCTACAACGGGACGACGGTGGACGTCCAGGGCGTCGCGCTCACGCCCGCGACCGCCGTGTGGTGGCAGTTCTAGGCGACCCGCACGGTCCCGCCACCGGAGGCGGGGCGGGATGCCCGAGGGCAGCGGCGCGAGCGGGGCACCTGCGGTCGTCGGGCGAGATCGGGGAGCCAAGGAGCAAAGATAGAGAGGGTTCGTGAGCTACGCGGCGCGTCACAGGCACGAAAAATAGCGCGTGGGGACGCGGGGGATAGGGGACGAGGCGGGTTGCGAGCAGGGTGAAGGGCGTATAGGCTCGAAGCGTCTTGATGCCCTCGCTCCGGCCTCGATGGACGACTCGACACGCGACGCCGCGCGGGCGCGGGCTGATCGCGCGTGGATGCGTGGCGGCGCTTGTGCCGATCGCGCTCGCGAGCGTCGGATGTACCGGGACCGTGGCGGCCTCTCCCGAGGCGAACGACGCCGAGGCGAGCTCCGTCACGGCGGTGATCGCGGTCGAGCGGACGAGCGGCGTCGCGGCGACGGGCCCTTCGGGCGCGCTCGTGGACGGCGCGCGCGGCGAGGCGGTCGCCCGCGTGGTCCGGATGCGCGCCGGCGCGGTCGACGACGACGCGCTCCGGATGGTCGGCGCCGCGGTGGATTTCCCGGCCGTGGGCTCGTGTAGCCGGGCGGCCGCGCCCGCGGCGGCGACGTCGCGCGCGGTCGAGCTCCTCGACGTCGGGACGATCACGCTGGAGGCCGAGGGGGCCCGGACGAGCCTCGTCGCGCGCCGCCTCCCCGACGTGACGGACCTCGTGTCCGGCGTCGTGTACACGACGCGGAGCGGCGCGGACGCGTTCCCCGCGCGCGGGCGGTACGGGATCCGGGTCGCGGGCGGGCTCGATCACGACAATCGCGACATAGGCGCGTTCGGCGTCGAGGCGAGCGTCATCGGCGAACCGGCGGATCTGCGCGTCGCGGGTCAGGTCGCGGGGCCGAGCGTGACCGCGGGTCAGGCCGCGCCGGACGGCGCGCCGGGCGCGCCCGTCGTGCTCGCGGCGAACGCTCCGGTCGACGTGACGTGGGCGTCGGGCGCCGCGCTCGCGTTCGACGTCGTCTACGTCGACGTCGCGGCGGCGGGTGCGCCGACGACGCGATGTCTCTTCACCGACACGGGGCACGCCGCGTTGCCGGCGAGCGCGTTCGCCGCTGACGACGGGACGCTCTCCATCCACCGCGTCCACCGGGAGGCGTTTCGCGCCCCGGGGATCGACAACGGCGAGCTCCGCTTCGACTTCGGCCGCGTGGTGCCCTACCGCAGGCGCTGATGACGGCCGCTTCCGCGTGCAAGGGCGCCGCCCTCCCGACGAGACGACGCCCAGGATGACGTCGCGCGGCCGAGCCGGCGACGACCGCGAGCGCGAGACGACGGGGCGACACGAGCGGCGCCCGTCCGGCGCGATCGGTACGATCGGCGGCGGCGCGAGGGGCGGCGCCCGGCGCGCGGCGCGGTGGTGCGCCCTGGCGTGCGCGCTCGCGTCGACCGCGGCGCTCGCCGCGCCGCCGCGCGCCCGCACCGTCGCGAAGGCCGCGCGCGGGAACGGGGCGAGGTACGCGCAGTCGGTGAAGCGGTGGCACGAGGCGACGCCGGGCAAGAGCCCGTCGCTCGACGGCGCCGGGCGCCCGATGCTCGTCCTGCACGCCATCAACACGCAGGAGCGGATCGAGCTCGCGGCGGCGAGCGACCGCGGCGGCTTCGCGGCGTCCGATCTCGACCGCGCGGCGCGCCTGCTTCGCGAGCCGTCGAGCGGCAACGAGCACCCGATCGAGCCGCGCCTGCTCGACGTCGTGTACCGGATCCAGACGCACTTCGGCGCGCAAGAGGTCCGGTTCATCTCGGCGTACCGGACGCCGCGCGGGCGCGGATCGAACCACGGGCACGGGCGCGCGATGGACCTCATCGTCCCCGGCGCCACCGACGACGCCGTCGCGCGCTTCGCGCGCGAGCTCGGCTACTGCGGCGTCGGCATCTATCCGACGAGCGGCTTCGTGCACGTCGACGTCCGCGCGCGGAGCTACTTCTGGGTCGATTCGAGCGGCCCGGGGCGGCGAAACCGCGAGCGCGGGATCCTCGGCGACCTCGCGAAGCGGAGCGACGGCGAGGCCACCGCGCGCGGCGAGGTGTCGCTCCCGCCCATTGCGCTCGCGCGCGACGTGGACACGCTGTGGCGCGGTGCGGGCGCGCCCGCGCCGAGCGCGGGCACGCCCGCCGACCAGAGCGATGACGACGACGACCTCGAGACCCCGGCGGACGCTCCGGCCCCCTGACCGGACCTCGGAGGTCGACGAGCCGGGACGTCGGCGGGCCTGGGTCGCCGACTGGCCTGGGTGTCGGCGAGCTTCGGGGGCTCACGGGACGGAAGTCGTACGAAGACACGGGCGCAGGGCCGCGGGAGCAGGAGCGGACGGGCGAGCGGCAGCGCGGAGCGGGATCGAGAGACGCGGGAGCGGAGCATCGGGCAGAGACGGGAGGCGTCGCGGTGGACGACGACGTTCAACAGCTCGTTCGTGAAGAGCGCCTCGGCGCGGCCGCGGCGCTGGCGAGCGCGCGCGGCGACGCGCGCACCGCCAGCGCCCTCTTCGAACGGGCGTGCGATTGGCGGCGCGCGGCGTCGGAGGCGCTGCGCGCCTCCGACGCCGCGCGCGCCTTGCCGCTCGCCATCGTCGCCAAGGACGACGGGCTCGCGGAGCAGGCGCTCGCGCGCCTGCTCCGCGAGCCCGTCGGGGCCGGTGGGGCCGCCGTCCTCGCTGGCGCCGGTGGCGTTGCCGTCCCCTCCGGCTCCTCCGGCTCCGGCTCCTCCTCCACTTCCACCACCTCCCCCTCCTCCACCCGCTCCGGCTCCCCCGCCCCGGGCGCGGCGGGCGCCCCCGCGGCCGCGCGCGTCGCGGAGCTCCTCGACCGGCGCGGCGATCACGCGTGGGCCGCGCGCGTCTTCGAGGCCGCGGGCGGTCGCGACGTCGACGCGGCGCGGGCGTGGGAGCGCGCCGGCGAGGCGACGCGCGCCGCGGCGCTGCTCGAGCGGGCGAACGACGCGATCGGCGCGGCGCGCGTGCTCGAGGCGGCGATCCGGCGCGCGCCGGCGAAGTGGGCGAACCACGTCGCGCTCGGCCGGCTCTTGATCCGCTTCGGAAAGATCGACGCGGCGGTGCGGACCCTCCAGGTGGTCGACGCCGAGGCGCCCGAGCGCCCGCAGGCGCTCGGGCTCCTCGTCGACGCGCTCGACCGGCTCGGGCTCGCGCAGGCCTCCGCGGAGGCCGCGCGCGAGCTCGCGCGGCTCGGCGGCGCGAGGGAGCCGAAGGTCGCGGAGGCGCCGCTCGCCCAGGCGATGCGGGCGCGCCTCTTCGGCCGGTACGAGGTGGTCCGCGAGGTCGCGTCGACGGCGAGCGCGCGCGTCCTCGAGTGCGTCGACACGGTGCGCGGCGAGCAGGTCGCGGTGAAGGTGTTCGCCGGGTACGACGCGCGCGGCGCCGGGCGCGACGTGCTCGCGCGGTTCGAGCGCGAGGTGAAGGTGCTCGGGTCGCTCGATCACCCGAGCGTCGTCCCGCTGCGCGACTACTTCCCCGACGGCCCGGCGCTCGTCCTCGCGTGGATGAGCGGCGGCACCCTCGAGGCGATGATGAGCGCCGGCCCGATCGCCCCCGCGCGCGCCGTCGAGATCGCGACGGCAGTCCTCGGCGCGCTCGGCGAGGCGCACCGCATCGGCGTCCTCCACCGCGACATCAAGCCGGCCAACGTGCTCTTCGACGGCGCGGGCGCGGCGCGCCTCGCCGACTTCGGCGTGGCGCACCTCGGCGATCTCTCGGTGACGGCGACGGCGGGCATGATCGGCACGCTCGCGTACATGAGCCCGGAGCAGCGCGAAGGGCGCCCCGCCACCGTGCAGAGCGACCTCTACGGCGTCGGCGCGATCCTCCTCGAGATGCTCACCGGCGAGCGCGCGGGGAGCGACGACGGCGGCGCGCCGCGGCTGCGCCCGAGCGGGGCGCACCGCGACCTCGGCGCCCGCCACGACGACGTGGTCCTCGCGCTCGTCGCGCCCGAGCCGGCGGCCCGCCCCATCGACGCGTTCGCCGCGCGTCGCGCGCTCACGGCGCTCGCGTGGCCGGCCACGATCGAGCCCGTCGCCCCGTCGGCCCAGGCGGCGCCGCGCGCGCGCGACGCGCTCGAGGGGACGCGCCTCCGGCGCGACGAAGGCGGCCACGAGATCGACGCGTGGATCGGCCGCCGCATCGAGCGCGTCCCGCTCCACGACGCGGTCCTCGCGCGGGCGTCGTCGTTCGCGCGCGCCGGGCACCCCGCGCTCCAGGCGGTCCTGCGCGTCGACCGCGCCGGCGGATCCATCTGGCTCGAGCACCCGCGCGGCGCCGCGCTCGATCGACCGCTCGCCCGCGCCGAGGGCGACGCGCTGCGCGCCGCCGTCGACGCGCTCCACGCGGCCGGCGGCGTGCACGGCAAGATCGACCGCGAGCACGTCGTCGTCGCCGCGTCCGGCGGCCTCACGCTCCGCTTCGCCCCCGAGGTCGACGCGACCGCCACCGTCGACCTCGACCGCCTCGCCGTGGCGCGCCTGTCGAGCCCCTGACGCCACGCCCCGCGACGCGCGATCGCGATCGCCGCCCGAGGGTCCGCGTTTACGGCTCCGCGACCACGATCCGACCCGAGGAGAATCGATCGAAGTCCTCCTGGGCGACGACGAACGGCTGCCCGACAGCCGGAAACCACGGATCCACCTCACGCGAAGCTCGCACGCCGTCACGCAAGCGACGGTCGGTTGCGCTCAGCGCCCGGCCGTCCGCGCCCGTCTCCGCCGCTCGCATGCCCCCGGAGCGACCTTCCCATCACACCGACGGACGTCCCGCTGCGCCCAGCACCCGCCTCTTCAGCGGCCGTCGTCCACGATCGCATACCGTAGCGAGCGCGGCGCCCCGTCTCGCTCGAGATCGACGCGGAGCTCGCTCGCCACGTCGAGCGACCGAAACGCCTCGAGCGCCTGCTCGGGGCGCTCGATCGGCATCCCGTTCACCAGCGTCACGACGTCGCCCGGGCGCAGGTCGACGCCGCGCCAGAGCGCCGGATCGCCGCGGAGCCCCGCGACGCGGAACCCGCGAAACTTCCCCGCGACGCGCACCGGCCGCTCGTCGACCTCCACGCGCTGCAAGAACGCGCCGAGCCCGGCGTCGATCACGCGGCGCACCTCGCTCCGCCGCAGCGTCGAGGGCGCCGTCGCGTCGGCGACGGGCGGAGGCGCGCTCGGCGCCGCGGCCGGCGCGACGGGCCGAGGCGCCGCGGGCGGCGGGCTCGAGCCGCACCCGACGACCGCCGCGCCGGCCATCGCCACCAGCGCGATCCGCGTGACCGCCGCCCCCACGAACGCGAACGCGCGCATCGCGCCACCCTGCCCGCGCGCCCCGACCCGAGCAACTTTTTCGCGCGCCGGCTCGGTCTCCTCAGCCTTCGAACGACGCGTCGTAGACGGCGGCGACGCGGGCGTGGACCTCGTCGACGTCGCCCGACGCGTCCACCAGGACGACGCGATCGTCCGGCACGTGGCGCGCGAGCTCTTTGTAGAAGGCGGCGAGCGCGCGCTGGACCTCGTTCTGATCGTACAGCTCGGCGGCCTGTCCGCGCTTGGCGCGGCGCGAGGCGGCGACGTCGGCGGGGACGTCGAGGACGATGGTGAGGTCGGGGCGGCGCGCGTGGCGGTTCAACGAGCGGATCCACTCGACGGTCGCCTCGCCGCCGCGGCCGCTGGTCACGCTCTGGTAGGCGAGGCTCGACGCGTCGTAGCGGTCGCTGACGACGACGCCCCCCGACGCGACGAACGGCGCGATCTCGGCCTCGACGTGATCCATGCGATCGGCGGCGAAGAGGAGCGCCATCGTCGCCCACCCCGGCGCCTGCCCCGCGGCGCCGACGATCCGGCCGCCGAGCACCTGGCGGATGATCACGCCGATCGGCCCGTCGCTCGGCTCGCGCGTCGTCCGCACGTGCACGCCGGCTCGCGCCAGGCGCGCGCCGAGCATGGCGGTCTGCGTGGTGGTCCCCGCGCCGTCGATCCCCTCCAGAACGATGAACCGCCCAGGCATCGTCTCCTCCGTTCGCGGCCGTGGCTCGCCGCGCGTCATCCGCCGGCCGGCGGCTCGTCCTCGCCGAGGACGACGTTGTCGATCAGCCTCGTCTTGCCGATGTGACACGCGATCGCGACGAGCGCTCGAGGCCCGACCTCCCCGCCCTCGGGCGGCGTGAGGTCGTCCGGATCGACGACCGAGACGTAGTCGATCCGCGCCGCGCTCCGCTCCACCTCCGCCCGCGCGATCCGCGCGAGCGCCTCGGCCGATCGCTCGCCGGCCTCGAAGGCGCGCGACGCGGCGCGGAGGCCGCGCGAGAGCCCGAGGGCCCGCGCCCGCTCGTCCTCGGTCAGGTACGCGTTGCGCGAGCTCATGGCGAGGCCGTCCGCCTCGCGCACGATCGGAGCGCCGACGATCTCGACGGGGAAGAAGAGGTCCTTCGCCATGCGCCGCAGGACGGTGAGCTGCTGGTAGTCCTTCCGGCCGAAGACGGCCACGCCCGGGCCGAGCAGCGCGAACAGCTTCGCGACGACGGTGGCGACGCCCTCGAAATGCCCGGGGCGGAACGCGCCGCAGAGCGGCTCGTCGAGGGCGTGCACGCGCACGCGGGTCCGCTCGCCCGCGGCGTACATCGCGCTCGCGTCCGGCGCGAAGACGAGATCCGCGCCGGCGGCGGCGAGCTTCGCCCGGTCGCCGTCGAGATCGCGCGGGTAGCGGGCGAAGTCCTCGCTCGGCCCGAACTGGGTCGGGTTCACGAAGATCGACGCGGCGACGAAGCCGGCCCGCTCGCGCGCCGCGCGCACGAGGGCGAGGTGGCCGTCGTGGAGCGCGCCCATGGTGGGCACGAAGCCGACGCGCTGACCGCGCGCGCGCGCGTCGTCGCACGCGGCGCGGAGCTCTTCGGGGAGGTGAACGACGGGGAGGGCGGACGGTGCCATCGCAGAGGAACCGTAGTACCTTTCGGTGCCCCATGCGCGCGCGTCTCGGTCTCGTGGCCCCCGTCGTCGTCGGCCTCGCGTGCGCGCTCGCCGCCCCCGCCCGGGCGGCCGAGCCGAGCGCCGCGGAGCTCCAGACCGCGCGCGATCTCTTCTCGAAGGCGGAGCGGGACGAGAAGGCCGGCGCCTGGAGCGCCGCGCTCGAGAAGCTGCGCACCGCGGTCGCGATCAAGACCACCCCGGGGCTGCTCTTCCACATCGCGCTCTGCGAGGAGAACCTGACCAGCCTCACCGCGGCGCTCAGCGACTATCAGGCCGCGGAGCAGCTCGCGCGCACCACCCACAACGCCGACGTGCTCGAGGCGGTCGCCGAGCCGCTCTCGTCGCTCCGCGCGCGGATCCCGACGGTGAAGCTCGAGGTCGAGGACGCGCCCGGCGTGGAGGTCGTGATGGACGGCAAGACGATCGGCGGCGACCAGCTCTCGTCGCCCTTCGCCGTCGACGTCGGGGTGCACCGCGTGAGCGCGCGCGCTCCGGGCCGGCTGCCGTTCGCCGGCACCATCGAGGCGAAGGAGCACCAGACCGTGGTCCTCGCGGTCCGCCTCGCGGCGCAAGCCGCGCCGGCGCGCGACGCGCCTCCGAAGGCCGCGGGCCCGGCGGAGCGGCCGGAGCGCCAGGGGCGGACCGTCGAGCTCCTCGCGACGGGCGGCGCGATCGCGCTGGTCGCGGGCGGCGTGGGCGCGTACCTCGCGGCGGGGGCGGCGCAGTCGACGGCGCGCGAGTCGTGCGCGCGGCAGGTCACGTGCGACGAGAGGGCGCCGACGCGCATCTGGGACTCGCTCGCGCTCGGCGCGTGGATCGGCGGCGCGGCGCTCGGGGCGGTCGCGATCGTCCTCTGGACGCGCTCGCCCGCCGCTCCGACGTCGAGCCCGCAGGGCGCGTGGCTCGCGCCGGCGCCCGGCGGTCTGCGCGCCGGCGCGTCGTTCTGACGGGGCGAGCTCGCGCGGGCGGTCGCCTCTTCAGGCGCGCGGTAGGCCGGCGATCGCGCGCCCCTCGATCCGTCCGTCGATCAGAGGGAGCGCTCGAGCTGCTCGCGGGCGAGCTTCTCGGCCGCCGCGGCGTTGTCCATGTCGTCGCCGCCGCCCTTCTTGCCGCTGCCGCCCGCGGGGGCGGCGGGCTTCGACGGGCGCGACGGAGGCGGGCTCGCGGGGCGCTCGGCGCGGGGCGCGGACGCGACGACGGGCTTCGGCGTGGGGGCCGCCGCGACCGGCGCGGTCACCGGCGTGCTCGTGGCGGCGGGGAGCTTCGAGACAATCGGCGCGGTGCGCGTGCCCTTGTCGGGCGTGGAGTCGAAGAGGCCGACCGGCGCCGGCTTCGAGTCCGCCGCGGCGACCGCGAGCACGGGCTGCGCCGCCACCGGCTGCGCGGCGATGGGCGCCGGCGCGAGCGGCGCGGCCGGGGTCGGCGGCGTCACGGCCGGCGGGCGCGGCGCGGGCGCGGCGGCCACCGGGCGCGGCTGAGCGGCGCGCGACGGATCGACGAACGCGGCGCCGGCCTGGAGGAGCGAGTCCCCGTCGCCGCGCGCGATGACGGCGGAGATGATGCCGCCGAAGAGGCCCATCACGACCAGCATCATGATCCACGCCGCCGTCGGCCGGCCGCGGAGGACGACCTCGTTGCTCGTGCTGAGCGCCATCGGCGGGACGTCGACGCGCGCGTCGCTCTCGAAGCGGAGCGCGGGCGCGGGGCGGAAGCTCGCGGGCGCGGGCATCATCGGCGCGGGCGCGTGGATCGGCCCCTGCGGCTGGAAGCCGAGCGGGAGGGTCGGCGGGTCGACCGAGCGCGCCGACGACGGCGGCGGCGGGCGGCCCGACGGCGAGCGCAGCGGCTCCGTCGCCCGGAGCGCGCCGGAGCGCGTCGACATCGGCGGCAGATCCATAGGCCGGACGACGGTGAACGACGGCTCATCGGGCGACGACGTCTGCGGCTCGCGGGCCGAGACGGAGAACTCGCTCGGGATCGCGGCGGCCTTCGGGAACGACATCGGCGCGCGGCTCGGGATCAGGCTCGTCACCTCGTCCGAGGCGCTCGGATCGGCGTGGCGAGGGATCGGGCGATGCGAACCGGGACGGACCGAAGGCGGCGGGCGGACCGAAGGCGGCGGGACCGATCCGTTCCCACGACTCTGGATCACCGTGGGTGAATCGCCGTCATCCTTCTGAACGCCGCGTCGCTTGTTCGGGAGCATCGTTCCTCCAGGGGCTTCGATCCTACATTGTGCAGGTCGCGAGCCAAGAGCCTCGATGTCCGCTGCGGCGCGGCAACTCGTGGATTTGCCGTCCGCCCAGCGCGGCACGGTTCATGAGTCGGAAAAACTTCGGTCAATAGATGGACCGGTCAAGTGTTCACGTGGGGGTTATAAGATCCACCTCGCGACGCCGGCCGGTGACACCACGTCGGACGCCGCGACGGCGTCCCAAAGACCAGCGCGCGCACCTCAAGCGGCCGCGCGCCTCTCTCGAGAGGGCGCACGTTCGCGGGGGCGCGCGGCGTGGTGGCGTGGCGAGGACGGGGCGAGCGCCGCGCGTCGAGGCGCGGACCTTCGGGCGCTCCTTCGCGCTCGCGCGCTCAGCGGAGGGCGGCTTCGAGCTGCGCGTCCGCGAGCTTCTTCGCCTCTTCGGCGTTCGCGAGCTCGGTGCCGCCGGAGCTCGCCTTCTTCGCCTTCGCCGCGGGCGGGGCCGCGGGGCGCGTCATGGCGACCTTCGGCGCGGGCGCCTTCTTCGGCGCGGCCTCGTCCTTCGTCTCGACCTTCGCCTCGACCTTCGGCTCCGCCGCCTTGGGCTCCTGCGGCTTCGCGTACGCCATCGTCGTGGGCGCCTTCTTGGCGGCCGCGTCGTTGATCGCGCTGGTCGCGCGCGCCATGTCGCCGAGGACCGGGCCGACCTGGAGCATGGGCGTGGCGGCCTGCGCGGCGGGGATGACGACCGGCGGCGGGACCGGCTTGGCGGCGGCGGCGACGGGCTGCGCGGCGGGCGTGGCCGGCTTCGCGGCGGGCATCGACTGCACCACGGGGCGGGCGCCCGGCGCGCGGACGCCGTGCGAGTCGGCGAACGCGACCGTGGCGTCGAACATCGAGTCGCCGTCGCCGCGCGCGATCACCGCGGTGACGAGGCCCGCGAACACGCCCATCGCGACGAGCGCGGCGGCCCACGACACCGTCGGGCGGCCCGTCAGCACCTTCGTCCGCGTCGTGATCACCGTCGCGGGGACCTCGAAGCGCGGATCCGACGGCTCGGCGTTCGGCGCGACCGACATCGCGACCGGCGCGATCGACGCGGGGGCCGGCTGCGCGTGGCCGTTGAAGGGGAACGCGTACGCGGGCTGGACCGGCTCGACGTAGCTACGCGCGACCGGCATCGCGAGCGGGCTCGGGCTGAGGACGTGCGTGCGGCCGCCGTTGTGCACGGGGAGCGGCGCCTCGTCGGCTTCGAACGCCGGCTCGTCGGACGCGGGGTAGCCGCCGCTCGCGGAGCTCGGATCGACCACGACGTGGTTGTACGGAAGCGGGCTGGGGACCACCAGGTTCGGACGGCCCGCGGCGCCCATCGCCGGCGGGGGCGGGAGGGTGCGCTTCGACGGCATCATGACCGTCACCTCTTCCTGCTCCGGGTGCTGAAGGCGCTCGAACACCTGGGGCCGGGCCGAACGAGGAGCGCCGCGCCGCGTTGAACGAACCGCCTCGAGAATGTCTCCCGTCTTGAGGTCCTCGAGATCGTCCGTCCGAGCGTTGCGCTTGTTGAAGGGGAGCACGGTCAGCCTCCGGGGTGGTTGCAGACCGGTCGTTGCACCTGCCGTTCCAGCTCCGCGGCCGATCTCTGGTGCCACGAAATTTTCGAATTTTTACCCGATCGCCGATCCGGAGCGCGACGGCGCACATCGCGCCGGCCTGTCCTGCGTCGTTGGCGGGTGTCACCCGCGGGGGTCGGACGATCCAGGAGGGACCTCGGGGGGGCGCGCGCGTCGTCGTGGGGTCGGCGCGAGCCGTCGAAAGCTCGGGCGTATCCACCGTTCGTCGTTAGGGACTAGAATTCGGTGGGCGCCCGTTTCGTCACCCCGTGGCGCGGAGCTCGTGACCGGAGTGACCGAGGAGACGGAGTGACGACCATCGACAGGGAAGGCACGGCGAAGCGAGCGGACGCGCGGTTTCGCCCGCTCTTCGAGCGCTGGGCTCGTCGCGTGCGAGCGCGCCTCGCGCTCCGCTACGCGCTCACGGGGGCGGCGGTGGGCCTCGCCTTCGCGGTCGTCGCGGCGGCGGCGGCGTGGAAGACGCGTCACGGCGCGCTCCGCGCGTACGCGGCGGGCGCGGGCGCGGTCGGCGCGATCGCGGGGCTCGCGTGGGCGCGCAGGCGGCGCTGGAGCGACGGCGACGTCGCGCTGTACCTCGATCAGCGCCTCGACAGCGAAGAGGCGATCGCGACCGCCGCCGGGCTGCGCGCGCCGGACGATCGACGCGGCCGCCGCGAGGGGGGCGAGGGGCGGCGCGGCGACGAACGCGACAAACGCGACAAACGCGACTCGAGCGCGGGCGATCCGGCGCGCGCGGTGGTCCTCGCGACCGCGACGACGGCGCTGAAGGACGCGGGCGGCAAGCGCGTCCACCCGAAGGTGCTGAAGCCGGCGCACGCGCTCGTCCCGCTCGCGGCGGCCGGGCTCGTCTTCATCGCCCGCGCGCCGCTCCCGCCCGCGCCGATCGCGGCGGCGGCGCCGGGGACGACGCGCGTGCAGACGGCGGACGTCGCGGGGCTCGAGAAGGCGATCCGCCTCGCGCAGGCGTCGGCGCGCGACGCGGCGCAGCGCGATCGCCTCGACGCGATCGCGAAGGACGCCGAGAAGCTCAAGGCGGATCTGCGCGAGGGGATGGAGAAGCGCGAGGCCCAGGATCGGATCGCGCGGCTCAAGGACGCGATCGCGGAGGAGCGGCTGTCGCTCGGCGCGGACGAGAAGCGCGCGGACCTCGAGAGCTCGGTGTCGAAGCTCGAAGAGAGCGACCTGACGCGCAAGGCCGGCGAGGCGCTCGGCGATCACGATCTGCAGTCGCTCGACGAGGAGATGGAGCGGATCGCGAACGCGCGCGAGAAGGCCGACCGCGAGCTGGCGCGGAAGAAGATCGACGAGGCGGCGGAGCTCGCGAAGAAGCAAGGCGCCGGGGACGTCGCGAAGGCGCTCGAGGACGAGAAGGGGTCGATGGACAAGAGGAGCGCGCGCGCCGACGCGCTCCGCGAGCTCGCCGACGGGATGAAGGGCGCGGGCGTCGGCGGCGGCGAGGTGCAGGCCGAGTCCGAGGCGCTCGACCGCAAGAAGAGCGACGCGGCCGCGCGCAAGCTGGCCGAGGAGATGGCGAAGGCGCTCGAGAAGCTGACCCCGGAGGAGCGCAAGCGCCTCGCGGAGAAGCTCCGCGAGATGGCGAAGAAGAACGGCGTGGAGGCTTCGGACGCCGACACCATGAAGGACCTCGCCGACGATCTCGGGACGCCGGACGGGGAGAAGCGGCTGGAAGACCAGCTCCGCGATCTCGCGAAGGAGGACGACGAGACCGACGAGTCGAAGCGCCAGGGCTCCCTCGACGACGCGGAGGAGGGCGCCGAAGGGACCGAGCGCGGCATGCGGCGCCCCGGCGAAGGACAACCGGGCCAGGGGCAAAACGGCGAGGGACAGCCGGGCCAAGGACAACCGGGCCAACCGGGTCAAGGCGAAGGGCAGCAGGGCCAGGGACAAGAAGGCCAACAAGGACAGGGACGAGGACAGGGACAGGGACAGACGGCGATCCCCATCCCGGGCAGCGGGCAGGGGCGGAGCCAGAGCGGCTCGAACGGCGGCCGCTCGTCGGGCGGCACGGGCGGCGCGGGCGGCGGGCACGACGAGGGGAGCGGCGATCACCGCGGCTCGACGCCGCTGGTCGACGCGCACGGGCTGAAGTCGCGCGCGCACGGCGCGCTCAACAAGGCGCAGGGGATGCCCGGGTCGACCACCACCTACGTGCCGGGGCGGGCCGGCGGGACCGCGAACGCGCGAGGCACGGGCGATCTCCACGTGGTGGGGCCGCGCGAGGTCGAGGGCGTCGAGCAGAGCGACGTGCCCGAGGAGTATCGAGAGCAGGTACGGCAGTATTTCCAGCCCTGAGTGGGCGTTCTCCACGACGAGGCCTCGCGCGGCCCGACGAGATGCGTCCGGGCGAGCGCCCGACGAGACGGACGGAAGTGAATGACGGACCAGTTCGAAGCGGGGTTGAGGCAGGCGGCCCAGGCCGTGGCGCGCTTGCGAGAGGCGATCGGGCAGGTGGTCGTCGGGCAGGCGGCGGTGGTCGACCAGGTGATGTGGGGGCTCGTCGCGGGCGGCCACGTGCTCCTCGAGGGCGCCCCCGGGCTCGGCAAGACGCTGCTCGTGCGGACGCTCGCGGAGTGCCTCGATCTCCGGTTCTCGCGGATCCAGTTCACGCCCGACCTGATGCCGAGCGACGTCACCGGCACCAACGTGCTCGTGATGGACCCGGCCCAGCGCGCGGCCGGATCGATGTTCGCGGTGCAGAAGGGGCCGATCTTCGGGCAGGTGGTGCTGGCGGACGAGATCAACCGGGCGACCCCGAAGACGCAGTCGGCGCTGCTCGAGGCGATGGCCGAGCACGCGGTGACGATCGCCGGCACGCGCCACGCGCTCGAGGAGCCGTTCTTCGTCCTCGCGACGGAGAACCCGATCGAGATGGAAGGGACCTATCCGCTCCCGGAGGCGCAGCTCGATCGCTTCCTCTTGAAGGTGCTCGTGCCGAGCCCGAGCGAGGACGAGCTGGTCGCGGTGCTCGCGCGCACCACGGGCCGCGGGGTCGGCGCGGCGCCGCGCGTCCTCGGCAAGGAGGGGATCCTGCACCTGCGGGCGCTGTGCCGCGACGTGATCGTCGCCGAGCCGGTCGCGCGGTACGCGGCGCGGCTCGTGCGCGCGAGCGA
>Ga0105247_10001517_pt1 | contig 16598 bp, 20 predicted proteins | sample KBSS24metaG_FD_81519 | JGI IMG/M metagenome (GOLD analysis project Ga0105247, IMG submission 81519) | Switchgrass rhizosphere microbial communities from Kellogg Biological Station, Michigan, USA - KBS S2-4 metaG | ecosystem: Host-associated > Plants > Roots > Rhizosphere > Soil | place...
CTCCGCGTCGGTGAGGGCCGGCGCGGAGACGGATGAGGTCGCTTCCCTCACGGAGCTGGTGCGGTGGAGGACCGAACCGGCGCAGCGAGGGGGAGCGTCAACAATCCGGGCCGCAGCATCTGCGTCGGCGCAGGAGAGGTTGGAAGCGCGGGCGAGGGCGCACAGGTCCTGGTGCGAATCGACGGACCGGGCGACGCCGACATCCCCGATGGAGATGACGTGGGCAAAGACGTCGATGCCGACGGCGGCGAGGAGCTTCCGCGCCACTGCGCCGACCATTGTGCGGGACGCTGTCTCCCTCGCGCTGGCTCGTTCGAGAACGTCGCGAAGGTCGCGGCGGTCGTATTTCAGGCCCCCCGCGAGATCGGCGTGACCGGGCCGCGGCCGCGTCAGCGGCTCAGGCGGCGCCGCCAGCGGGCCAGGGTCCATCCGACCGAGCCAGCTCCCGTAGTCGCGGTTCAGGATGGTCATCGAGATCGGCGATCCGAGCGTCTCGCCTCCGCGTACGCCGCCGGTGAGCTCGACCCGGTCGGTCTCGATCTTCATTCGCCCGCCGCGCCCGTAGCCCTCGGCGAGGAGCTTGAGCCCCGCCGGGATTCCCTCCGCGATCGCCGTGAGGCGGGGTCCGTGAGATTCACCTGCAGTCATCCAGCGAAGTCGCGACAGAGATTCGGAGCTAATGCCACCACGAGTCATGACACATTGAGCGCTCCCGATCTTTCTGTCGACGAAGTTCGGCGCGGCGGGTCCGGGACGCAAAGGCCGCGCCCGCTACTACTGGTCGAGGTTCGAAGGCACACGTTGGTTAGATAGCACCGCGGCCGGCGTCTTGAGGGACGCCTCGAAGAGCTCACACCAATTGCGCATCTTCTGTATGGCGTCGAGCGCGGCCGCGGCTTCGGCCTGGCTCAGCGCCGCGAGGTCCCGCTGCACGAATGTCAGGCGCCCATCGAGCGCAAGCCGTCGGACTATCGCCAGCGACTTCAACGTCGAGGGTGTCGGCCGGCGGCCACCCCTCCCCGATCTGCTGTCACGGAGCTGCGCGGCGCGTGCCTCCATGGTCTCCTTCGTCCAGCGCTCCACCTCGGCCAGACGAATCAACTGTTCCTGTTGTTCGGAGTTCAGGCCGATGATGGCGCGGAGATGCGCCACCCCGACGTGCTTCGCGTTGAGAAGACCGGGGAAGCGCTGTGCGAGCACGAATATCGAAGTGAATCGCCAAAGGGTCACTGCGCTGAAAGGGAGCCGCGGGTGGTTCGCCAAGCGACGGAACGACTCGTCCTTTTCTCCGTGCGAGTGCAGCGCGTTTATGTCCGCTCGGAATATTTCGACGAATACGACCTCACCAATGCTGACGGCTGCCGCGACGGTCGCACGGCGATGAACGTCCCGTATCCTTTCCACGGCGACGTCCACTGGATCGACGTTGGCGTCAACACGGAGGGACGCGCGCGTGCGCACACGATCCAACGGGTGCCCCCGACCGTCGCAACCTCGGTCCGGCTCGCTGCTTTTTCGGGCAATCGCACTCATGTTCGGCTCCAAGTGACTAGCAATTCCTCCGGCAAATCCCGGGAGGCTTCGAAGGTGTGGGGCGCTCAAACTGCCGAGAATGGCGTCGCGCAGGAGCGGCGCCATGAACTGCCTGCGGTTGGCGACGGGGCTCCCGACGCAGAACGGACTGTAGATTATAAATTTCCACGCGTCGAGAGCAGAGCGCAAGACAGAAAGCCCGGTCTAGATTTTTGACAAAATATAAATATTTTAATTAATATTATTGAACCGACCGATTCGCGCGAAATGTCTTGAAAAAACCTTTGGTTGTGCCTGGTGTTGCCGCGAGCCCCATTGAAGTTCGATTCCTCCTTCATTCGTGGTCATTCGCCAACATTGGGGCGTTGGAGCGTTTCCCGGGGAAACACCTCGCTCGTCAGCGGCCAGATGTGCGGGTAGAAAGTAACGTAACCGGCATCGCTGGTCGCAGCGCATCCGTAGTAAGCGACGGCGCGCCGCCCGTGGTCCGCGCGTCGTCCACCGGGCGTCAGCGTCCGAGCGTGCGTGTCCCGGGATCGGCGGGGAGACTTACGGCTCGCAGCGCGCTGTCACGAGGTGAGCCCGCCGTCGATCTCGAGATACTTGCCCGTGAAGAATTCGCACTCGAAAATGAAGCGCACGCCCGCAAAAATCTCGCTCGGCTCGCCGAGCCGTTTGAGCGGTGCACGATCAATCCAGGTCTGGAGCACGTCGGGCTGCATTGCGTCGAGGATCGGCGTGCGGACGAACCCCGGCGCGATCGCGGCGACGCGGATTCCGTAGGGCGCGAGCTCCTGGGCCCAAACGCGGGTATCGGCGACGACGCCCGCCTTCGCGGCGGAGTAGTTCGATTGACCGCTCGCCGCGCCGGTAATGATGACTCGAAGATCGGAGATGTCCATTCCCACGAAATCGGAATGTCTGCAAGCACGGTTGAGGTCGCGATCGTGGTCACCCGCCGCGTATCCTCGACGACAAGCGTCGTTGACATGAGGTGGCCAGTTGCTACAGAGTCCGTCATCGTGGATAGCGCAGGCGAGTCGCGAATGTGCGACACGCCCAAGAGAAGAGGCCGAACGTGAAGCCATCGACTTTTCGTTGACTCGTTGAGATTAACAACTACATTATCGGTCCGTTCAGATTAAAGACTAACGGAGCGGCACGAGGACGACTGGCCACGTTCGTGGAACGGGACTGGGTCTTTTTCATGACGCGCGGGCACCAACGACGGCGTGTCGGCGTTATTGTCCGTGTTTGCCAACGACACTGCTTGGCGAAATTCAACGTCGCTTTACAGAGAGGGTTGCTCGCATGGAAACCAACGTGGCGAAAGCAGCAGTGCCGGGAAGCGCAGCGTATTCGTGGGTCAGCAAGGTCGATCTCGGGCTCATCGCACGCCAGGTCGGAACTCCGGTGTTCATCTACAGCGAGGAACAGCTGTCGCGGAACGTTCGTCGTATCTACGAAGCGGCAGCGGCAGTCGGCATCGACGGCCGCATCGAGCTCTTCGTCCCGTTTTTCCCGAACTCGAACCCGCACGTGCTCAAACCTCTGCAAGCACTAGGGGTCGGACTGCTCCTGCAGCTCCCGAACGAGTTTAAGATGTTGCAACAATTCGGGTTCGACAAGTTCATCGTCTCGCCGGGTCACGTCTCCGACGAGGAGATCGACTTGTGGGCGCGCGCCCCGTATCCGACGTTTCTCTCGAGCGTGGACGAGGTCGACCGTGCGCTGCGCGTGAACGCCCGAAGCATCAGTGTACGTATCGACAGCCTCAGTTCCGATAAGCCGGGCATCAAATATCCGCAGCTCAGTCGCCTTGCCGAATTGCTTCGTACCAAGGAGCGTCACCTCGAGTGCTTCGAGGTCTACTGTGGAAGTGGGAATTCGCTCGAGGACATGGTCAAGATTCTTGAACAGATCTTCACAATCTTCAAGACGCACTTTCCGACCGCGCGTTCGATCAATTTCGCGGGCGGGCATGGTTTCGTCTATGAGAAGTGGGACGAATCCGAGAAGCACTTCGCCTGGCGGCCGTACTTCGAGGCGCTGCGGCAGCTGGCGCAACGAATGGGCATTCCGGACCACGTCAAATTTCTTTTCGAGCCCGCGCGCGACGTGTTGGCTGACATCGGGATGCTGCTCCTCGGCGTGAAGCGCAACATCATCGAAAATCCTACCGGCAACTTGGTCGTGACGGATGGCTCTCGCATGCTCATGCCATCTGCGCAGCTTCGCGGGAGGCGCCACAACCTAATCTTTTGGGATGCGGCGATGCGTGAGATTACGACGCCGCTTTCGAATCGGATCGACGCGCAGCTGCGCGGGAGAAGCATTCTCCGCAACGACTACGTTCTGCCGGGAACCTACCGCGTTCCCCCGAGCGTCGACGCAGGCTCCTACGTGGCCATCATGGACGTCGGAGCCTACTGTGCGACCCAACACATGGAGTTTTTGAACATTCCACCGGCCGCAGAAGTGATGGTTGACAGCAGCGGTTCGTGCCATCTCGTGACCAAACGGGGCGACGAACTGGACAAGTGGCGGAATCTGCTCACCGAGCGGCGTGCGCTTGCGGCATCGTGACGGATGCACGAGAGGAGTCTGCGATGCAATCGATCTTGGCAGAAGAGAGCCCTTCGAGTGCGTCGGCACACGAGCCGTTTCAACTGTTTCAGGAGTGGCTGGAGGTTGCGCAGACGAAGGAGCTGAACGACCCAAACGCCATGGCCGTGGCGACTGTGGCCTCCGATGGTCTTCCCAACGTACGCGTGGTGCTGCTCAAGAGCCATGATCCCGCGGGGTTCGTATTTTATACGAACACGCAGTCGCAAAAAGGCGTCGAGCTCGGCGCAAACATGCAGGCTGCGGCGATGTTTCACTGGAAGTCGTTGCGCCGCCAAGTTCGATTGCGTGGACCGGTGCAGCGGGTGGCAGAGGTGGAAGCGGATGGGTACTTCGCTTCCAGGGCCCGTGATAGCCGCATCGGTGCCTGGGCGAGCCAACAATCGAGGCCGTTCGAGAGCCCCGGGGCCCTCGAGAGGGCCGTTGCGCGCGAGAAAGAACGCTTTGGCCTCGGAGAGGTGCCGCGTCCACCGTACTGGACCGGGTATCGGATCAGGCCCCTCGCGATGGAATTCTGGACGGAGAAGCCGTTTCGACTGCATGACCGGTTCATCTTTTTGCGACCGGCACCGGAAGGCCCTTGGAGAGTCGAACGCTGGTACCCGTGAGCGGCCGGAGGAGCGGAGCATGGCGATGAACGTGGTGAGTGCGAACGCGGGTGAAGGCGGCTCGCCGAGTGGACTCGAGGCGGTGCAACGCGCCGTTGCTCAGGCTTGTCGCAACGCGAATCGCGATCCGACGTCGGTAACGCTGATCGCGGCGTCGAAGACGATCGCAGCGCACGGCATCGAGGCGACGATCGCGGCCGGCCAGCAGGTCTACGGCGAAAATCGGGTGCAGGAGGCGAAGCTCAAATGGCCAGAAATTCGCGCCCGTCACCCGCGCGTGGAGCTGCACCTCATCGGGCCGCTCCAGAGCAACAAGGTCCGCGAGGCGGTCGGCATGTTCGACGCGATCCACTCGGTGGATCGCCGAAGTTTGGCGGAAGCGCTGGCGCGCGAGTGCTCCAAGGCCGGGCGGCAGCCGAGACTCTTCGTTCAGGTGAACACCGGCTCCGAGCCACAGAAGTCGGGCATTCTGCCGGAGGAGGCGGAGGCGTTTCTCCAGAGTTGTCGCGAAGAGTTCGGGTTGACGATCGACGGTCTGATGTGCGTGCCGCCCGTCGAGGAGCCACCGAGAACGCACTTCGAGCGGCTCGCGCGAATCGCCGGCCGCAGCGGGGTGACATACCTGTCGATGGGCATGAGCTCCGACTTCGCGGAAGCCATCGAGCTCGGTGCGTCGCACGTGCGAGTCGGCACGGCGATCTTTGGGGCAAGACCACCGCTTGCGGCCAAGACCTGAGCGGGCGGTTTAGCATGGCCTACGTCAAGATCTGCGGCATCCGGAGCGTGCTCGACGCGCGGCGTTGCGTGGCCGCGGGCGCCGACGCCCTGGGATTGAACTTTTATCCAGAGTCGTCTCGTTTCATCGATCTCAGTAGCGCGCAAGCGATCGCCGCGGCGGTCGGGGGCCAGGTCGCGCTCGTGGGCTTGTTCGTGAATGCTCGTGAAAGCGACGTCGCGCGGATTCGCGATCTCCTGCGACTGACGTTCGTCCAATTCCACGGCGACGAGCCGCCCGACCTGGTCGCTCGGTTTCTTCCAGGGGCCTATCGCGCATTCCGCGCGCGAGACAGCGGCCTCGCCGACGAGGCGCGGCGCTTTTCCGGAGACCACGTGCTCGTCGATGCCTACGTGCCGGGAATGCCGGGGGGAACGGGCGCCACCTTCGACTGGAGCTTGGCGGTGCCCGTCGCGCGCGAGCGCAAAGTGCTTTTGGCGGGAGGGCTTCATCCAGACAACGTATCGGCCGCAATTCGTGCCGTTCAGCCGTATGGGGTCGATGTCGCGAGCGGCGTCGAATCGAGTCCGGGGGTCAAGGACCCGCGGCTCGTCGAACGCTTCGTCGCTCGCGCGAAGGAGCGAATGTAAATCGACGGTGGGATCGCGGGGACGCACCCCCGCGCATCGGGTTGAGTCACGCATCACATGGTGCTGTGGCTGAGATGGTCAGGCGCAAAGGTTCGCAACATCTTGGACACTGGTTCGAATCCAGTCAGCACCTCCGGCACGAGGGGCGATAGTCCACAAAGGTCGACATGAGAAAAAACACGGAAACGACCAAGCTGGGCTTGGCCGAGATGTTGACGGGCGGCGTGATCATGGACGTGATCAATACCGAACAAGCGAAGATTGCACAGGACGCGGGTGCGTGCGCGGTCATGGCGCTCGAACGCGTGCCGGCGCAGATTCGCGCAGAAGGTGGTGTCGCTCGGGCGAGCGATCCCGGGATGATCCGCGACATTCAACGGGCCGTCAGCATTCCGGTCATGGCAAAGTGTCGCATTGGTCACTTCATGGAGGCGCGGATCCTGGAGGCGCTCGAAGTAGACTTCGTCGACGAGAGCGAGGTCCTGACCCCGGCTGACGACGAGCTTCATATCGACAAGCACGCATTTCGCGTTCCGTTCGTGTGCGGCTGTCGCGACCTCGGCGAAGCGCTGCGCCGCATCGCCGAGGGCGCGGTCTTGTTGCGCACGAAGGGTGAGGCCGGCACCGGCGACATTGCCGAGGCGGTTCGACATTTGCGGGAGATTCGGACGCAGGTCAAACATCTCGGAACGCTCGAAGGGGCGGAATTGGTGCAGGCCTCGAAGCGGTTGGGGGCACCGCTCGAGCTCGTGCGGGCGGTCGCCGAGAAAGGCCGTTTGCCGGTACCGAGCTTCGCGGCCGGAGGCATCGCGACGCCGGCCGACGCGGCCCTGTGCATGGCGCTCGGCGCGGAGGCGGTGTTCGTGGGCAGCGGGATATTCCTGAGCGCGGACCCCGAGCGTCGGGCGCGCGCGATCGTCGCGGCCGTGACGCGCTGGCAAGACCCGGCGGCGCTCGCCGAGGTAAGCGCGGGTTTGGGCGTCGCCATGCGCTCGGTGGCCGTGAACGAACTTGGACCGGCGATGCGTTTCGCCGCTCGGGGAGCGTGAGCCGTGAAGCGCGTCGGGGTGCTGGCCCTTCAGGGTGGCTTCGAGCGCCACGCGGCGGTGTTGCGCAAGCTGTCGCATCGCGTCGTGCTCGTGAACGCGCCCGACCAGCTGGCGGACCTCGATGGACTGGTCCTTCCGGGCGGAGAGAGCACCGTGCAGCTCACGCTCATTGAACGCTTCGGCCTCGAGGAGGAGCTGCACCGGTTCGTTCGAAGTGGTCGACCCGTGCTCGCGACTTGCGCCGGCGTGATTCTCGCCGCGCGAACGGTCAGAAATCCCGAGCAGCGCAGCTTCGGGTGGACCGACCTGACGGTCGTCCGCAATGCGTATGGCCGCCAGCTCGACAGCTTCGAGGCGGAGTCGGATGAAGCGCCGGGCTTCCGACTCGTATTCATTCGAGCCCCGCGCATCGCCGCCCACGGGCCGAGCGTCGAAGTGCTGGCGCGGCACAACGGCGAACCTGTGCTGGTGAGAGAACAGAGCGTGACTTGCGCCACCTACCATCCAGAGCTGGCGGGTGACCTGCAAGTGCATGCGACCGTGTTCGGGACGGGGACCGGGGCCCCTCGCCTCCTCCGCGCCGTCTGACGATGCGTTCCCCGAGCTCGGCCTGCATCTCCGCGAACCCGCCTGCACGGGGGAGACGTGCCCATGTATTTTGAACACAGTGACCAGGTTTGGCAGCTGCATCCCGGGTTGAACGCACTTACCGTCGTCCTCGGGGGGGTCCGTGAGATGCGTGGGGGCGAGGACCTCGCCCGCGAGTGGCTGGCCCGCACCGAACAACGCCTCGCTTCTGGCCCCGAGTCGGCCATGCCGGAAGTGGCGGCGTGGCGCGACGCCTTTGGAAAGATGGGTCTCAAGCCAACCCAGTACCGCTGTGCGTCCGAGGCGCTGCTCAGGCGGTACCGCAAGGAGAAGACCTTGCCGGCCCTTCACCCACTCGTCGATCTGCTGAATGCGGTCTCGATGGCATACGCCATTCCGATCGCGGCTTTCGATTGCGCCCGGATCGCCTCCGGCATTTCGGTGCGTCCGGCGAACGGCAGCGAGGTCTACGAGACATTCCAAGGGGAACGCGAGAATCCATCGGCGAACGAGATCATCTTCTCCGATGAGGCCGGAAACGCACACTCGAGACGCTGGACCCACCGACAGAGCGCACGCTCCGCGATCCGTGCGGAGACCGCGAACGCCCTGATCGTGGCCGAGGCGTTGCACGACCAAGCGCGCGCCCACATCGCGTCCCTCGAGCGCGAGCTCCTGCCGCAGCTGCGAGACGCCGGCCTGACGACGTTGCACGTCATGAAGATGGACACCGAACGACGCCGATTGGAGTTTTGACCGCCGACCCCGCAAGGTCGCCCGCGCCAAAAAGAAACCGATCCTCGCTGCCATTGGACGCCGCGCTGCTCAGGGAGAATCCATGTCTACGTTGAACTTCGAGGATGTGAACGCGCACAAGCGCGAAGAAGTGAGGCGAAGGCGCGCAGAGCGACCGGTCGAGGCCCTGAGGACCGAGGCCCGAAACCGGCGCGCTTGCCTGAGCCTCGGGGCGGCGCTGTCTCGACCGGGCGTCGCTTTGATTGCCGAGATCAAGCGTCAGGCACTGTCGGGGCGGCAGTACCGCGCGGAATCGGACTTTCACCCGGAGGAGCTGGCGCGGGCCTATGTGGAGAACGGCGCGGGCGCCGTTGCCGTGCTCGTCGACGAGCTGTTTTTCGGCGGGAACGCCACGTCAATCCAGCAAGTGAACGCCGCCATCGGCGGCAAGATACCCATTCTTTACAAGGAGTTTGTGGTCGATCCGTACCAGGTGCTCGAAGCGTATGCGCTCGGCGCCGACGCCGTGCTCCTCATCGCGCGCCCTCCCGTCGATGCCGTCGCGCTTCGAGAGAGCATCCGTCAGGCACGCGAGCTCGGAATGGACACGATGGTGGAGATCTTCACGGTGGAAGGGGCTCGCGAGGCACTCGAGGCCGGCGCGCGGATCATCGGCGTCAATAACCGCGATTCTCCGGCGAATACGGTCGACGTGGAGCGATATTCGACGCTCCGCTCGACCTTGCCGGAGGGGGTTCTCAGCGTCAGCGAGAGCGGGCTCAAATCAGCCGACGACGTGCGCCGCGCGCGACAGCTCGGTTTCAACGGCGTTCTCGTCGGCGAAGCCATCCTCACATCGAAGGATGTCGGAGCAACCGTGCGCGAGTTGAGCCGCGCCGGACGAATGGATTGACCTACGGCCGGGAGGAGGTCGCGACATGGTTGCGGATCGTCAGTTCGACGCAGTGGTCGTGGGTGGAGGCCATCACGGGTCCATCGTCGCCTGCTACCTGGGTAGAGCGGGACTCCGAGTCGGCGTATTCGAGCGTCGAAGTCGGCTGGGAGGCGCGGCTACGAGCAGCGAGGGGCCCGCACCCGGCTTTCGGATGAGCAGCTTCGCCCACTGGACGCGCTTTTACTCGCATCCCGCGTATCGAGATTTCAATCTGCGCGCGGAGGGCCTTCGCTACGTCTTCCCGGACGAGTGCCAGGGGATCGTGTTCGAGGACGGCACGTCGTTTCTCGGGCACTCGGCGTTCAAGGTGGTCGACGAGGGCAGCGGCCGGCAGCTCTACTCCCAGGAGAGCGTGGATCGCACGCACGCGCAGATTTGTCAGTTCTCTCGCCGCGACGCCGATGCGTATCTCGAGCTCTTGGACAGGTACGTGAAACACTGGAAGGCGGCATTCGATCGCTATCGCTATATGCCCGCGTCGGAGCTCAGCGTGCGCGACCCGCTCGACGACCTGCTGCAACGTCCGGAGGCCGGCCTCGAGCCCGTTTATCAATGGATGAGTGTTCGTCAGCTCGCTTACGATTTGTTCGAGAGCCCGGAGCTCAGGACGGCGTTCATGCGGGCGGCTGCGATCACGACGGGCTGCTTTGCCGACGACGTGATGGGGCTGCAGGGGTTGATCCACACGCTGCAGTTTTTGCTGTCGTTCGAGGCCACTGCGATCGCCGCGAGTGGAACGCAATCCATCACGGATGCGCTCGTCTCCGCGGGGCGGAAGCTCGGAGTGGAGTACTTTCCGGATTCAGAAGTCGATGAGATCACGATCTCCGGCGATCGGGCGACCGGAGTGCGCTTGCTGGGGGGGGCCGAAGTCCGTGCGGACCTCGTCGTGAGCGACCTCGGCCTGCCGCAAACGATCCTGCGGCTGATGCGCGGCCTGAGCATCCACCCTCGACTCGCCCATCGGCTGAGGAACATTCACTACGACCGCGGCCAGCTGTTTTGCGCGACCATCGCGCTCCACGAGCCCCCACGCTACGCCGCGGCCGAGCGCAACCCCGGGATAGGGCCGCAGCCGAGATTGATCTGGGGTCCGAAGGACCCGGAATACCTTGCGTCGTACTATCAGCCGCACGTATTTCTGCGCGGTCACGGCGACCGCGTTTTTCCCTTCACCTCGGTCGACACGCTGTGGGATCCGTCGCGGGCGCCGCCCGGAAAGCACCTCGTCACCATGAACGAGGTCGCGCCTCCTCGTCGGTTGTTCAGCGCCGAGCGCTGGCAGGACATCAAAGGGACCTTTCGGCAGACGCTGCTGGCGCGCTGGCGTGAGTTCGCCCCCAACATGACGCCGGACAACGTGATTGCGGTGCACCTCGCCGGCCCCGACGACGTGGAGCAGGCCCTCCCGGACATGGTCGAAGGCGGGTATTCGCAGGGGAGCCTTCTTGCGTCGCAAGTCGGACGGTTCCGCCCAATCGCGGAGCTGTCGGGTCATCGAGCGCTGCTCAAGAACGTCTACATTTGCTCGTCGAACCTCCACTCGGGACCGAGCATCGGGAGAGGGAGCAGCTACAACTGCTTCCAAGTCATTGCCACCGACTTGGGTTTGCGGACGAGAGAGAAGGTGATGCCTTGACACTGTACGAAAGCACGACCGACGCGACCCGGGACAAGCGGGACGAGCACCGTGTGTCCACCGCGCGTCGAAGTCGATTCCTCGACGACGTCTCGTTCGAGGGCACGTCGGGCGCGGCCTACGTGCAGGAGCTCCAGTCCTTCGCCGCCGACTCACTAGCGGCGAATCATCCGTTGCTCGTCGCGCTCGCGAACGGGGACTTCCGCGACCCGTCGCGAGCGCTTAGGGGGTTCCTCGGACAGTACTATCACTACAGCCGCCGCTTCACTCGCTATCTCGCCGGCGTGAGCGCCCAGCTCGAAGCGCCCGAGCACCGTGCCGCGCTCATTGGCAACTCGGCCGAGGAAGTGGGCCGGATCGACGCGGAGGCGGAGCGGGAGCTCCGAAGCGCCGGGATCGACCCCGCCGACGCCGCATTCCCACACCCCGAGCTATTTCAGCGGTTCCTGCGCGCGATCGACGTCGATCCGAGGAACGGGCACGCGCACGCGCCTCTCCTCGCGACGAGCGCGTGGATCGAGACGTTCCACGGGATTTGCAGTCAGTCCGGAGAGGCGCAAGCGGTCGGCGCGCTCGGAATCGCGACCGAGGGGATCGTCCCAGGAATGTATCGCTATGTCCTGCGCGCCATCGGACGGAGCTTTCCGTCGCTCAGCAAGCGCGATCGCGTCTTCTTCGACCTCCATGCCACGGTCGACGACGAGCACGCGGAGGTGTTGCGCGACATCGCCGCGGCGCTCGCGGCGACGGCCGGCGAGCGGCGCGCCCTGGCGCTCGGGACGCTCCGCGCGCTCCAGGCGCGCGAGACGTTCTTCGGCGAGCTCTACGGCCACCTCCGCGCGGTCGATCTCGACCTCCAGCCGGGGCAGGCGCCGTGAGGGCCGTTACCGCCAACTCCGCCGAGTTCGTCGACGTCGGCGCGAATCGCGACTCTCTGACTCCGATGCCCTCCCTCAGGCCCGACGCGAGCTGTTTGCACGCGCGAGTATGCGGCGACGTGCGGGCTGCGGGGTTCTCGGCGGAGCGTGGACATCCCGTGTTCCCTGTCCGGCTTCCGACGAACAGCGTGAGCTTGAGCGTCGGCGACCTAGCCCCGGGCGCCGCGACTTCCAACCATCGGCACGCGTACGAGTCGGTCGTCTACGTGATCGAGGGGAGCGGCTACACGATCATGGAAGGGGTGCGCTTCGACTGGGCGGCGGGGGACGCGGTCTACACGCCTCCATGGTGCTGGCACCAACACCACGCGAGCGGCGGTGGCCCGGTTCGGTATCTGACGGCCACGAACATGCCACTCCTCGCTCGGTGCGGGCAGACCGTGATGCGAGAGGAAGAAAGGTGACCATGGATGCATCCCTGATCGGGTCCAGCCGGAGCTACCGGCTGCGGCGCCTGCTGTCTCCCTCGTCGCAACTTGTCGCCGCGAATGCAACTGCCCGCTTCGCCCAAGCAATTCGTATTCCCAGTGTCTGCCGCAGCCCGCGCACGCGCTAGCGTTCCGGAGGTGCTGCGGCAGCATATCGTGACTCGCCTGCGAGATGATGGTGTTTCTACCGCTATGAATTGTGTCGCGTCGCAATAAATGCGGCCGTGACCTAAAGTGCGCCAAGGAGGAGGCCCATGTTTAATGTGTTCGTCAATCTTCACCCAAGACCCTCACAATGGGACGCATACTTCGCCAATGTCAAGATGCTGCGCCCCGAACTCGAGCGGGTCGACGGTTTTGTCGCGAGCACTCGCTACATAAGCCTGAGCCGCCAGGGGTGGATCTTGTCGTTGTCGGAGTGGCGAGATGAGAAGGCCTTGGTGCGCTGGCGCATCAACGAAACCCATCACGGGGTCCAGGAGAAGGGGCGTTCTGACATTCTGCTCGAGTACCATTTACGTGTGGGGCAAGTAACACACGACAGCAATGTCCCGCAGGGCCACTCGCTGCAAGAGCAGCGGTTGGATGAAACCCAGACTGGCGCTGGAACGACGGTCACACTGATCGACGCAAAGAAGCCCACATCGTGGACGCAACTCCCGGATGCCGCTGAGTGTGCGCAGTACCTGGGACTTGAGACCACGGCTAACGGAGTTATCAACTGGGACGTCTTTGACGCGGCCCTGGCGTTCAAACCCGGATTTGAACCGGTTCTGACGCCCGGCTATCTGCTTCTGCTGATCTCATGGGATTCAAACGCGGACGCAGAAACGTTTGAGCGGTCCGCATCGCTACCGCCGGGAGCTAGGGTGCGCCGTATTCGCGTCGTTCGGGACTACGGGATGTTCGACCGTCGGGAAGCCCCGCAATACTACCCTGCCGTGCAGCCTACGGAACGAGCCTGATGGATCAGACGGGCCAGCCCGATCCAACGTTGCTTTCCCTGGATGGATATTTTCCTGTGACGGCGGCTCGTCGACAGGGTTCGACTCTCTGGCGGTCGCTTACCGATCGGCTCACTCGACGGCTATGGTCTCGTCCGACGAGTATTCCTGAGCGGCTTCGGGAAGCCGACATAGTGCTCGCGATGGGAGCCTTCATGCCCTTGCATACCCGGCTTGGTTAAGAGACCCCGAGGGCGATCGAAACTGGTAATGCGACGCCGAGGCTTCTCGTGCCAGCCGATGTTGAAGGCCGCCAGCTTCGGAAAGAACTGCAACTCGCTGTAGGGCAGATGGTCGTGAATCCACCAAGCCAGGATACCCACGTCCCTCCGGGATTGACTTGTCTACCAACCAGGGCACGACAACGGCGGTCATCGCGCCCATTCCGCCATCCGCGCTACGCTGATCCCAGATGTGTCGGGCGCGATCCTCGGCCGCAAGAGCTGGCTCTTCACGTGGCTCGATATCGGCGGTGAGCGCACCGCTCATATCCTCTCGATCCTCGCCACCGCCATCGCGCACGACGTCAACCCGCGCGCCTATCTTCACCTCGTGACCAAGCTCATCGTCCAGGGCTGGCCTCACGCGCGCCTTCGCGAGCTGCTCCCCGATCGCATCCTCGTCTCGCATCCCGAGCTCTACGTCGGCGATCGCGACGCGCCGATCCTGCCCGCCGATTGACCGGCGCCCGCGGCTCACTCCGTCGGCCCCGGCAGCTCCTTCGGCGCCTCGGGCGCGTCGCTCACGTCGTCGTTGATCGCCTCGCGGATCACGCGCTCCGTCAACGCGTTCAGGTGGGTTTCGAGCTCGTTGGATAGCGCTTGAAACTCCGGCCACAACGTCCCGCGCTGGAACGTCGCCGGCGCTCGCACCAGCACCGTGCTGCTGCGCCGGCCCCGTTCGCGATACGGCGTGAGCCCGTAGCGCCGGCACAGCGCGACGAAGAGTCGCCGATTCCAGGGGTCGGGCAGCGAGTACACCAGCACGTCGTCTTTCTCACGGCCGCGCAGCTCCGCGAGCCGCTCCCGAATCCGCTCCGCCGCGCGCCGCGCCGCCTCGCGCTCCCCGGCCACCGTCGTCCCCGCGTACAGCGCCTCGATCTTCCGGAGCTTCTCCAGCAGCGTCCCTTCGAGAAACATCCCGCCCACCCAACCACGGACGGGCCCCGGCGTCAGCCATAGGCGCGACCGCGTCGCAAGGGACACGAGACGCCCTCGCGGAGGGGTTACGGTTTTCCTGTGCGGGGCGTCGGCCGCATGATAGACATTCGCAAATGTTGCAGCTTCCATCCGACCTCGCTCAGCAGGTCACAACTGCCCTGACTGAGGACATCGGCGGCGGTGATATCACCGCTCAACTGGTCCCCGCCGCACAGCGGGTCACAGGTAAAGTCATCACCCGCGAGGAGGCGACCTTATGCGGCCGCCCTTGGGTGACTGAGGTATTCCGTCAGCTGGATCCAGCTGTCCAATTGACCTGGCATGCCGACGACGGCGACCGCGTTACTGCGAATCAAACTCTGTTTGAGATCGCAGGCCTGGCCCGGCCCGTTCTCACGGGTGAGCGCACTGCGCTCAACTTCCTCCAGCTCCTTTCCGCAACGGCGACCGCCACTCGCCGCTATGTAGATGCGATCGTGGGAACCCGCTGCGCAATTCTGGATACGCGAAAGACGGTCCCAGGACTACGGACGGCGCAGAAATACGCGGTTTTGTGCGGCGGCGGCCAGGTCTACCGCATCGGGCTCTTCGACCAGGTGCTGATCAAGGAAAACCACATCGCCGCAGCCGGCTCCCTGACGGCCGCAGTGGCAGCAGCCCGCCGCGCAGCCGGTTCACGCAAAGTCAAAGTGGACGTGGAAGTGGAAACGATGGAGGAGTTTGAGGAGGCGTTGCGCGCAGGCCCGGACATCATCATGCTCGATGAATTCAGCCTGGCCGACATGAGAGCCGCGGTAGCGCTGAACAACTCTAAAGGCCATCGGGTCACAGTCGAAGCATCGGGCCGCGTAACGCTCGAGACCGTCCGCAGCGTCGCAGAAACCGGCGTTGACTACATCTCAATCGGTAGCATTACCAAACACGTCCGCGCCGTGGACCTGTCAATGCGGTTGGCATTCGCCTCTTAGGCAACAGCCGACTTCAACACCCGCTGAGGCTGCGCCACCCCATACCCCTGGGCGTAATCCACCCCGAGGCTGGTGAGCATCATGGGCATGACCGCGCCACCGCGCCCGCCAGAGGCAGATGGGCTCGGCTCCGGCGGAGGACCGACTCCCGGAACGCGAGATCTGCCCGCGTAGGCCGTACATATCTGCTGCGCTAACAGTGGCCTCGTGCGCCGCCGGCTTGTGGCAAGGCCACTGATATCATCGGTCGGTATGAAGACTCCACGCAGCGTACGAGGCCTCGAGGACTTCGGGCGAATTCGCTTGTCTCGCACTTTTTCTTCATGCGGGACTTCCTTTACAGCGATATTGCCAATTTCCATCGACTGACCAATCTGCCTGACGACCCGGACCTTGCTGTCGCTGCGGGGACGGTCGTCGCGAGATGCTGAATCGCGCGAGAGCCCTTGACAGAGCGCGCGCGATTTCGCATTCACAATCTGTGATTGAGCGACGACGCGACAACCCTCGTTCCACTGCTCGACGCACTGGCCACGCCGGAGCGTGATGCCGTCGTCTCTCATATCGAGAAGGTCACGCGCGAGCGCGACGAGTACAAGAAGCTCGCTGCGCTGTTGCAGGAGGCGAACGGAAATTGAGGCGCGGCCTCGTCGGTCAGAGCGCGGAGCGGCTCCCGTCGAACGACGCGCAGCTCTCCCTCGCGGTCCTCCGCCTCGCCCTCGGCCTCAAGGACGACGACACCGACGCGAAGCCGCCGCCCGACGAAGAGCAGACGATTCCCGAGCACACGCGGCGAAAGTGAGCGCGATCGCGGATTTTGCGGGCGCTCCGTTCACGCTCTCCGATGGGATCGTCGCGCCGGGGGCCGCCGTTACCCGTTTCCCGTACCGGCAACAAACTGCAAAGAAGGGGATGCCCCCTCGAAGCCGCGATCGAGCACGTAGTGCACGCGTACGTCGGGCGCGTGCTCGGCGCGGCGCGCTTCGACATCGCGGAGAAGGCC
>Ga0105247_10001522_pt1 | contig 16573 bp, 15 predicted proteins | sample KBSS24metaG_FD_81519 | JGI IMG/M metagenome (GOLD analysis project Ga0105247, IMG submission 81519) | Switchgrass rhizosphere microbial communities from Kellogg Biological Station, Michigan, USA - KBS S2-4 metaG | ecosystem: Host-associated > Plants > Roots > Rhizosphere > Soil | place...
ACAATGGATGATGGTAGTGCATTAAGTTCTCTTGTATTAGCCAGAGCATTGCATGATGCAAAAGCTAATGTTGAAATACACATGCTGCCAAAGGGTGGGCATGGCTATGGTATGTATGCCGGTAATAAAGCTGCTGAAACATGGCCTGGATTGTTAGAGATATGGTTGAAAGAACATTTTTAATTATTGCTGTGTAGTTTGAAAGATAGAATTGTAATCATTTAATGAGTGAAGAACAAAATATACCGGAAGAAAACCTGCCACCAAAAGAGCCATCACAGGTGGCTGATCCAAAACTAATTTCAACAACTAAATCACAGGAAATGGAAGTGCACCATCATGCTCATGTTCACGAGAAAATAAAATGGAAAGAATATCTTTTCCAGTTTTTAATGTTGTTTCTTGCCGTATACCTTGGAACCCTGGCCGAGAACAGGCGGGAACATGGTGTAGAAGCGGAAAAAGAAAAAGAGTATATCGAGTCATTGGTTGCTGATATTGATCATGATTATCGGTTGAGCACAAACCTTTCGTCGGCTTTATTGATTCAATCAAAAAATCTCGACTCTCTGCAGGATGCTTTATTTATGGATTTGCAGCATGATTTTAAAAGGGATAGTATCATCCGGAGATGTTACGACCTGTCTTCTGCTGTACTAACATTCTATCCTGAATTTTTTAATGAAAGAACCATAACCCAATTACTTAGTTCGGGTAATATGAGATTAGTAAAGAAGAAAGGAGTGGCTGATAGCATAATGGAATACCATGGTTACCTGAAATTAGTAGAAGTACAAAAGGACTTATATGTAAATGCAGCCAATGCCTGTATCCAATCAATGTATAACATATACGATATTGGCGCTTTAAAAACCATCTTCCGCAATGATACTTTATTTAATCCTGACCTGGCATACGTAGACCTGAAACTGCGCACCACTGATCCAGATGAATTAAAAAAATTTAATGCCCTTTTGGAGACAGAAAAAGTTATGGGTTTTTCTTATAGAAACTATATGATCCACATTCAGGAAAAGACAGAAAAACTATATAAATTTTTGACCGAAAAATATAATATTAAAGAGGAAGAATAGGTTTTGTTTTAGATACTTAATGATCCAGCACGGAACCATCAAAAGGATCCCACATTTCGGGAAATTCCCATTCAGGCACGCCTCGTTCATTCTCTATAATATTATCATCTAACTCCAGTCCGAGTCCAGGTCCGTCAATATTTCCTTTTAAAATGATATTGCCATCCGTCATAACCAATGGTTTTTTGATATAGCTTTTACCGAGATAACTTCTCTGCACTTTGCTGTCTTTGGGAGCTGCCTGCAAACTTGGTATCTCATGCGCCACAAGATTAGGAATAGAAGCCATTACATGCATAGATGCAATGGCGCCGACAATACCTTCTTTTGCATGGGGCAACATGCCTGCATAAAATGCTTCCGCCATTGTAGCAATGGCTTTCATTTCTGTAATGCCGCCGCAATGTGTGATGTCGGGTTGTAAAAAAGAAGCAGCACCCTGCACCAACAGATCTCTGAATTGCCATTTGGTAACCATTCTTTCACCCGTTGCAAATGGTATGTATGTTTTCTTCGACATCTCTGCCATTAATGGCAGGTTCTGATGTTGTATGGGTTCTTCATAAAACCAGGGTTGAAATTGTTCCAGCGCTTTAATGATGAGCATTGCATTCTGTGGTTCATGATCAGCATGCAGTTCAATACCCATATCTACTTTAGGTCCTATTACCTCACGGATCGCTTTTACATTTTCAACTATTCCCTGTATAAAATCAGGATTTTCTGCATAACGTGCCAATCGTCCACGGCTTGATGTTACACCTACTTTCATCGATTGATAACCTTCAGCAATTACCTGCTTTGCTGCTTCAGGTGTTTGCGCCTGTCCATATAAACGGATACGGTCACGGGTCGGACCACCGAGTAATTCATACACCGGTACACCCAATGCTTTTCCTTTTATATCCCACATGGCAATGTCAACTGCAGATAATGCACTTGTCAATACTATATCACCACGATAAAAAGCATGACGATATATCGCCTGCCAGTGAAAGGCAGGTCTCCGGGGATCTTTACCAATAAGATAGGCTTCGAGTTCTTTGATCGCAGCCATCACCGTTGTGATCCTTCCTTCCACTGTGCCTTCCCCAATACCAATAATACCAGCATCTGTATGAAGTTTTACAAAAATGGTACGCAATGAATGAACAGGAATTATTTCCAGCTTAGTTATCTTAATCTCATCTTTAGGATCAACTAATGCAAAATGAGGATTGAAAGGAGTTTCAAATGTTTCTTTTTTGAAATTGCGTCCGAAACTTTGTTCAGTAAACAGTACTGCGGCCATGCCAGCTGACAAGTTTTTCAGTAAATTTCTTCTGGATACATTTTGTTTCATTGCATTAGTTTTGGCAGTAATCGTATAAAACTGTTTTCAGCAATTTACAAAGGAATAATGGTGAAGCAACATTTAAGATTCCGGTAGAAGTTAAAAATTTTTTGATAGTAATTTTCTTTCACTACTTTTTGTATTTTTACAATTCACCAAAGAAAAGGAGGTATTCATGCAATCTACAGATATGACATGGACCCCTTCGGTAACTTTTTAGTTCGCCGGATAAGTCCGCAAAATATTCTGACAGCCATCTCGCTTTAAGCCAGATGGCTTTTTATTTCATTTACAACGGGAATAAATTTGATTATAGTTTTACCGGATTAGTGTAACGGTGCCTTTCAGCATAAGATTAATTTCTTTAAATGTAATAAGATAAACATAGGTGCCTGTGGGCTGTAATATTCCTTTTATTTTACCATCCCATGAAACGATATCTTCAACGCAATGATAAACCAGTTGGCCATTTCGATTGAATAGACTAACAGTGGCTCCAAATGAAGGATCAAGAAACGCACTTTTCCAACTATCATTTTTACCATCCCCATTCGGAGTAAATGCTGTAGGAACATAAATGCCTGTTACCACTTTTACCTGTGCATTATCTGCATTGTTGCATCCGTATATGGAGGTTGCAGAAAGAGTATAAGTAATATCATTGGTTGCAGAAACCACAGGATTTAAAATGCTGGCATCATTTAAATAATTAACCGGTGTCCATATAAATTGAATACTCTCCCCTTCTGCTTTGCCAGCTAACGTACTTGTATTACCAGTAAGAATGATACGATTTGGCCCGGCATCTACTATAGGCTTTGGATGTACATTAATAATAAGATTATTAGAAGCTATGCGACAGGATGAAATAGTTGCAACACTTGCCTCAATAACAGTAAGACGATACCAATAATTGCCCGCTTTGGCTGTTGGTAAACGCAAGTATGAAGTAGTATTAGCGCCGGGAATATCTTTCCAGCTTGCGCCACTATCTGTACTTATCTGCCATTGATATATCGGAGAAGTATAAGCAGAAGATGCAGATCCATCGAAAGTATAGCTGTTAATATTGCCTTCGCAAACATTTATTGTATCTATATTGCCTTGTATATTGGCGTTGATCTTTGCACCACATGGTCGAAAAGTGATATCATCAAGCGCAATATCATTTCCAATTCCTCCTGGCGCATTATTTGTCATTCTCAAAACTATCCGGGGATTATTTACCGGTGTTGTAAAAAAGAATCCATACTGCTTCCATACAGGAGCGGCTGTTACAGGAATATCACCACTATTAAATTGAGCTAAAACAGCTCCGCCGGGAGTTTCAATTTTAAAAGTAATATTGGGCATAATACTATTGCGGTTCATAACATTCATTATCCATGCAGCAAATTCGTAGGTGGTATTGGGACAGAGATCAGTTACGGTTGTTACAAAAAAATCTCCCGGAGCATAAGAAGCATTTACCAGCATAAAAGATCCGTTGCCGGTATGATCGCCGGTAACTGTATACCAGGAATTATTGAAACAATTGGAAGTATAGTTTGTAATGGTATAATATCCATCATTAGGGCATGATGAAGGAAGGTAGATATAGCTACCGGATGGAACATAACTGGAAGCACCGCTGGAATTGCCAAAGGTTATATTTACAGCAGGATCACCAAGGCTCCCATTACAAAGTTGTGCATTTATATTTATGAAACTTAAAACAGTTAATGACAAGAGCAATGGCCGGGAAAAATAGTAATGTTTGCAAACGTCTGGTACAGGCACATTAGCGGATTTAAAAAGCCTCAAAATAGGACAATTATTTTCATTTACCATTATCTTTGATCGATTCCCAAGTATATATGCTGCACTGAAAAACTCTTCATGAAGAAAAATTTTTTTATAGCCCTGGAGGGCATTGATGGAAGTGGAAAAAGCACACAGATAAAGCCATTGGCCGAAAAATTAATAGAGGGAAATTTTCCAGTTTACACCACTGCTGAGCCTACCAGTAGCCGAATCGGTTTAATGATCAAGGATATCTTTAAGCATAAAATGGAAGCAGATCATAGAACAATCGCAGCTCTCTATGCCGCAGACAGGCTAGAGCATGTGTTAAATAAAACCGATGGCATTTTAAAAAAACTTAGCGAAGGTTATACTGTAATCTCTGATCGTTATTATTTTTCATCGTATGCATATCATGGCACACACATGTCAATGGATTGGGTGATCCAGGCAAACTCCTTATGTGCGGACATACTTCGCCCCGATTTAAATATTTTTATTGATGTGCCTCCTGAAGTTTGTATGGACCGTTTATCAAAGAACCGGGAAACAATTGAACTCTATGAAAGCCTGGACAATTTAAAAAGAGTCAGAGAAAAATATCTTGAAGCATTCGACAAGCTTCGGTCAGAAGAAAATATTTTTATAGTCAATGGTGATCGTCCGTCTGAAGCCATTTTTTCAGATATATGGAATAAAATAGAATCGCTAACGGCTTATTCCTCTTATTCATAACTACTTACTGATCTGTTCTTCTTTTTTTCACATTTTAACAGGCTGGCATAATATTTTCGACATATAAAGTGTAACAATATTTCTGCAGGGGTGATAGAAAAATTAATAAAATTGGAACTGATTTTATTATCCTATCTGAGAGAAACCCTCAATACCTGAACCGGATAATGCTGGGGAAGGAAGCAGAAATAACAAGGAGTTCTGGTATCATTACCGGAACTCTTTTTTGCACCAAGATTTATTAACCCAAACTTTCATTATGACTAACACTAATAAAACCGAGGCAGATTATATTACTGAAGAAACAGATACTCCATTGTATGAAATGTTCAAATTACAGGTTCAGCAAATTTATGATGCAGAAAAACAGTTAATAGAAGCTTTCCCTGGAATTATGGATGCGGCTACTAACCAGGATCTGAGAGAACAATTGCAGGATCATTTTGATCAAACAGGAAAACACGTTATACGACTTGAAGAGATCTTCGGCATCATGGGTATTAAGATACAAGAAAAAAAATGTGAGGCAATGAAAGAACTTGTTGCAGAAATAAGAATGGTGATTAAAGAAACAGAACCGGGCAGCAGTACAAGAGATGCCGCGTTAATAATGGCAGTTCAAAAAATTGAACATTATGAGATAGCTACCTATGGAGGACTTGTTCAGTTTGCTACATCCATGGGGTTTGAAACCATTACTTCATTACTTGATCAAACATTGCAGGACGAAAAGGATTCAGATATTTTACTTTCAGATATTGCCGATAAAAAAATAAACTGGTTGGCGGAGACAGAAGCAAAATGAGATCAATTTCCCAGGAAACTGCGCAAAGAATTAAAGTTGCTCAATGTTCTTAACCGGCTAATTGCCTTGTCTTTTATCTGTCGAACTCTTTCAGGTGTAATATCTAATTTCTGAGCAATGTCTTCAAGACTCATGGGATATTCTATTCCTATTCCAAAAAAATAGCAAATGGTTTCCTTTTGTCTTTCTGAAAGTATTTTGAGTGAACGTGCTACTTCAGTCTGCAATGATTCAGTATGACATAAATTCTTTTCGGTTTTTTCAGCATTATGGTTTTCCAGGGTATCAAGCAGGCTTGTATCCTCATCATCCGATAAAGGAGTATCAAGACTTACATGACGATCTTTATGACCCATACTTTGCATTACATCTTCTATTTCCATATTTAAGGAATCAGCTAATTCTTCAGCCGAAGGCGCCCGTTCCAACTGTTGCTCAAGCATGGATTGTGCTCTTTGAATACGGCCATTCAGCGCTACTTTGTTTAAAGGCAACCTTATCATTCTTGCATGTTCGGCAAGTGCATGCAAAATATTCTGTCTTATCCACCACACGGCAAACGAAATGAATTTAAAGCCGCGGGTATCATCAAAACGTTGAGCCGCTTTTATCAATCCGAGATTCCCCTCATTGATAAGGTCAGGAAGTGAGAGGCCCTGGCCCTGGTACTGTTTAGCTACAGAAACTACGAAACGAAGATTTGCCTTTGTAAGTTTATCAAGTGCGTTTTTATCTCCTTTTTTAATAAGACCGGCGAGTCTTACTTCTTCATCGGGGCTGATCATTTCAACTTTTGAAATTTCCTGCAGGTATTTTTCAAGGCTTGGAGATTCACGGTTAGTAATTGAATTGCTGATCTTGAGTTGACGCATGCTCATAAGGCTCTGTTTTGTTTGTTAACGTAAAGTATTAGATCAAAACTTAGAATTCGTTGGGTAGGAAGACACAAAGGAACGTAGTGTGGAAAGTGGGAAAAATAGAACACTCTGTCATTCAACTGTAATAGTTGTGATACAGATCATGTAGTGATTGCACTACAACTTAGTTAATAACCTATCGCCCCTCAAATCGATAAAAAATTTTTCGAGTAAATCGCAAAAAGATATTGTAAAAAATCATCGTACCTGGCCTGCATTTTCAATTAAACCACGTAGAATTTATACCCATTTAAATCACATAACAATATGTGTATGCCCTTTAAAAAATAAGTTCAGTACTTTTACCAGAAATCCTCAAAATGAATCTTTTTGTTGCCGGCCTTCCGTATGATCTTGATGATGCGGAGCTCATGGAAATTTTTGAAAAATTTGGTGTGGTAAATTCAGCCAAAGTCGCTATGGATAAAGAAACAGGAAAAAGCAGGGGCTTCGGCTTTGTTGAAATGAAAGAAGACAAAGATGGCAGAGAAGCCATTGAACACCTGAATGATATTTCACTGGGGAAAAAACCGCTAGTTGTTAAGCAGGCAGATGATAGACCCGGTGGTGGCGGTGGCGGTTATCGATCCGGCAATAGTGGTGGTGGCGGTGGTGGTTATAACAGGCCTCCCCGTAACGACCGCGACCGTAATCGAAACCGGTATTAATTTCAATTACTATTTAATCGTTGCGAATATGAGCATCCTGAAAATTCTTTTGGGCTTGCATTATTTTTAATTCCACTTCAAGACTTGTCTTAATGCATTTTATAAGCAAAATAAAATTACTCGTCATTACATTTTGTTTTTCTCTTCCGGCGATGGCCTGGTGGGGAGCCACTGGTCACCGTGTTGTAGGAAAGATTGCGGAAAGCTATCTTACTCCAAAGGCCAAAGCAGCCATTACTCAAATATTAGGAACTGAATCATTGGCAATGGCAAGTAACTGGGCTGATTTTATTAAATCTGATTCAAATTTTAATTATCTCAGTCCCTGGCATTATAGTGATTTGAAACAAGGGTTGAGCTTTAATGAATTCAAAAATGAATTACAGCACGATACTGCAACAAATGCTTACAACAAACTTAACTTTCTAATAAAAGAGTTAAAGAATAAACAATTATCTGCTGACAAGAAACTAATGTATTTGCGACTGCTTATTCATATTGCAGGAGATATACATCAACCTTTACATATTGGCAAGCCTGAAGATTTAGGCGGAAACCGGATCAGAGTTTTGTGGTTTGGCGACTCTACCAATCTCCATAGTATATGGGATGATAAACTGATCCAATTTCAGAATTTAAGTTATACTGAATACAGTGATGCAATAAACCATACAAAGTTGAAACAGAGAACAGATTGGCAAAAACAACCTATGATCGAATGGTTCTTTGAAACCTACCAGCTTGCAGGTAAAATATATGCTGAAATTAATCGCCCCGTATCAAGATTAAGCTATCGCTATAACTTCGATCATATCGATCAGCTGAATCAACAGCTATTAAAGGCCGGCGTGCGCCTGGCTGGATTATTAAATGAAATTTTTAAGTAGCAGTTTCTTCTACATGGATAATTTACATCATTCAATAGATATTAAGTGTAGCTCTCCGGCTGCTTTTTTATTTTAAGACAATTGGTTTGCATTTGAAATGACCATATTCTTAAATTGCTTAAATTTATTAACTGCCTTTCTTTAAAAATCTTTCAAAACGATTAGCCATGAATGCCAGCAGGAGAAATTTTATTAAAACTACAGGAGCAGGAACATTGGGTTTAAGTTTTTTACCTGCAGTAAATAATATCAATAATATATTAGGATTCGATGTCCCATTTTATCTTCCGCGGGCAAGCCCTGAATCACAGGGAATTTCATCAGGCGCAATAAGAAATTTTATAAAAGCAGCAAATGCTTCTGGTATCGGGTGGCATAGCTTTATGCTTTTAAGACATGGAAATGTGGTTGCTTCAGGTTGGTGGAAACCATTTGGCCCTGAATATAAACACACTTTATACTCTCTCTCAAAAAGTTTTACAAGTACAGCTATAGGCATGTTGGTAAATGATGGAAAGCTTAAAGTCGATGACCAGCTTATATCATTTTTCCCTGGTGATCTTCCTGATAATGTAAGTGATAATCTTAAAAAGATCAGGATCAAACATGTTCTCACCATGAACACTGGTCATGGAGAAGATACTATTCCAAAAATGAGAGGAGGCGGCGACCCCCGACCATGGACTAAAATTTATTTTGAACAGCCTGTACAATATGAGCCGGGAACTCATTTTCTTTATAATACCGGCAATACATATATGCTTGGGGCTATTGTATATAAATTAACCGGTAAAACTTTAGAAGAGTTTTTAGCACCCCGATTATTTCAACCATTGGGTATAAAAAATTATGATTGGGAAAAATCACCGCAAGGTTTAAATACTGCAGGATGGGGATTGCGTATAAAGACTGAAGACATTGCAAAGTTTGGACAGCTTTATTTACAAAAGGGTAAATGGGAGGGCAAACAAATACTATCGGAGAATTGGATAAAAGAAGCAACCAGTTATCAAACTAAATCACAGGAAGGAAATGGTGATTGGGCACAGGGATACGGTTACCAGTTTTGGCGCTGCAAGCCAGGTTTCTATAGAGGCGATGGAGCTTTTGGTCAATATTGTATTGTAATGCCTGAACAGGATGCTGTATTGGCGGTAACAAGTGAAAGCTGGGACATGCAAAAATCAATGACGACCATGTGGGAAAACTTGTTACCTGCTATGCAAGCAACAGCTTTACCCGAAAATCAAACGGAGTATGCATCATTAAAAGAAGATATTAATAATCTTGTTCTTCCAGTTGCAAAAGGTTCTCTCCTCTCCTCTTCGTCTTCAAAATACAATGACAAAAAATTTAAGATCGGGAGTAATGCATTTGATGTAACTGAGTTACAATTCAAACTTTCAAAGGAAGACTGTAAATGGATAATAAAAACGAGCAAAGGTGAAACAACTTTAAAATTTGGTTGGGAAAACTGGATAACGAACAAAGACACGCTACTTTATCCATTTAAAGTAGCGGCCCGGCTTCATATGCCTTCCAAGATCGCCGGTACAGCTACCTGGATAAATGACAATACGCTTCAATTGAATTGCAGATTTGTAGAAGCTATGCATGGAGATAAAGTGACTTGTGTATTTGACAATGATAAACTAACCGTTTCTTTTTTAAATAGCGTAGCAGAAAATACAAAAACCGAAGCTGACAACAGAAAAAATTTATCTGGCACTGTATAAGCAATTTGAAAATTTATTGAAAGTATATTTAGTAAAGAGGGCCTGCCTGTGTTTCTTTCAAGACGATAATCGGCAAAAACTTCGATAGATTTAATTATTATACTATTCAGCACATAAAGTCTGTCCCGCGTTTTGATTGATTTTTTTTCTCTGCAAACATATCCCAAAACCAAAAGCGGGTTGCTATTTTAGTTGCAGTTATTTTTTTGCCATTGCCGCCCTGTAAAGTTCATAACCTTTCTCCGTTCTCTCAGGTAAATATCTTTGCCTGTATTCTGTTGCACCTAAATCTTCAATAAGTGTCCAACCGTAGTTTGATAAATAATTTGGAAGCTCATCAGGCAAAAAACCAAATGTCCATCGTTCCTCAATGCTTTCAAGATCTTTCAGAAGTTTTTCGGCACCAAAAAAAATGCTTGGAGTGTCCAGGACTTTTTTGTGAACGTAAGTGAAAATAACAAAACTACCTTTAGGAAATTTTGAAATAAAAGAAAACGTCTTGTCAATGGCATCAGTTGTCAGATAATTTGTCACGCCTTCCCAAATAATTGTCGTTGGTTTGGTGAAATCAAAACTATTTTGTTCTGCCAATTCTTCAAGGCTTTCTATATTAAAATCAATCTGGCAATAGGTTACATTTTGCGGAAGATGTCCTATTCGTTTTTTAAAAGTTTCAATTTTATAATTTGAGGTGTTGGGATGGTCAATTTCAATAACAGGAATGGTTCGCAAAAATTCAAGTCGTGAAGCCCTTGTGTCAAACCCAGCTCCTAAAATAATTACTTGATGAACTCCATTGTTGATTGTTGAGCAAAGCAGTTCGTCAATATATTTTGTCCTTGCAAGCCCTGACGAATAGGCACCCGGAATTTTCTTTTTGATTTTATTTTTTAGATATAAATTGAACAAAGGCACATTTGAAAACTTAACTGCCATCCTAAGGCCGGTATCTAAAAAGTGAATAGCATAAGGGTCAGAAAAAAGTTTGCCGTCATTAAAGCGTTTTGTTTCAAGAGCTCTGAAAAAAGCCATATACTGCGCCGTCCGGCTTGCCTTGTCAATCTTCATCGGTCTTTGTTTTTATTATTTTTTTATTTCATAACAAAGTTCCACTATTCCGTTTTTGTAGGCTGTCACGTCTTTCAAGTGTAATGCTTGCTCCTGTCCTATCTGGTTAAAGAACGGAGTTCCATCACCCAAAATAATTGGTATAATTGATTGTCTTATTTCGTCCGCTAAGTTTAAACGAAGGAAGTCTTTGACAACTATTGCTCCGCCCACAACCCACACATTCTTGTATTTAGGTTTTAATCGTTCGTTCACAAGTTTATTCAGATCGCCTGAATAAGTTTCAATGTTCTGCCTGTCAATCGAAAGGTTTCCGTGAGTTAATACAATCGTCGGCACATTACCATAAGCCCAACCATAAGATTTTGAAAGTTCGAGAGCATGTTCGTATGTCCGTGAACCCATCACATAGCAATCAATAGTTTTGAGGAATTCCTCTGCATCTTGTCCTGCAACTCCTTTTTCGTAGTTGTCAGTGGTCTCAAACCACGAAACGCTATTGTCTTTTTTGGCAATAAGGCCATCAAGACTTGAAACCATATGTATCGTTATTTTAAATGAGTCCGTTGTCATTTGTGAAATGTGTTGCTTGTAACAAATCTATAGGAAACTTATCAGGAATAGTGTTGTTGATGTGAGTGTCTTATGAAATATTTCTTGGCTCGAATACTAACGGCGTAAGCAAGATAGTGGCAGTTTTTATAGAAGGTCGGTCACTTTTGTTGCACCTGGAACGTATTGATTAATTGTCTTGATTTCTATTCCTTGAATTCCATTTCTTTGATAACTACCTTGGGGTAATTTTAATTTTTGATAGTAGTTGTAAATATTAAAATCTGTATATAAGTACCCAACAAATGTTTGAATTTGTTTCGCTTCTTTTAGAGTGTCAGCAAATATTCTTGGCGTCCAATAAGTCTTAAAATTGTATTGATTTGGTGAGGAAACTTCTATTAAAAATTCTTCGCCGTCAAAGCCTTGCTTCCAACCATTTACCTTGTCGTCTGAGGGAATATTGACAATTGAGAGTTTGTCAATGATATTAAAAAGTTGCCTTGCTTTTGAACTGTCAAGTGTTACTTGATTAGAATAAATCTTACCAATTTTATAAACCCCTTTTCTTAAAAGTTTATCATCATATCGTTGGGCGTAATTTGTCACCGCTCCGTAGTACAAGTTATAATCAATTGTCCAAAGATCTACCGCTTGAATGTCAGTCCAAAACCTAAAATGAAATGTGTCACTTGAAGTTTGTAAATCTTTGAGATTAATTTGCCTTGCTAAATCGACCTTCGATTTAAACCATAGGCTGGTGTCAACTTCGCTTTTATAATTTTTATGGGTGGGGATGTTTATAATCTTTTCAGTCTGCCCAAAAACAGTAGTACTAAAAAAAGTTATACCTATAAAAATGGATGTTCTCATAAAATTGTCACAACTCATAAATTTACTAAACAATGTTTCGCAAATAAAAACAGATGAAATAATAAATATCTATCCCATCTTTGCAGGCGATAGCTTACCGGCATAATTTTAATACAATTAGTTTATGGATCATAAAGAAAAATTGGAACAGTTGCACAAAGAATCCCTTCAGCGGTTTGAAGAATATTTAAAAGCAAAAGGAGACGTGGGAAAAGAACATCATGAAAAAATACATGAAGCAAAAAAGAACTGGCAACTGGCATGGAGCAAAATGATGGAAGCTCTTATCGTACTTGAAAATCTTGAATTATAATTTTCATTCCTTATTTGAATTCTCTGCAATAGTTAGCCACATTTTATTCACACAGATTTTTCCACATTTATTGAAGCAGCTTCATATGAACTACTTTTATACAAAGTAAAAGCATCCCATGAAAAATAGAACTGCAAGCCGCTTCCTGATCATGATCTGCTGCGCACTATTCAGCGGCACATTTTTGTTTGCACAAAATAAACTTAAGACTAAGTATAATAATTCAAGTATCCAGGCGGGCATTGAAGTAGGTTCAAAAGGAGTAAAGCTTAGTGTATTAGAAATTGGCAAGAACGCCAAGACAAGCGGCGCTTTCAATATTTTAAAAGATACTTCAGTAAACACAGATTTTATTTCTTTTTCCCAACCTACATTCCAGGCTACATTAAATGGACTTTATGGATTGTACACAACTGCTACCAAAGAATATAAAATCCCTTCTGACCGAGTGTTCACCGTTGTAAGCAGTGGCGTAAAAGTGCAGGCTGAAAAAGAAAGTAAGTCCTTGTTTGTGAGCCGGCTTATTGACTCATTTAAATTAAAAATAAATGATGACCGGCGAAAGGTAGAAGTGGTGGATGTGATTCAGGAAGCAAAGTTGTCTCATCTTGGTATTGTTCCCGAATCAAAACGCTACACAACTTTTTTAATTGATATTGGCAGTGGTAATACCAAAGGTGGCTATTTTCCGAATGGGAACACTGATTACTTTAAACTTTTCCAGCTAACATGGGGTACCAAGAGTGTAGCCAATGCTACAGAGAAAAAATGCGAAGACGATAAAAGCCTGGCAAATTTTAACAGGCAACTTAACCGTGTATTACAAACAGCAGAGAATACGGATATAATTTATGCAGTGAATGAAAGTGGTTCCTACCCTGCCAGTGATATCATAGCTTTCAGTGGTGGTATTGCATGGTCAGTTGCTACGCTCCTTCATCCTGAACTCATCGACAACTCTATCGTACCTGTTACTTTTGATGAAGTGATAAAATTCAGTCAGAAATTATATACTGATACCATTTTGTATACAGATAAATGGATCATTAAAAATCTTATGGATAAAACCTTGGACAATGATGCTATCGCTAACGAAGTAAAAAGAGTTCATTCTGTATTTGATCAAAGATCATTAATGTCAGGTACAGGATTGTTATTAAAGATCATGCGTCAGTTTGAAGGCATTTATGAAAAAAAACAATTCTTTCTTGTAAAGAATGGACAGGTGGGCTGGATATCTGCGTATGTTGATCAGAATACGGTCCGTTAAATTTTTTATTGGTATAAAATGGTGCAGCCAAAGCTATCGAGATAAAACTCGCCTTCCATATCCACCTCTTTTCCAAAGTAATTATCCCATATAACAGCTTTCCATTTCCCTTTTGGAAGTGAGACTGTTCTTCTTCCTATATTTCCATTAAAAAAAACTATTATTTTCTTCCAGCTATCATTTACATTGATGCCATTTATTGTATAAGCAACTATGTTGGTGGGTTGATTTACCAGGAAATTTATATTTTTTTTGATTTGATCTGCACTTGTCATCCTGAAAGCCGTATGTTCCTTTCTCATTTTGATCAATGCCTTTACATAATCAAACACATCTTTATTTTTTGTTTTCAAACCCCAATCTATTTGATTAATACTATCCGGTGATTCAAATGAGTTCTCCACTCCTTTTTTGCTTCGCAAAAATTCTGTGCCTGCATGTAAAAAAGGAATTCCCTGGCTTGTTAAAACAATAGATAGTGCAAGCATCTGCATTTGTTTCCTTTTACTTTCTGACGCATCTTCTGCGGAAATAGCCAGCTTGTCCCATAACAAATGATTGTCGTGGCATTCGCAATAAGTGATCGTATTATAAGGTTGTGCCGCATAAAATGTTTTTGAATAATTCACTTTGCTGTAATCAATCTGTGGATGATTACAAGATGCGACCACTCCAAATTTTATACTCTCCTCCATTCCCGGTTTACCGCTTGCAAATCCTTTATCAACATGATCAAATACACTTCCTTTTATTCCATCTCTTATATCATCACTAAATACTGCAATGCTATCAAGCTTATATGCAGTTTGCTTTAAAGCTCTTAAAGAATCAGGCAAAGGCGATGAACCCGCTGTCCATCCTTCACCGTACAATAAAATATCAGGTTTTATTTTATGCAGCTCTCGTGAAATATGATTCATCGTTTCTATATCATGCACACCCATGAGATCAAAACGAAAACCATCGATATGATATTCTTTTACCCAATACAAAACAGATTCGAGCATAAATTTTCTCATCATCGGCATTTCGCTGGCGGTTTCATTTCCACAGGCAGTTGCATTGGAAAGTTTTCCGTCGGAAGTATGTCGATAATAATAGCCGGGAACTAATTGATTGAAATTGGAATTATCCGTTAAGCCAGTGTGATTATAAACCACATCCATTACTATCCTTAATCCATTTTCATGAAATGTTTTGATAAGTTGTTTTAATTCTTTGATCCGTGTTGCTCCATTGTAAGGATCGGTTGAATAAGAACCTTCAGGCGCATTATAATTCAGTGGATCATAACCCCAGTTATATTTTGTATTTGGTTTTGTTTCATCCACTGAATTGAAATCAAAAAATGGCAAGAGATGAATATGTGTTACTCCCAATTCTTTTAAATGATCAAGGCCGGTTGAAAGACCTTCAGCATTCTTTGTTCCTTTTTCCGCAAGGCCGATAAATTTTCCTTTGTTTATTATACCAGAATTTGCAGCAATACTTGCATCACGAATATGCAACTCGTAAATGATCGCATCCGTTGCATTTTTGAAGACAGGACTTTTATCAGCTTTCCATCCCGCAGGATCCGTTTGTTTCATATCAATGATCATTGCTCTTTTACCATTTATTCCAACTGCCTTTGCATAAGGGTCAGGCACTGCATTTAACCATTGACCATTTATATGTACACGAAATGAATAAAATTTCCCTTTTTGATCTCCGGTTAAAACAGTTGTCCATGTACCTTCAATGTTTTTTTTCATTTGAATGACCTGGGTTGCTTCATCGGTAACTCCATCTTTATATAGAAGCAATTGTGTGTTATCTGCCGTTGGCGACCAAATGCGAAAAGCAGATTGTTTAGCAGAATAAGTAAGCCCAAGATCATTACCGCGATAAAGTGGATATTGAGCAGGTGAATATAATTGTGCTTTTACAACAAGAACATAACAGGTAACTGCAAGCAATAGAACCTGCCTTTTCATATAGAAGTTTTTTTAAAGATACTTTCATTCCTCTATGTTAATGAAATGTGCATAGCAATACCACAAAAAAATTTACTATGATTTCTCACTCCTGTAAATTGTTGTACTATTTAAACGGTTGCTTATGGGAAATCTGCAAATCAAAAAACAAACTAAAAAGTATGATGCAGTAATTGTTGGTTCCGGTGCCGGTGGTGGCATGGCTGCTTATGTACTTGCAAATGCCGGTTTAAAAGTTTGTTTGCTCGAAGCGGGCCCTATGTATGATCCTGCAAAAAATACAAACCAGTTAAAAAATCCATGGGATTCGCCACGCCGCGGAGCTTCTACAAAGTTTCGTCCATTCGGAGATTTCGATGGCTGCTATTGCGGATGGGATATAGATGGTGAACCTTACACACAAATAAATAACGGTCCATGGAAGTGGGAATGGTGGCGGGCAAGAATGCTCGGTGGCAGAACAAATCATTGGGGAAGAATTTCTCTTCGGTTTGGACCAAAAGATTTCAAACGAAAAAGTATCGATGGTCTTGGAGATGATTGGCCAATCGGTTACGAGGACAT
>Ga0105247_10001523_pt1 | contig 16572 bp, 9 predicted proteins | sample KBSS24metaG_FD_81519 | JGI IMG/M metagenome (GOLD analysis project Ga0105247, IMG submission 81519) | Switchgrass rhizosphere microbial communities from Kellogg Biological Station, Michigan, USA - KBS S2-4 metaG | ecosystem: Host-associated > Plants > Roots > Rhizosphere > Soil | place...
GAGCTCCACGAGCGTCACCGCCACGTCCTTGTCCAGCGATCCGAGCAGGCGCCGCCGCATCGCCAGGCTCTCTTCGAGCAGCGGCTGCGCCGCCGCGAGATTGCCGCGCTCGCGGTGCAGCACGCCGAGGTCGTTCAGGCTCTGCGCGATGGTCACGTGTTCGGGCCCGACCGACGTGCGCGCCAGCGCGAGTGCCTGTTCGAGAAACGGCCGCGCCTTGTCGTAGAGCCCCAGCCGCTGGTAGATGCGGCCGATGACCGTGGCTACTTCGGCCTGCACCTCGGGTTGTCCGTCGAGACCTTTCGAGATGCGCGCCGCGCCGACGTCGAGCAGGTGGCGGACGGTCGGCTCCTGCGCGTCCCCCGTACGGTAGGGATCGGCGCCGTTGAGCAGGTCGGTGAGCAGCTCGCTCACTTTCGACGCCCTGGCGGCGTGTCGCGCGGCGCGGTCGCGCTCGTTGGCGAGCTTCACCGTGTAGACCGCAATCGTCGCGGCGACGAACAGCGCCGCCGCCGCCGCCGCGATCAGGCTGCGCTGATGACGGCGCGCGAACTTGGCCGCCCGGTACGCAAACGTGTCCCGCCGCGCGGTGATCGGCTGATGATTCAAGTAGCGGCGCAGGTCGTCCGCGAACTCGGCGACCGACGCATAACGATCTTCCGGATTCTTCTTGAGCGCCTTCGCCACGATCGTGTCGAGGTCCCCCTGCAGGCCCCGCCGCAGCGCGTCGGGCGTCGTCGCCCGGCGGAACGCGCGCTCCGCCAGCACGTCCGGCCCTTCTCCAGCGTCGATCGCCGCAGCCGACATCCGGCGCGGCTCCGTGTCGACGATCGCCCGCACCATGTCCGCGGCCGACAACGCGCGGGGTCCGACGGGATCGTGTCCGCTCAGCAGCTCGTAGAGCAGGACGCCGAGGGCGTAGACGTCGGTGGCGGTCGTGATCGGACCGCCGTTCACCTGCTCGGGCGCGGCGTACTTCGGCGTCAGCCCGGCGTCGCGGGTCAGCGTGGCCTGGGGGCGCGACGGATCGCGCTCGAGCAGTTTGGCGATGCCGAAGTCCAGGAGCTTGACCTGGCCGTCTTTGGACACGAGCACGTTCGACGGTTTCAGATCGCGGTGAACGATTAGATTCGCATGCGCATGCGCGACGGCCGACAGCACGTCGAGGAACAGGCGGATGCGGTCACCGATGCTCAGCGCACGATCGTCGCAGTGCCGGTCGATGTGCCGCCCGGCGACGTGCTCCAGCACCAGGTACGGCTGTCCCGTCCCCGAGACGCCGGCGTCGATCAGGCGGGCGATATTCGGATGCGTGAGGCGGGCCAGGATGGTGCCTTCGCGCCTGAAGCGTTCGCCGCCGGTGCGGCCGACGAGCTCCGGGTTCAGCAGCTTGACGGCCGCCTGGCCCTCGTAGCGACCGTCGTTCCTCGACGCGAGCCAGACGCTGCCCATGCCGCCGCGTCCGATTGTCTTCAGCAGCGTATACGCGCCGACGCGGGCGCCTTCGAGCGCATCCGGCCCGCGCAGCACCCGCGCGCCATCGTCCAGGAATCCGGCGGCGCTGAGCTCGCGATGACTCTCCAGCAGCCCCTCGAGGTCATCGGCCAGCTCCGGATCGTCGCAGCGCAGACACGCCAGCCAGGTCCGGAGTTCGGCAGGCGTGAGTCCCAGCGCGTGATCAAGATGCGGGCTGACGCGGTTCCAGCGTCCGCCGTCCAATGCCACGTCCTTCGCCTCCCACCGATCGGAAGATCGTGAATCGGTGTCGAAGGACGACATTCAGGCGATCTGGGCCGCGGCGTTGAGCGCGTGGTGGAGATAGATCCTGGCCTTCTCCCAGTCGCGTTGGACGGTGCGCTCCGACACCGCCTGCATCGCCGCAATCTCGCCGAACGAAAAGCCGCAGAAGAACTTGAGGTCCACGACCTGTGCGAGCCGCGGATCGACGGCGGCCAGCTCGTCGAGCGCGTCACTGATGCGCGTCAGCTCGCGGCTGTCGGGAACGGCTTCCGCCACTTCCGTGCCGATCGAGGTGATCTCGAACTGGCCGCCGCGCTTCTGCGCGTGGCGGCCGCGCGCGTAGTCGATGATCAGTCCGCGCATGACGCGCGAGGCGTAGGCCATGAAGCGGTTGCGGTCCGGGAAGGCTCGTTCCCGGACCGACATGTCCAGATAGGCTTCGTGCAGCAGCGTGGTGGCGCTGAGCGTGACCCCCGAGCCTCGCCGCGCCAGCTCGCGCCGGGCCATCCGGTGCAGGTCCTGGTACAAGGCCGAAAACAGCGTGTCCCCGGCATCGAGGCTGGTGCCTTCGGCGGATGCGACGAGCGTCGAGAGACTGGGGTTCAGAGCAACCATAAAGCACTTCCTACTTGTTCAACGCCGCTCGCAGACGAGCGAGATGGTGATAGCTGTGCCGGACCGCGTGATCCTCGAGCATGAACTGGCACGTGATGGGGGCCTCGGCGTACAGCGATGCCGGAGCCGCACGGTCCAGCGCTTCGTCGCTCAGCGCCCGGATGGCCGCCGCGGCAGCGGCACTGTTGCGCTGGAGCAGATCCACCGCCGCCTCTTTCGTGACGGCGTCGTTTTCTTTCGCGTGCCCGGCGTTCATCTCGTGGACGACATCCCACGTCACACCGGTGACCGGATTCCCGCCGGCGAGCACTTGCGCGAGTTGGATCTCGATCGGGTACACGCTCGCGACGTGATGCACGGTGACGCCGACCTTGCGTCCGTCTTTCGGGACGCGGCTCTGCCATTCCGACTCGGTGAGACTGGCGGCGAATGCCGCCAGCGCGGCGGCCCCCTGCTCGAGACGATCGGCCAGGGCATTCGCCCGTGGGTTGGTGAAACGCGCTTGTGTGGCTACGGAATCATTCGACGCAACAGTCGTCATGCCTCTGGTCCTTTCGATATCGCCGGCGCCGTCGCGGCTCCGGCATGCCCTTGCTGCATAGATCGTGAACGGCCGCCAAAAGGCGACATCGGCGCGCTCGCCACCGTACCTCGCATCGCTTCGTCGACCTCCCGCCCCAGTCGCGACAACAGCGGGGGCAGCGCTTCGATGTCGCCGACCGAGGTGTGGAAGTTCACGACGCAGGCGCGCAACACGAACCTGCCGTCGACGAGCGCGTTGGACAGGAAGGCTTCGCCGCTTTTTTCCACCGCCGTCAACACGCCCTGATTCAACTCGTTCAGGTACGACTCGACCGGCTCGAATCCGACGTGAGGCCTCAGGTCCGGCGGCACGTAGCGAAAGGTCGTGATGCTCAGGCTGTGGCTGACGGCCTCGAACTCCGCATGGCCGGCGGCGAGTTGATGGAGATGCCGCGCCAGCAGCATGTCGTCGCCAATCATCTTCAGGTAGCCGGCGCGCCCCACCTGGCGGAGCGCGAGCCAGACTTTCAACGCCCGGAAGCCCCGCGAATTCTGCGGGCCGTAGTCGTAGAAATTCAGGACCTGATCGTCGAAGTGGTAGTAGCTCGCGTGATACGAAAACGCATGGCGCAGCGCATTCGCGTCGCGCACCAGCGCGCAGCCGGCTTCCAGCGGCGCGTAGAGCCATTTGTGCGGATCGACGGCGACCGAGTCGGCCTCGCACAGCGCGCGCAGGCTCGCCGGCGATCCCGCGACCTGCGCCGCCAGCGCGCCGTAGGCGCCGTCGACGTGAAACCACAACCCGTGCTCGCGGCAGATCGCGGCGATCTCGGGCAGCGGATCGACGGCGCCGGTGCCGACCGATCCCGCGGTGCCGACGACGAAAAACGGCTGGTGACCGAGGCGGAGATCCTCTTCGATCGCGCCCCGCAGCGCGGACGGATCCATCTGCTGCGCGGCGTCGGTGGCAACCCAGCGGATGGCGTCGGTGCCCAACCCGGACAGGTCCGCCGCTTTCTTGATCCAGCCGTGCGTTTCCACCGACGCGTACATCAGCAGAGACCGGCCTTCGCGCGACACGCCTTCCTTGCGTACGTCTCCGCGCGCCTTTGCGGCGCGCGCGGCGACGAGGCACACGAGGTTGGCCATGTTGCCGCCGCTGACCAGGAGTCCGCCGCAGGTGTCCGGGTACCCGATCAGCTCGGCGATCCACCGGATGGTCTGGGCCTCGATTTCAGTCGCAAGCGGCGACAGTTGTCTGCCCCCCACGTTCTGATTGAGCGCGGCCGCCAGGAAATCGCCGAACATGCCGATGGGCGCCGGGCTCGAGGTGATGTAACCCCAAAAGCGAGGATGCCCGTTGAACAGGGAATGGTCGAACAGCAGCCCGGTCGCTTCGCTGAGCAGATGCCCCGCGTCGATGCCATCCGCCGGCAGCGTCTGCTCCGCCGCAAGCGTCTCGCGAATCGTCTCGGGCGATTCGTCGCGCGTCACCGGTCCGTCCGCCAGCGCCGCCAGGCGACTCGCGATCTCGTCGACGAGGCGATGCCCGATCTCGCGGAACTGGTCCGTGGACATATCGAGCGGGGCGTGGCGCTGTCTGAGCGCTTCGATTTCCGGGGCAAGGCTCATCGCAATCCCTCGAACAGATCCGTCTCTGTCGCGCGGCCGCCGTTGACGCTGCTGAAGACGCGGTAGAACTCCAGCGTCCCCCACAGCGAGGACTGATGCTCCTCGGACAGCTCTTGAAATTTGCTGTAGATCGCCATCTGCGTTTTGTGGCACGCCACGGCCCGCCAGACGGTGTGCCAGACACGGCTCGTGTCGATGACGGTGGTCACCGCCCAGTCGGGCCACGGCACGACCTGTCGCTCCACGCCGTCCACGGTGATCGTGAGCTTGCGCAGCGCGGCCTGATAGGCGGCCCATTTCTTCGCGCTCCACGCGATGTAATACAGCTTGGATACGCGGTGCGGCCCACCGGTCGCCGACGGCGTGCGGAACGACGGATCGGCGGCGCACGCGATCGCCGCAGTGGTCAACTGACTGATGGCGATGTGATCGGGATGGCCGTAGGCGCCGTCCGGGCCGAACGTGATCACGACATGCGGTTTGATCCGGCGGAGATGTCCGGCGATCTTTTCAATGGCCTGCGCCGGATCGACCGTATCCAGCGCGCCGTCCGGATAGTCGAGGAACCTGACTTCACGGAGCCCCAGCTCCGTCGCTGCCGCCAACAGTTCAGCCTCGCGTGTCCGCCCGACGATCTCGGGGCCTGGGCGCTCGCTACCGTCTCCGAACCTGCCACGCTCGCCTCTCGTTGCCGTCACCAGGTAAGTCCCGATCCCCTCGGTCGCGTACCTGATCAATACGCCGCCGGTAGCCAGCGACTCGTCGTCGGGGTGCGCAAACACGCACATGAGACGGAGCTCGGCGGACGTCATGGAGGGACTGTAGCGAAGAGGAATGCGACTCCGCGTCGCCGATTCCGGTCATTTTGAGGGGATGGATCAAAATGGCCCGAACGGGCCATCGCGGAAGCCAAGGCAATGTCGTTTGACTAGGATCACAGTAACCCGCAGAATCCCGCTCTACAACGTCCAGCGGCCATTGACCAGGGAAGCCATCATGCCTGCTCCGAAATCGATTCCGAAGCCGCAACCTGCAAACGCCACAGGTCCGGCTCCAGATCCCTCGAGTGCGCCCGTGCCGCCAGTCCTGCCTCGCGATCGCCACGGACGCGCCGCCTGGGGTGTGATGGTCTACCTGGCCGGCGACACACCGTGGGGATTCGAAGCGCTCCGAGAAGATCTCGCCGAGATTCTGAACATCGGCGGATCGGCGGACCTTACGCTCGTCGTGCAGCACGACGGTCCTGACGGCGCCAGCCGCTACATCGTGCCGCCGAAGGCGTCGCCGGATCTGGCGCCGACGCAGCGTTTCGAGCGCATCGACAGCGGCGGGACCGCTGTCCTGCTCGACTTTGTCCGCTGGGGAATGACCGTGTGTCGCTGCGATCGGCTGGCCCTGGTGCTGGGCAGCCCCTACAGCGTTCCGCCGGGCGCCGGCGTCGGGTCCGACGGCACGAATGCACTCGCGCTGGCCTACGACGACGGCTCCGGGAATGTCCTCAGAGTGTCTGATCTGGCCGGCGTCCTCCGCGAGGCGTTGAGCGACGACGAACGTGAACAGATCGACCTGCTCGCCATCGACAGCTGCTACGTCCAGTTCCTCGAACTGGCGTACGAGCTGGAGGACGTCGTCCGCATCCTGATCGCCCCGCAGACGACCGTGCCGATCGCCGGGTGGGACTACGTGCGCGTGCTGTCTCGGTGGAAGACGCTGGCCGCGGCGACGCCGCCGCTTGGCACCCAGCAGATCGCGAAGGCGCTCGTGGATGCGATCGCCGAGTGTTACGGCGGCGTCGACAATGACGTGCGTGCGGTGTCGGCGCTGGACCTTCAGCGCCTGGACGACGTCGCGAATGCGTTCGACACCCTGTGCATCGGGACCATGCAGGTCCTCGGCGAGAGCCTGATCTGGCGGGCGAGGAAGCTGCTCCTGACAGAGCTGCACGACACGACATCCGGCCCGGTCTACGATTGCGGGAGCTTCTTCGCCATATGGAGCGCGGCGCTCGACGCATTAGCTGAAGAGTCCTATCAGGGATGGCTCGGTTCGACCCTCGAAGGTGCGACCGGAACGCGCCTCGACCGGTTCTTCGAAGCGGTGACTCGGAGTCTCGAGAACGAGGTCATCGAGTCGGACGACCTCGTCGCCCCGGATCCGATCCGTGCTCGTCTCGCGCACCTCGTCACCGCGCTGCAGACTGCCGACCGCCGCGCCGCCGGCAAGGCCTTCCTGGCGGAGGTCGGCGCCGGCCAGAAGGAGCGCATCGAGCTGCTCCGGCCAGGTACACGGCAGGACGAGCGTGACCGCGCCACCATGAGCGCCATCTCGCGCGATGAAGTGGTGCACACGGCGATCACCAAAGCGAGCCGGCTCCTGCCCGAGGAACGTCGATTCGACTTGAAACGGATGGAAGAGGCGGCCAAGAACGCCCAGCGCCTCGCGCGCCAGGCGGATCAAGCCCTTCGCGCGCTGATTGGCGATCGGGATCGCGAACTGACCGGGATGGTCCTCGCCGTCGAGAGCACGCCTGACGTCTCCGCGGGCTGGCCGCGGTGGTCCGGCGTATCGATGTACCGGCCGAGCAAGCTCGACGATCTGATGAACGACAGCTACCAGCGGTTCGCATTCCACCGCCGGGTGCACTGGGCCGCGTTGCTCGGCGCGGCGAATCTGATCGAGGACCACCCGCGGGCGTTGTGGCGCCTGATCAGCTCGTTGCTCGCCACCGGATCGGCCGGAACGCGCCGCGACGTGCTGCGCCGGCTGACGGGGAGCGATTCAGTCGTGTGGGGATTGCGCGAGCAGTTCCAGGTGATGGCGCCGGCGCCGACCGTGACGCTGTCACTGGAGCGACGGGACGATCCGCTGAGAGATACAGCCACGATCGGCGGCAAGAGCGAGCGCTACCTGCTTCGCCTCGAGTCCAGCCACCGCGGAGCGGTGGTGACCGAACAGGACAGCCGTGTGCAACGCGACGTGATGGAGCGCGCCCTGAACGGGCTCAACCTGCTGCTGCAACAGGATGTGATCACGACCCGATCGCTCGAGGACCTGCGGGCGATCGGCGGCCTTCTCGGGGAGGACATCTTCCAGACGCTCGGCCGCGTGCTCGAAGACGAACGCACATCGGTGCAGGAGGAGTCTCCCGACGCGACGCCGCACCTGCAGTTACAGATTCCACTCGAGTTGATGAAGTATCCGTGGGAACTGCTCCATCGCCGCGGAGAATGGCTCGGCGAGCGCTATGCGATGGGGCGGCAGGTGTTCATGGAGACCGGTCTGGCGCGTCGCGTGCCGGCTCGCCGCCAGGGACGGGTGCGCCCGCTGGTCATCGGCGATCCGATCTTCGACGCCGGGCTCAAGTATCGCCAGCTGCCGGGTGCGCGCGACGAAGCGGAACAGGTGGCGGGCTGGTTCGACCGGGCCAGCAGCGAAGTGGGCAGCATCATCGATTTCCAGCGGCAACGTGATACCCGGATTCATACCCGGCTGACGAGCGCGGACATGCGCGCCCTCTTACGTGACGGGCAATACGACATCGTCCATTTCGCGGGCCACGGCGTGTTTCGCGGGCTGGACCCCGAGACCAGTGCCTGGATGATGAGCGACGGCGAGCTGTGGGCGCTGGAGATTCGCAATACGCTGGCCGACCACTCGGCGCCGCCATGGCTGGTCTTCGCGAACGCGTGCGAGGCGGGGATGGACGGCGCGCGGCCGGAACGGAAGTACCAGGGCAATGTGTTCGGGCTCGCGACCGCCTTCATCAATCAGGGCGTCGCCGCCTACATCGCACCGCTCTGGCCAATCGATGATCTGCTCGCACAACACATCGCCCTCGAGTTCTATCGCCAGCTGCTCAGCGAACGGGCGACGTTGGGCGAATCGCTGCGCCGCGCGAAAGCGAGCGCGCGCGCCCTCGCGTACGCGGGACGAAGCGACAGCGACCAGGGAAATGAAACGGTCTGGGCGGGATTGGGTTGGGCGAGCCTGGTGATGTACGGCGATCCAACGGAGGAATTGTTCCAGGCGCTCGCCGGGGGATCGCACCAGGCTGCTCAGTCCGACATGACCTCGAGGAGCCGCGGACGGGCTCCGTTCGAAGGACCGGTCGATCGGGCCGCCGCCCGACCCGGCCTGTCGAAAGCCGGTGTGTTCATGCCCGCGCTTCTCCACGCGCCCGATCATGTCGTAGCGGCGTGGGTGCGAGGACCCAACTGGACGGAGGCGCGAACCGATCAGCGCGGCCAGGCGTCATCGTCGAACGGCGACATCACGCTCGAGCTGATCGAGGATGCGGGGTTGCGACGGTGGCGGGTACGGCGGCCTGGCGACGGGTCGCGCGGCGCTGGCGGAGAGTCCGATGGTCTGCCGGGATCGCGGCTGGCCGCGATGCTCGAAGACGATCGCGTGCGCGACATGCTCCCGGCCAAGCGTGGCGCGATGCGGGTCGTGGGGCGATGGGTGTTGAGCGGCCTGAAGGACGGCGCCAAGGGACTGGTGCGCGAGTACGACCGCGAGGTCGTCGCGAATGAAGGGCTGCTCGAGGCGACGGGCCCGACGTCCGCCGGGCTCGTCCCGGCCCGGAACAACGGCCACGGCGCCGCGCACACAGCGGCGGCAGGCGGCCGCGCGCTGTTGTTCGTCCACGGCACCTTCAGCAAGACGGCATCACCGGTTGACGGCCTGGGGCCCGACTTCATGACGTGGGCGCGGCAGCACTACAGCGTGGTGCTCGGATTCGACCACTGGACGCTCTCTGAGTCGCCGGACGACAACGCCAAGGTCCTGGCGGAGGAGATCCGAGCGTTCGACGCCGACCTTCTGAGGGCCGGCAACCTGGACATCATTTCGCACAGCCGGGGCGGCCTGGTCGCGCGATCGTTCTGTGAACTTGGCGGTCATGCCGACGCGGTCCGAAACCTGATCTTCATCGGCACGCCGAATTGCGGAACGGATCTGGCCAACCCGAAGAACTGGGGATCGTTTGCCGATCTGCTCGTCAACATGACCGGCGTTGACGGCGCGGAGATGTTCGGACGGCTGGCCGGTCTGCTGGCGCAGCTCGCCGTGGGTGAATTGGTCGATGGCGTGCCCGGGCTCCTCGCTCAGAGCCCGGAAAGCGCCCTGATCGTCGACAGTTTTCTGCACAAGCTTCAGAATCCGACACTTGACCGCAAGAACGTCCGCTACAGCGTCATCTGCTCGGAGTTCGAACCGACGGCGCTCGTGCCGAATTTGAAGAAAGTCGCGCAGGCGGCGGCCGCCGCGAGCCTGGACGCCGGTCTGGATGCGTTGTTCGCGACGGCCAACGATCTGGTCGTGAACACGGCCCACTCCTGGGGCATCGCGTGTCCTCCCGGAGAGCTGACGAATCTGCCGACGCTCCTCGCGGATCGGGTACTTCTGTACAGCCCGCCGAAGACGGGCTTCAGGGTGCCGAAGGGCGTCCAGACAGAGACGGCGCTCGGCGTCCATCACTGCAACCTCTTCGCCCAGACGCGCGTCCGCGAGACGATCAAGGGGTGGCTGACACAACCGTGACGGTCGCGCGACATTGAACGTCGCCTTCGCTGCGGACTTTTACAACAGGCCGAGGCGCCCGGCTTGAGCGACAGCGGCCGATCGCGACGACACGTTGAGCTTGGTCAGCGTGTTGGCGACGTGCCGATGGACCGTGTGCTGGCTGATGAACAGCCGCTCCGCGATCGCCTGGTTGTTGAGGCCGGTCGAAATCAGTCGAAGAATCTCGATCTCGCGCGGCGTCAGGCCCTTCCGATCTCCGGCCACCGGAGGCGCGCCCGCAGGCTCTGTCGTGAGCGGATCGAGCACGGCGCGGGCCCGGGCGAGCTCGTAGCTGGCGCCGAGCGGTTCGAGATCGTCGATGGCGCGGCGGGCTTCGTCGACGGCAACCTCCGGGCGTCCCAGCGCCCGCATCACTCCCGCCAGCTCCACCCGCGCGCGTCCCGTCTCGAAGGGGGCGCCGCTCTCCTGAAACAGATCGACGGCGTCTTCCAGATGCTTCCTGGCGGACATCGGATCGTCCGAGCGCGCCGCCACGACACCGGCCGCGAGGCTGGCCAATGCGCGGAGCGGCCCGGTCCCCGCTTCGGCGGCGATGGCGTGGAGCTCGGCGACCGCCTGCGCCGCTTCCTGGGCGCGGCCCTGCTCGACGCAGGCGCGAACCATCAGCTCCAGCGCGGCGGCGCGTTCCGTCCGGTTCTTTACCGGCAGCCGGCGGAGATGGCGCTCGGCGAGATCGGCGGCGCTCTTGAAATCGCCCCGATCGAACATGACGCTCGCGCGTCCGAGCGAGGCGAGCGGATGCGATCCACCGCGCTCGAACAGCTTCATCGCTTCGTCGAGCTTTCCCTGACGTCTCCGTAATTCTCCGAGCCGTACCAGACCCTCGCCCGTCATCGCGGGGCGGCACGCGGCAAGCTCGTCGGCGGCGGACGTCAGCTCATGCTCGGCCTCCTCCCACGCGCCGCGCCACATGCAGACCGATGCGTATTGCGTCCGGCAGACGGCAGACAGCGGCCGGAACCCCCACGTCGAGCAGAACACCTTGAGACGATCGCACCATTGCACCGCGCGCTCGTAGTCGTGGATCCGCTCGCAGGCCGCGATCAGGTAGCAGCAGGCCACGCCGATCATGATGCGATCGCGCATCTCGCCGGCCAGCACCGCGGCATTGACCTCGTCCAGCTCCTGCAGGCCTTCGGCCACGGCGCCCGCGGTCACGCGCGCGAACCCGTGCAGCGCGCGGCCGACCATCTCGTAGTCCACGGCGTCGAGGGCCTTGCCGATCCGCACGGCCTCGGATGCCAACGCCGCCGCCGCTTCCGGGTCGCCGTCATCCAACAGCGCGAAGATTCCGCTGCGCAGCGCGAGAAACGCATGTTCCGTCGTATCGGAACGCCCTTCCAGAAGGCGGGTCGCCCGCTGCAGCCATCCGTTGGCAATGGCCTGCTCGCCGCGGAACGCGGCCGTATCCCAGGCGAGCCAGACCGCCATCCGCGCCGCGCTCACCTGATCGTCGCGCTCGCGATACAGACGGTACGCGCGCTCGCGGACGTCGAACACGATGTCGGCCAGATCGAGCCACCACGCGGCGAGTCCCAGGCCCTCGAGCGCCTCGGGGCCTTCCTCGGCTTGCAGCGCCGCCTCGAACGCGAGGCGCGCGGCCGGCCAGTCGCCGCGCGCCAGCGCCTCGTGGCCTTTGTCGAGACGGCTCATGGGAAAATACCCTCGAGATTCCACCACGGGAAATATTGACACAAGACGGCCCTGCACCTAGCATCCGGCCACGGCTATACAGGAGGCTCAGTGGTGAAACAGTTTGCAATCGGCGCGGCGCTTCTCGCGGGTCTGGCGTGTGCGGGTTCGGCGAGCGCTCAGACGCCGCCCGCGGCCGCGCCGCCAGCCGAAGCGCCGAAACCGAACGACTACGCCGATCCCAAGTCGTGGCTCTGCCGGCCGGGCGCGCACGACGCCTGCGATATCGACGAGACGACGACCATCGTTGCGGCCGACGGGAAGCTGACGAAAGAGACCACGTGGAAGGCCGATCCGAACGCGCCGATCGACTGCTTCTACGTCTATCCGACGATCTCCACCGATCCGGGCCAGAACAGCGACATGACCGCCGACCCGGCCGAGATCAACGTCATCAAACAGCAGTTCGCGCGCTTCGCGTCGAAGTGCCGTCCGTACGCGCCGCTCTACCGGCAGATCACGCTGGTCGGTCTGCGCAAGGTGCTCGCGAACCCGAGCGCCGCCCTGCCCTTCGGCGAGGGTGTGCAATACACCGACGTGAAGGACGCGTGGGACTACTACCTGAAGAACGACAACAAGGGACGCGGCGTCGTTCTGGTCGGGCACTCACAGGGCTCGTTCATCCTGATCGACCTGATCCGCCGCGAGATCGACGGGAAGCCGATTCAGTCGAAGATCGTCTCGGCGATCCTGATGGGCACGGTCCTGCCGGTGCCGAAGGGCAAGGACGTCGGCGGCGCGTTTCAGAAGATCCCGCTGTGCCACACCGCGTCGCAGATCGGCTGCGTGATCACATTCGCGTCGTTCCGTTCCACGGTGCCTCCGCCCGCCAATACGCTCTTTGGCAAAGTACCGGACCCGGCCATGGTGGCCGCGTGCGTGAACCCGGCGGCGCTCGCCGGCGGCAGCGGCGAGCTCCACGCGTATCTCTCGAGCGACGGGCGGACGATCACCGGCACGACGAAGCCGAAGCCGTGGGTCGTGCCCGAGGTGCCAATCGACACGCCATGGGTCAGCACCCCCGGCCTGCTGACCGCGAAATGCACGTCGAACGACAACGCATCCGGTTATCTCGAGGTGACGGTCAACGGCAACCCGTCCGATCCGCGGGTCGACGACATCATCGGCGACATCGGCGTCGGCACCAACGTGCTGGCGAACTGGGGCCTGCACCTGGTGGACGTCAACCTGACGATGGGCAATCTCCTCGACATCGTGGGGGCGCAGGCCAGGGCGTATACGAAAAAGTGAAAACTTAGAACGTCAAGTCAAAACCTAGGGTCGGAACCAGTCGATCGGAAAGGGCGGCGGTCCAAGAGACTGCCGCTCTTTTTCTTTGTACATGGCACTCATGGGCTTTCGGCTTGCCAGGCGCCACGAAGCGGATTGACCGTGGTGGTCGTGCTAACATCCGCGGCAACCAAGCGATTCAGGATCAAGAAGATTGACTGACGATGAACCGGTTCTTGAACATTCCGTCGAAACAGCTGTGAGCGCGGCATTTGCGTGGAAGTGCCGGACCGACATTGCGACCTGGAGCGATCCACCCGCGACGTTTCTGCTCAACGGGCCATTCGTTGAGGGAACGAAGGGGACGACTCTCATACCTGGGCGAGACCCGCTGACGTGGTGGATTCGGGATGTTCACACCGGATCGTCGTTCGCGATCGAAATGCCATTGGATCGGGCGACGCTCCGATTCGAATGGCACGTTGTCCCAGTCTCGGAGCAACGGACAAAGCTCACGCAACGGATCATTCTCTCAGGAAGTAACGCTGCCGCGTACCGCGAACAGGTTCAAAAAGGATTTGGGCCAACGCTTGCGGCCGGTATGGCGAGAATGTCGGCAGACTTTGTGGCGGCGGAGAGAACTCAGAAGACTCCCGGCTAGTCGGAGTCATAGATGTTGTCCTGGCTCTTACGATTGATTCGGCATGCGTTGTCACTCCGGCCGGCGAGTGGACGACCGGTACAACTGGGACTACAGGGCCTCTCCGCGGCTGCGCGGAAGCGCCCGCCTCGCTGGCGCGGCCCAGATCGGCCACCGGGGGATCCCCGGAACTCGGTCCGCGAACCGAAGCCTCACAGGCCGTCCGACTGGAGTGGAGCCGTCTCGGTCGTCGAGCCCGACGAGCCGGACTCGCTTTCGGCCGTGGCGACCAATCCGGGGGGCAGGCGCGCAAAGACGCTGCTCGATCCCTACGAAAGGCTAAGCTGAATAGCGAATGGGTTCGTACAATCCCGATACCCCACCGCCGTCTGCTGACTGGCTGCACACGGACGAAGGCGCGCGCATCGAGCAGGTATCGTCCTACCATCGCCGCCATAAGATTCCTCTGCCGAACGACCAGCTCCACGCCGTCATTCACGTCGTCGTGGAGAACCAGCTGGCCCTTGGGGAGGCAGTCGTGGTGGAGACGCTTGCCCGTTTGAAGAGCGAGGGGCTGACTCGTCATGACGCTCTGCACGCCATTGGCTCCGTGCTTGCGGCCGACTTATACGAGTTGATGCAAGAGGACAGCGACACAACGAGCGGTGCTTATCTTCGATATCTTGAACGGCTTCGAAAGCTCACGGCGAACAACTGGCGGGCCGGCTAACCGCCGAATGGAGCTGGCGCGCCCACGTCTCGTGCGATCGTCTGGCCGCCGCGCGCGGCTCATGCGGAACGTTGCGCCGGCGCGTCAAAGAATCGTTCGAAGACCCAGGGATCGAGATTCCGGTCGTCCAACCAGTCGCGTCGTCGAAGGGTGACGTGACATAGGGAAGTGCCATGCCCAGTCAGTCAGTTGATGCGCTTCCGCTTGCCGAGCGCGCCAGACCGGTAGAGAGCGCGGTCATCTTCGCGGTCTGTGCGGCGGGGTCGCTGGCGGTCGCGTGGCTGGGATTGTCGACCCGCGGACTTCTCGCGCTTTTTCTTCCGCTGGGCGGCTTCGCCGTCGCCGGATTGATTGCGGGGCTGTCGCTCCATCAAGGCAAAGCCGTGGCCGCGATCACGACGATCGGATGGTTCGTCGGCGGCGTCGGCTGCGTACTCGCGGTCGTGTCCACGCAGGCCTGGCACAGCACCGCGTCACTGGTGCCCGGCATGACGATTGCGTTTGCGGTGGTGTGGCTCGTGATCGGCTTCTGCGAAGGCGGGCTGGTCCTGCTGACGCCGGGCCGCGAACGCGCATCCACTGTTCTTCTGCAGCTGACGCGTACGCTCGGATGCGGGGGACTCGTCGGCGGTGCGCTCGCCGGCGTCGCGATGACGCTCGGCGCGTCCAACGATCCGATCGTCGTCACGCTGCTCGGCATCGCGTTTGTGATCCCGTACGCCTCGAAAGGCTACGCGTTCGCCTCGTTGCCCCCACCGAACGCTACCTGATCCGCTTCAAGTCTCAACTCTCAAGGCTCAACTCTCAGCGCTCACTGAATTCTCACCGCATGCTTACGCCGGCCTCATGAGTGGGCCGGCGTCGGCGCGCTATCGTCAGTCCATCTTCAACGCACGTGTGGTGCCTCATAGATGGAGTTGACGTGATTGCTTTTTCGTCGCCGCCCGCTACTGCTCTTCCCTCTGCCGGCCTCCCCGCGATTCTGGAACTGCTGGCCGACACGCATCCGAGGATAGCCCTGGCGATGGCCGACGCGCTGGACGAGGCCGACCGGCCCGCCCTGCGCGCGACCGCTCACCGTCTGGTGGAAGCGCTCGCAGCCGATTCGCAGGTCGATCAGGACGTCAACGCGGTCGTGACCCGCGCGCGCACCGCCCAGAAGGCCTTCGAAAACTGGACCGACCAGCGGATCGACGCCATGCTCTTCGACATCGCGACCATGCTCGCTAAACGCGCTGAGGAACTGGCGATCGCCAGCGTCAGCGAGACCGGCCTCGGGAACGTCGCCGACAAGGCGCTGAAGATCCGGTTCGCGAGCCTCGGCGTGTACGCCTCGCTGGCCGGGCAGATCGCACAGGGCGTGTTGTCAGTCGACGCCGAGCGCCGCGTCACCGAGATCGCCAGCCCGGTCGGCGTGGTCTTCGGCGTCGCGCCGGTGACGAACCCTGTCGCGACCGCGATCTTCAAGATGCTGATCGCCATCAAGGGGCGCAACGCGCTGATCCTCAGCTTTCATCATCAGGCGCTCGGTGTCGGCCATCTCACCTGCAGCATCGTGCGCGACGCGCTGAAGGCCCAGGGCGCGCCGGCCGACCTGGTGCAGTGCGTGGCGCGGCCGGGTCGAAAGGTGACGCGTCGATTCATGGGACACGAGGGTGTCTCGCTCGTGCTCGCCACTGGTGGCCGATCGCTGGTGGAAGCCGCCTACAGTTCCGGCACGCCGGCGATAGGCGTCGGACCGGGCAACGCGCCCGCCTGGATCTGCCCGGACGCGGACGCCGAGAGCGCGGCGCGCGCGATCGTCGGCAGCAAGTCGTTCGACAACGGCGTCATCTGCGGCGCGGAGCACAACCTGGTCGTCGATGCGCGTGTGGCCGCGCTGTTCGCCGGCGCCTTGATCGCGCACGGGTCGGCAATCCTGACGCCCGATGAGGCAGGGCGCTTCGCGATGCAGGCGGTCGACACGAACACCGGAGTCCTGCGGTACGAATTCGTCGGTCAGTCCGCGGCGACCATCGCCGCGGCCATCGGCCTCGTCAGACCCTACCCCATCCGTTTGCTCGTGCTGCCGGCGGTGTTCTCTCCGTCCGACAGGTTCAACACCGGTGAAAAGCTGGCGCCCGTCCTGTCGATGTTCACGGTCGACGGCGAGGACGAAGGCCTGCGCCTGTGCCAGGCCCTGCTCGCC
>Ga0105247_10001528_pt1 | contig 16531 bp, 17 predicted proteins | sample KBSS24metaG_FD_81519 | JGI IMG/M metagenome (GOLD analysis project Ga0105247, IMG submission 81519) | Switchgrass rhizosphere microbial communities from Kellogg Biological Station, Michigan, USA - KBS S2-4 metaG | ecosystem: Host-associated > Plants > Roots > Rhizosphere > Soil | place...
AAATATAAACAGCCGTATACCGTTTTTTATTCGGCCGGATTTAATTATACGATGCGGCCATTGCCTGGAAAAACGATCCAAAGAAATGCAGCCGCGGGATATATTTTTCCAAAAAGCCTTTTACAAATTGGCTATACGACAAATGGGTTGGGTTATGGGGTAAATAAAGCAGTGTCTGGCGATATACCGATTTTTTGGGGTGGTGAAGTAAAAGTAAAGCAAGGTTTCTCGATACATTACCAACAGAATATTTTTCATACCCGAAAAGTTTTTTCTTTTGATTGGGGCGCATCATTCTCGTATTGGCAAAGCCGGAAAAACAAGAATGAATTTATAACGCTGTCATTATTTCCTTTATTAAGATTTACCATTGCCCGGATGAGATCTGTTGATCTTTATTTTAATTATTCTGTTGCAGGACCAACTTATATTTCAAAAACAATTATTGATGATGAACCAACCGGGAAACATTTTACTTTCCAGGATTTTATGGGAGTTGGAATTTTTGCCGGCAAAAAAAGAAATATCAATGCAGAGATCCGGATAGCGCATTATTCCAATGGAAATATATTCCCGGAGAATACAGGTATTATGATACCGCTGACCTTTAATCTCGGCTGGGCTTTTAATAAATAAACTAAATACTTTTCCTATAATTTACATTATGTTAAGTCGAACGGGGAAAAGAAGCAAAAATGCCCGACTGCTCGTGGGAACGACGTTACACTCCTTTCTTGTTAAAATGATTTTAATCGATGAAATAGGACTACCTTGAAATAATGATTCCAACTGCCGCAAGTGATATGGACATAGACGACTTACTTGATTTACTTATTCAAAGCGAAAAAGATCTTCCTCAATTAAGCGGACTGGCATACGATATTAAGAAGGATGAAATTGTATTAATCCAGAAAATTATCGTTGCAAAAAGGTCTGACTTCAGACCCGGTACTACTCCACCGTAATAGGTTTCCTTTATTCGTAGTATCTTAATGAAAACTAACTACACGCCTTATGAAGTTACTGTTCCTGTTTTTATTAATTCTATTATTTGTGTCTTTAGGTGCTCAGAATAAGATTAATATTTCAAATTTAATCGAGGAAACAATACAATTAATGAAATCTCTTAATATAGAAGTAAGAGATAGCTTAAAGCGAGATGGAGTTTTGAAGATTATGACTATTGATACAATAAAAACACCGGCCTACAAGAATATTGCTGGTACTTTTAATAGAAGCTCTGCCGGAAGGACTCTTGACGTTAATGGAAAGGCTGTAAAATATGCAACCCCTATTATTTACATTGAACATTTTATAGATTCGGTGTTACGTGAACAAAAAGATACGTCAAGGTTTATCGAAGCATATGCAAAATCCCAGATTGTACATGAGCTTGTTCATTTCCTACAAAAGACCGTTTATCTCACTTATTCCAGTAGACAAATAAGTTTGGATGAATATTTTAAACTCCCGGATGAAAATGAAGCTTTGTCGGTAGAGGCATTGTTTTTTCTTAAACACTATGCTCCAAAGATATTGGATAACCTTCCAAAGATTGACAAGAAGTCTCAAGAGTATCGTATTAATTTAGTTAACGCTTTGCTGCCTATACTTAATCAAAAAAGTATAGAACTCAAAAGACAACTTTAATTTTAATTAATTGCGAATTTAATTGTACCCAAAAATTCCCAAGCTTTCTATTTCATATCTTCAATCTCATGAATGGTAGCCTCGTTATTTATAGTGCTGTTATATCCGCCTTCCTGATCATAATGTGGAACAGGCAAAAATGGTTTAACAGGCGTAATAAAAAATAAAAAAACCGGGCAATCATCTGCCCGGTTTTCTATAAATTTTTTTATCCTTAATTTTTTATCGATTCATACAGATCATTCCATTTCTTTTCTTCCGCTGTATATTTTGCCAGGTCAGCCGGTTTTGATTTTGACTTACCTTTTTTAAATCCATAAATATCGGAAAGGTAACCAGCGGCCTTTTTATATTGTTGCTTATCCCGGTTACTAAGGGTTGCTTTTTTACTCAGGAGCTCTGCTGCTTTCTCATAAGGCACTCTTGCCAGTTCCAAAGAATTACCATATTGTTCATCCAATGCATCTCTTTTCGCTATATCTTCTTTTGACGCTGCTGTTCCTGGTTTGGTACGTTTTTTCATTTCCTCTACAAACGCCGCTCTTGCATCATTTATCTTATTTGATTTATTGATATAATGATCGGCCATATACAGGTAAGGTAGTTCTGATTCAGGTTTTAATTCAGAAGCTTTGGTAAAAGCCGTTATCATTTTTTTCTCTAATTCATCTGCATTAGCAGGTATCGGTACACCTTCTTTACGTGGATTCAGCGTATCATAAATAAGCTCTCCCAGTACTTCATAAGCTTTGTAGCTGGTAGGATCGCTGGCGATCATTTGATCAAGGGCACTTAGCTTTTTATTGAAATCATCTACCAACCCTACTGCAAAATCCACCTTATCATAATCGAAATATTCACTTTTGGGATAAAGCTCTTTTCCCATTGCTTTGTATTTTTCAAATGAGGCTATATCGTTTTTTGAAAAATAATAATTAACAAGAAAGCGATACAATGATTCATATCCTTCTCCCGATAATTTAAGATCAGCGAGCCTTGAATAATATTTAGCAGCATCATCTTTATGATCGCTGCTTTCTGCAGTGATACCTGCAAGGATCAGCCCATTAGTATCTATAGGCACCGACAAGATTTTTTCCTTTATCATAAGGTCAGCATAGTCCACTACTTTTTTAAACTTATCATAGCTGCTTTGCCAGCTTTTCTTTTCATAATCTTTATAACCGGATGAGTAAAGGGATGAATAGATATTAACCGGGGCATTCTGATAAACAGCATCCTTCATCAGCGCCAGGGAAGGATCCATTTCACGATACTTGGAAAAAGCTTTTTCAGCTTCCGAGATCAGTTGTTCAGCTTCCGGTGTTGTACTTACCGTTTTGTCCAGCGCCAATCCACCATAGATGGATGCTTTAAGTATGTATGCTTCCGGCTTGGAGGTGTACTTAGCGTTGCTCATTCCTTTATCTACTTCTTCTTTTGCTTTCCTGTATTGCTGTAATATCAAAAGATTTTTTGCTGCATCATAGTTCTGTGCCTGTGATAAAAAGGCAAAAGCAAACGCCGTAACTAATAAAAGAAATTTTTTCATGTGTGTTGTTAATATTGAATAAATGAAAATTGCTACTCCACAGGTTTATCCTCAGATGGATTGCTGAGATCATTGGTTGCGTCGGTATCACCCGGTTCACTGCCACTTACTTCAGAACTGCTGGCTTCAATTCCGTTACCGTGACCGTTTCCATTACCATTGCTATTATCCTGGTAATCGATCTTGGTAATGGCGGCTATTTCATCTCCTTCATCAAGCCTTATTAATTTAACACCTTGTGTTGCCCTGCCCTGCTCACTTATATCGGATACTTTCATACGGATGGTGACACCGCTTTTACAGGTGATCATCAGGTCTTCGTTTTCATCTACATCCAATATACCAACCAAAGTTCCGGTTTTTGAAGTAATATTTATTGTTTTAACACCTTTACCACCACGGTTGGTCATCCTGTATTCTTCAATAGCTGTTCTCTTGCCAAATCCTTTTTCACTTACGACAAGTACTGTTCTTGATGATTGCTCTTCCGGATTTACACAAATCATACCAACTACTTCTTCGCCTGCTTCATCCGCTTCTATTCCTGCTACACCAATAGCACCACGTCCTGTAGGGCGAACTTTCACTTCATTGAAACGAATTGCTCTGCCGCTTTTTACCGCCATCATTATTTCACTTCTTCCATCCGTCATTTTTGCTTCAAGCAATTCATCGCCTTCATTAATGCTGATAGCAATTACACCGGAAAGTCGTGGCCTGCTAAAATCTTCCAGCTCCGTTTTTTTAATGATCCCCTTCTTTGTACAAAGAACAATATTATGTGATTTAACAAACTCCTCATCTTTCAGATCCTTAACATCAATCACGGCTCTTACTTTATCGTCGGGCGGTAATTGGATAAGGTTCTGGATAGCCCTTCCTTTGCCGGTCTTCTCTCCTTCCGGTATTTCATAAATATTGAGCCAATAGCATCTTCCTTTTTCAGTAAAGAATAACATGGAATGGTGAGTGGATGCTACAAACAAATGCTCGATATAATCTTCTTCTCTTGTCCGGCCTCCCATCACTCCTCTTCCGCCGCGGCGCTGCGAACGATATTCATCAGCCGGCGTACGTTTGATATAACCAAGATGTGAAATGGTAATAACTACATCTTCTTTCTTGATCAGGTCTTTTATTTTTACTTCATCATCAAGATAAGTGATCTCTGTTCTTCTTGTATCGCCGAATTTTTCTTTTACCTCTGTCAATTCTTTTTTGATAATATCATACCTCATTCCTTCATTGGCGAGTAATTCTTTCAGGTGTGTTATCAGTTTTACCAATTCATCATACTCTTCTTTGATCTTTGCTCTTTCCATGCCGGTAAGCCTTTGCAACCGCAATTCGAGGATCGCCTTGGCCTGTATTTCATCAAGACCCCATCCGGCATTTACCAAATTATCTTTTGCAATATCAGGAGTAGCGGATGAACGGATCAATGCAATCACTTCATCCAAATGATCCAATGCAATAAGATAGCCTTGCAAGATATGCGCCTTCTTTTCAGCTTCTCTTAATTCAAACTGCGCCCTTCTTACCACCACTTCATGGCGAAACTCTACAAACTCACTGATCATATCTTTCAGATTCAGTGTACGGGGTCTGCCTTTTACTATGGCTACATTGTTGATGCCATAAGAAGTTTGTAAGTCGGTAAGTTTATATAACTGGTTAATGATAACATTAGCAACAGCATCTCTTTTCAGATCTATTACCAATCTTGTTCCTTCTTTATTATTCGATTCATTATTTACATGAGCAACGCCTTCAATAATTTTTTCATTTACCAATTCGCCAATACGATTGGTCAATGCATCCCTGTTTACCTGGTAAGGCACTTCAGTAATAATGATCTGTTCACGACCGCTGGCTTTTGCTTCCACGGTTAACTTGCCACGCACTACTACTTTACCACGACCAAAATGCATAGCAGCTTTTACACCTTCCATTCCGTAAATAATGCCACCGGTAGGAAAGTCAGGAGCTTTGATATATTGCATCAATTCTTCAATAGTAATATCTCTTTTATCAATGTAAGCGATGCAGCCATCAATAACTTCAGAAAGATTATGCGGCATTACATTGGTAGCCATACCAACAGCAATACCACTTGAGCCATTAATAAGTAACTGGGGAATTTTTGTAGGAAGTATGGTTGGTTCCTTTTCGGAATCATCAAAGTTCAATTGAAAATCTACCGTGTCTTTATCGATATCTTCCAGCATATAGCCGGTAAGCCTTTCAAGACGGGCCTCGGTATATCGCATAGCCGCAGGGCCATCTCCATCCTGGTTACCAAAATTTCCCTGGCCGTCAATTAATGTATAGCGCATACTCCACTCCTGCGCCATGCGCACCATTGCATCATACACAGCTGTATCACCGTGCGGATGATATTTACCCAAAACCTCTCCTACTATACGGGCTGATTTTTTATAGGGTCTGTTATAGACAAGACCCAGTTCATTCATCGCATGAAGAATGCGGCGGTGTACCGGCTTCAGGCCATCACGTACATCAGGCAGGGCACGACCAACGATCACTGACATTGAATAATCAATGTAAGCGGTCTTCATTTGTTCCTCAATATTTACGGGAATTATCCGGTTGCTGTCATTGGTTGCCAGCGGCTCAAAATTGTCTTCCATGTTTATCGTTAGATGCTCTGATCGGGGTTTTTTGTACTTATTTTCAGAGCCTGCAAATCTACCTTTTTCAGTACTGAAAACCTGATAAAAAAGGTTGTTTTTTTGAACTGTTTTTCCATTCTTGTGGATTAATTAACGGGCATAAAATTGAGCGGTTTTACCACACAATTTCACCTGTGGTTTGTGATATTTTAATCCTAATTTTCATTTTCAATTCAATCCAATTTTAATGAAGACAGTTCTTTTGTTTGGCGCCGGTAAATCCGCTACAATACTGATCGATTATTTATTGGAAACAGCTATTGTTGAAAACTGGAGAGTAATAGTAGCAGATGCCGACCCCAAACTTATCCAATCCAAAACAGGTCATTCGCAACGGGCAACTGCCGCAGCCTTTGATATACATGACAACGAAGAAAGAGCAAAATATATCCGCCATGCTGATATAGTGATCTCATTACTTCCACCTTCCTTACATTTTTTAGTGGCCAAAGATTGTGTACAGTATAAAAAGAATTTGCTCACGGCTTCTTATGTTGATGACCAGATCAAAAGCCTGGAAAAGGATATTCAAAATAATCACCTGTTGTTTCTATGTGAAATGGGACTTGACCCGGGTATTGACCACATGAGTGCAATGAAACTGATCAATAGCATTCGTGCAAAAAAAGGTCGTATCACTTCTTTTCTTTCTCATTGCGGCGGCTTAGTGGCGCCTGAAAGCGATGATAATCCCTGGCATTATAAAATAAGCTGGAACTCGAGAAATATTGTTATGGCCGGACATGCTGGCGCCCATTATAAAGAGAATGGCGAAGAAATAAAAATTCCTTATGAAAAATTGTTCGACAATGAACAAATGATCGAAATGCCCGGCATTGGATATTATGGTTGGTATGCAAACAGGGATTCGCTTCGCTATGCATCACTCTATGGATTAAATGATGCGGATACTTTTATTCGCACCACACTTCGACATCCTGATTTTATGTATGGATGGAAAAATATTCTTGAATTAAAACTTACGGATGAAACACCGCAATACGAAACTGATAATAAAACTCTCTTCGAAGTATTTAAAGAGCACATGGATAAAAATGGTTTTGGGGAATGGTTAAATCAAAAATTATCCGAACGATTTGCCGAAACAAAGGGCTTAATGGAAAACCTGATGAAATTAGTAGAAGCCGAAAATGAAGCCAGCGAAGAAGGAGAAAAATTACCCGAAGCATTTATGACGGCTGATGATAAAGGGAACCTGGAAGAAATAGCAATAGACGATGTAAAAAATAAAGCAGCTGCGTTTGTGGCTCATAAAATGCACCAGGCTAATCTTACACTCAAACAACTTTTCTTTCTTGGATTGGATGATAAGGATACAATGGTAAATAAAGGCTTTTGCAGCCCGGCCGATATTTTGCAATTTGCAATGGACAAAAAGCTCAGCCTTCGGCCCTATGATAAAGATATGATCGTGATGTTGCATGAAATCGAATATGAGGTCGGAGGTCAGAAGTCGGAGATTAAAAGCTCTTTAGTTGTAAAGGGAGAAAATAATCTGCGGACAGCGATGGCAAAGACAGTAGGCCTTCCATTAGGTATTGCAGCCAAACTGATTTTAAATGGACAAATAAAACTTTCGGGCCTTCATATTCCTATTGTCAAAGAAATTTATGAGCCGGTGTTAAAAGAATTGGAACTTCAGGGAATAAAGTTCCAGGAAGAACTGATTAAATCTTCCTGAGATTATTCAAAGCAATGCTTCAGTTTTTAAATATCTTCTTTTTTATTTTTCATACGGCATTAACCTTGTTCAATGCTATTGGTTGGGCATTTAAGAAAACAAGGAAATGGAACTTAATTACCCTATTGCTTACCGCTTTCTCCTGGTTTGTTTTGGGTATCTGGAATGGATGGGGCTATTGTGTATGTACACAATGGCATTGGGATATAAGAGAAAAATTAGGTTATCACGACGAATCAAATTCTTATATACATTTCCTGATATTAAAACTCACCGGTATAAATCTCAATCCGGAGATAGTCGATTATACCATACTTGTTATTTTCCTTGTAGCACTTGGAATGAGTGCCTGGCTGAATATCCGGGATTATTTTAAAAAAGAATTCGCTAACTGATAAGTATCTCTATCATCTCCTTCACTCCTTCTGTTGCTGGTTTTTCAATTGTAGTAAGATTATAAAAGCTGGATGTATAAGGTATTTGTTTATCGATAATAAATTTTGGAATACCGGGTGCTGCATAATGTATCAATCCCGCAGCAGGATAAACAGCTAACGATGTTCCTACCACAGCAAAAATATCGGCGGTCTTAACTATTTCTACCGCTTCTTCTATTAGTGGAACAGGTTCTTCAAACCAAACGATATTGGGACGATACTGGCAACCATCTTCTGCACAATCACCGAGCATAATATCTTCTCTTATTTCTTTTACCAATTCATAACTCTTTTCACTTCTCATCTTAAATATCTCGCCATGTAAATGAAGGATTTTTGTTGATCCTCCCCTTTCATGCAGATCATCTATATTTTGCGTGATGATATGAACATCAAAATATTTTTCTAATTCAGCCAAACCAATGTGTGCTGCATTAGGCAGTGCTTTCGCTACATCTTTGCGGCGCATGTTATAAAAATCCAGAACAAGTTGAGGATTCTTTTTCCATCCTCTTGGCGTAGCTACTTCTGTTACATCATAACCTTCCCAAAGCCCATCGCTGTCACGAAAAGTTTTTAATCCACTTTCAGCACTGATGCCGGCGCCGGTGAGAACAACGAGTTTCTTTTTACTCATTTATCAAAGATAAGTATGCCAAACTTTCAAAGTATGGCATACTGGTTGACTATTTCAATTTTGTAAATAAAACAACGGTACTATCATCACCCTGTAATTGAAGGCTATCCTTATTCAATTTGGAAACCTGTAAAGTATTACCAGTGCTGTCTTTCGGATCATCTTTCCATAGAAGCTGATTCTTTTTCCATTCGTAATATGAAATGGTTTTCTTAACTGAATCACCAACAGAACGAACTACATCACCATTAGTGAATTCATAATCATACTTCGATTGGTTTGAATCAATTGGCCCGGTAATACCAGTTAAAAAGATCTTACCTGAATCTTTACCTGCCTGGAATGATTGTAATTTCCATTTGCCAACTAATAATTCTTTGTTGACCTCAGCTTCGATGGATTGTTTTTTGTTTCTTAGAAAAAAGAAGGCTCCTGCTCCGGCTGCTACAATGAGCAGCCCGATGAATAAACTTTTCATGGTTCTGTTTTTTTATTTATGAAGATTAAGTATGCTTTTCTTATTTGAGTGGAGCATACATGTAGAACATTTATTGATTCCCTGAACCAATAAAAAGTAACCTGAAGTAATAACTAATTTTTTTGGATTAACTTTTATTTAGAAAATGGAGATGTATGATAATTCTATCCGGCCATTTCCATTATTGTAGCCCATTCTTTATCTGAAACGGGCTGTACCGACAACCGCCCAATACGAACCAGCGCCATATCTTTTAGTCGCTTATCTTTTTTTATTACATCGAGACCCACCGGGTTTTTTAATTTTTTATAAGCTTTTAGATCAACAGCTACCCAGCGGTCATCATCTGTTGTTGGATCCTGGTAATGCTCTTTTACCACTTTTGCAATACCGACAATGTTTGTTCCTTCATTACTATGATAAAAGAAAACTTCATCTCCTTTTTTCATATTGCGTAGATGAAGACGGGCAGCATAATTACGGACTCCGCTCCAAACTGTTTCCTTATCTTTTTCTAATTGTTCCCAACTATATGAAGATGGTTCTGATTTGACCAGCCAGTACGACATATTTCAAATTTTAGATTTGCAATTAACGATTTATTTATTCAAATCTAATTCCTTTATCTGAAATCTGGTTTCTTCCCTTCTTCGTATCTGTACATGTTGTTGCATGTAACATAACCCTTCTGTAAAATCTTTAATTATATAACTTAAAATCAAAACAATGAAAAAGATAAAGTCAATTGGACTTTTCCTGATCGCAGCTTTAGCAATGAATATTTCATTTGCACAAAAAATGATGAATGAAAAAACGGTAGAGGTAGGTGGCGCACCTATGTATCCTTCAAAAAATATTGTTGATAATGCAGTGAACTCAAAAGATCACACCACGTTAGTTGCTGCTGTTAAAGCAGCCGGGTTGGTAGAAACTTTACAGAGTACAGGCCCTTTCACTGTATTTGCTCCCACCAATGCAGCATTCAATATGCTTCCGGCAGGAACTGTTGAAACTCTTTTAAAACCGGAAAATAAAAACATGCTTATGGGTATCCTCACTTATCATGTAGTTGCAGGAAGGCTGGGAACAAAAGAGCTTGATGATTGGATCAAAAAAGGCAAGGGCACAGCCGAGTTAACAACAGTAGCCGGCGGTAAACTTTGGGTAATGAAAAAGAATGGCAAATACTGGCTCAAAGATGAAAAAGGCGGTATGGCTGAAATAACTGTCAGCAATGTTTATCAAAGCAATGGCGTAATACATGTGATCGATCATGTAGTAATGCCGAAATAAGTTTAATCATCAATTAATTACTTTCCATTTAAACCTATAAGGTTCAAGAACCTTATAGGTTTTGTCTTGGGACTGACTTTATCGTTCTTACAATTTTGTATCTTCCAATTTAGATTTGATTACATGAAGAAGATTGTCAAAAAACATCCGCTTGCTATTCGCTGGTTTCACTGGATCAACTTTCCTGTACTTGGTATTATGATCTGGAGCGGCTTGCTTATTTATTGGGCAAACGGAGTTTATAAGATAGGCTTTGGAAGTAAGACGTTGGTCAAATTTTTCCCTAAATCATTTTATGAAACGCTGAATTTAAAATTTCATCTTGCGGAAGGAATGGCTTACCATTTTCTTTTCATGTGGTTATTTTTTTTAAATGGGATTGCCTACGTCCTTTATACGATCTTCTCCGGTGAATGGAGATATTTAGTGCCCGATCGTCATTCTTTTAAAGAAGCATGGCAGGTATTGTTGCATGATTTGCATATTCGTAAAACAATGCCCCCCCAGGGAAAATACAATGCAGCACAACGAATAGCTTATTCAGCAATTATTGTGATGGGTATTGGTTCTATTCTGACGGGTCTTGCTATTTATAAACCTGTTCAGCTCGGATGGCTCACAGCAATGTTTGGTGGTTATAAAATGTCACGCATTATTCATTTTGCCTTAACCATTGGATATGTTTTATTTTTTCTTATTCATATTATACAAGTCATTATCGCCGGATGGAATAATTTCAGAGCAATGATAACCGGCTTTGAAGTTGTAAAAGCAAAAGAAGAAACAACTGGTGAAGGAGCGATTAAATAAAATACAATGGCAAACTTTTTAAAAAATATTTTTATAAAGAATTCTAAGTTGAATGTCGATCAGCTTATTATTAAAAAGACAGTCATTTCTTTCTTTTTCTTTTTTGTTTTTGCCGGGGCTGCATTCTGGGGTTGGAAATGGCTGCGGCATCAAAGCAATAGTGCTGAAGGAACCCGGAAGCCTTTACGAACTGCATTAAATATCAATGAGTCCATTTTCTCAAAAATCTTATCTGACAAACACCTGACCAAAGAGTATGACAGGTCTCAGGCAGCACAAAGAGTAAGAGTAAATGGAAAATTAGGACTGCGCAGCAATCTTGATACAGCAGCATGGAATATGTATGTAGTAAAAACAAATGGCGATACTATCAAAATAAAAGTTGACGATCTGCAAAGGCTTCCAAAAACAGAAGTCATTTTTAATTTTAAATGTATTGAGGGCTGGAACCAGGTCACTTATTGGGGCGGAGTAAGATTTTCTGATTTTGTAAAAGCCTATGGATTGGAAAAAGAGTCAGCATTAAAGTATGTGGGACTCAGCACTCCCGACAAGGAATACTATGTTGGGATTGATATGGGCAGCGCTATGCATCCGCAAACCATTGTTTGTTATGAAATGAATGGACAGCCATTGCCACTCGACCAGGGTTATCCTTTACGATTAATTATTCCTGTAAAATATGGGATCAAACATCTTAAAAGAATAGGTACACTTTTCTTTGATAATAACCGGCCACCCGATTATTGGTATGAAAGAGGATATGATTATTTCTCGGGACTATAGAGGCCCTTCCAAAGGGAAGGCGATGAAAGTTTGCGGGATAGGCTGTCTCTACCATCCACTCGCCAATACATCAGCTAAATGCATTGTTTTTATTGAGTAGCCTTTGTTTTTTATATAGCCGCTTAAATGCATCAGGCAGGAATGATCTGTCGATATTAAATATTCAGCGCCGGTAGCTATAGCATTGTCTATTTTTTGTTCACCCATTGCAATAGAAATGGCCTCAAATTTCACCGCAAAGGTTCCGCCGAAACCACAGCATGTTTCCACATCACTCATCTCTGTAATATCAAGCCCTTTTACATTGGATAATAATTTTCGGGGCTCAGCTTTTATTTTACATTCTCTAAGACCGGCACACGAATCATGATAGGTTGCTTTTCCTTTTAATGCGGCTCCTACATCTTCTACATGCAATACTTTAACCATAAACTCGGAAAATTCATAGACTCTTTCCTGTATGTCTGCTACCTCATGATGCAAAGATGAATTATCAAACAACTTGTCATAATAATTACGTACAAACCCAATACAACTTGCACTCGGCGCTACGATATAATCACTTCCTTCAAAATCTTTAATGAATTTGCTGCATACAGATTTTGCTTCGTCCCAGAATCCCGCATTAAATGCCGGCTGTCCGCAACAGGTTTGTGAAGTATTATACGAAACTGTACAACCTGCTTTCTCCAATACCCTGATCATATTAAACCCGGTTTCGGGATAAAGTTGATCAACAAAGCATGGTATGAAAAGCTGGACATTCATTAAATGCTTATTTAAGCTTTCTGGGATGGAGATTGATCATTTTTATAGCAGTGATCGCCGCTCTTTCTCCATTATGTCCGTGTTTTCCTCCGATCCTGTCTTTTGCCTGTAATTCATTTTCTACTGTTAATACGCCGAAGATTGTTGGTACAGGAAGAATAAGATTTAATTGAACAACACCTTCTGTTACCGCTTTTGCGATATAATCAAAGTGCGGAGTTTCGCCGCGGATAACACAACCAAGAGCGATGAATGCATCGGGCCTTTTTCCTTTCCTGCCGGCGGGCAATTTTTTATAAGTATCCCAAAATCTTTTTATAGCAAATGGAATTTCAAATGCACCAGGCACTGTTATGCTGACTATCTTTTTTATCGAATTCTTTTTTAATTCAGCAACACAACCTTTTTCCAATTCATCTACAATGGAGGCATTCCATTCTGTTTTTACCAAAACAACAAAGGCATTCTTTTTATTCAGAATGCCTGTTTCAATATGCAAAAGTTTATTTTTTGGATCTGTGTTTGAAGCCATAATTAGTCGGTGGAATAAATCCCCAGTTGAGCAAGGAAATTTTCTGCCTGTAATCCCTGTTGTGTCGTGGGATATTTTTCTCTAAGTTCTTTATATAATTCTATGGCTTCCTTTGAATTTTTCATAACCCTGTCAGCAAAATAGGCAGCCATAAAAAGATATTCAGCAGAATTAGTTTCGTCCTTTTCAAAATGATGAGCAGCTTTTTTATAATAATCAAACGCATCACTGTTTTTACCCAGATCAGCGTAAGCATCCCCTAATAATTTATAAGCCCTTGCTTGTACAAGTTTAGAACTGGTGCTGAATTTTTTCAAATACTTTACCGCTTTATTATTATCACCTAATTTGAGATAGCATGAACCCGTATAAAACCGGGCAAGATTTGCAGCATCCGTTCCACTAAATCTGTCGATCACTCTCAGAAAACCCATATTTTGCGCATCACCATTAAGTGCCAGGTTTACTGAATCCATGCGATAATATTCTTCGGCCCTGAACATCGCATCCTTCGCTTTTTGTTCTTTGGGATTTTGGAAGAAGTTTTTATAGATATACCAACCGCCAATTAATACTATAAGTGCAGTGCAAATAATAGTAACGGGCCTGTTATACCTTTCCCAGAAATCTTTGGCTCTCGCAATTATCACTTCGCCACCTTCTGCATCCTGTCCATATCTTTTGTCAGCCATAATGTATGTTTATGTTGCTTCTTTAAATTTTCGATGTTTTAATCGATGATGAAAGGATAATTTTTATCAGCGTACACATCTTTCAGTACTTCGCTGTCATCTGGCCATGGACTTTCTTCTGCAAACTTCACTGATTCATTTACAATACCTGCTACTCTATCATCAATTGTTTTTATTTCTGCCTCCGATGCAAACTTGTTATCAATAATTGTCTTCAATACCTGTTGCAGGGGATCTTTATCTTTATATTCATCCACCTCTTCTTTTGATCTGTATTTCTGCGGATCGCTGATGGAATGGCCTTTATAGCGGTATGTTTTCATTTCTAATAAAGTGGGCCCACCCTTTTCTCTTGCTCTTTTAACTGCTCTTGTAAGTGCATCATGTACGGCTTCAGCACTCATACCATCTACTACATCCGCCGGCATTTCGTAGCTATCAGCCAACTTATATATTTCAACAACATTAGAAGTACGTTCAACGGAAGTACCCATTGCATAGTTATTGTTTTCGCAAATAAAAATGACAGGTAGTTTCCAAAGCATTGCAAGATTAAAAGTTTCGTGCATGATACCCTGGCGGGCAGCACCATCGCCAAAAAAACAAAGAACCACATTATCTGTACCGCGGTATTGTTCGGCAAAAGCTAACCCAGCTCCTGTTCCTATCTGTGCTCCTACGATACCATGACCACCAAAAAAACCAACATCTTTTCCAAAAAAGTGCATGCTTCCACCCTTACCTTTTGCATTACCGGTTGATTTGCCATAGAGTTCTGCCATACAGCTATTCACAGACACACCTTTTGATATTGCCAGCCCATGATCCCGGTAAGCCGTAATAAAAAGATCTTCTGCTTTTGTTGCTGTCATAGCTCCTGCTGCTATAGCCTCTTGTCCAATGTAAGCATGAAAGAAACCCCTGATCTTTCCTTCCATTTTGTATTTTTCTTCGGCCATCAATTCAAACTGGCGAATAAGCTGCATCAACTCATACCAATACAGGTATGTTTCCTTCGAAAATTTGGTAGCCAAGGCTTTGGGTTTTTGTGCTTTTAATTCTTCCATTTTACGGGACGCAAAAATAAGGGAAAACTGCAAAGATTTGAAGTTCCTGAGTTTTAAAGTTTTAACCGAAATTGCCGCCCTGTTTAATGTTTTACCTGCAATCTATATCACTGACGCATTTTAAGAATTACACCCACCAGTCATTTCAATTTAATGAGAGGATAACGGCTATTTGCGGAAACAACGGAACCGGAAAAACAAGTCTGCTTGATGCTATCCATTATTTATGTTTCACCAAAAGTTATTTTACAAGAGATGGCAATAATGTTCAGGAAGGAAAAACAGGATTCAGGGTGGATGGAAATTTTATTTTACAGGATAAAAAAGAAAAAGCTGTTTGCATTTTACGGGAAACAGGGAAAAAGGAATTTACTGTAAATGAAACCTTGTATGAAAAGTTTTCGCAGCACATAGGTCATTATCCCTGTGTTGTCATTGCACCCGACGATGCTCAATTAATAACCGGTGATAGTAAAACAAGAAGAACCTTTCTTGATTCATTGCTTAGCCAGATAGACGCCGATTACTTGCAACACTTAATTGTTTATAACAAATTATTACAGCAAAGAAATTCATTGCTCAGGTCTTTTGCTGAATCAGGCAATAAGGATTTTTCGTTGCTTGATGTTATCGATGAACAAATGGCAAAGCCATGTGAGCAATTATTTAATAAACGTAAGGAGTTTCTTATTTCATTTTTACCAATTGCAAAACGATTGTATCAGGATATTGCCCGGCAAACTGAAGATATAACGCTGCATTATGAAAGCGAATTATTGCAATCAGGGTTCTTAGAGTTATTAAAAGCAACCCGGCAAAAAGATTGTTTTGCTCAACGGACCACTTCAGGTATTCACCGGGATGATCTTGAGATAAATTTTGGAAAAAAATTGTTTCGTAATGTAGCATCGCAGGGTCAGCAAAAAAGTCTTTTGTTTGCTTTGAAACTTGCGGAGCTGGAAGTATTAAAAAAAGATAAAGGATTTGCTCCTCTTCTTTTGCTGGATGATGTTTTTGAGAAATTGGACGAGGACCGAATAGCCAATTTGCTGAGGAAAGTATGTGTTGAAAATGACGGGCAAGTCTTTATTACAGATACTAACGAAGAAAGAGTAAAAGAGCATTTGGAACAAATACAAGCAAAATATGAACTGATACAATTATAGAATAAAGTTATCTAATAATTTATCTTTGACTTATGGGTGAATATTCAATTGGCGAAGCACTAAAACAATTTCTTGACAGCAGTCGCATTAAGGGTGGTATACAAGCTTTGCAAATTGAAGATGTTTGGGAAAAGATCGTTGGTAAAACAGTAGCTCGCTACACTAATAAGCTTCAAATATTTGGTGACAAGCTGATCATTACTACCGATGTGGCTCCATTAAAGCAGGAGCTTATTTATCAAAAGGAAAAAATAAAGCAAAGAATAAA